>Ga0180436_10001035_pt1 | contig 27772 bp, 21 predicted proteins | sample SS_ome_2_FD_132434 | JGI IMG/M metagenome (GOLD analysis project Ga0180436, IMG submission 132434) | Hypersaline lake sediment archaeal communities from the Salton Sea, California, USA - SS_3_S_2 metaG | ecosystem: Environmental > Aquatic > Non-marine Saline and Alkaline > Hypersaline >... | reverse complement strand
GCGCCACTCTTTGTCAGGTGACCCATCTGACCCTGGGTCAGGTGCTTGGCCTTGGCCTCACCAAACCCCAGCTGCACAGCTCTGTACCCGTCACGTTCGGCCGTACGGACCTGTGTCACGTAGCACGGCCCAGCTTCAACCACGGTGACCGGCATCACAATGCCGTCCTCGCGAATGACCTGGGTCATACCCACCTTACGTCCTAGAATACCCTTCACTTCGTCCTCCTTGGGACTGCGTCCCCCTTCGAGCAACCCAATTGGGTTGGCGGGGTCGCGCTCGTGCTCAGTCGAAACCAGAGTCCGGTTGTGCGCTCCAGCAGACCGCTCACTCCTCGCGCCGCATCATCCCGTTTGCTTCCACACGATCCCCCTAGCCATGCTACCTACTGCTCAGCGGTCCACGACCAGGGGGCGGTGTCTAGCTTGTCTACAGACTTGCGTCTAGAGTTTGATCTCGATATCCACGCCTGCCGGCATATTGAGCCGCATCAGCGTATCGATCGTCTTCGAATCCGGTTCGTGGATGTCGATCAATCGCTTGTGCGTACGAATCTCGAAGTGCTCGTGGCTGTCCTTGTCAATGAACGGCGAACGGCGAACCGTGAACCGCTCAATCCGGGTGGGCAGGGGGACGGGGCCCGCGACGCGAGCACCCGTTCGCTCTGCTGCCTCAACGATCCGACGAGCGGATTCGTCCAGAATGCGATGATCGTAACCCTTCAACCGAATGCGAATACGTTGTTTTGCCATATACCACCTAGTTTGTTGCGGCTACTCCACGATCTTGGTGATGACGCCGGCGCCAACGGTCAGACCACCCTCGCGGATAGCGAAGCGGTGACCTTCCTCGAGAGCCACGGCAGCACCCAGCTCGACAGTCATCGTCGTGCGGTCGCCAGGCATCACCATCTCCACACCCTCGGGCAGTGTCACCGACCCGGTGATGTCCATGGTGTTGATATAGAACTGGGGCTTGTAGCCGCTGAAGAACGGCTTATGGCGCCCACCCTCATCCTTGCGTAGGATGTAGACCTCGGACTCGAAGTTGCGACGAGCCTGGATCGATCCGGGGGCGGCGACAACCACGCCACGACCGACCTCATCCTTGCCGACACCGCGGAGAAGCAGACCCGCGTTATCACCGGCCATGACGATGGGCAGCGTCTTGTGGAACATCTCCATGGAGGTGACCACAGTCTTGCGGGCCTTCTCGTACATATCGCCGACCAGCTCGACCTCGGTATTGGGCTTCATCGTGCCGCGCTCAACGCGACCGGTGACCACCGTACCACGACCCTTGATGGAGAAGACGTCCTCGATGGACATCAGGAAGGGGAGGTCCTCGTCACGCTCAGGCGTGGGGATGTACTCATCCACGACGCGCATCAGCTCCCAGATCGAGGCGTAGGCGGGATCCTCGGAGTCATCGCTCTCGCAGGACAGAGCCTGAAGCGCCGAACCCTGGACCACGGGGGTCTCATCGCCGGGGAACTCGTAGCTGCTCAGCAGCTCGCGAATCTCTAGCTCGACAAGCTCAAGGAGCTCGGGATCATCCATCAGGTCGACCTTGTTCAGGAAGACGACGATCGCGGGGACCTCAACCTGGCGGGCGAGGAGAATGTGCTCGCGGGTCTGGGGCATCGGGCCGTCGACCGCGGAGACAACCAGGATCGCGCCGTCCATCTGGGCCGCGCCGGTGATCATGTTCTTGATGTAGTCGCGGTGACCGGGGCAGTCCACGTGAGCATAGTGCCGGTTCTCGGTCTCGTACTCAACGTGGGAGATAGCCACAGTCAGGATCTTGGTCGCATCGCGACGGAACATCTTCGCATCAGCCTTCGCGACTTCGTCGTACCCCTTGTACTCTGCCCACCCTTTGGTGGCGAGGGTCCGCGTGATCGCGGCAGTCAAGGTGGTCTTGCCATGGTCGATATGACCGATGGTGCCGACATTCACGTGCGGCTTAGTGCGCTCAAAAACCTCTTTAGCCATTGCCTTCCTCTCCTTGCTCTACTTCCAGATTAGTCAGTCTTTCTGAAGTTTGATCTCTTGCCGTTACCGATAGCTCTCTGCATAGAGCGTCTGACACCAGCGCAGTCGTGCAGGTCTGCGGCTAGCCGCCATAGCCATACACAATTGCATCCATCTGCCCGGAGTCCACCGGCTCATAGTGGTGAAACTCCATCGTGAACGTGCCACGCCCCTGGGTTGCACTCCGCAGGTCAGTGGCGTATCCAAACATCTTGGCCAGCGGGACATATGCCCTGATCGCCTGACCACCGCCGGGACGAGGCTCCATCACCTGGATGTCGGCGCCGCGGGCGTTCAGATCCCCCAGCACTTCTCCGACAAACCCCTCCGGCAACACCACTTCCACATCCATCGTCGGCTCCAGTAGCACCGGCTCGGCTGCTTCCACCGCTTGGCGGAAGGCTTGGGCCGCCGCTGCCTTGAACGCGATCTCCGTGGACAGCGTCTCATCGGCCTCCGCCTCCAAAAGGCGGACTTCGATGCCAACCAACGGATACCCTGCCAGGTAACCGCTATCCAACGACTCAAGCGCCCCAGCTTTGACGGCCTCGATATACTGGGCCATCAGGTCCTGCGGACGTAATTGAGTGTCGAACCTTGACGTCGTTCGCTCTTGGGCCGGGCTGATCTCCAGCACCACCCGAGCGTACTGCGGCTTGCCGGCCATCATCCGATCAAAAACGACTTCAGATCGGCCGGCTTGCGTGACCGTCTCTCGATACGCCACCCGGGGCTTACCAACATTGGCCGCTACCCTGAACTCGCGCAACAATCTGTTGACGAGGACCTCCAGGTGTAGCTCCCCCATCCCCCACAGGATTGTCTGTCCTGTTCCCTCGTCCATTCGGACGCGAAAGGTCGGGTCTTCCTCTGCCAGTCGTTCCAGCGACTCATTGAGTCGGTCCTGATCTGCGACCGTCTTCGGCTCAATGGCCACGGAGATGACCGGCTCCGGGAAGCGAATCGGTTCCAGAACGATTGGCGCGTGCATCGCGCAGAGCGTATCGCCGGTCACCGTGTTCTTAAGTCCCACAGTGGCGCCGATCTCACCTGCCTTCAGCTCGTCGACCTCCTCACGTCGGTCGGCAAACATCCGGAGAATCTTGCTCACACGCTCGCGGGTTCCCTTGGCCGCGTTCAGATAGACATTGCCGCGAACGACAGTGCCCGAGTAGACGCGGAAGTAAGCCAATCGTCCCGAATACGGGTCTGTAGCAATCTTAAAGATCAAAGCGGCTAGCGGTGCTTCAGGATCCGCCTGCCTCTCTTCTTCCCGGTTCTTCTTGGGGTTCTCCCCCGTGACCGCCGGGATGTCCAACGGTGATGGCAAGTATGCCAACACCGCATCCAAAAGGGGCTGAACCCCTTTGTTCCGAAGAGATGAACCACACAACACCGGCTGGATGTCACCCGCGATGGTCGCGGCGCGCAGTCCCCTGCGCAACTCACTCGGGGCGATCTCCTCGCCCTCGACGTAGGCCAGCATCAGGTCATCATCGGTCTCGGCGATCGACTCCAGCATCGCCTCTCGTGCGACCAGCGCGTCCGCCTCAACTTCCGCGGGCACCGCCACGACCTCAGGCGATTCACCTAGGTCATCCGGCCAGATGATGGCCCGCCACTCGATCAGGTCGACGACGCCCCGGAAGCTCGCCTCAGCGCCTATCGGCCATTGAACGGGCACCGGGTTGGCCTTGAGCCGGTCCCGGATCGTACCGACCGCGTGATCAAAGTCGGCGCCGAGCTTGTCCATCTTGTTGATGAACGTGATCAGCGGGACGTTGAAGCCCCGAGCCTGTCGCCAGACCGTCTCTGACTGCGGTTCCACCCCCGCCGTGCCGTCGAAGATCACCACACCACCATCGAGGACACGCAGACTGCGCTGCACCTCGGCAGTGAAGTCGATGTGGCCGGGCGTGTCGACGATGTTGATCTGGAAGTCCTTCCAGAAACACGTCACCGCAGCCGACGTGATCGTGATTCCCCGCTCGCGCTCCTGGTCCATCCAGTCGGTGATGGTTGTACCATCATCGACGTTACCCAGGCGATGGATCCGCCCGGTATAGAAGAGGATGCGTTCGGTCGTCGTGGTCTTGCCCGCATCAATGTGGGCAATGATCCCGATATTGCGCGTATTCGCTAGTGAATGTGCTTCGGCCATCGCTTCGCTCTCTATGTAAGTGTGCTTGGCGAGGACCGTGTCAAACTACTGTAAGGACCGCCGCGATTACCAGCGGAGGTGGGCGAATGCCCGGTTGGCCTCGGCCATCCTCATAGTGTCTTCGCGTCGCTTGACCGCCGATCCGACACCTGACGAAGCATCAACAAGCTCGGCTGCCAGCTTGGCCGCCATACCCCGACCGCCACGACTGCGTGCTGCGGCGAGAATCCAGCGGATACCCAGCGATAGCTGCCGGTACTGCGCGACCTCGACCGGAATCTGGTAGGTCGCGCCACCGACTCGGCGAGGCTTGACCTCGACCGGCGGCATCACGTTCTGGAGAGCGTCGTTGAAGACCTCGACGCCCGGCTTGTTGGCACGGGCCTCGGCGATGTCCAACGCGTCGTACATGATCTTCTGCGCGGTGCTCTTCTTGCCACCGATCATCATGCGGTTGATGAACTTCTGCATGGGGACGCTGCCGTGACGGATGTCCGGAGCAACTTCCCGTCTGGGTGCGCGATTTCGTCTTGACATACTATTCCACCCCGCCCGCTAGGCCTTCGTTCCGTATTTGGAGCGTCTCTGATGCCGACCGTCAACACCCGCGCAGTCCAGCGAACCGCGGACAATGTGATAGCGAACACCGGGCAGGTCCTTGACACGACCGCCACGAACGAGAACCACCGAGTGCTCCTGCAGGTTGTGACCCTCACCGGGGATGTAGGCCGTCACCTCGAGGCGATTGGAGAGCCGCACGCGGGCGATCTTGCGGAGCGCCGAGTTCGGCTTCTTCGGTGTCGTGGTGCGCACGATCGTGCAGACGCCGCGCTTCTGGGGGTTGCCCCTGCGCGCGCGAGAACGTCGGCCGCCCTGCTTGGTGTTCACGTTGTAGGCGAGCGCCGGCGACTTGGACTGTCGTTTCTTCGGCTTGCGCCCTTTTCGCACCAACTGATTGATTGTCGGCACTATCTCCTCCTGAGTCCTGCGTCAGTTTCCCATTGAAGAAGGCCATCTAGGTTGCGATGGCCTCTACGTAGTACCCCTGCGTACCTGCACCTGGCACCGCCAGGCCGGTCTACGTCCATCTCTCTGCGAAACAGAAGTCTACCACATAACCTTAGAACGTCAACTCCGATTACCCCGTGGGGCGCCTCGGTGAGGCGCCCCTCAAGAGGCTGCTGGGGAGCGAGACTAGCCGCGCTGGGCGAGGCCCAGGAGGCCGACACCGAGCTTGGGCAGCTGTGCTCGGCGATCGTCTCGACCGAAGTGGAGAACCTCGCCGGAGTCGGTCACTGCCTCGACAGACAGCGCCAAACTCTGAAGTTCCTTGACCAAGACCTTGAAGGACGCCGGGATGCCGGGCTCCTCAATGGGCAGGCCCTTGACGATGGACTCGTAGGCCTTGACGCGGCCAGTGACATCGTCGGACTTGATCGTGAGCATCTCCTGGAGCGTGTAGGCCGCGCCATACGCTTCTAGCGCCCAGACCTCCATCTCACCGAAGCGCTGACCGCCAAACTGCGCCTTGCCGCCCAGGGGCTGCTGTGTCACCAGCGAGTACGGCCCTGTGGAGCGGGTGTGCATCTTGTCCTCGACAAGGTGCGAGAGCTTGAGCATGTAGATGATGCCAACCGTCACCGGCTGATCGAAGGGTTCCCCCGTCTTGCCGTTGTAGAGGATCATCTTGCCAAGCGTGGGCAACGGATCGCTGTGCTCCTGGCTGTAGGTGGTCGCCGCGAGCACGACATCCTCATCGGAGAGCGCCGAGACGTCCTCCCCCTTCGCCTCCATCCACAGGCGCAGACAGACCGCCTGTGCCTTGACATCCACCTCGTGGCGGCGCGCCACAGAACGATCGTCCTCCTCGAAGGAGAGCAGGTCGTCCGGATCGTAGCCAAACTCACGGAGCCATTCACGGAGCACACTGCGGCGGGTGTAGACCAGATCATCGCGCAGGAGATCGATATCGTAGCCCTTGGGCGACAGCCAGGCCGCCACGTAGATCAGGCGGGCTTCGTCGTCATCGATCAGCGACTCCAGCGGATACTCCTGGGCCTTGAGCCATGTCCAGGCGCGCTCCATCACATCGTTCCAGGCCTGATCGATCAGCCAGGCACGGGCCAGCTCGGCCGCGATCTCGTCCTCGTCAGCGCCGTCGAAGACAGGCGTGACGGTGGCGAATCCCAGTCGTTCTGCAGCCCACCCCAGGTGAGTCTCCAGCACCTGACCGATGTTCATCCGACCCGGCACACCCAGAGGGTTCAGGATGATGTCAACGGCCTGACCGTTCTCCAGGAAAGGCATATCCTGAATCGGCACGATCTGCGAGATGACGCCCTTGTTGCCGTGGCGCCCAGCCATCTTGTCACCCTCAGTGATCTTGCGCCGCTGCGCGACGTTCACGCGGACGACCTTCTCGACGCCCGCCGGCAGATCTCGATACTCATCGCGGTCGAAGACCCGCACGTCCGTGACCTTGCCGTGAGCGCCGTGGGGCATGCGTAAGCTTGTGTCCTTCACATCCCGCAGCTTCTCACCGAAGATCGCCCGGAGCAGCTTCTCCTCAGGCGTCAGCTCCTTCTCACCCTTGGGCGTGATCTTGCCGACGAGGATGTCCAGCGGGCCGATCTCGGCACCGACACGGACTACACCCTCCTCATCGAGATCGCGCAGCGCGTCCTCGGCGACATTCGGAATCTCGCGCGTGACCTCTTCGGGCCCCAGTTTGGTGTCGCGAGCCGAGACCTCGTGCTTCTCCACGTGGATCGAGGTGAAGGCGTCGCGACGTACAAGGTCCTCACTGAGCAGGATCGCGTCCTCGAAGTTACCACCCTCCCAGGACATAAAGGCAACGAGCACATTCTGCCCCAGCGCCAGACGACCGCCATCGGTGGAGGAGCTGTCCGCCAGCACCGTGCCGGTCTGAACGCGCTGCCCCTTGACGACGATGGGACGCTGATCGACACACGTGCTCTGGTTGGAGCGCGCGTACTTGGTAAGCTCGTAGGTGACGATCTCACCATCATCCTGGCGGACGACGATGCTGTCGCCAGTGCCGCTGGTGACGGTCCCCGCTCCCCTGGAGGAGATGACCAGACCGGAATTGATGGCCGCCGCCTGCTCCATCCCCGTTCCCACGATGGGGGCATCGGGTCGCAGCAGGGGCACGCCCTGCCGCTGCATGTTGGAACCCATCAGGGCGCGGTTGGCGTCATCATGCTCGAGGAACGGGATCAGCGCAGCCGAAACACCCACCATCTGAATGGGGGCGACGTCGATGAAGTCAATGCGCTCGGGCACGGCGAACATGTAGCCATCGCCCTTGCGGGCCACGACCTGGCGTCCGATGAAGTGCCCATCCGAGCTCAACTCCGCATTGGCCTGCGCGATCACGTAGGGCTCCTCGCGGTCTGCGGAGAGATAGACGATCTCCTCAGTCACACGCGGCAGGACCAGCACCGGGTCCTTGAGGGGCAGCCCGGAGATCGTCTCGGCAATCTCGGGTGTGATGACCGTGCCTTCCTCGAAGACCACGTCACCGGTCTCCGGGTGCTCGAGGTCCTCGCGCAGAAGTTCGCCGACCAACTGCTCGACGTTGTTCTGCACCGCACGAACCACTCGGCGGTACGGCGTCTCGATGAAGCCCAGCGAGTTCACGCGCCCGTAGCTGCTCAGACGGCCGATGAGGCCAATGTTCGGGCCCTCGGGTGTCTCGATGGGGCAGATACGACCGTAGTGGCTGTGATGGACGTCGCGCACGTCGAAGCCCGCACGCTCACGCCGCAGACCGCCCGGGCCCAAAGCTGAGAGAGTTCGCTTGTGCGTGAGGCTGGAGAGCGGGTTGGTCTGCTCCATAAACTGCGACAACTGGCTGGAGCCGAAGAACTCTCGGATCGAGGCGACCACAGGGCGGATGTTGATCAGACTGACCGGCGTGGGCGCCTGGTCGCGGATGCTCATCCGCTCGCGCACTACGCGCTCCATGCGGACCAGCCCGATGCGGACCTTGGCCTGCACCAGCTCGCCTACGGTCTTGACGCGGCGGTTGCCCAGGTGGTCCATATCGTCGGGGCCGGCCACACCGTTGTTGATGTGGATCATACGCCTGACGATAGCGACGAAGTCCTCTTTCGAGATCGTGCGGACCGACATCGGCACGTTGATCTGCATGCGCTGGTTGAGCTTGTACCGCCCTACCTCCTGCAGATTGTAGCGCTGCGAGTCGAAGAGCTGCGACATCAGATACTCGTGCGCGTTGTCCAGCGTGGGAGGATCACCGGGGCGCATCCGCCGGTAGAACTCCACCAGAGCTTCCTCAGCGATGGTGCGCTTGCCAAGATCCCAGGCGGGCTCCTGGCGAATGGTGTCGGCGATCCAGGTGTGGTCGGGGTCATTGTCGGCCTCGGCGAAGAGAGCCATGAGCTCCTCATCAGTGCCCCCTCCCAGCAGATCACCCTGCAGCGGACCCTCCACAGCTGCCAAGGCGCGAAGGAAGATCGTGACGGGGATCGTGCGCTTGCGGTTGAACCGCAGCGTCAGGTAGCCCGACTTGCGAGTCTCGAACTCCATCCAGGCACCGCGGTCGGGGATCAGCTTGGCACTGGCCATCCGACGACCGGCATCCTCATCAAGGTCGAAGTAGACGCCGGGAGAGCGGATCAGCTGACTGACGACGACACGCTCGGTACCGTTGACAATAAAGGTAGCGTGTTCTGTCATCAGGGGCAGATCGCCCAGAAAGATCTCCTGCTGGACAATCTCGCTCGTCTCTCGGTTGACCAGGGCGACGTCGACGTAGAGTGGCACGGCGAACGTCAGGTCCCGGTCCAAACACTCCTGTTGATCGTGCTTGGGCTCGCCGAAGCGATACGCCAGCTCGAAACCTGCCTCCGCCGCCTTCGACCCGGGCAGGTAGAGGCTCAAGGAACCATTGAAGCTGTCGATTGGGGAAACCGCGTCGAACAGCTGGTAGAGCCCCTCCGCCCGGAGCCACTCATAGGACTGCAACTGAACTTCCACAAGACCTGGAAGCGGCAAGGCACTAGCAATCCGGGCGTACGACTTCACACCAAGGTCTATGACTGCCATTCTCCACCCTTTCGTAAGGCCAAAACACACGTAACGCCACGAACGCCCGCCCCGATCCAGCGCTTACGAACTTCACCGAGCAGGCGAACTGAAGGCGTCTATGACTGTATCATCTCTGATGGCCCGGGCTCGAGCTATCAGAGTCACTTTCCGCATCTCGTCCCGCGCCCCAGAGGCGCAGGATTCGAACTGGAACCGCGACAGGGTATTATACTGCGTTGACGCGATCTGTCAACTGGTGACGCCCCAGGCGAGAATCCGGAAGTCGACCGGCGCGGCCACTTCCTGCGGCGTCAGCAGCATGTCGAAGGTTCTGCGATCACCGGTGGACAGGCTGACGTCATCCCCCATCGCCAACTGGCGGTATCCCACGACGTTGCCGGCCTCATTGTAGATCGTGGCGACGACTGAGATTCGCGAGAGCGCCTGCCCGGCGTCATTGCCCAGCGTGCCGCGGACCCGGTACTGGGGGCCGGAGACGGCGCCATCCACATCCGTCACAGTCAAGGGCACGAAGGATGCAGTGATGGGACTCACAGGTTCGCCGCGCACCAGCCTCACGACTACGTCAGTCACGCCATTGGGAGGCTCCCTGAAAAGCACGGAAAAGGGCGCCCGTCCCTCGGACGGCAGATAGTCGGCGGCCGCCAGGACGCGTGCGTGCGCCAGGGCCTTACCATCTGGTGAAGTGAGTGTGACCTCCACCTGGAGGTTGGTCACCGGCCCACCAGTGGTGTTGATCACCTCACCCATGCACCAGAGACCGCCAACGGGCGTCTCGTACAGGGCAATGCCGGCTGTGTCCAGGGGCAGCGGTGTGGGTGTGGGCAGAATGGCACTCCCTACGGGGGCCTGCACGACGTCGCCATCGTCGAGCGCCTCTTCCTCCAGCGGTATGATGAGCGATTGTCCGATGCTGAGATAGTCATTCTCATCCAGGCCATTGTAGCGCACCAGGCTATCGACAGTCACGCCATACTCCAACGCCACGCCAAAGAGCGTGTCGCCACTCGCCACGATGTGGATGACAGGGGTAGGCGTGGGCGAGGGTGTGAAGGTCGGTGTCGGGGGCACGGGGGTGAGGTAGATCTCGGGGGCGACCGTAGGCGTGGCCAGGACGGCCCGGGTGGCGCCGGACGGGGTCGGAAAGCCCGCCACCGGGATGGGGGTCAGGACGGAGCCGCAAGCGGTCAGGCTGAGCAGCACCACGGCACAGGCGGTGGTCCATCTCAGTCGCGCAGCCCGGGGTCGTCGTCTGTCCACAGGGCGATTATACCACGCGAGGGTGCTCGTCGTCCGTCAGGCGGCGTCGCGGTCAAGGGACTCGGTCAGGCGCTCGATGTCCGCGTGGACGGTGGAGGGGGCACCACCAGCACTGTCTGTCGACGGCCGGCGCCACCAGGCAGTGATGGCGGCCACAATCCAAGGGCCGGCGACGACCAGGGCCAGGTAGGGGGCGACCGGCAGGTGTCGCGGGCCGCCGCGGCGGTCGAGGTTGAGGAGGACAAGCGCCAGTGAGGTCCAGACGGTGAGGAAGTTGGGCGCGGGGTCGGACGCGTGGAGCAGACCAAGGCCGGGGGTGCGATCGCGAGTGAAAGGCCACCAGAGGTTGCAGCCCATGTAACCCAACTGGTCCTCGAGCGCGTGCGCGGCGTAGCCCAGACCGGTGAAGAGACCGCAGAGTAGTCCAACGTCCGCCCCCCAAGCGATGACACAGAGCAAGCCCACGAGCAGACCCACCAGCACCGCGAGCGGAAGGCTGTGGGTCCAGCGGTGATGCCAGTCGAGGAAGCTGATGTCCAGACGATCTCCCTCGCGGGTGAGGAGGAAGCTGGGACCGGTGAAGATGTCGATGTGGTAGGTGGGGGCATAGCTGTGGGCGAGCGAAAAGGGGAGCTGACGCGTCTCCCACGCTGTGTCTACCGGGGCGGAGCCGGGCAGCGGGTGTTGGCCGGTGTCGACGAGGGGACCGATGCGCACGGCAACCGTGCTGGCCTCGGGGTCGATCCGAAGTGTGTAGCGGCGCCAGAGATCGGCACCCTCGCGGATGGTGTGGAGGATCACGCGATGGGGACGGCGGGTCTCGTGGGCCTCGGTCATCGCTTGGACCAGGGCGTCGACCACGGCGACGGCGGATGGCGCGCCGTCGTCAAGCGGGTCAATCTCGGTGTGGTAGCGGGTAAGGAAGCGCACGAGCTTGAAGTCGAGGATATCGGGAAGCAGGCCGCCGACGCCGCCAAGGACGGGGAGCAGCGATCCCGAACGTGATGCCTCGACCACACCAGGGACACATGTGGCTAGCGCAACGCCCGTGAGGAAGTGCGCGATACCTTTCATAGGGGGATTGTAGGCCGGAGTCGGTGGTCCGGCGAGCCATGGGCGGGGTGGAATATTTGGCAAACGGATGTATACTTTAATACGAAGGCGCTGTGTTTACGGAGGCGCCGCGGAAGGCGGAGAGCAATGACTGAGGCAAGTCCGATCACAACTGGCAAGCAGCTGGATCTACCGGTGCAGGGGATGACGTGCGCGGCGTGTGTCAATCACGTGCAGAAGGCACTCGGGCGCGTGGAGGGTGTCGAGGAGGCGAACGTCAACCTGGCCACGGAGCGCGCCTCGCTCTGGCTCGCGACGGACGTGCCGACGGCCAGCCTCGTCCAGGCTGTGCGTGACACAGGATATGAGGTGGCGACTGAGACGATGGACCTCGCCATCGGCGGGATGACGTGCGCGGTGTGCGTCAACCACGTGCAGAAGGCCTTGGGCAAGGTACCGGGCGTCACTGAGGCCAATGTCAACCTGGCCACGGAGCGGGCGACGGTGACATATGTGCCGGGGGTGACGGGGATCGCGGATTTCGCTGCCGCAGTCGCCGATGCCGGCTACGAGGTGCTGACGCGCCCGGATGCCGCGGGCCAGGCGGAGGGAGTTCGCGCCATCGACGGCGAGGCCGATGACAAGGTCGCCGAGGCGCGACGTCGGATGCTGACCGCGTGGATCTTCACCGGCGTGATTATGGTGTGGATGATCCCGGAGATGTTCTTCGGCGTGATGTGGCCCAATGCCGCGGTCTTCAACCTTGGGATGATCGTGCTGGCGCTGCCCGTACTCTTCTGGGTGGGCCGGCGGACGTACAGCAGCGGCGTTCGCGCCGCGCTGCACGGTTACGCGAATATGGACACGCTGATCACGTTGGGGACTGGTGCGTCGCTGCTGACGGGCCCAATCTCTTTCCTAGCACCGATCGCAAACTACGCAGGCGTCTCGGCGATGATCATGGCCTTCCACCTGACGGGACGCTACATAGAGGAAAGCGCCAAGGGGCGCGCCTCCCAGGCGATCCGCAAGTTGCTCGAGCTGGGCGCCAAGACGGCACACGTCGAGCGCGACGGCGTTGAGGTCGAGATCGCCATCGAGGAGGTGCTGATCGGTGACGTGATGGTGGTACGCCCCGGCGAGAAGATCCCCACGGATGGCACGGTCGTCTTCGGTGATAGCGCGGTCGACGAGTCGATGGCCACCGGCGAGTCGATGCCGGTTACCAAGCGCGTGGACGATGCTGTGATCGGCGCCACGGTCAACCAGGAGGGCCTGCTCAAAGTGCGGGCGGCAAGGATCGGCGAAGAGACGTTCCTGGCGCAGGTGATCAAGCTGGTCGAGCAGGCACAGGGCACGCGCGTGCCCATCCAGGCCTTCGCGGATCGGGTCACGGCCGTCTTCGTGCCCATCATCATCGCGATCGCTGTGCTCACATTTGGGTCGCGATTGCTCTTCCCCGAAGCCACGCGGGCGCTGACGGCGCGGGGCGCGGCGCTGCCGTGGGTCAACCCGGACCTGGGCACCTGGACGCTGGCCATCGTGTCTATGGTGGCGGTCTTTGTGATCGCGTGTCCGTGTGCACTGGGGTTGGCCACGCCGACGGCGCTGATGGTGGGCAGCGGGATGGGTGCCGAACACGGCATCCTGATCCGCAGCGGCGAGGCGATCCAGACCCTCAAGGACGTGGGCCTGGTCATCTTCGACAAGACCGGCACGATCACCAAGGGCAGTCCCGAGGTCACGAATATCGTACTCGCTCAGGGGGCGACGACGACGCAGACGGAGATCCTGGCCATCGCCGGGGGCGTCGAGCGTGGGTCAGAACACCCGCTGGGCCGGGCAATCGTAGCACGCGCCGAATCAGAGGGACTTTCTCTGGTGCAACCCACCGGCTTCCGGGCGATCCGCGGGCAGGGCGTGACCGCCCAACTTGGCGACCTGGCCGTGCAGATTGGGTCGCGGAGGATGATGGTCGGTGCGAGCATCGACACCGGCGCGCTGGCTACAGCGGCCGTGGAGCTCGAGGGTCAGGGGAAGACGGTGGTGCACGTGGCGGTGGACGGGGCGCTGCAGGGATTGATCGCTGTGGCGGACACGGTAAAGGAAGACTCCGCAGCAGCGATCTCCGAGCTGCACCGGATGGGCGTGGAGACGGCGATGATCACGGGCGACAATGCGCGGACCGCGGACGCCATCGCGGCGAGCGTGGGCATCGACCACGTCGTCGCCGAAGTGCTACCCGAGGGCAAGGTCGCGGAAGTCAAGCGGCTGCAGGAGGCGCACGGCGCGGTGGCCTTTGTGGGTGACGGCATCAACGACGCGCCGGCGCTGACCCAGGCGGATGTGGGCATCGCCATCGGTACGGGTACGGACATCGCCATCGAGGCCAGCGATGTGACCCTGGTGCGCGGGGCGCTGACAAGCGTGGTGGAAGCTATCAACCTGAGCCGGGCCACGTTCCGCAAGATTCGGCAGAACCTGTTCTGGGCGTTCTTCTACAACGTGATCATGGTGCCGCTGGCGGTGGCGGGATGGATGCACCCGGTGCTGGCAGAGATCGCCATGGCGACGAGCTCGATCACGGTGGTGACGAATGCGAATCTACTCCGGCGGGTCGAGATTCGGCCGGGGTACTCGCGGGGGCAGTGAACGCTCGCTGATTGCACCGACCACGCGGTCGTACGTGTCTCGCTCCGCTAGGGAGCGGAGAGCTTTGCCCCAGACCCTTAGGGTTCTCCGAAACCCCAAGGGTCTTTCGCTGGTCCCAGCTGCTGGCTGCGTGTCCCGGGCGCGCACATTGCGCTCAGGTGGAAGGGCGATAGACTGGGGGCATTCCTGCATAGCGCAGGGTCGCGGGGGCGCACAAGATGCGCCCCTGCGGCGTGTATCGCGGCATTGAGGTGACAATGAATCGGGTGTTGGCACGGCTCGGGTTCAGCCGAGCAGTCTGGACGCAGTATCTGGTCTTCTTGGCGGTCGCCTACTTCATGCAGCGCTTCGGTCTGGCATTGATCGACGGCGCGCGCACCAACTACTTCGTCGAGTCGCTGGGCCTTAACGGTGGGCAAGTGCTCTGGCTCGAGGGGATCCGCGAGATTCCCGGCCTGGCGCTGATGTTCATCGCGGCCCTGACGATGCGACTGCCGCTCTCGTATCGAACGGCAGCGTCAGTGCTGATCATGGGCATCGGGTATGGCCTGTACGCTTTCGTGGGCTCGTACAGTGCGCTGTTGGCCGTGGCTGTGTTCGCCAGCCTTGGCATGCACATGTGGATGCCACTCCACAGCACGCTGGCGATGGGATTGAGCCCTGAGGGCAGGACCGCCAGCGTGGTGGGCGCGCTCAACGGCATCGGCGCATTCGCCTCACTGATCGGGATGGGCGCGCTGGCGCTGATCGCGAAAGCTGTGAGCGATCTACCGCTGGCGACCTACTACTTCGTCGGGGCCGGGCTGGTCATCGTGGCAGCCTTCCTGCTGCTGCGCATCCCACCCACAGTGGGAGCAACGGTGGGCAGGCCACCGCGGATGCTGGTGAAGAGGCGCTACTGGCTCTACTACGTGCTCACCTTCTTCCAGGGTTCGCGCAAGCAGGTGCTCAACACATTCGGGATGTTGGTCCTGGTGGAGAGCTTCAAGCTGGAGGTCTGGAAGATCAGCCTGATCCTGCTGGCGAGCAGTGTGATCAACCTGGTGGGATCACCGTATATGGGCAGGCTGATCGATCGCCTGGGAGAGCGCACCGTGCTCACCGCCACCTATGTCGGCCTGATCCTGGGGTGTGTCGGCTTCGCGACGCTGAACAACGTCTGGGTACTCGTGGCCCTGCTGCTGGCCATCAAACTGCTCGTGCTGGCTGGGATCGGGCTGGAGACCTACGTCTACCGTATGGCGCCCGAGGGGGAGCTGACGCCCACGCTCTCGGCGGGTGTGAGCATCAACCACGTGACCTCGGTGGGAATGCCGATGCTGGCGGGCGTGCTGCTACCGGTGATTGGCTACGAGGGCATCTTCTGGGGCACCGCAGGCCTGATCGTGCTGTCGATCCCCTTCGCGATGGCGATGAAGGCTCAGCCCGTGGCGATGCCGCAGGCGGCGGTGGCCCCGGCAGACTGAGAGAGGCGGGAGCTTGGTCAGTCTACTTGCGTCGCAGAACGAGATTAACGCCAACTACGTCGTCGGCAGCCACGACATCGCCTTCATCGTACTGGACACACTGCGCTACGATGTGGCGCGAGATGCACTGCGGGCCGGCCGGACGCCGAACCTGGCTGCGATGCTGCCGGGAGGACGGTGGGAGGCGCGACACACACCGGGCAACTTCACATACGCCGCGCACCACGCGTTCTTCGCGGGATTCCTGCCGACGCCCGTCACCCCAGGTGTGCACCAACCAAGACTCTTCGCGACCAAGTTCCCCGGCACCCGGACGGCGACGGAGCGCACCTTTGTCTTCGACGCTCCGGACATCGTCACGGGTTTGGGGGCTGTGGGGTACCACACACTTTGCATCGGCGGCGTCGACTTCTTCGACAAGCAGAGTCCGCTGGGTGGCGTGCTGCCGGGGATGTTCGCGGAGAGCCATTGGTCGCCGGATATGGGGGTGACGGGCACTAGGTCGACGGAGCACCAAGTGCGATTGGCGGTGCGGCGATTGCGGGAGATCCCAAGGCAGCAGCGTGTGTTCTTGTTTGTGAACGTCTCGGCGATCCATCCGCCGAACCACGGGTTCTTGGCGGGCGTGAAGGAGGACTGCCTGGCCTCACACGCTGCCGCGCTTGCATATGTCGACGCCCAGCTGCCGCCCCTGTTCGCGGCGCTGCGGCGGCGTGGTCCGAGCCTGTTGATTGTCTGCTCAGATCACGGAACGGCATATGGCGAGGATGGGTTCTACGGACACCGGATAAGCCACCCGGTGGTGTGGACGGTGCCGTATGCGGAGACGATCCTGCCGTGGGCGGTGGGGTAGTCTCGCAGGCCGGACTAGACAGTCCGGCCTACACCAGCCAGGCGCGTCAGGGCCTCGCGGATGCGAGGGAGTGGCGCGGTGACGGAGATACGGACGAAGTCCTTGCCCGAGGGACCGAAGAAGGATCCGGGCGCCACGGCGACGCCGGCTTCCTCCAGCCAACGCGTCGCCAACTCCTCAGCGGTCTCCCCCTCAGGCACAGGTACCCACAGATAGAGCGCGGCGCGGGGCATGGGGACAGATAGCCCCAGCCCGAAGAGGCCTGCCACCATCACATCCATCCGCTCGGCGTAGAGCGCGTTCCGCTCGGCGATCCACGCAGGATCAAGAGAGAGCGCGGCCACAGCGGCATCCTGTAGCGGGTGGAACATCCCCGAGTCGACATTGGACTTGAGCCGCGCCAGCGCAGCCAGCACCTCCGCGTTGCCCACTGCCATTCCAATGCGCCAGCCGGCCATGTTGTAGGTCTTGGACAGCGAGTTGAACTCCACCGCCACGTCGCGGGCGCCCGGCACCTGCAGGATGCTGGGAGCAGCGTAGTCGCTGTAGGTGACATCAGCGTAGGGGGCATCGAAGCAGATAAGCAGGTCATGGTCGCGGGCGAAGGCGACGGCCTCAGCCAGGAAGTCGAGGTCGGCGATCGCCCCAGTCGGGTTGTTGGGGTAGTTGAGCCAGATCATGCTCGCCGCGTCAGCCACATCCGCGGGGATCGAGTCCAGGGCGGGCAGGAAACCACGCTCAGGAAGAAGCGGGAGGGTGACAACGTCAGCCCCGGCCAATAGCGCGCCCATAGTGTAGGGGGCATAGCCCGGATCGGGCACCAGCACCGTATCGCCGGGATCGAGGATCGCCATAGCCAGGTGGACGATGCCCTCCTTGGAGCCCGCCAGCGGCACGATCTCGCTGTCGGGATCCAGCGTCACGCCAAAGCGCGCGAGGTAGGTGTCGGCGATGGCCCGGCGCAGCACGGGCAGACCCCGGTAACCGGGATAGCCGTGGTGGCTGCTGTCAGCCGCGGAGGTGGCGAGCGCCTCCAAGACTGGGGCCGCCGGGGGCAGGTCCGGGTCGCCGATGTCCAGCCGGATGACGTCGACGCCGCGGGCGCGGACCTCGCTGATCTTGGCCGACCAGATGGCGAAGGGATACGGGGGGAGATTCGTCAGACGACGCGCTGTCTTCATCTAGCCTTCCCTCTTCTGAGTGATAGCATCCACGAGGCCCTGCAGCCCCAGGGCGTAGCTGCGCCAGCCGAATCCTGCGATCTGTCCCACGCAGACGGGCGCGATGAGAGAGCGGTGGCGAAACTCCTCGCGGGCGTGGACGTTGGAGAGGTGCACCTCGACGGCTGGCAGCCCGATGCCGGCGATGGCGTCGCGCAGGGCGACGCTGGTGTGGGTGTAGCCTCCGGGGTTGATAAGGATGCCGTCCACGCGATCCATCGCCGCCTGGACCGCGTCGATCAGGGCGCCCTCGCTGTTGGACTGGAACGTCTCCAGCTGAACGTTGAGGACACCGGCTAGATCACGGAGTCTCTCGTCGATCTGGGACAGGGTCACGATGCCATAAGTCTCGGGCTCGCGCCGGCCCAGCAGATTCAGGTTGGGTCCGTGCAGCACCAGGACGCGCACGGCAGTCGTCTTCATTCGGTCGGTCATCCTATCCCTCCGCCCCCATCTCACGCAACACCTTCAGCACGACGGCCTCGGGCACGTCGTCGGCCAACGTCACCTCTCCGATCGCGACAGGCAAAACCCAGCGCAGGCGCTTGCCGCGGCGTTTCTTATCGTGGCGCATGGCGGCGTAGATGTCGGAGGCCGGCAGCGGCGGGCAGGCCACCGGTAGCCCAGCGTCCCGAAGCACGCCGGCGAGCTCATGTGCCAGGCCGGATGGCGCCCGGCCCAGAGCCTCGGCAATGCGCGCCGCGACGACGGTGCCGATGGCGACACCCTCGCCGTGGCGCACGGAGAAATCACTCAGGCGCTCCAGCGCGTGTCCGGTCGTGTGACCCAGGTTGAGCACGGCCCGGCGGCCGCGCTCGAACGGGTCCTCCTGCACGATGTCGATCTTCACCTGGATCGACCGTGCCAACTGCTCGGGCGTTGGGATCAGTCTGCCGGCGGGGCCGTGCCCCGCCAACTCGCGGAGAAGCGCGGCATCGCCGATTACGCCATGCTTGAGCACTTCGGCCAGGCCTGACCGCACCTCTTCCGCCGGCAACGTCTCCAGAGTGGCCAGGTCGATGAAGACCAAGGCCGGCTGCTTGAAAGCACCTACCAGGTTCTTGCCCTGTGGGAGATCCGCGCCGGTCTTGCCCCCCACGCTTGCGTCGGTCATGGAGAGCAGCGTGGTGGGTGCCTGTACAAAGCGCACGCCGCGCATGAAGGTGGCCGCGGCAAACCCGGCCAGGTCGCCGACCACGCCGCCGCCCAGAGCCAGCACCGTGCCAGTGCGGTCGAGATCGCCGGCGAGCAGTTGATCGTAGAGGTCGCGCACGGTCGTCAGGGTCTTGTGCTCTTCGCCTGCCGGCACCGTGCAAAGGAAGGGCGTGTACCCGTGGCGGCGCAAGGCGTCCGTCACTGTAGTAGCATAGAGCGGCGCGACGTGGGTGTCGGAGACGACCGCGACCTTGGTGCCCTCGGGCACGCCGGCAGCGCGCAGGGCACCGCCAAGATAGGGTAGCGTGCCGGCACCGATGTGGATGTCATAGCTGCCACCCGGCGCCTCCACAGGCAGCGACCGGCACGTGCTCAGGGCCACCACGTCGTCGACCACCTGGTCGAGGGTCCGCCCGGTGGTGTCGATCTGCCAGGCGATGGCGGCGTAGGCGTCGCGGCGCGCGGCAAGGAGGCGGCGAATCTCCACCGCCGGGTCGGGCACGCTGAGCAGGGGGCGATCGGGGGCCTCGCCGACGCGAGCCAGGATCTCTTCGGCGTCAGCCTGGAGGCAGATCAGCACGCCTGAAGCGGCGACGGCCTCCCGGTTCTCCGTGTCGACCAGGGCGCCGCCGCCGGTAGCGACAACGAGGCCGTCCCGGGCTGCCAGCTCGCGACAGATTTCGGCCTCGATGCGCCGGAAGGCACCCTCGCCGTGCTCGGCAAAAACGCGCGAGATGGACTTGCCCGCGCGAGACTCGATCTCGTCGTCCATGTCGACGAAGGGGCGGCCCAGACGATGCGCAGCCTCGCGGCCCACAGCCGTCTTTCCTGTGCCCATGAAGCCAGTCAGCACGATGTTGGTCACGTGAGGCTCTCCTGGGTGCCGTGCGACGGGTCCGGCGGGAACGCGCGCGCGACGGTCTGCGCGACATCATCCAGCCATGCCCGACGCTCCTCCAGCGAGCTTACCACAACACAGGAATACATCCGGCGATGGAACTCGGCGACGCCACACAGGTCGAAGATGCAGTTGTGCCAGAGGGCCTCGAGTGGATCACCAAAGACGGACAGCTCACGGGCCTGGGGGGTATTGGAGGTGTTCAAGACGACGGCGGCCCTGGCCCTGAGCAGGCCGTGGGGCACGCCGTCACCGGCATCATCCTCCAGGAACTCGTAGGCGACGCCCGGTCGGATGACGCGGTCGACCCAGCCCTTGAGGATGGCGGGCGGCTGGCCCCACCAGTTGGGGTGGACGATGATGATGCCGTCCGCCGCGGCGAGCTCATCGCAGTGCTGTGCCACGACGGGGTCGAGAGCGGCATCGCGCGGTATCTCACCGTGCGGCAGAATGGGGTCGAAACCCTCGGCGTGGAGGTCGTGGGCAATAACGGTATGGCCGAGGCCGAGCAGTGTATCCCGCGCGCGTGCGGCGATGGCGTGGTTAAAGCTGCCCGGATTCGGGTGGGCCAGGATCAGGCTGATGAGCAAGGTGTGTCTCCTGCGATGGTGAATGCGCCGACAGCGGAATCGGGCTGGAGCACAGGCGGGCCCGCCCGCGGTCCCGGAGTACCCTAGCGAAACAGACGGAAGTGATCAGGGTCCACCGAGCGCGTCTCGTGGACCAGGACTGCGTTGAGCAGCTCGATGGCCATGCGGGACTCCAGCGTGATGCCGGCGCGGAGGCCGACGCAAGGGTCGTGACGGCCCTTCCGGAGCGTGAAATCGACCTCGGCCAGGTCATTGCGCACCGACTGCTGCGGCAGTTGGATGGACGACGTGGGCTTGAAGCCCACGCGGCAGACCAGCGGCATACCGGTGGTGATGCCGCCCAATAGGCCGCCGTGATTGATCGACTCGAAGCCGCCCGCACGGATGGGATCGTTGTTCTCGCTGCCACGACGGGCGACGACATCGCGACCGGCACCGATCTCGCACGAGCGAGCGGCGTTGAGACCACCCAAGCTCCCCATCAGTCGGAGCTTGAGGCTGTCGTACAGAGGGCTACCTGCCAGCGGCGGCACGTTCACGGCGACGACCTCCACCATCGATCCGATGGAATCGCCGGCGTCGCGGGTTTGCTGAATCAGGGCCGCGGCCTCAGCGGCGAAGTCCGGGTCGAGGGAGGGGATCTCGGACTGGCGCAGGGCTCGTTCGAGGGCCGCAAGCTCCACATCAGGCACCGGCGCCTTGAGTGTGTGGCGACCGATCAATGAATCGACCTCGCCCGCCAGGGTCCGGGACGCCGTCAGATGACCGACCTGGACGACGGACGACAGGAAAGCGGTGCCGAAGTGCTCGGCCAGCCAGATACGGGCGACAGACCCGCCGATGACGTCGGAGATGGTGGCGCGATAGGAGGCGCGTCCGCCGCCGCGGGGATCTGCGTGGCCGCGAGACTGATGGTACTTGACCAGGTCGGCGTGCCCGGGCCTCGTCTCCCCGCGCGGACCCGTGAATTGGGTGTAGTCGCCGCTATGCTTGGCCGAAGAGAGGACGACCGCCGATATCGGCTCGCCGGTGGTGACGCCGGCGTCGTAGGTCTGGGTCATGCTCTCGGTGGTGCCGGCGGCGACAGTCACGGCGGGGCCGGCGGTCAGGGACCTCGTGTCTTCCTGATAGAGACCGGAGAGGAGGACGACCTGATCGGCCTCAGAGCGCGAGGTGCCGTGACGGGTGGAGCCGGGACGACGGCGGTCGAGGTAGGCCTGGATCTGGGAACGGGAGAGAGTTAGGCCGGAGGGACAACCGTAGACGATGGTCGTATAGCCGGGGCCGTGCGATTCGCCGGCCCCGGCTACTGCGAAGATGGGTCCACCTAAGATTTCCATGGGTCTCCGTGGCTCGCCGTCCCGAGTGATGCCGTCCCGGCGGAGCCAGGCCGGAGCTTGAGCGGGGCTGCCCGCCCGCGGTCCCTGGGCGGGCAGCCTCGCGCTTCAGCCGATCAGCCGTACCAGATGGTAGGTCTTCTTGCCGCGACGCAGGACGGCGAACTTGCCCTCCACCGTCTGGGCCGTGGTCACGGCCTGCGCCTCGCCGGCGACCTTGACGTTGTTGACGTAGACGCCGCCGTTACGGACCAGGCGCCGGGCTTCGCCCTTCGACCGGGTGATGCCGATCTCGGCCAGCAGATCCACGACGGGCACACCCTCGCCCTCGAGCCGCGAGAGCGGCAGCTCACTGGAGGGCACGTCGGCGAAGACCTCGCCGATGTCGCCGGCGCCCAGGCCGGCCATATCGCCGCCGAAGAGCACGCGCGATGCCTGCAGAGCCTTGTCCAGCGCGCTCTCGCCGTGGGTCACGCGCGTCATCTCCTCGGCCAGCGTTCGCTGTGCTTCGCGCCGTTCAGGCTGCTCCGCAGTCTTCTGCGCCAGGTCGCCGACCTCATCGGGCCCCAGCCAGGTGAAGTACTTGAGCAGGTCGATGACCTGATCGTCGCCCTGGTTGAGCCAGAACTGGTAGTAGCGGTAGGGCGATGTCTTCTCGGCATCAAGGTAAATCGCACCCTTCTCAGACTTCCCCAGCTTGTTGCCCTCCGCATCGGTGACCAGGGGGTAGACCAGGCCGTGGACGGACGCGCCATCGCGCATCCGCCGGACCAAGTCCACACCGGCGATGATGTTGCCCCACTGGTCACTGCCGCCGGCCTGCAGCGTGCATCCGTAGCGATCGTAGAGCTGCACGAAGTCGTAGGCCTGGAGCAGTTGGTAGCTGAACTCGGCGTAGGAGATCCCCGACTCGCGCCCGATGCGCGACTTCACCGAGTCCCGCGCGAGCATCGTGTTGACGGTGACCAGCTTGCCCACATCGCGGAGGAATGACATCATCGTGATGGTGCGTAGCCACTCGGCGTTGTTGGGTATCTGAGCCGGATTGGCGGTGACCTCGAAGTCCAGGAAGCGGGCCAGTTGCGGCTTGATCGCCTCGACGTTGGCCTCGACCTCTTCGATCTTGAGCATCTTGCGCTCGGCCTTCTTCCCACCCGGATCCCCGATCATACCTGTGCCACCACCCGCCAGCGCCAGCGGCGTGTGTCCATAGCGCTGGAGCCGTGCCAAGCCCATCAGCGCCAGCAGGTTGCCCACCTGCAGACTGTCAGCCGACGGGTCAAAGCCGATGTAGGCCGTGACTTTTTCCTTGGCCAGGACCTCGGGCAGGCCCGCGGTGACGTCAAAGATCAATCCTCGCCACTTGAAATCCTCAAACGCGTTCGCAAACCCCATGTTCTCTCCTCGCTTGTCCGCAGCGCTCTGTAGCGCTGTCTATCGCTTCATCCCCTGCCGGCGCCGATCCAGCGCGTCCAGGCAGGCTGATCTCATTTGGTTCGTCACGGCGTCGACGTCCAGTGCGCCGTCAAGCCACAGGTCCAGGGCGATGGCGCCCTGTCGGGCCAGCATCCCCAGCCCATCGATGCCGCGCGCGCCCGAGTGCCGCGCACTGTACAGCAGGCGTGTCTCCAGCGGATTGTACACAAGGTCGTAGACGGTCAACTGTCCGGGCACGGGCAGCCCATCGGGCCACACCGACCCGTGCACGTCCGGCCACATGCCCAGCGTCGTGGCGTTCACCAGCAGGTCGGCGTCATCCGTCTCGGCCCTGAGCGACGCCACTGTGAGTGCCCCCCACCTTGCGCGGGAGCCAACGGCGGCCTGGGACAGGTCGTCCACCAAGGTCTCCGCGCGGGCCGCGGTGCGGTTGAGCACGACGACATCGGACATCCCAGCCGTCGCCAGCCCATAGACGACGGCGCGTGCAGCCCCACCCGCGCCGACCACGACAGCCTTCCCGGCGGCGGCGGGATCGAATCCGCCGGCGCGGAGCGATCCCAGGAAACCGCGCACATCGGTGTTGTGACCCGTGAGCACGGCGCCGCCATCCGCATCGCGATCGATCACCACGGTGTTCACCGCGCCGACCGCCGCGGCCTCAGCCGACACCTCGTCCATCAGCGCCATCACGGCCTGCTTGTGCGGGACCGTGACGTTGATGCCGCGGAAGCCCAGCGCAGCCGCGCCCCGGATCGCCTCGGCGACCCGGCTCGGGCGCACCGGCAGCGGCACGTACCGCCAGTTGAGGCCGAGCCGCGCCAGCGCCGCGTTGTGCATCGCCGGCGACAGGCTGTGCTCGACTGGCCGGCCGATCACGCCGACCAGGCGCGTCCCGCCATCCATCTCCCAGGCGTCCCCCATCATCGTCAGTCCTCGTACCTGAGAACGGCGCCCAGGCTGCTCAGGATCTCGACAAAGCCGGGGAACGAGTCAGGGATACACTCGGCCCCCAACACTGTTGTCTGCCCCCGAGCGATGAGACCCGCGACCGCCAGCGCCATCGCCACCCGATGGTCACCCTGGCTGTCCACCTCGGCGCCGGTGAGCGGCGTGGGGCCTTCGACGACAAAGCCATCCGGCGTGGCCTCGATGCTAGCGCCCATCGCCGAGAGAGCCTCGACGACCACCGCGATACGGTCGGTCTCCTTGACCCGCAGCTCTGCTGCGTCCCGAACCTCGGTCCGCCCCACAGCCTGCGTCGCCTGGACGGCCAGAATCGGAAACTCGTCGATCATGCGTACGACCGTCTCGCCGCGGACCTCGGTTGCGCTGAGCGTTGAGGCCCTGACGTCGATATCGGCGACGGGTTCCCCGCCCTGATCGCACGCGGCGGAGAGTTCGACCTTCGCCCCCATCCGCTGCAGGACGTCCAGAAGCCCGGTCCTGGTCGGGTTGACACCCACACTCGGGATCGCAACATCCGACCCGGGCACTGCCGACGCAGCGGCGATCAGGAAGGCCGCTGATGAGATGTCGCCGGGCACAACCCGATCCGTTGCGCGCAGCGCACCGACTGCAGCCGGGTCGATGCGAGCAGCGCACGCGTCGTAGGTGAGCGCATTCTCCGCCTCGGCCTGTGCGGCAATCATGCGCTCGGTGTGGTCGCGAGCAGGTCCAGGCAGCTGCACCGAGACCTCGTCATCGGCGTAGAGTCCGGCGAGCAGGATGCAGCTCTTCACCTGCGCGCTGGCGACCGAGAGCACGTGGCCGCCTCCCCGCAGAGGGCGTCCGCCTGTAATCGACAACGGCGCGCGCCCCTCGATGTCCGCGATCTCCGCGCCCATGGCAGCCAGCGGCTGCGTGATCCGGCGCATAGGCCGGCGCAGCAGCTGTGGCGCCCCCGACAGCACGCTGTCGAAGGTCTGTCCAGCCAGAATGCCCGCCAGCAGGCGGATCGTGGTTCCGGAGCGCCGGCAGTCCAGCGGGTCCTCGGGGGCCACCAGCCCCCGGAGACCTCGCCCATACACGATAGCCGTGGTTGCGTCACCCGCCACCGGATGCTCGATCTCGACACCGAGCTGTCGCAGACAGCCGACCGTTGCCAGACAGTCACCCGACGGCAGAAACCCCTCCACACGCGACGTCCCATCCGCCAACGCCCCCAGCATCAGCGCGCGGTGTGAGATGGACTTGTCGCCAGGCACGGCGACAGTGCCGCTCAGCGGAACGTGTGTGCCCGAGGGGCCATTCACTCTCAGCCGGGTCATTGATAGTGCTCCTTGCGCGTCTGGCGGATGTAGGTCAGGCGTTCGCGCAACGCCTGTTCATCGCCCCGCGCCACCAGGTCCGCGAGCTCGGCAAGCAGTTCGCCACAGACCTCGGCAGCCTTGGTCACGTGCTCCCGGTTGGTCATCAGAATATCCACCATCATCGTCACATCGCTGCCCGCCACCCGCGACGTGTCACGGTAGCCGCCCGCCACGATCTGCCAGACAAGGGGATCGGGTGACGTCGTGGCATCCGCGGTGCCGACCAGCGAACAGGCCAGCAGGTAGGGCAGGTGACTGATCGTGCCGGCCAGGTAGTCCTGACGTGTGCCGTCGACCACCAGCGGCTGCGCGCCTGCCGCCATCACCAGCGTCTCGGCCAGCGAAAGGGCCTCATCCGAAGTCCTGGGCAGGGGTGAAAGGATAAAGGTGCGCCCCTGGAAGAGATCACGGTCGGCAGCCTCGAAGCCCGAGATCTCCTTGCCGCACATCGGATGGCCACCGATCACCTGTACGTGCTCGGGCAGCGTCGCCATCGCCTCCAGGATCAGGGCCTTGGTACTGCCAAGATCCATCAAGAGTGCGTCGGGCTGCATCCACGCACCGACCTGGTCGACGAGCCCGATGATCGAGCGCACCGGCGTCGCCAGCACCACAATGTCGGCCATGCGCACGCCGGTCTCGAGATCATCGACCGCCTGATCCACGAAGCCGCGCTCTCGGGCCCTGGTGAGCGCCGCCGTATCGCGATCGACGCCGATGACCTGCCGGCAGTGCCCGACCAGAGCCCCTGCGAGGGAGCCGCCCATCAGCCCCAAACCCACGATGGTCACCGTGCTCTCAGATAGCGGTTTCATCCCCCCGCCTATATCGTGCGGCCCACGGCCTGGGCGACCAGGGCCAGCGATGACATCAGGTCGCTGAAGCGTGAGGGCTTGAGCGACTGCGCGCCGTCCGACATGGCCGTCTCCGGACTTCTGTGTACCTCGATAATGAGGCCGTCCGCGCCGGCCGCGACGGCGGCCATCGCCATCGGCGCCACCAGCTCCCACTTGCCGGTCCCGTGACTTGGATCGACGACCACGGGCAGGTGACTGAGCTGCTTGAGCAGCGGCACCGCGCTCAAGTCCAGCGTATTCCGCGTGTAGGGCTCGAAGGTGCGGATGCCCCGCTCGCAGAGGATCACACGGTCGTTGCCGTGAGAGAGGATGTACTCGGCGGACATCAACAGCTCCTCCACCGTGGACATCATGCCCCGCTTGAGCATCACGGGACGCTGCGACTCTCCCACCGCGTGCAGCAGTGCGTAGTTCTGCATCGAACGCGCGCCGATCTGAAGGATGTCCGCGTAGGTAGTCACCAGCGGCACCTGTTCCGGTGCCATCACCTCGGTGATCACGGGCAGGCCGGTCTCCTGTCGAGCCTCGGCAAGGAGCTTGAGCCCCTCGTGGCCCATGCCCTGGAAACTGTAGGGACTGGTCCGCGGCTTGAAGGCGCCGCCCCGCAGCACGTGGGCCCCGGCGTCCTTGACGGCGCGGGCAGTATCCAGCAACTGGTCGCGGTCCTCGATCGCACACGGGCCGGCCATCGTGATGACCTGCCGCCCCCCGATCGAGACGCCGTTGAGCGGGAAGACCGTGTTCGAGGGGTGGAACTCGCGGCTGGCCAGCTTGAAGGGGCGCAGAACCGGCACGGCCCGCTCGACCCCTGACATACGCGCAAGCTGTTCGCCGTCGATCGGACGGCCGTTGCCGATGACACCGATGATCGTCCGCTCCTCACCCTCGGAGAGGTGCACCTGGCATCCCATCTGCTCGATTCGCGCGACCACGTTGGCCACCTCCCCCTGTGCTGCCCCATGCTTCATAATGATGATCATGATGATGTCGCCTCCCCACCCTCTTCATCGCTCGAAAGCCCGGCCATCTCGCCGGCAAACTGCTCCGCTGAACTATCCCACTGTGACATGATCTCCGTCATCGGCGTGGTAGCTGCCGGGTAGGACCCCAGCAGTTTCACAAAAGATGTGTGTCGCAGCAGCCCCATCAGGGCGGCCTCCGACGGCAGGTCCTGGCAGTGCCCCTCGAAATCCACATAGAACATGTAGCGCCACGGCTCGTTCTGCCGGGGACGCGACTCGATCTTGGTCAAGTTGATCCCACGATTGGCGAACTCGCCCATCGCCTTGTAGAGCGCGCCGGGGCTGTGGCGTGTGGTGAAGACGATCGATGTCTTGGACCGCTGGGCTCGAGGTGGATCGTCCAGCCCCATCACAAAGAACCGCGTGTAGTTG
>Ga0180436_10001032_pt1 | contig 27804 bp, 19 predicted proteins | sample SS_ome_2_FD_132434 | JGI IMG/M metagenome (GOLD analysis project Ga0180436, IMG submission 132434) | Hypersaline lake sediment archaeal communities from the Salton Sea, California, USA - SS_3_S_2 metaG | ecosystem: Environmental > Aquatic > Non-marine Saline and Alkaline > Hypersaline >... | reverse complement strand
TCCACGGTGGCGGTTCGCATCATGGTCGACTCCGAGGGGCTGGTGGCCGAAGTGGCCGACAGCCCGCGCCTGCCCTCCACCCCCGGGCCCTTCGCGCCACAGTTCAGGCAGGCCGTGGAGACGGTGTTGGCCGAATGGCGTTTCTGGCCCGCCGTGTGGCGCCGCTACGAGCCGGGTGAAGACCTGGACGGCGACGGCGTCGCCGACTACCGTCGGGTGGTGGAGACCCGGGCGGTGAATTTCTATCTCGACGTCCGCTTCGATTTCGAGATCGTCGACGGCCGCGGCCTGGTCACCTCCGACCAGGGGCGGCCCCCCGCCGCCTGATCATCTTCGGCCGGTCCCCGGAGACGATATCCCGGAAACGGCGGCACCCGTGGCGAACCGCGGCGGCGGTGGCCCGGGCGGCCCTGCGGTATGATTGACGTGGGGGATGACCATCCGCGGGGGAGGGCCGATGGAACGGGCAGCGATCATCATTTTTGCCATCGTCTTCGCCGTCCCGATTCGGGCCGGTGAGGCCGAAAAAATGATACCCCTTCCCCGGGGCGAGCTGGTGCCATCGGTGAACTGTGTCGCTGACCCGGCGTTCAGCTATGCTCTCTACCTGCCCTCGGCCTACACGCCGGAGCGGGAGTGGCCGGTGATCTTCGCCTTTTCCCCCGGGGCCAACGGCGCCACCCCGGTCCGACTGCTGATGGGTGCCGCCGAGGAATATGGCTACATCCTCATCGGTTCCAACGATTCGCGGAACGGCCCGTGGGAGCCGATCCACGCCGCCCAGCGGGCCCTGCGCCGGGAAGCGAAGCAACGCTTTTCCATCCACCCGCGCCGCAGCTATGCCACCGGATTTTCAGGCGGCTCCCGTGCCGCGCTGAGCCTCGCCCTTCGCCATCCCCGGGCTTTTGCCGGGGTGATCTCGGTGGGGGCGGTGTTCACCAACGCCGAGCCGCTGCCCGGCCGGACGAAACTGGCGCTCTACGGCCTGGTCGGTGACGCCGACATCGCCTATCCCGAACACCTGCGTGCCGAGCGCGAGTTGCCGGACCACGGGTTCACTTGCTGGCAGGAGGTTTTCCCCGGACGGCACCAGTGGCCCCCGCCGCTGAAATACCGCGAAGCAGTGGCCTTCATGGAGCTTGACGCCATGCGGCGGGGGTGGATCGAGGCGGACGAGGCGTTCGTTCGCGGCATCGCCGCCGATCGGCTGGCCTCGGCCAGATCGCTGGAGCAGGAGGGGCAGGTGCTGCTGGCGCTGCGCACCTATCGTCAGACCGCCGATGTCTTCGACGGGCGGCACGAGGCGACCCTGGCCCGCCGGGAGGCCAAGCGACTGGCCGCCGCTGCGAAGACGAAACAGCTTCTCATTCTGGAGGAGGCACTGGTTCAAGACATCCAGTCGCTCAACGCCTGGCGCGACAAGGAGGTCTATCCCGCAGCTGTGGAGCGGTTGCAGAAGCGGGTCAGTGAAGGGGGGGGCAACGCCGCCCGTGCCGACGCCGCCCTGTTCCACGCCTCTATCTATCTCGTGGAGATGGGCCTGCAGCACCACGCCGCAGGAAAACCGGAGAACGCTCTCGCCTTCTTCCGCACGGCCAGCTGGGTCTACCCGGACAACGTGGTCACCTTCTACAATGCGGCCTGCGCCGCCGCGCTCACCGGCGACACGGAGGCCGCCCTCGATGACCTGGCCGAGGCCGCTGCCCGCCGTTTCAACAATACGGAGCTGCTGGCGGCCGACCCCGACCTGGAGCGCTTGCGCAGGCTGCCCGCCTTTGCCGAGATCGAGAGAGCCGTGGCCCGCAACGCCAGGCAGGGCCTCGCGCCGGCATCCTACTGGGTGCCGCTTTCCGACCTCCTCGGGGACTGACCGCCCGCTGCCTCGGGATCGATCGATTCGAATAATACCTCTTGACAAATAAAATAATTAATTATAAGTAAGCATGTACGTATTCTGGTCTCGATTCTCTCTGTTCGTCACCGTCCCGACAGACGGGGCCATCGGGAGGTATTCATCATGTCCGGTACCAGGTCCATCCCCTGTATCCTGATCCTGCTGCTCTGTTCCGTTCCCGCCGCCGCGGCGGTGATCCACGTTCCTGGTGACCAGCCGACCATCCAGCAGGGCATCGATGCCGCCGTGGCCGGTGACGCGGTATTGGTGGCCGACGGGACCTGGACCGGGACGGGGAACCGGGAACTGCGCTTCCATGGCAAGGCGATCACCGTCATCTCGGGAGGCGGGCCCGAGGCCTGCACCATCGATTGCCAGCAGGCCTCGCGCGGCGTGATCTTCGACGGGAGCGAGGGGCCCGGTTCGGTGCTCGAGGGGTTCACCGTCACCGGGGCCCACGACAGCACCGGACAGGGGGGCGCCATCATCTGCTACGCGTCGTCCCCCACCCTGAGCAATCTTATTCTCACCGGCAACGAGTCGAGCGCCGCCGGCGGCGGCATCGCCTGCCATGCCGCCTCCCCGGTGCTTGAGAACTGCACGGTCTCCGGAAACGTGAGCGGCTGGTGCGGCGGCGGCATCGCCTGCCTCGCCGGATCATCCCCCCTGATCACCGGCTGCACGATCAGCGGCAACGAAGCCGGGGTCGACGGGGGAGGGCTTTACTGTGAGGCGTCATCAAACCCGTCAGTGACGTCCTGCACGATCAGCGGCAACCAGGCATCCGGGCGTGGCGGCGGTGTTTTCGGAACGACCTCATCACCGGTGTTCAGCGAGTGCGACGTCATCGAGAACAGTGCCCAGGCGAGTGCGCCCTCCTACGGCGGCGGCCTGCACTTCAACTGGGGCGCCCCCCGGGTCGTGGACAGCATCGTGGCCCGCAACACGGTAACCGCCACGGGAAGCTATAACTACGCCTTTGGCGGGGGCATCAGTATCGAAGGCGGGGCCCCGGTGATCACCGGCTGTGCTATCGAGGGAAACCTGGTGGACGGCACCTACTACGGGTACGGCGGGGGTGTTTACGCCACTGACGCCGAGCTCACCGTGGAGAACAATCGTCTGACCAAGAACGATATCCGCACCGACCGGAGCCAGTACGGCGGCGGAATCTACGCGGTCCGCTGCACCGGCGGGATATCGTCGAACTACATCGGCGGCAATACGCTGCTGCCCGGCAACCCCGGCTCGTATCACGGGTACGGCGCCGGCATCTCGACCTATGACGACGAGACGCGGATCGAGGGCAACATCGTCCGCCGCAACCGCATGGACTGCGATTACGGCTACGGCGGCGGGATCTGCTGCCGCAACTCGACCAATGCCATCATCAACAACGAGATCACCGAGAACACCGTGGACAGTTACCGCGGCTACGGCGGCGGGCTCTCCGCCGACGACTCCCGGGTCTGGATCGACGGCAACACCGTGACCGCGAACCTGCTGCAGGCCACGAGCAACGCGTATGGCGGCGGGATCCACTGCGAGAGCTACACCCGTTCGATCAGCTGGAACACGATCACCGACAACCGCATCGACGCCAGTGCGTACTGTTACGGGGGCGGGCTCTACGTCTACTACAGCTCACCGGTGATGATCGGCAACACGATTACCGCCAACGAATCGACGTGCGGCTCCACGGGAAGGGGAGGCGGCGTCTTCTTCGACTACAGCGGCAACGGGCGGCCGGCGCGGATCGAGGGCAGCCTGATCGAACACAACACCATCGGGGGCGCCGGGTCGCTGGGCGGCGGGATCTACTGCGAAGACGCCACCCTCTACGTGGTGCAGTCACGCATCGCCAGCAACACCTGCACCCTTGACGGCGGCGGGGTTTACTTCGAGGACGACGGTCCCTTCGGGCCGCCGGAGATCAAGAATTCCGAACTGGTGAGCAACATCGCCGACCGGGACGGCGGCGCCTTCTTCGCCCTGCAGAACCGACCGTTGCTGCGCAACGTGCTGATCAGCGGCAACAAGGCCCTGCGCAACGGTGGCGGTATCTGTGCCGAGGACGTGGCGCTGGCCGGCAGCACGATCACCGGTAACGATGCCCCGCTGGGGCCCGGGCTCTACTCGGCCACCGGCGAGGTGGAGATGACCGACTGCATCGCCTGGTTCAATTCGGCCGGGGCGATCTACGTCCAGGGCGGTGTCCCGCAGATCACGCACAGCAACCTGGAAGGCGGCTTCATCGGCGAGGGAAACATCGACGAGGACCCGCTCTTCGTCGAGGGGCCCGGCGGCGGCCACTACCTCAGCCAGGTGGCGGCGGGCCAGGCCGAGGACAGTCCCTGCCTCGACGCGGGCAGCGCGGCCGCCCAGGCCCTGGGGCTGGGCACCAAGACCACGCGCACCGACGAGGCGGCCGACGCCGGGGTGGTGGACATGGGCTACCATCCCTACGCGCTGCCGCAGCACGTGCTCACCGACATTTCGGTCTGGCCGTCCCAGGGCACCCTGCCCTTCAGCACCAAGTTCCAGATCACCATGCGCAATGCCTCGGACTACCCGAGAGCCCTTGCCGGACGGGTGGACCTCACCCTGGCCAACGGCGGCGTGATCAGCGGCTGGCGGCGGGGCTACACCAACCTGCCGGCCGGGGATGCGTATTACACCGGACTGATCCAGGCGCTGGGCACGTTCCCCAGCCTGGTGGGCGACAACCGCTGCCGCATCGTGGTCCAGGATGTGACACCGCCGCCGTACAACCAGCCGCCCTTCCCGCCCTCGGGGCAGCAGGACACCGACCTTGTTGCCGTTCATGCCGCTGCGGGCACCTTCACCTCCGGGCTGGTCTGCGCGCCGGTCAGCGGCACGCTTCCGTTCGTGGGGACGAACTGCATCGAGCTGCGCAACGTCACCGAGTTCAACCGGCGTTACGCCTACCGGGTGCGGGCTTACTGGGGCGGCGGCGGGGCGGATTACTACCACCAGTCCGGCACGATGGACGTGGGGGCGCACCAGCTGGAAGCCCACTGCTGGGACGTGGACTACGACGGGGCCGCCTACGAGGGGGAGAACGAGTTCATCCTCTACACCCGGGACGTGACGCCGGCGCCGTACAACCAGCCGCCCTACCCGCCCTCGGGGCACTACGAGACCCACACGGCGGCGGTCACCGGCATCGAGCCATGACCGACCGGTGTCCCGGGTGAGGAGGCCGCCGGGGCCGGGCGGCGCCCGGCGCGCTACTCGGTGGCGCTTCCCGTACCGTCAGGGGTTTCGTCGGGCTCGATCTCGTCCACGGTTTCCAGTGCCGGCGGGCCGGTGGCTTCCACCTGCCCCTGGGTGCCGATCTTCAGTTTCTTCGGTTCGGTGACCTTTGACTGGGCCCAGAGGAAAAGCAGGATCAGCGCAGCGGCCGCGGCCATGACGATGAAGGGCAGGTATTTCCGCCAGAGCACGAACAGCGGGTTCTTCTTCGCCGGGATGCCGGTCTTGCGCCGCCCGGTTTTTTTGCGCAGGGTCTTCTTTTTCTTTTTGATGGCCATGCCGTTACCTCTCCTTTTGCGGGAGTGTAGCAGAATTCCCGTTCCCTGGTGAAGCCGCCCCGGTTCAGGCGCCGAGGCCGGTGGGCCGCTTTCCGCGCGGGGCCTCGCCCGGCGCGGGGTCCGGGCCGCGGAGCAGGTTCACGGCCACCGAGATGAGACAGGCCAGCAGCCCGGCGAGCAGCGAGAGTCGCCAGGCCTGGGCGAAGGCGTCGGCATGGAGTGCGCCCTGGAACTGCTCCAGCGGCACGCCGCCGGTGAGGCGGTTGTAAGACAGCTCGAAGATCGCTCCGCCCAGCGCCACACCGAGCACCATGCCCAGGGTTCGCCCGGTGGCGTGGAGCCCCGAGGCCACCCCGGTGTGCCGGCCGGGCACGGTGGCGAGCAGCACGGTGGTGTTCGGGGGCATGTAGATGCCGTTGCCCAGCCCCAGGCTGAACATCAACAGCCCGAAGAGGGGCAGTGAAGGATCGGTGCCCTGCTGTGACAGGCCGTAGAGCGTGGCGGCGTTGATCAGCAGGCCGATGGTGGTGAGCCAGCGCGATCCCCAGCGGTCGTGCAGCCAGCCGGAGAGCGGGGCTGTGATCAGCGAGCCCAGCGGGCCGAGGATGAAGAACAGGCCCACGGTGTGCACCGGCAGGCCGACGAGGATCGAGAGGTAGAAGGGGCCGAGGTAGATGAAGATGAAGGTGTAGACGAAGAGCACCGTGCCGCCGAAGAGAGGGATGCTGAAGAGCCGGGCGCGAAAGAGGCTCAGCGGCAGCAGCGGGTTGGCCGTGCGGTGTTCGTGCAGGGCGAACCAGGCGGTGAGCCCCAGCCCGGCCAGCAGCAGGGCCCCCGTGGGCCAGAGGGTCAGCCCCCACACCGGCACGCGGTTCAGCGAGAGGCTCAGGCCGGTGAGCCCGATGATCCAGAGCAGGTTGCCCCACGGGTCGCCCCGGTCGCGGGCGTCAGCGGGTTCGGCCGGGTGGTCGGAGTCCAGGCGCCGGGTGAACCACCAGCCCACGACGCCGATGGGCAGGTTGATGAGGAAGATCCAGTGCCAGGAGAGGGCCTCGGTGAGCAGACCGCCGAGCACCGGCCCCGAGGTGAGCCCGAGATTGACCACCACGCCCATGGCGCCGATGGCCCGGCCACGCTTTTCCGGGGGGAAGAGGTGGATGAGGAAGGCCGGGCCCACGGCCATGATCAGGCTGGCCCCGATGGCCTGGACGATGCGCGCCGCCACCAGCAGTCCGATGGAGGGCGCCAGCCCGCAGGCCAGCGAGGCGAGGGTGAAGATGACCAGCCCCTCGCGGTAGACCCGTGCCCGGCCCTTGCGGTCTCCACGGCGGCCGAAGCCGAGCAGGGTCACCGCCACGGTGAGCAGGTAGCCCAGCGGAATCCAGCCCACCAGGTTGAGCGGGGCGTCGAAATCCTCGCGGATTGCCGGCAGGGCGACGTTGACGATGGAGGAGTCCAGCGTGGACATGAAGACGCCGAGGGCGACGATGCTGAATCCGACCCATGGCGGGAGGGCTGCGGTGCCGGGCTTTCCTGGCTTCACGGACGTCACGGAGCACCTCAGACAAAGAAGTTCCAGATGTAGCGGAAGGCCACGATGGCGATGACCAGGGTCAGCACCACCTTGATCGGCCGGGCCGGCACATGCTTCTGCAGGCTTGCGCCGCAGTATATCCCCACGGCGCCCCCGGCGGCGAGCAGCAACCCCAGCTTCCAGTCGGGGGAGACGGCGAGGTGCGCCGCCGCCGGCAGACGCCCGGCCAGGGTGTAGAAGAGGACGCCGACGATGGAACTGAGGCAGGTCCCGGTGAGCGCCGGGCCGGCCACGGCGTGCACCGGCAGGCGGAAGATAGTGATGAGCACGGGGGCCATGATCGCCCCGCCGCCGATGCCGTAGGCACCGGCCACGATGCCGGTGGCCAGGGAGAGCGCGGCCACGCCGGGCACGCTGACGCTGTACGAACGACCGTCGAACTCGAAGACAAGCCGGGAAAAGGAGAAACCGCGGCCGGTCACGCGGCCCGCGGGGGCTCCCGGTTGACGCGCCCGGCGGGCCGGTTCGCCCCGGTGCAGCAGGTCGATGGCCAGCCTCACGCCGAGATAGAGCAACACCGCTCCGACGAAGAGCTTGAAGTGCCGGGGATCGGGAAGGAAGCGAACGCGCAGGACCACGCCGGCCAGCAGCCCGGGCAGGGAACCGAGGGTGATCAGGGCCGCCAGGGGCCAGCACATCCGGCCCTCCCGGGAAAAGCGGTAGATGCCCGGCGGGATGGCCCCGATGTTGAAGACCAGGTTGGTGGGCGTCACTGCCGGGCTGACGAAACCGAGTACGCTCACCTGGTAGGGCAGCAGCAGGAAAGCGCCCGATACGCCGCCCATGGAGGTGAGAAAGGAGATGGCGAATGCCACCAGCGGCGGCAGCAGCGGGTTCACTTCCACCTGGGCCACATCGAAGAACATGCGGCAAATGCTAGCGGATGGCACCCGGGCGGTCAATGGACCGGCGGCGTGTTGTATATACTTAGAGACAGCCATCGTGGGGAGTGCCAACGTGCCGGGTGAGGCATGCAACGGCATTCTGCCGGGTCCCGTCCCGGCAGCGGTGGGTGCGGGGATCGATTCAGCCGGGGGGAACTTTGACAGGGTCAGCCACGGGCGCTAGAGTTATGGTGCCGATGAGAAATCACCAGTTTTTGCAGTGCCGGCGGCGAACAGCGGGACGCAGGGTCCAGTACAGCCGGCGTGTGTGCCGTCGACACGCCGCGGTCCCCGTCCTGTCCCTGCTGCTGCTCTTCCTGCTCCCGGCGGTGGTTCCAGCCCAGGAAGCCGGGCCCCTTCCCCTGCCCGAATTCACCGAGAAGGAGGATTCGGTAAAAGTCCAGTTGGGGGATTTCGACATGGAAGTGGGACTGGTGCTCATGCGCGGGAACCGCGAATACAGGAATTTCGTGCCCCTGGTGGTGAGCATCTTCAACCGCAGCCACAAACTGGTGCGGATCCGCAAGGACGAATTCCACCTCTACGGTGAAAACGGTGAGGAGCTGTCCCTGGCCACGGTGAAGCAGGTGCGCTCGGTCTACCGCCTGTATCGCCAGGACATCGATATCGTCGCCCGCTCGGGCTTCCTCTCCGCACTGCCCGGCGATTACCGGCCGACCAATTTCTTCCCCACCCCGGGCAGCGTGGGCGTTTACGCCGTGACCCTCGACTTCCGCCAGACCTTCATCGATTTCCTCTATTTCGTCGGCGACGGCAGCCAGCGGCTGCGCCTGGTGGCCAAGGGCAACAAGTCGCGACCCACGCTCGAAGTGCAGTTCCAGGTTCCGCGCAGCGGGCCCCAGGTGCAATAACGCCCTTCGGACAACCGACCGTTTCTACTGGATGTAGCCCAGGGATTTCAGCCGTTCGATGGCGGCCTGGTCCGGCTCGCTCGCTCCGGCGTCTCCCTGCCCCGGGTCGGCGGCCATCCATTGGCGCAGCTCCTCGAGCAGCGATGCGGCGAGTTCCGGCTCTTCACCGGCGAGGTTGGTCAGCTCGTCCGGGTCCGACCGCAGGTCGTAAAGCTCCAGGAGGTCGTTGCCGTCCGGGGCCGGGGTGAGAATCAGCTTCCAGCCGTCCCGGCGGGCCATGCGCAGCCGGCCGCGCATGTCGGCCTCCGCGTCGCGGCGCCGCTGGGCTTCGCTCTGTTCCCCCCTCGCCCGCACTGGCTGCGTCGAGCGCTTGATCAGCAGCCGATCGTTGAGGTGGGGGTAGAAGCAGTAGCCCGATTCGCCGAAGGCCGTGCGTTCCGGTTCCTCGTCGGGCACGGCCCCGTGGAGCAGCGGCACCAGGCTGCGGCCGCCGTACCCCCCGGCGGGCAGCGGCGGCTGGCCGCTGCCTGCCAGCTCGAGCAGCGTGGGCATCAGGTCCATCAGCGTCACCTGCCTCGACACCCGCCGCCCGCCCTCCACGGCGCCGGGCAGCCGGATGATCAGCGGGATGTGCATCGATGGCTCGTAGAGGAAGTCGCCATGGTCGAAGAAGAAGTCGTGCTCGCCGAGGCTCTCGCCATGGTCCGAAGTGAAGGCCACCACCGTCTCCTCGAGCTGGCCCGTCCGCTCCAGCACGTCCAGGAGACGCCCCACCAGGTCGTCGCAGTAACCGATCTCGCCGTCGTAGAGGTCGATGCCCCGCTGCACGTCCGCGGCCGGCAGGTCGCAGCGGAAGATCATGTAGCCCTTGCTCACCAGGCCGTAGTGCAGTGATTTGCGGTACGGGCCGGCGTAGGGCTCGCCGAAACGGTTGTGCCAGGGCGCTGGCGGCGAATAGAGCATGTGCGGGTCATAGTAGTGGACCCAGCAGAAGAAGGGGTCGCCCCCGGACAGCTCCGGGAACCGTTCGAAGAGGTCGACGGCCTTGCGGGTCAACGGTTCGCCGTCCTCGAAGTGCACGTTGCTGCCCCGCTCGCCGGGAATGGACTGCGGGTCGACGAAGCGGTCGTAGAGCGTGCGCAGGAAGGGCGCCCGGTCCCACTCCATGGCCGGCGTGTAGTAGTAGTCAAAACCGCGGTGCAGGCCACGGGAGGGGTGCACCAGCCCGTTGGCGTTCACCGCGAAGGTGCGATAGCCGACTTCGCGCAGCCGTTCGGCCAGGGTCGGCACCTCGGGGGGCAGGGCCTGCCGCAGGTTGTCCCGCAGCCCGTGGTCCTGGGGATAGCGGCCGGTGAGCATGCTGGCCAGCGCCGGCACGGTGCGCGGCAGCGGGCAGAGGGCCTGCTCGAAGAGCACCCCCTGCCGGGCCAGGCGGTCCACGTTGGGCGACACCGGGCGGTGGTATCGGTAGCAGCCTTGTTGTTCGGAGGGTAGGGCGTCCACCGAGATGATGAGGATGTTCGGGCGTTTGGCGGTGGCCTCATCGCCCCGCGGTTCGCCGTGGATCAATGCGCCGGGGTCGTAGGGCCGGGGGGTGGCGCCGGCGGCCCCGAGCACCGCGGCGAGCAGCACGAGCAGCGCCACCGTGGCCGGCATCGCCGATCCCACCCGCTCGGGCACGCCGGTCTTCCAGAGCTGGCCCCGGCGGATCAGGCCGGACACCAGGGCGAGCAGCGCCGAGGCCCCGGCGCCGCAGAGCAGGGCCGGGACGTGCAGGGTGCCGGCCGGGCCGTCCCAGCGGGCGGCGGCGGTGATCGCCGCGGCCGGGGAGAGCAGCAGCGGCATCACGGCCAGCATGCGGTGGCTGCAGCCGCCCACCGGCCGGCTGGACAACGGCCGGAAAAGCAGCCAGTAGATGACCAGGGCCGACAAGGCGGCGGCGGTGACCCAGCCCATGTTGAGCAGCCAGCGGCCGAGGTCGGGGGCCAGGTGGAAAAGCTCGTTGCCGCCCTGCTGCTCCCCGGGGGCGTCCAGCGGGACGCGGAGCAGGGCGAGGGCGGCAAAGAGGAACAACCCTGCCTGCAGGGCGTAGAGGCGCAGCGGCTTCTGCCAGCGGCGGCAGTGGAAGACCAGGGGGAGCAGGAGCACCGAAACGCCAAACCCCAGCGTGCCGCCGGCCGCGGCGTAGGTGATCAGGCTGGAGATGCCGAAACGGCCCGGGCCCGGCGGCGGATCGCCCCAGGCCAGGCGGAGCAGCGATTCCACGCACCAGAGCAGTACCGCGCCACCGGCCCAGAAGAGCGTTCCCCCGGCGAGGTGATTTGTCGGGGGAGGGGAGGGATGCTCGTCCGCCACGGCGCGGATCATCGGGGAACTCCTTTCGTTTCAGCGGCAAAAGGGACAGATAGCCGATTATACCGCATGGCGTTCAGGAGGCAACCGGGCGGTAGAGCGTGTCGCGCCGGCGAGGCCGGAACCCGGCCTCGCTGATCAGCGTTCGGACTTCATTCTCATTGGCGGTGTTGACGTAGTCGGCGGAGCGGTGGACGTTTTCTTCCAGCAGCACGCCGCCGAAATCGTCGGCCCCGAAGTGCAGGGCCAGTTGTCCGGTCCCCTTGCCCTCGGAGAACCAGGATGCCTGGATGTGCGGTACGTTGTCCAGGTAAAGCCTGGCCACGGCGAGGATGCGCAGGTAGCGCAGCGAGGCCGAGGCCCGGGGGATGACGCTTTGCAGGTCGGTGTTGCCCGGCTTGCAGCTCCAGGGGATGAAGGCCGTGAATCCGCCGGTTTCGTCCTGCAGCTGACGCAGGCGGTGGACGTGCTCGATGATCTCCTCGTCCGTTTCCAGGTGGCCGAACATCATCGTGGCCGTGCTGCGGAATCCGGCGAGGTGAGCCTGGCGCATCACGTCCAGCCACTGGTCAGGCGTGCATTTCTCCGGGCTGACCTTTTGCCGCACCCGCTCGCTGAGCACCTCCGCACCGCCGCCGGGGATGGTTCGCTGGCCGGCCTCGTAGAGCCGGTCCAGCACCTGGCGCACGGTGAGTTCGCTCCGCCGGGCCAGGGCATGGATCTCGGGGGGCGAGAAGAAGTGCGGGTTGACCGAGGGGGCCGCCCTGCGCACTTCGCGCACCAGCGCGGTGAAGTAGTCCAGCGGCAGGTCGGGGTTGACCCCACCCTGAAGCAGCATGGTGTCGGCCCCGGCTTCCGCCGCGGCAACGGCCTTGGCCCCCACCGCCTGCGGGGAAAGGGTGTAGGCCTCGGCAGATGCCTTGTCGCGGTAAAAGGCGCAGAACCGGCAACCCACGGTACAGATATTGGTGTAGTTCGGGTTGGTGTCGATGATGTAGGTCACCACCGGCTCGGGGTGCAGGGCATAACGGGCCTGCTGGGCCAGGGCCGCCAGGCGGGGCAGGTCCGGATCGGTGAGCAGGGCCAGGCCTTCTTCGCGACCGATGCGCTCCAGCGTGCCGCCGGTGTTTTCAGGGGCGCTCACGTTCATCACCGATCGTCTCCCCGTACATCGTTCTGAACCGCTCGATGGCCGACCGCTCCGCGTCGCCGAAACGGTAGTTGAACCCGTCGAGATATTCGCGCACCTTTTCCGGGGCGAGCCCCAGCCGCCGTCCGTGGCGTTCCGCCCTCGTGGCATCGCTCGTGTCGTAGCGCCGGAGGGCCTGGTCCAGGCCCGCTTCCAGGCCCCGCTGCAGGTCTTCAGCCAGCGTGCGCCGCACCGCCCAGCGGGCGAAGACGAAGGGCAGCCCGGTCAGGTCGTGCCACGCTTCGGCCAGGTCGAGGCGGAAGGGGAACTGGCGGGCGTAGTGCCCGGCGGTGGTCAGCGCCCGGTCGCCGATGACCAGCAGGGCGTCGAAGCGGGAGAGCAGTTGCCGGCCGTGGCGGGCGGCGGGCACCCGGGCCAGCACCGGCCGGCAGCCGTGCTGCCGGGCCAGCAGCAGGCGCATGAGGCAGACCGAGGTGGACGTTTCCTCGGTGACGCCGATCTGCCGGCCGTCCAGGTGGCGCGGTTCACGGGCCGAGAGGAGGAACACCGACCGTGCCCGGTGGCGCACCGCAATGCCGTAGTCAAGCGGGCGGAAGCGGTCCTCGAGGTCGAAAAGGTCCATCAGCGAGAGAATCCCCGCATCCACCACGCCCTGCCCGGCCAGCTGCCCCATGCGCCGCGGGGCCATGGGGATCAGGCGAAAGCCGCCGGAATCGAGGTTCCAGTGAAACGGTTCGGAATTGAGGAAGGGGATCATGCCCAGCACCGGGCCGTCGCTGCGCACGTCCACCACGCGGTGCCGTCCGTCCCGCTCAACCGGTGTCCAGCCGGCGGTGGTGATCAGCCGCGAGAGGCGGTTCGGGGTGAGCGCCGCCGGTGTTTCCGCCTCGGCGGCGTGGGCGATGCGTTCGCCGCCCAGGGTCCCTTCCATGTCGTCGGCGCCGAAGTGCTGGGCCGTTGCGGCGACGGTTTCGCCGGTCATCACCCAGTAGGCCTTGATCGTGGGAATGTTGTCCAGGAGCAGGCGTGACGCGGCGATGGTACGCAGATCGTCGGTGGGCGGGGTTCGCCGTTCCACGAGGTCGGACCCGCCGGGCTGAAAGGGCAGGGGGATAAAGGAGCGGAACCCCCCGGTTTCGTCCTGCAGCCCGCGCAGCCGAAGGAGGTGGTCAACCCGTTCCTCCGAGGTCTCGATGTGGCCGTAAAGCATGGTGGCATTGCTGGGGATGCCCTGGCCGTGGGCCGTGCGGTGCACGGCCAGCCAGCGTTCGGCGTCCGGCTTCCCGGGGCAGAGTTGCCGCCGCACCCGCTCGGCGAAGATTTCCGCCCCGCCGCCGGGCAGCATGTCCAGCCCGGCCTCGCGCAGCCGTCCGAGCACGTCGGCCTCGTCGATGCCGAAGCGTTTGGCGAAGTGCACGATTTCCACCGCGGTCCAGGCCTTGATCGTGGCCGCGGGCAGGCGGTCGCGGATCAGCGCCACCACCTCGAGGTAATACTCCCAGTCCCGCTCCGGGTGCAGTCCGCCCACCACGTGAACTTCGTTCACGTCGCCGGGCAGCAGGGTGACGATTTCCTCCGGCTCCAGATCGTAGGCTTCGGGGTCGTCGGCGTCGACGGAGAAACGGCAGAAGCCGCAGCGCAGGGTGCAGACGTTGGAGGGGTTGACCACCTGGTTGCGTACGAAGGTCACCGCGTCGCCGTGCAGGCGGCGGCGCACGGTGCGCGCCATCCAGCCCAGGCCGGGGAGGTCCTCGGTGCGGAAGAGGGCCAGGCCGTCAGCCGCGTCGAGGCGGCCGCCGCTGTCCAGGCGCGCCCAGATAGCGGCCAGCGCCGGGTCGCGGAAGGGGGGCTGCCGGCCTGTCCACCGGGGGGTGTTCATCCCGAGACATTCTCCCAGTAGCGTTTCCAGTTCTCGTCCACGGTGCGCACCACGTCGGGGTGCATCTCCACCGCCGGCGGGTAGCCGGGTTTCCAGGTGGCGTCGATACCCAGGGGGCCGCGGTAGCGGGGGGCGATGCCCTGCCATTCCTTGCCGGCGAAGAGGATGTCCTGCGCCCCGTCGTAGCGGGTGAAAATCCCCCAGAGCAACTCCTCGGGATCGCGGATGTTCACGTCGCGGCTCACCGCGGCGATCAGCGGCACCGAGGCGAGCCCCGGGTGGGCGAGCAGTGCTTCCAGCACCGACCGGCCGTCCCGCTCCACGGTGACGGCCAGCAGCGCACCCTCGCGGAGAATGGCCTCCTGCACCCCGGGCACGGCGATGGCCAGTGCTTCCACCGCTTCGGCGGTCAGCGGCTCTCGGGGCGGGCCGGGTTCATCCGGCCGCGGCGTGGCGTCGATGACGATCTTGCTGCCCAGGTTCATTTTCGGCCCGGTGAAGTCGAGCGTGTCCAGCGGTACCCCGGGCAGCAGGATGAAATCGCCGGCCGGGTCGAAGTTGGCCCTGACCTGCCTCAGCACCTCGGGGAAGTCCCGCGGGTCGACATCGCCGGGCACGAGGATCACCACCTTGGTCAGCGACAGCTGGCCCTCGCCCATCAGCGAGAGGGCGGTCTTCACCGCCTCGCGGCCGTAGCGTTCGTTCACCGAAACCACGAGCAGGTTGTGGAAGCCGGCCTCGTAGTAGGCCCAGACCCCGCGGACTTCGGGGTGGATCAACTTGAGCAGCGGCGAGAGCACCAGTTGCAGGGCGTCCCCGATGAAGCGATCCTCCTTGGGCGGTTTGCCCACCACGGAGGCGTGGAACACCGGGTGGCGGCGGCTGGTGATGCAGTTGACGCGGAAGACGGGGAAGGGCGCTTCTTTCGAGTAGTGGCCGAAGTGGTCGCCGAAGGGCCCCTCGAGCCGCCGTTCCCCGGCGGGCACCACACCCTCGAGCACGAACTCGGCCCCGGCGGGCACCAGCATGTCGATGGTGCGTGCCCGGGTCATTCTCGTGGCCGAGCCGCGCAGGAAGCCGGCGAAGAGCAGCTCGTCGATCCCTTCGGGCAGCGGTGCCGCCGCGGCGAGGCAGAGCGCCGGGTCGCCGCCCACCACCACCGCCACCGGCAGGTCGCGGCCCAGCTCCTCGGCCTGGTGGAAATGGAAACCGCCGCCCTTCTGGATCTGCCAGTGCATGCCGGTTTCGGCAGGGTTGTGCACCTGCATTCGGTAGAGGCCGGTGTTGCGCCGCCCGGTGAGCGGGTCCCGGGTCATCACCAGGGGAAAGGTGAAGAACCGTCCGGCAAAGCCGCCGGCCCCGGGCGGCTCCAGGCCGGCCAGGGTCTCGCGGCCCGGCAGGCCGCCGCTCATCTCGAGGTGCAGGAAGTCGGGAATGCCGTCGCCGGGCCAGCAGCGCAGCAGCGGCAGCCGGGTCAGGTCGGCCGGCTGCTGCACCACCTGCTGGGAGGCGGCGCGCCGCCTCCGGGCCACCCGGGCCGCGGCCAGGCGGCCCCAGAGCGGCCGGGTGCTGCCCAGGGCGGCCAGCGACGGCGGGTTGAGCCGCTCCACCGTTTCCAGCAGCTGGCGGCCCAGTGCTTCCGGGTCGGCTCCCAGGGCCAGTTCCACCCGGTGCAGGGTGCCGAAGACGTTCACCGCCAGCGGGTAGTCGGACCCTTTCACGCGCTCGAAGAGCAGCGCCGGCCGCTCCTCACGCATGGCCCGTTCGGCGATCTCGGTGATCTCGAACGCCGGGTCCACCTCGCGGGTCACCCGGGCCAGTTCGCCATGCGCTTGCAGGCGGTTCAGGAAATCCCCCAGGGAGTTGAGTCCGCTCACGTCAGTTCCTCGTTCTTCCAGCCCGGGCCGGCATCATCCGGCCGGCCGATGACCCGGAAGACCTTGTCCACGAAGGCGCGGACCAGGTCGTCGGCGCTCTCCGGCGAACCATAGAACGGCGGGCAGGCAGGCATGATCGTCACGCCCAGCCGGCTCAGCTTGAGCGCGCTTTCCAGGGAGACGGCGGAGAGGGGTGTTTCGCGGAGGCAGAGCACCAGCCGGCGCTGCTCCTTGAGCGCCACCGCCGCGGTGCGCGTGACCAGGGTGTCGGCCACGCCGCCGGCGATCTTGGCCAGGGTGGAGATGGTGCAGGGGAGGATGACCATCACGTCGAAGACATTGGACCCGGACGCCGGGGGGGCGTCGAGCTGCTGGTCGAAGAAACAGGCCTTGCTCAGCTGCCGGACCTCGGCGGCCCCCTCGGCCTCCTCGGCGAGCAGTTTCTCGCCCCAGCCGCTGACCAGCGTGCAGACGTCGGCCCTGGAGCGGCGCAGGAAGTCGACGGCGTACGGCGCCCCCGAAGCGCCGGTAATGCCGAGAATGATCTTCATCGGAACAGTACCCCCGCCAGCACCATCGCCAGGACCACGAAACCGAGGACGGCGTTGATGCGGAAAAAGGCCACCGCGATGTTTCTCGCCAGGCGGTGCTCGAGGACGAGCAGCACGCCGGTCAGGGCGAGGAACGGCAGGGCGGCCCACCGGTTCAGTCCGGACCAGGCCAGGGCGGCCAGGCAGCCGAAGGCGACGAGGTGCAGCAGGCCCGAAACGCGGATGGCCCGCTCGTTCCCCAGTGCCGCCGGGATCGAGTGCAGCCCCTCACGGCGATCCGATGCCGTGTCCTGGGTGGCATAGATGATATCGAATCCGGCGACCCAGAAAAAGGTGAATCCGGCGAGCAACAGCGCCGGCTGCATCTCGCGGAAGGCGAGAGTGACCGCGAACCAGCCGGCCACCGGGCCCAGGGCCAGGGCCAGGCCCACCCCGAAGTGGGCCAGCGGTGTGAAGCGCTTGAGATAGGGGTAGACGATGAAGACGGCCAGCGGGGCAGGCGCCAGCGCGAGACAGATCGGTGCGATGGCCCAGGCGGCGGCGGCATAGACCAGTGTGCCGGCGGCGAGGACGCCGAGTGCCTGGGCCAGGGTCAGCCGTCCGCTGGGCAGCTCGCGGCCGCTGGTGCGCGGGTTGCGGGCATCGATCCGGCGGTCGATGATGCGGTTGAGGGCGAAGGCTGCGGTGCGTCCGCCGGTGGCGGCGACGAGGATGAGCAGCAGCACGTGCCAGGGCGGAACCGTGTCGGGGCTGCCCAGGGCCGTGCCGGCGTAGATCACCGGCAGGGAAAAGAGCGTGTGCTCGATCTTGACGAAATCCATGTAGGCCCGCAATGTCCGCCTCCGTGCGCATGCCGTTGCCGGGAGAGAGCGGACATCATAGCAAAAGTCCGGGAAGGGCAAAACGGGAAGGCGGGATCAGCCGGGCCACTCCTCCACCGGCGGCTCGCCGTCGATGGCCCGGCGCACGGCAAAGCCGAGGTCGCTGGCCACCACCGGCTTGAGCAGGCAGGTGTGCACGCCCACTGCCGAGGCCTGGGCCTCGGCGAGGCCGGTGCTGAACCCGGTGATCAGGATCACCGGCAGGTCGGTTCGAACCGCCCGGATCTTGCGGGCCAGCTCGGTGCCGGTGAGGTTGGGCATGGTCTGGTCGGTGATCACCAGGTCGAAGCGCTGCGGGGCCTTGTGGAAAGCGGCCAGGGCTTCGGTGCTGCTGGTGTGGCCGGAAACGGTATAGCCGAGATTCTCCAGGTGCTTGGTGCCCAGGCGGACCAGCATCTCCTCGTCGTCGACGAAGAGGATCCGTTCGTTGCCCTCGGGCGGGCGCTCTTCCGGTTCCGGCTCTTCGCCGGGGCTCAGGCCGAGCCGCGGCAGGTAGGTATGGAAGACCGTACCCTCCTCCGGCTTGCTGTACACGGTGATCGTGCCGCCGAGGTTCTTCACGATGCCGTGCACCACAGAGAGCCCCATTCCCGAACCATCCCCGCCCTTCTTGGTGGTGAAGAAGGGATCGAAGATCCGGTCGCGGGTTTCCCGGTCCATGCCGTGGCCGTTGTCCTTGACGCTCAGCCGCAGGTAGCGCCCGGGATCAAGGTCGGCCGGCCGTGCCGGTTCGTCCTCGCCCAGCACCTGCTCCATCAGCGACACTTCGAGCACCCCCGGGTGTCCCCGCATGGCGAACTCGGCATTGGTGCAGAGGTTCATCACCAGCTGGTGGATCTGGATCGGGTCGGCCAGCACCATGCCCGAGGAGTTGGCGATGTTGAGGCGGATGTCCACCGTGCTGGGGAAGGAGGCGCGGAGCAGCTTCAGCGCCTCCTTGACGATCAGCTGTACCTGCACCGGCTTGACCTCGGTGTCCGTGCGCCGGCTGAAGGTGAGGATCTGCTTCACCAGGTCACGGGCACGCTGGCCCGCGGTGAGTACGTGCTCGAGGTTCTCGGCCAGCGGGTCGTCCTTCCCCAGGCCCTCCAGCGTCATTTTGCTGAAGCCGAGGATCGCCGAGAGCATGTTGTTGAAGTCGTGGGCGATGCCGCCGGCGAGGGTGCCGATGGCCTCCATCTTCTGTGCCTGGCGCAGCTGGTCCTCCAGCTGCCGTTCGTGGGTAATGTCACGGCTCACCGAGACGTAGCCGGTGATCACCCCCCGATTGTCGGTGATCGGGGAGATGGTCATCTCCACCAGCACCGTGCTGTCGAACCGGGTGGCCTCCTCCACGATGCCGCTCCACGTCTCGCCCTCGGCCAGCCGGGCCCAGATGCGCTCCTGGAAGGCCGGGTCGCCGCGCTCGGCGCGGAACTGCTTCAAGCTGCGTCCCAGCATTTCCTCCCGGGCGTGGCCGGAGCAGCGGGAGAACGCGGGATTGACGTAGATCACCAGCCCCGCCGCATCGGTGATCACGATACTGCCCGCGGCCTGTTCCACGGCAGTGGCCAGCAGTTTGACCTCGTCCTCGGCCCGCTTCCGTTCGGTGATGTCGATGCCGGTGGCGATCCGGCCCTGTTCGCCCGTATCGGTGAGGGTGAGGGGCGTGGTGCTCCAGGCGATGATCCGCTCCTCTCCGCCGGTGGCGATCCATGTCGTCTCGTCGGTCAAGCCGCCGCCGGCGAACTCGAGTTCCCCGAGCCGTTTCCCGGCCACCTCCCTCTCGCCGACACCGGTCAGCTTTTCGCAGGCGCGGTTGAACCGTACCAGCCGGTCTTCGGCGTCGAAAACCATGATCAGCGCCTGGGTGGTGTGGAGCATGGAATTGACGAAGTCGCGCTCCAGGCGGAGGTGCCGGGCACTGGTGACGAAGATCACCAGGAAGGCGGAGACCAGCACCAGGATCACCGCGGTGACGATGATGCAGAGCCAGAAATAGTCTAGCGCGGCCTCCGGCATAGGATCCCCCCGGCGAAGAGCAGGTTGGTGAGGCTGTTGATCACGCAGTGGACGTCATAAATGGTTTCGAAGAGGTTCATGTCATTGGCCATCATCACCCGCCCCATCGTGAAGAGGGTCAGCGTGCCGGCATGGTAGATCAGGGCGGCGGTGGAGATCCAGAACCTGGAGTCGCGGAGCAGGGAGTCGCCGGGTTCGATGAGCATCCGTTTAAACGTCATGGCCGCCACGCCGATGATGACGAAGCTGCTGATCGAGCGGCTGATGCTGTCCAACCCGTCGAACGATTCGACGAAGCACTTGTTGATCACGAGAGCGGCATAGAACAGCGGAATGGACAGGCGAAGCAGCCGTCGGGTCCGTGGGCGCTTCTGCCAGAACGAGAAGATGAGGATGGTCAGGGTGTACTCGATGGCGGTCCAGATATGGAACAGCCAGAGATTCGATGCCCCCTGGTAGGCCAGGTACCAGCAGCCGGCCTCGATGAGCACGGCGGCGAGGAAAAGGACCCCCAGCAACCGCATCGGCAGGTCCAGCCGGCGCCAGAGGACCAGCGCGGCGACCAGTGGAATCACCGCAGACCAGGAAGAGAAAACGTAGATCCAATCAGGCATGAACGTAGCTCACCGGTGCCAGCTGAACGCGGCGTCTCTCGTTGATTTCCAGGAGGCGTCGCGACGTGTTTCAGTCGTTGGCCAGCGGACTGCTGCCGAAACATTTTGGCGGGCAGGGGAAGCCGAGTTCGAGGATGACGCCACCGGTCATGTCGGCGCCGTTGGCCGTCACGCCCACCAGCACCAGAACCGGTTCGCCGCTCTTGTTCTCGCCATAGTAATGTCGAATGCCGACGCAGTCTTCCTGATCGAGGATCTTCTGCAGGGCCTTCTTGCCGAAGAAGTGGCCAAGGACCGCCCCGGTGCTCGCCTGGTCACGAAATGCCTTTGTCATCTGTTTCGCGTCGACCAGGGTGACGTCGTGATTCTCCTGTCCGGTAAACATGGATCACCTCCAGCATGAAATGAAATGTGAGAGTGGTCGGCAAGGTGTCCGGCAACCCTTTGCCTGATTATACGCTGATTTGCCTGAAAATCAAAAGGGGTTTTTGCATCAGATGCGGAAGCCTGCTTTGTCGGCCTTCGGCACGGGTGCTATCATCTGCCACGGTGATTCCATGGAGTTCAATGCCGTGAACAACGTCGAGAACACGGGGACGACCGCCCACCTGGCCTCGGGCCGGCGGGACGAGGTGGCCGGCATGTTCGGCCGCATCGCCCGGCGCTACGACCTGGCCAACACCCTGCTCAGCGCGGGCCGGGACGCCGGCTGGCGGCGCATGGCCTCCCGGGCCCTGGTGGGGGCCCTGGTGGAACGTGGTGGCCACGACCTCCGCATCCTCGATTTCTGCGCCGGCACCGGCGCCCAGTCACTGAGCCTGGTGGAAGAGGGGTTCCGCCGCGGGGCCGGCGTGCGGGTGGCCGCATCCGACCTGGCCCTGCCGATGCTGGAGACCCTGGCCCGTCGCAAGGCCGAGGGCCGTGGACCATGGGGGCGCCTGGGCGGGGCCGTGGACCCGGTGCTCGCCGATGCCGCACGGCCGCCGCTCCGCCCGGGCACGGCCGACGGGGCGGTGGTCTCTTTCGGCATCCGCAACGTGGACGACTACCGGGGCTGCCTGCGCCGGGTGGCCGGGGTGCTGCGGCCGGGCGGGTGGCTGGCCGTGCTCGAGTTCTCCATGCCGCAACGCCAGCCGCTCCGCGGCCTCTATCGCTTCTACTTCAAGCGCGTGCTGCCGCTGCTGGGCCGGCTGCTCTTCGATGCCGGCGGGGCGTATGCCTACCTGCCCGACTCGGTGGACCGCTTTCCCTGCGGCGCGGCCTTCGAAGCGGAGCTGCGTGGGGCGGGGTACGATTCGGTCACTTCACAGGCGCTCTTCGGCGGCGTGGTCACCCTCTACCTGGCCCGCTCAGCGATCGAGGGAGGACGGTGATGGATCTGCGGATCTCGCCCCACCTGCTGGCCACCGACCCACCGGCGCTCACCGCCCTGATGGCCCGGGCCCGCGAGCTGGCCGCCGAAGGCGAGCTGGTCAACCTGGCCCAGGCCGTGGTGGATTTCCCGCCACCCGGTGAGTTCATCGACGAGGTGCGCCGGGCCGCCGGCGACCCGGCGGTGCACCGCTACACTCCCGACCCGGGCCTGCCCGAGCTGCGGGAGCTGCTGGCCAAGTACATCGGCGAGCGCTACGGCATGGACGTCGACCCCCACGACGGCCTGCTGGTCACGCCGGGGGCCAACCAGGCCTGCTTCAGCGCCCTGGCCGCCCTGCTCGTGCCCGGGGACGAGGTGCTGGTGCCCAGCCCCTGGTACTTCAACCACGCGATGACGGTGCAGCTGCTGGGCGGCGTGGTGCGGGCCTTGCCCACCGCCCCGGAGCAGGGCCACGTACCCGACCTCGGGGCGATGGCCGAAGCGCTCTCCGCACGGACGAAAGCGGTGGTGCTGGTCAACCCCAACAATCCCACCGGCAGCCGCTACCCCGACGACTGGGTGCGCGAACTGGGCGACCTGCTCCGCGGCCGGGAGATCTGGGTCGTGGCGGACCAGACCTACCAGGAACTGGTCTACGAGGGGCAGCGACCGTGCTCCATCGGGTCGCTGCCCGGCATGACCGGGCGCACGGTCACTGCCGGCAGCTTCTCCAAGTCGCTCTCCCTGGCCGGCTGGCGCGCCGGGTTTCTCGCCGGGCCGCCGGCGCTGGTGGAGCAGGTGCTGAAAATCCACGACAGTTCGGTGATCAGCGCGGCCCACGTGACCCAGCGGGGGTTGATGGCGGCGCTGCCGGCCGTCGATCGCCACCTGGAAGACGTGCTGCCGCGGCTTCGACGGCGGCGGGATGCCCTGACGGCCTCGCTGCGCGGTTTTCCCGCGATCCGTGCGGCGCGGCCCGGCGGCTCGGTCTTTGTCCTCGCCCACCTGCCCGCGGGCATCGACGACGCGGCGTTCTCTGTCCGGCTGCTCGAGGAGCAGCGGGTGGCCGCGGTGCCCGCCGGCGGCATGGGGCCGGGGGGCCAGTCGGCCCTGCGCCTCTCCTTCGCCGCCACCGGGGCGGAGTCGCTGGCCGAGGCCGGCCGGCGCATCGGGCAACTGGCCGATTCGTGGGACGGGGAGGGGGGATGATGCGTGCAGCTCCGGGTCGCCTGGTCAGCGGTGCGGTGCTCGTCCTGCTCCTGCTCGTCTCCCTTTTCCTGCGCCTGGGCCTGGTGGGGGTGCCCTCCATCGATTTCCGGCCCGCGCCCGATGCCGCCGAATATGCCGCGGCCGCCGTCTCCCTCACCGAGGGCCGTGGGCTGACCCTGGTCATGGGCGGCGGTGTCTACCCCTCCCGTTACCCCGGCGGCTTCCCGCTGGTGCTGGCCTTTTTCCGCCTGCTCGGCCTGCCGGCGGAACGGTTCTACCTTGCCGGTCTGCTGCTCGGCCTGTCCGTCATTCCCCTGGTCTACCTGCTGGGCCGCCGTGCCGGGGGAGACCGCTTCGCGGCGCTGGCCGCCGCGGCGGTGACCGCCTGTTCGCCGGTGCTCATCTTCTGTTCGATCCGCGTGCTCACCGAGAACCTGGCCCTGGTCCTGCTCGTTACCGGGTTCTGTCTTGTCGCTCCGAAAGAGAGCACCTCGCCGCGACGGGCGTCCCTCTTCGTCCTGCTCGCCGGCGTGGCAGCCGGTTGCGCTGTTACCGTGCGGCTGGCCAACGTGGTGACCCTGCCGGCGGTGTTCGGCCTGGCCCTGGCCAGCGGCCGGCGGCCCGGTGAGGGCCTGCGCCGGCCGGCGTTGCACGGGGCGCTGTTCGGCGCCGGGGCCCTGGCCGGCCTGCTGCCCCAATTGCTGTTCAACCGGGCGAACTTCGGCAACCTGCTCACCACCGGCTACGGGTACTGGAACCAGAGCTACCGAGACCCCCGGGCGATGTTCGAGGCGGCCCACGCAGTCCACCCCTGGAACCCGGTTTACGGCAATCTCTGGTACTACCTCGAGCACCTGGGCGGGATGACCTTCGAAGCCACCTTCCTCAGGCTCTACTCACTGGCCGCGGTGCTGCTGGCCGTGGCCGGCCTCGTGGCCATCATCCGTTACGGGGGGCGGCGGCGCGTTGTGCATCTTTTCGGCCTGGTCCACTGCCTGGCCACACTGGCCCTGCTGCTCGTCTACGTCGGCCAGTCCACCCGCCTGCTGGTGGGTGTGGTGCCCTGGCTCGCCATCTGGGCCGGTGCGGGCGCCGCCGCGCTCTGGAGGCGGCCTGAGAAGGCGCCGCTGCGCCGCGTGACCAGGTGGGCCGGGGCCCTGCTGCTGGCCGCGGCGGTGCTGCCCCTCTTCGGCTGGGGCTTCTCCCGGGCCGTCGACCAGGATCGCGGCGGCACTGACGGCCCGCGCACCGCCGCGGCCCTGGTTCTGGAGCGCACCCCCCCCGGAGCTCTGATCTTCAGCGGACTTTCGCCGGTCTACACCGGCCTGCTCGTCGACTACCGCGGCGGCCGGGAGGTGGTGCAGCTCAGCCGGGAGGATGGTTCGTACGTCGACTACCTGCTCAACGCCTCCTTCGACGGGCAGGGCCCGCCGCTGCCCCAGGCCCGCTTCATGCCGCCGTTGCCCGGCCGCGAGCCCTTCACGCCGCTGGTCCACGGGCCAGGAAAACTGGATGCCTGGCGCGTGCGCCAACTGCGCAGCGCCCTGGCCCGGGGCCGGCCGGTGTTCGTGCTGCAGAACGCCGAGAAACCGCCGTTCAGCGCCGGGAAACTGGCGGTTCAGAAGTTTCTCGTCCTGCGCACCGCCGGCCGGGTGCGCGGCGCCCTGCTGGAACAGGTGGTGCGGGTGCGGCCCATGGCCGACCGGTCGCTGGCCCGCACGCCCCTGGACCTGCGCCGGCTGCGGCAGTCGAAGAAGAAAACCGAGGATGAGGTGAAGAGATGACGGCGCCCTCGACACGTGGCCGGCCCGTTCCACCCGAACCGCCGTTCCTCGGCACCCGGGTGGAAGATGCCGATCTCGACACGGCGCTGCGCTGGCTCAACCGCCCGGCGCTCTTTCGCGGCCGCTGGGGTTACCCGGTGAAACCGGCAGCGGGTGGACGCGCCCCGATCACCGGGGGCCGCCCGGCCGAGGCCGTGCTCGCCGAACTGGTGGAACGGTGCCGACGGGAGGACCTGGTGCAGCCCGGTCTGGTCTACGGGTATTTCCGGTGCGCCGGCGACGGAAACGACCTTGCCGTCCAGGGGCCGGCGGGGGAGGAGCGCTTCCGTTTCCGCCGCGAGGCGGCGGAGCCCCGCCGCTGCATCGCCGACTGGTTCCGCCCGGCGGACCGGGGCGGAGACGTGGTGTCCCTGCAGCTGGTCACTGCCGGCCACGGCCTGCCCCGGGCGCTGGAACGGGCCAACCGGGAGGGGCGCTACCTGGAGATGCTGCACCTGCACGGTTTCGCCTCGGCCCTGGCCGAGGCGCTGGCCGAGTGGCTGCACCACCGGGTGCGCGCCGAGCTGGGCCTGGCCGGCGGGGAGAGCGGCGACCCGGCCGACGCCTTCCGTCACCGCTACCGCGGCCGGCGCTTCAGCTTCGGCTATCCCGCCTGCCCCGACCTCGCCGAACAGCGAACGCTCTTCCGGCTGCTCGAGCCCGACCGCATCGGGGTCACGCTCAACGCGAGCTGCCAGATGGTGCCCGAGCACAGCACCTCGGCCCTGGTGGTGCACCACCCGGACGCGGTGCAGTTCGCCGTTTGAAATCCTCGACACAATTAAGACGAGATCAGAATTCTATGCCGAGAAGAACTCTTGTTCGAGATTTCATCATTGACAATCCCCTGTCGGGGCAATATGTATTGGAATAAATAATCGTCTCAATCACTTCTGGATTGGAACCTCTCCATGGTAGATGGTGCCGTCAAACCGATCCTGATCATCCTTAGCGGCAGAGAATCGCTACCGCCGACACGCCGACACGCCGACACGCCGACACGCCGACACGGATAGTCTCGGGGCGTACCATACTCCCCTTGAGATTGCAAGAATACCGCCGTGTCAATCAGAGGAGCCGAGATCCCCCCCTCTCAACAATGCAGGACGCCGAGTTGTATTGCAACGGTTTTTGTGTTGTCCAGTGATATTACGGGAGGGGGAAATGAGAAAGAATAATATATCTTCGCATTCATCCGGTACCAAAATATCTCTTAAGAGCTGGGTGTCGTGGGAGTTCCTGGTCGCGATATGGATTGGTGTCCAGATAGTACTGACTGTGACGGTGGGCGCGTACACCGTTCCCGGCGACCTGACCTTGACAGTCACCCATGGCGGCAGGGTTACGGATCTCACCGTAGGTGGACAGGACATTTTTTTCTGCGGCAACGGGCAGGAACTCACCGGTGGTTTCTATGTCCGTGAGAACACGATTCCGGATGGGGCGAAAATCCCAAACGGCTGCACGAACCTGATAACAGGCGATCCAGATCCATCGGTGTTTGCGCCAGGGACAATTGGATTGAGCGGGCAGTACTGGGCCCCCTTTAAAACCAGTGATTCCACAACTATCGAAGTCAGGGATCTGACGATCCCAGACAATGATGTCGCCGTGATTGAGATTGATGAATCAGAATATCAGACTCAAACTGAAAGAGGACACTATGGCGGAATCTACCGTGACCTGGAACTGCCGGAAGAACAAGTTCCATTTGTTCACGAGCTTTTCTTTTTCAGCTTCGAGGTGAAAACCAGGTGCGGTTGGCGCTCGAAACTGCATCCGCTCGGCTTTAATGAGGGAGGATTGGATAAATTCGGATATCATAATGTATCGGGCTGGATCGAGTGGCACGAATGGGATCCGGCTGATGTCATCACTCGCAAGCCCGATAAACCGCACCTTGAGTCCTTCATCTCATGGGACCGGTTCGATGCCCTGGGCACATCGCAGAACATGACCGCTGATGAGTTGACCAGGTTCTGCGGTCGGTCGTATCGGCCAAAAGACGCCCAATATGCCAGGATCGTTCTCATCGTTGACGGGCATATGCCACGGGACGGGAATCCGGCCGATCCGGCTGAAGACAGCGAAGTCTATTTCGACAATATCTGTTTTTACAAGGCACCCGATCTGGTTCAGGCCCAGGGAAAAGCGGGACCGCATGCGCTTTTCTCCGGCCGCACCGTGGATCTGGTCGAGCACATGACCCTTCCTCAGGTGGAACTCGATCTGGAGATGACCGCGAGGATCATGCCATGCTCCGATTATTTGCTGGTGCAGGGGAAACTTGGGAATAAGACGACCAGCGAGAGGGCCATCGATCTTGGCTTTGCCATTCCCATTCTCGATGAAAACTCGAACCAGGAACTTGAATGGCATTACGATATGAGGAACAGCATCTACGTCGGCCAGGCAGAAGATCTAATCAAGTCCTCACCCTTCACTTTCCCAGGACCCGTTGATCTCCGGCCACGGTGCTCATCGAGCGTTGAGATTCCCGGTTCGCATTATCAACAACTTCATAACCTGCAAGTGTCGGCCTATCCGATAAGTTCGCTGGGAATTCACAAAAACGATGCGGTATACGGCCTGTCGTTCGGCGACGCGCTGGAAAATGAGCTATTCGAGTTCGATGCCTGTCATCCGGGGATTTCACGTTTTGGCTATCAGATACTCCAGCCGGGGTCGGAGTTCGTCGGCTATTACTTCGTCGAATTCAACATTGGGCTGCTGGCTGACAGTGTCGAGTCCGACGACGAGACGGAATTCAGCTTCATCATCTTTCGTTCCGATGATCCGGACTATGAGGAAAAATCGAATTTCCGCGAAGGAATGCAGAAATATCAGCGGGAGATCTACCCGGAGGGATTTCATCGCCCGACCAATACACCGGACCAGGACTGGTTGCTCGGCGGCGGTTATTATCCCCTGGATCCCGGTGATAATGATGGCTGCGACGATAACCCCAATGCCTTCGGATTCCGTTACACGCAGACAAGTGGGGACGATGGTGGAATTGAGCCATTTATTTACGTGGCGTTCGCAAGAGGCGTTGGCGTTCTAAGTTATGACAGACCCTGGGAAGGTACGTTTGAGAATCACCATGACCCGGAATTCCGGCAGAATACCTACGAGGGAATAGGAAGCGAGAAGGACGCGACCTACTATTCGGGGGGCGGGCTGCTTGGAGCAATCTATCGTGCAAAGAACGCAAGGATATTCAAAATTCCTCCCGGTGATCAGGAATTGCTTGCCGACTCCCCTGAAGGAAATACTGATCCGGATGAACTGGGGTTCCCCACCCTGCTCGCGGAT
>Ga0180436_10001031_pt1 | contig 27816 bp, 24 predicted proteins | sample SS_ome_2_FD_132434 | JGI IMG/M metagenome (GOLD analysis project Ga0180436, IMG submission 132434) | Hypersaline lake sediment archaeal communities from the Salton Sea, California, USA - SS_3_S_2 metaG | ecosystem: Environmental > Aquatic > Non-marine Saline and Alkaline > Hypersaline >... | reverse complement strand
CGGCCCAAAATGAGGAACAGCCGGCCGAGCGGAAAACAGAGGTAGAAGAACGGCGCCAGCAGAACCCATGAAAGCCCGATGCCGACAGCCCTGGCCAAGCGGTTCCCGGCCCTGCGAAAACCACGGTAAAGAGGGTGAATCCACAATCCTGCCGCCAGCACCAGCGCGGCCAGCGTGAAAACAACTGCGGAAACAAGGGGCCTGTGAAGCACCGGCCCGAGAATGAGCCCGGCTGCACACATGACGGCCGCTTCGATAATGACGCGGGGCGCTTCCGGTTTGGCTGTCGGGTCTGCTGCGCCGGCCTGTTCACTCCTCCACGGCCATACCGCTTCATAAACTCTGGTTGACGACTGAGACATCCGATCGGCATCCTGTTGCGCCGGCACTGCTGAGCGCTCGGTGCAGGAATACTACGAAAGCCCGAAGCTATCCGCGAGAAGAATTGGCGGACAGGATATCCAGGGCCGCCGCGGCGACTTCACCGGCGGAAATGGACTTCATGCATTCTCCGCCTCTATCACGACATACGCGCGAGAAACACGGACGGCACTCGACGGAAGACGTAACAACGCGGTGTCCCTCGCCGTACGGTCCCGTCCGGCCGGGATCCGTCGGACCGAAAAGAACCAGTACCGGCGTTCCGACGGCCGCCGCCATATGCACGGGGCCGGAGTCGTTGGAGATCAGAAGATCCATGCGCCGCAGCAGGCCGCCTGTTTCGGCCGGCGACAACCGTCCCGCCGTATTGACCACGTCGTTGCCGCCTGCAGCTTCAGCCACCCGACGGCATGCCGCCGCGTCGGCATTTCCCCCCAGCAGGTAGAATGAGGCCTTCTCCCGCCCGCGCACGAGCCGGATGACTTCCGCAAACCTTTCCAGGGGCCAGTTCTTGGCAGGCCAGCGCGAAACAGGCAGCACGGCCACGCGCGGCGCGGGTTGCGAGACCGGCACTTCCGGAAAGTCGACCGGAAACACGGGTTTGCCGGGCTGCAGCCCCAGGTATCTCACTGTGTCCAGACAGCGCTCGACGGCGTGCCGGCCGGAATCGCCGGTTGCCACATCGTTGTAAAACAGGCGCGCACCCTCCCTGTGAAACGACGGACCGATACGCGATCCGCCGCGTGCCGCCCGCGCGACCAGGGCGCTCTTGAGAAGGCCCTGCAGGTCGACGATCATGTCGTAACGAACGCTTCTCAGGTCGGAGAGGAACGTCCCCAGCCCGCGGAAGAAACCGCGGCGCGGGAAACGGATCACGCGATTAACGTCCGTGAAGCACCTTGCCAGATCCGCGTACTCCCGCTGAACCGCCCAATCGATGTCCGCCCCGCAGCGGGTCTTCAGTTCATGCACCGCGGGCAGAGCATGGAAAAGGTCGCCCAGCGAGCTGAGTTTCACGATCAGGGTGCGTTTCGCAACTGTCTTGCCGTCGTTCATGTTTCGTCCCGCCGCAGCGACTCATGAATCAATTCGGCCGTCCGCCGGCCGATTCCGGGCACTTGCTCTATCTCCGCCGGCCTTGCACGCGCCAGCCGCGCTACCGACCGGAAGCGCTCCAGCAGCAGGTGCTTTCTCCTGGCGCCGATGCCCGGTATCTCGTCAAGCGCCGACTCCCGAATACGCGCCCCGCGCAGCCGCCGATGGTAGGCCAGCGCAAAGCGGTGGGCTTCGTCGCGCAGCCGCTGCAAGACCTTCAAGGCCGGCGAATCGGCCGGCAGCCTGAGCGGCGGCCCGCGGTCTTGCGAGTAGACTTCCTCCAGTCGCTTCGCCAGACCCGCGGACGCAACTTGGGGGAAACCCAGCGCCGCAAGCTCCCGCCTTGCCGCGCGCAACTGTGCGATGCCGCCGTCGACGAGAACCAGGTCCGGCGGCGGCCTGTTCTCCTCACGCAACCTTGCGAAGCGCCGCCGGATGACCTCCGCCATCATGCCCGGATCATCCGAGCCGGCGACGGTTCTGATACGAAAGCGCCGGTACCGGTTGCGCTGCGGCATACCGTCCAGGGCGCAGACCATGCTTGCCACCGCGTAGGTGCCGGAGATATTGGATATGTCGTAGGCTTCGATCGCCGCGGGCCTTCTTCTCATGCCCAGGAACTGCCGCATTTCCTTCACGCCGGCCAACGCGTCGGCCCGTTCCATTTCCGGTGTCGGGGCAACGCGCGCGCGCTGCTTGACCGTCGCCAGGAGATGAAAGAGCGTATCGCGCAGCGCTCCCGCCCGCTCGAACTCCCGGGCGGCGGATGCCGTTTCCATTTCGCGACGTATCTCCTTCAGGTATTCCGGACGCTCGCCCTTCAGAAAAGCGCAGGCTTCATCAAACCGTTCGCGGTATCGGGCGGGGTCCGCTTTGCCTATACACGGCGCCGAGCAGTATCGGATGATATCGTTTAAACAGTGCCTGTAGGTATCCGCGTCGGGCAACAGCGGCGCGCATTTGCGCAGACCGAATCTCTTCTCGATGAAGTCAAGCGTCGCCCTGGCCGCCTGCGAAGAAACGTACGGCCCGAAATACAAAGCGCCGTCGTCCCTGCTGATGCGCACGAGCCTGAAGCGCGGAAAGGTTTCCGAAGCGGCGGCGCGGAGGAGCAGAAAACGCTTGTCGTCTTTGAAACTTACGTTGTAGCGCGGCTTGTACTCCTTGATGAGGCGGCCCTCGGTCAGGACGGCCTCGGCCTCGTTGCGCACGGTAAGATAGTCGAGGTCGCAGGTACTCTTGACCAGACCCCTCAGTTTCGGGTTGCCGCTGCGCATGGTTGCATCGCGGAAGTACGACTGTACCCGCTTGCGCAGCGAGACGGCCTTGCCTACGTAGATGATCCTGCCGCGGCGATCGCGCATCATGTAGCAGCCGGGCCGGTCGGGCAGCTCGCCGAGTTTGGCGCGCAGTTTGTCGGGCAGTTTCATGATCGGTCGCCGCGCACCCGGGCGGGCTACTCCGCGAGTTCGGGATAAGGAATACCCAGCAGTCCGGAAATCGCGCGGTTGCAGCGCCGGCGTTCTCGCCGGACGAAGACTTCCACGTCGCGAACGCTTTCTTCGTAAGCCTCGAAATCAAGTCCCGCCGGCGCGCCGGTGTGGCGTTTGCGGCTGACGGCCTCGCGCGGGTCCGTCTTGCGCAGATCATCCAGGTGAGTCTTGACGTAATTGTAGGCTTCGCGGAAGGAAAGACCTTCCTGCACCAGTTCCAGCGCGCGGTCGGCGGCATACACATCGGGCGCGAAAGCATCCTCCAGATTCTTCCTGTCGGCCTTGAGCCGCCCCACAAGGCGGGTCGTTACACGCAGGCAGGAACGGGTTGTCGAGATTCCTTCGATGAAAGGTTGCTTGGTTTCCTGAAGGTCACGGCTGTAGCCTCCCGTCAGAGCGGAGGTTATCGCGGTCACGGCGGAGGCATGGGCGGACACGCGCGTCGCGCGGGCCCGCACCAGTTCCATGACGTCGGGGTTGCGTTTCTGCGGCATTATGCTGCTGCCCGTACAGTATTCCTCGGGCAGGCGGAAGTAACCGAACTCCGGCGCGCTGTAAACGATCAGGTCACGCGAGAGACGCGAGAGCGAGAGCATCGTCTGGCTTAATGCCGAGAGAGTCGCCGCTTCGCACTTTCCCCTGGCCATGCTGGCATAGAGCACGTTGTGGAGGATCTTGCGGAAGCCCAGCAACCGCGCCGTCAGGTTCCGGTCGACCGGCAAAGGCACGCCGTAGCCCGCCGCCGAGCCCAGCGGGCTGCGATCCGTCAGTTCAAACGCCGCGCGCAGCACAACCGCGTCCTCCAGGAGGCTTTCGGCGTGGGCCGAAGCCCAAAGACCGACGGAACTTGGCATGGCGGGCCGCATGTGAGTCCGGCCGACCATCGGCCATCCGGCGTGCCGGCGGGCGAACTTCAATAGCGCGCGGCTGCAGGCGGCCAGTTCTTCCAGCACGCAAAGGAGCTGTTCCCTGCCGTACAACCGCAGGTCGAGCGCGATCTGATCGTTCCTGCTCCGCGCTGTGTGAACCTTCTTGCCCACCGCGCCAAGCTCGCGGGTAAGAATGCGTTCGATCGCCAGGTGCACATCCTGGTCGGCTGTCCTGATGCTGAAACGGCCCCGGCGCGCCGAGCGGATGATGTCTATCAGAGCAGCCACGACGGAGTCGCGCTCCCCGGCGCTGACCGGTCGCGGCTTGCAAGGCATCCTGGACAGCATGGTAACATGGGCTGCGGTTCCAATGCAATCCGGCTCCACAAGGACAAGATCGGTCTCTATGTCGCCGCCGGCGGTGAATTCAAGTATCTCGGGATCGACTTTGCCCACCATGGTCTTGCGTGGTTTTGTCATTGTTCTTCCTGCTTCTCCGCCGGTTCGTCCGCCGTCAAGGTCCCGGCTTCGCGCATCTCCAGTTCATGCTCGAGCTCACACATCTTGTCCTCGGCTTCTTTCAGAAAAGCCTCCAGACTGCTTGTGTCCTTCGCCGCCGCGAGCGCCTCAAAAAAACGGCAGTATGCGTCGGCGACTTCGACCAGTTTTCCGCCCCTGCCGACGGCGAGCGCCCGCAGCCTCTCGGTCTTGACACGCGCGGTCTCCGCCAGAACCCGCCGGTCCTTCAATGCAATCAAGTCGCGCGGCTGCAGCGCGCTGCTCCGGCCTTCCTCGAGACGGATACCAGAAACATCCGGAAATATCAACAATTCCGCTTTCAGGCGGTCGAGGTGTTCCGGATACACCTCGCCGGGTTCGTAAACGATACTCCGCTGTTTCCACAGCCAGCGGTCCCAGCCCTCTTCCAGATCGCCCGTCGATTTACAGCCGGGAACGAGTGACACGAGGTGCTCGCGCTCTATCGTGCCGCTCTCGGCCAGACCGCGCACGAGAGACTCAAATCTCTCTTTCCTGCCGGGCAGCGACAGAAACCATGCCACGAGAAGGCCGCAGGTTTCAACGTCGTCGGCCCAGGCATCCGGATCCATGCGCAGGAAGTCGGCGATGGTAGGCATCTTCCCGGCCTCCCAGCGCCGCAGGGCCCCGCGGCTGTTGCGCGCGCGCAACTCCGGGTAAAGGTTCTGCGCCAATCCGATCGACAACCAGGCCGGCGCTTCGGATGCGGCGGCGTCCCGTCCCCGCCACGGCTGTGCGTAGACGCTTATCAAGATCCGGCAGAGAGCCGCGTCCGCATCCGTCCGGGTAATGCTGTCCGGATTGTATATTGTCAAGCGTTCTACAGACCGGCCGTAAACGATGTCGCGCGAAAATTCGATCCGGCCCGATGGGTCGTCCGGATCGGACCGTGCGGCGATGCGGACAACCGATCGGCTGAAATCCGCTTTTACTCCCACCAGCCGTTCCACTCGGTCCGCAACCTGCTCCGCCCAACGGATAAGAACCATCCTGGTGGAACTGTCCGGCGCGAGGACATAGAACCTGCCGGAGTGACTTCTGGCCGCGGACGCAAGGAGTGCGCGCACATCCGGCGGTTCTTCAGCCTCCCGAGTCGCCGCGGCCAACGGAAGCAATGCAAGGCATGCGACGGACAAGGCGGCCCGGCGCCCCGCAGGTTTCACCACCGACCCGCCGCCCGAATCATTTCCTGACGGCCTTGATCCGGATTGTGTCATCCTCTGCCTTGATCTCGGCCACGTGCTCGAAAGCCTGCCACTCTCTCTGTGCGGCCATCAGCAAGTGGAGCCTGCGGACGACGATGCTCTTAAAGGGGCCGATCAGCGGAAGGCGTCCCACCCAGACGCTTCTCGCCCTGACCACGGGCCCTGCCGGCACAAAGACGTGGTCATACGAAAAGCGCGGAGTGAACTTGAACGATCCCAGGCTGACGGGCTGCAACGATTCAACCATGCGCACCGCGAAGTAGCCGTCTCTCACATCGACGCTCAGCGATTCGACGCCCAGCAGTCTCGCCTTGCGATGCAGGTAGGCATTGATGCCGGGCTCGGAAAACTCGGCGCCCAGCGTTCGGCCCGCGGCCAGGTTGGTGAGCATGCGCAGAGGCCCGGCCAGCCGCGAGGCATCCGTGGAACTCCCTCTATCGCCGATCGGTTCGGGCCGGGGGAAGAAGGCGAGCGAAGCCGACGCGAGGAGGACGAGAATCAGAAGCGCGACAAGCTTTCCCCAGTGGCGCGCCAGAAAACTTGAACGCGGCGCTTTCAGAACCGCATTGCTGCTCATACCGGACAAGTCGAGTTTCCTGCCGCAGGCGCCGCAGAAAACCCGCCCCAGAGGATTGGTCGCACCGCAATTCTTGCAGGTCAACATGATCAGGCCTCCTTCTTGGCCGCCGCGCCGCTCGGCTTGGACGGTTCTTTTGCGCCCTTCTCGCCGCCCGAGGCTTCGCCGCCGCCGTTTTCCTTCCTGGCGCTCTTCGAATAGTCGGAGCTGCGGTAATCCGTAGCATAGAAACCGCTGCCCTTGAAAATAATTCCGGATCCCGGCCCGAAAACCCTCTGCACCTTGCATCGACAAAGGGGGCAGCGTTTGACGGGCTCGTCGGTCATGCTCTGGAAACGTTCGAAAACATGGCCGCACTTCCGGCACTCGTATTCATAAGTCGGCATTTGCACTCCTCCGCGGTCTGATAATCCGTCAAATCTACCCCTTACACGGGGAGTTGTCAAAGTCGCTTTGATGCGGTAGAGTACCTGCGAACGGCTGGACGGGGAAGAACCGCATGTTTGATCTGGATGAGTACATGGAAAAGCTGCGCACGCGGATCGACACGGCGATTGACGAGCGGATGCCGCCGGCGGACGCGCGTCCGGCGGTACTGCACCGCGCCATGCGTTATGCCGTGCTGGGCGGCGGAAAAAGGCTGCGGCCCGTTTTGTGCCTGGCGGCGGCCGAGGCGGCCGGCGGTTGCCGGGAAGACGCGCTCGACGCTGCCGTGGCCGTCGAGCTTCTGCACGCCTACACGCTGATCCATGACGACCTGCCCTGCATGGACGATGACGCTTTGCGGCGCGGCAAACCGACTTGCCACGTCGAGTTCGGCGAAGCCAACGCCGTTCTGGCCGGGGATGCCCTGCAGGCTCTCTCCTTCGAACTCGCGGCCCGCGCCCCGGCCGGGCCCCGCTACCCGGCCGGACAGGTAGTGATCGAGTTGGCTCGGGCCGCGGGAAGCCTGGGCATCGTGGGCGGACAGGCGGAAGACATCAGTTTCGCCGGCAGGAAAGCCGACACCGACACCGTACAATTCATCCATCGCCGCAAGACGGCCGAACTGTTCCGCGCGGCGGCTCGGATGGGAGCCATATCGGCCGACGCCGCGCCGTCCGTACTGGAAGCCTTGACGATCTATGCCGTCGAGCTGGGACTGGCGTTCCAGATTGCCGACGATCTGATTGACGCCGAGAGCGGCAAGCCCGATCCTGTCTCGTGTCTCACGGCATACGGCGTGCCGCGGGCACGAGAGGAGAGCCGGCGCCATACGGCGAACGCCGTCGCGGCGCTCGAAGCCCTGCCGGGAGAGGCCGGGATGCCCCTGGCCGCCCTGGCGAAAAGCATCCAGGCAAGGGAGGCCTGACGGCAATGACGACCGCCGCGGTCTACATCGCTTGCGGACTGATAGCATACCTCGCGGGGGCGGTGCCTTTCGGCCTGCTGATCGCGAGAGCCGCGGGCGTCGACATACGCCGCGCCGGCAGCGGAAATACCGGCGCGACAAACGTATTCCGGTGCGTCGGCAAGGGCTGGGGCATCCTCACCTTTGCGTGCGATGCAATGAAGGGTTGCCTGCCCGTGCTCTTGCTGCCGCCGGCGGCGGCTCGGTTGACGGGCATTCCATACGGAGACGGTCTTGCAGTCGCCTGCGGTTGCATGGCGGTCGTCGGACATAACTGGCCGGTTTACGCCGGGTTCAAGGGAGGCAAGGGCGTTGCCACGAGCGCCGGCGTGCTGCTCGGCATCGCGCCGTTGGCAATGGGAATCGGGATCGCCGCCTGGCTTCTGGTCTTCCTGATCGGACGCTACGTTTCGCTTGCCTCCATGGCGGCCGCCGCGGGCCTGGCCACTGCCTCGTGGTTCATGTATTACGCGCGCGGGCCTGCGATACCATCTGCCCTGACATTCCTGGCCGCGCTGACAATGTGGCGTCACAAGGCGAACATCCGCCGCCTTCTGCAGGGCACCGAGAACCGTTTCGGCCCGCGGCGCAGAGGCCGGAACGACAACACTTAAGCGAGGGGCCCGGGTTCGCAGACAAGACCCGCAGCACGGTTATCCCGCGAGGCCGGTTGAGCAGAGATTTCAGGACCCGGCAGACTTGGCGCCCTTGCGCCGGCGCTGCATCGCCATCTGGATAACCGCCAACCCCTGGCTCGTCGACCAGTAGAGCACGAGCGCCGAAGGCATGTTGTAGAAGATAAAAAGGAAGAAGACCGGCATGAACATCATCATCTTCTGCTGCTGCGGGTCCCCGCTGGTCGGCGTCATGCGCTGCTGAAGCACGGTCAACCCCGTCATGAACAGCGGCAGAATGTTGAGGGATCCGACAAGTGGAATCATCCCGGCCAGCAGTCCTTCCGGTTCGCTCAAGTCGCGAATCCACAAGAACGGCGCAAATCGCAGTTCCACCGCGCTGCGCAAGACAGTGAACAGCGCGATGAAAACCGGTATCTGGATGACCATCGGCAGACAGCCGGCCATGGGATTCACCTTGTGCTCGCGGTACAGGGCCATCACCTCCTGGTTCATTTTCTGAGGTTTGTCCTTGTACTTCTCGCGCACCTTGTTGACCAGCGGCTGGATCTCCTGCATCTTCTTCATGCTCTCGGTGCTCTTGTGCGTAATGGGCCAGAACAGGACGCGCACCAGCACCGTCAGAAGTATGATAGCCACTCCGTAGTTCGGCAGCACCCGGTGAATGCCGTTGAGGGTGACCAGCAGAGGCCCGCAGATGGGCTTGAAGAAACCGAACTGCATGACTTCGTCCTGATGTCGGCCCAGATCCTTCAGCAGCGAGTATTTCTTCGGACCCACGTAGTAAGTGTACTCCCTTGTAAACGATTCCGAAGGCTGCAGCAGGCACTCCTTGAATACCTGCGCCACGGAGACTTTCTGCAGCACCGCCGCCGTCTGCCAGGTTCGCGCGTTTCCGGGATCTTCCTGCTCGGGAACCAACCTGACCGCCTTCAAGGCAAATCCTGCGGCGTCTTCGGCGCCGTCGAGAAGCTGCACGAAGAACTTGTTCTTTACGGCCGTCCAATCGGTGGGTGATGAGCGTGTTGCTTCTATCGAGCGCGGCAGGGGTTGCGTCAGGCGCGGCTTTCCGATCATGCAGCCGCCCTGGCGCGCCGGTGGCTGGAATCGATCGCGCAGAGCCGTTTTGTCTCCGGGCGGTCCCTTGCGGTCCCAGTGCACGACGTCTTCGCCGCCGACCGAGCTCATGGTATCGACCCCAAGGTAGGCCATACCGCGAACCTTGGCCTTGGATTCGATCATTTGCATGGGCCCGAGGTTAATGACTGTTTCCGGCAAGACCATTGTCTCGGCGGAACCATTGACAAACGTGTCGCTGACCGTAAACCGGTAATTCTCATGCAGCGTAATAGTGCGTTCTAAGCGCAGGCCCCGGTCGGTGAGGCGCTCGATCCTGACGGACCGGCCGGCTTCGATTTCCGACAGCGTGAAATCGTTGTTCGTCGACAGACCGGGAAGACTCTCCAGCGAAAGCGCCGGGCAGCCGCCAAAATCCAGCACGACCGCTCCGCTTTCGGGATCCAGGGTTTCCCGATACTCCGTGAGCCTGGCATAGGATAAGGCGCCGCCCCAGGACGAGATGCCGGCTTCGATCTGCTGATTGGAGAGGACAATCGTCTGCTCCGGCAGGCTGTGCCCCTGGTCGGCCGGAGCGGCTGCCGCGGTTTCCGCCTCCGTCTCTTCGACCGTACGGTCCTCAGTCGTCTCGCCAACGGGCGGCTCGACCGGCTTGCTCAGTGCCGTCTCCTGCTCGGGCGCCGGTTGTGTTTCCTCCTCCGCCGCGCCCGGCGGCGGAGATTCCGGAGGGGGAGATTTCTGCCTCTGGAGGTAACCCCACCCCACCAGAAGCAGGAAGAGGATGACTACCGCTGCTGTTTCCTGTTTATTCATTGTTAACTCACGGCCCGGTGCTCGCCGGGCACGGGATCGACCCCTCCCGGATGAAAAGGATGGCATTTGGACAGCCGGGCAAGGCTCAGCCAGGAGCCTTTCAGCCAGCCGTGCGCTTCGAACGCTTCAATAGCATAATCGGAACAGGAAGGATAGAATCGGCACCGGCCGCCGAGGAGGGGCGACAGGAGAATCTGGTAGCACCTGACCAGCATAATCAGCATCTTCTCAATCACGGTCTTTTTCCTTCTTCCGCTGCCCGCCGCTGCGTCGTATCCCGGCCTTTCGCGCGAGTATCAGGAAATCCTTATCCACCGCCGGGCGTTTCACCGCCAGAATCGCCGGGCGGGCGAGCAGGACGACATCTACTTCTCCCCGCAGCTCCCCGCGATGCAGCCGGTAGGCTTCGCGCAGCAGGCGTTTTGCCCTGGCGCGATCCACTGCTCGTCTGAACGAACGGCGTCCCGCCACAACGCCCAGCCGCAGTTCCGCGCCCTGCCCGCTGCGCACCCACATCACCATGTAGCGGCCCGGAAAACGCCGGTCCTGATCGAATGCTTCGCGAAAGAGGGCCGACGCCGTGATGCGCAGTCGCCTGGGGAACCCGCGGCCGGGTTTATCAAGCTGTGGGAGACCGCCGTCTCCCCGCGGGCTTCCATTTCCGGCGCCGCTTGCGGACATGTCCCGGGTTCCTAGGCGCTGAGCCTGGCGCGCCCTTTCCGCCGCCTGTGGGCAATGACGGCCCTGCCGCCGGCGGTCGCCATGCGCGCCCTGAAACCGATCTTGCGCTTTCGCTTTATTCTCGATGGCTGATAAACCCGTTTCATCAATACTTTTCCCTCAAGTGCGCTTCTGTTCCTCGGAAAAGGCGTGCCAAGCTACCATTTCCCGTCCCGAAGTCAAGCGTCCTGCCTTCCTAAATTCCCGGCCGGCTCAGGACTGCCTCGGTTATGGACCGGCCGTCAACCAGTATCGGCGCCTTGCGGGGACGCCAGGAACGCCGCTTGGCCGTAGCGATCAGGCGATGGCCCCGGTTGAAAAAAAGCAGCATGTCGAGCTGAAAAGCCAACCGGTAGAAGGGGCCGGCCACCGAGAATATCCTCTTCAACCTTCTGTCTTTCTCGGCGCCCTGTCCCCTGACCCCCTGGGCGAACCGATCCACTATGGCTTCGACCAGTTCCGTGAAAAACCTGGAATACGAACGCATGTTGTGAACGTCAAAACCGTCCTTTAGAATCGTGAACAGCTCCGATTCGGTGTACCCGCCGCGAACGCGCCCTTTCCTCTGATAGGTCACCCCGAGAAGGCGCCGCAAGAAATTGACAAGCGAGGCCGGCTTTGTACGCGATACATTCACTACCAGGCGTCCGTCAGGCTTTAGAACGCGATGACATTCCTCGATAAACGCGCTGTCGTTCGCGAAACGCTCCAGCGCCGAAACCACGACAACGCAGTCGAACGCCTTCTTCTCGAAAGGCAATGTCCCGTCTTCCATCGGAACGACGTTCTCCGACAGAAACTGCCTGACGACATCGGCGCTCTCGCGGCCGGCAACGGCGCTGCTCCATTTGCCGCCGTGCTTGCGGAGGTGGTAGCTGATCATGCCGTTGTCGTCTCCGATATCGAGACAGTCAAGATCGTCGGAGGGCCCAAGCACGCGGATGATTTCCTGCAGGCACACCTGCAAGGGCAGGCATTTGCGGAATATGTGGAGCTGTATTTCGGCTTCGACCGGGAGAGCTGTGTCTTTCATCGCCTATCAACCTCCGAAGCGCGCATTATAGCAGGTGCAAGGCGGGGGTCAACCCCGGCGGCAAGCATGAATTCGGCGGTTCTTTTGGCTGTCCCGGGCGCCCGTCCAATTGCTATGGTGGTTTCCGTGACGGAGAGATGGTTGATAAAGGGAGGGCGCCTTGTCGATCCCGTTAAGGGGCTTGACGGGCCCGGCGATCTCTTGATCGAGGGAGGGCTGATCGCGAACCTGCCTTCCGGCGGGTCCGGGGTCGCAGGCGCAACCGAGATCGATGCCCGGGGGCTGACCGTGGCGCCCGGCTTTATCGACCTGCACGTTCACTTCCGGGAACCGGGCAACGAAGAAGCGGAAACAGTCGCTTCGGGTTCCTGGGCGGCCGCCAGGGGCGGATTCACTGCTGTCGTAACCATGCCCAATACCAGTCCGGCGATCGATTCGCCCGAACTGGTGAAGCGTCAGATGGATCTTGGGCGGGAATGCGGTTGCGTACGCATCATGCCGGCGGCGTGCATTTCGCGAATGAGAGGCGGGGCCGAGGCGGCCGACCTGCACGCGCTGGCTTTGGCGGGGGCGGCGGCTTTCACGGACGACGGCAACACCGTGGCCGACGAGAACCTGATGCGCGAGGCGATGCGCACGGCCCGCGCCGTCGGGAAACCGATCATGGACCACGCCCTGGACCCCGTTCTGGCAGGCCGGGGGGTCATGCACCAGGGAAGTGTTTCCGCGCGCCTGGGTCTGCCGGGCATACCGGCACTGGCCGAAGTCGGCATTGTCGAGCGCAATATCCGGCTGTCCGATGAAACCGGCTGTGCCATGCATATTCAACATGTCTCGACGGCCGGCGCAGCGGCGCTGATCCGGCAGGCCAGGGAGCGTGGACTGCCCGTCTCGGGTGAAGTCACCCCGCACCACCTGGCGCTCTGCGACGAAGACGTCGACGCGGGCAACCCCGCTTTCAAAATGAGCCCGCCCCTTGGAAGCGAGACCGACCGGCTGGCGCTGATCGAAGCCGTAGCCGAAGGCGTACTGCAGGCGCTGTCTACGGATCATGCGCCTCACCGCGCGGAGGACAAGAACAAGGGGTTCCTCGCCGCGCCTTTCGGCGTGGTCGGACTCGAAACCGCGATCGGGGTAACTTACGAAATCCTGGTACGCTCCGGCCGGATGGGTTTGATCGAGTGGATCAGGCGATGGACCGAGGGTCCCGCGCTGGTTCTGGGCATTGCTCCCCCTGCCCTCTCTCCCGGATCGGTCGCCGATGTTACGCTGCTCGACCTGGAGCATGGATGGACGGTCCGCGCGGACGAATTCGCATCACGTTCCCGCAACACGCCTTTCGAGGGACGGTCGCTGGTCGGCCGATCCGTCGCCACGTGGTGCGGCGGCAGGCTGACCTGGCGCGAAGGCGATCAGATCCGCAGTTGATCGATGCTGGCCGGCTCCGCCGGTACGACGCGGACCTTCCTGATTTCCCGCGCCGATCGAATGCGCACCTCGACGGGGCGGTCGCCGGGAGCGTCGCTGTAGCGTGCGCAGATCGCGGCGCCCAGGGTGATACTGTCTTCCCCGGCCGCGAGCGGCAAAAGACCCGTGGGACCCGGAAAACCTTCCACCTTGAGCAGCAGATCGTAAAGTTCGGCATTGCCCTCCAGGTAGGTGTTGTCTTTCTCGTTGCGTCCCACGATCATCTTGACGTTATGGTTAAGCCGGAAATGCCTTCCAAACCTCAGCAACGTCAGAGAACGGACCCCGTTAAGCCCTTCGTGCGACTTAAGATCCCGCAGACGCTTGCAGAAACCCGGCTCAGTCAGCAGGCATCCTCCGGCGGGCGTCGGATAGTCCGACAGGCCGTAGCGGTCCGCCAGCTCGATCTGGCGCTTCCGGCTGCGGCCCTCAATGTCCAGCAGGCGTGACCGATCCACCCAGCCTTCTCTTTCGGGCCTGGTTTCCGGCAGCAGGCGCGCGCTCAAGGGTCGCAGGACCAGGTCTCCGTATCCCGACTGACCGGCCACGACTTCGAGGCTCTGCCGGTTCTGCGACATCGGACGCTGATTCAGAACTTCTCCGGTACTCAGGAAGTCGAACCCCATCTCTTCCAGCATCTCGCCGGTCCGCGAGATCATGCGCATGTGGCAATCGACGCAGGGATTCATACATGAACCGAAGCCGTGCGGAGGATTTCTCAGAAGCGCCACGATATCGCGCGAGAAATCGACGACATGCACCGGCACGTTGAGTTCTTCGGCCGCCTGCCTGCCTTTGCCGCTATCGAAGAACGGGCTGTCGAAGACCACGCCGTGAACATCTATCGCCTGTTCGCGAAGCAGCAGGATCGCCAACCTGCTGTCCAGTCCTCCGGAAAGAAGACTCAGGGCCCTGATCCGGCGGCTGCCTTCGAACTTGATAACATCAGTCATATCCCTATATCGCGCGCCCTATATTCATGTTGACGTCAGCCGAGAACCCCGTAGTATACATAAGCTTCGCACGCTTGCCAGACAAGAATTGCAATTATCGGTGCAGGGAGGAAGAACAAATGGCAAAGATAGACTTCGGCGGCACTAAGGAACAGGTTATCACGCGCAAGGAGTTTCCGATGAGCCGCGCCAGGGCGGTTCTGCGCGGGGAAACCATAGCGATAATCGGGTACGGTGTTCAGGGGCCGGCTCAGGCGCTCAACCTGAAGGACAATGGTTTCAAAGTCATTGTGGGACAAGCCAGGGAGTTCCGCAAGGACTGGGACCGCGCGCGTAAAGACGGATGGGTGCCGGGCAAGACGCTTTTCGACATCGAGGAAGCGGCGCGACGGGGCACGGTGATCCAGATGCTTGTGACGGACGCGGCGCAAAGAGTGATCTGGCCACGCATTAAGAAATGTCTCAACCCGGGCGATGCGCTCTATTTCTCGCACGGTTTTTCGATCGTCTACAAGAACCAGACGGGCGTCGTGCCGCCGCCGGAAGTGGATGTAATCATGGTGGCCCCAAAGGGATCAGGCACCTCGGTTCGCAGGAACTTTTTGTCAGGGGCCGGCATCAACTCCAGCTATGCCGTCGGGCAAGACGCAACCGGACGCGCCGAAGAGCGTTGTCTGGCCCTGGGGATCGGAATCGGGTCCGGTTATCTCTTCGAAACGAATTTCGAGCACGAGGTGTTCAGCGACCTGACCGGCGAGCGCGGCGTGCTGATGGGCGCACTGGCCGGAATAATGGAAGCCCAGTACCAGGTCCTGCGCGGCCACGGTCATTCGCCGAGCGAAGCGTTTAACGAAACGGTAGAGGAATTGACGCAAAGTCTCATCCGATTGGTGGACGAGAACGGGATGGACTGGATGTTCTCAAACTGCTCGGCCACGGCCCAGAGAGGGGCGCTCGACTGGAAGCCCAAGTTCAAGAAGGCCACGCTGCCCGTCTTCAAGGAGCTTTACCGGCGCGTTAAGTCGGGCAAGGAAACGGCGCGAGTTATCCGGGCGTGCGGCAAGAAGAATTATAAGAGCCTGCTGGACGCCGAACTGGCCGAAATGGGCAATTCCGAAATGTGGCAGGCAGGCAAGGCCGTCCGCGCCTTGCGTCCCGCGGAGAAGGCGCGCAAGGTTACCAGGGCAACCAAGGGCGTCGGCGGGCGGAAGTCCAATTGACGTCCGGGCGGATTGCAGTCCGGCGCCGGCAAGAAGACTGTGAGCGAAAGCAGCGATGCAACGGGCAAGAGGTTGAAGGTCCTGGTAATGGACGACCAGGACATGCTCCGGAACCTTGTCGGCAAAATGCTGAAGGCAATGCGTTACGAGGCAGGTTCCGCCTCGTCGGGAGAGGAAGCGCTGCGCGTATGCAGGGAGGCTCTTGAAGCGGGAAAACCGTTCGACGCCGTTATTCTCGATCTCACCGTTCCGGGCGGCATGGACGGCATTGAGACCCTGGCCGGGCTTCGAAAACTGGATCCCCGGGTGAAAGCTATTGTTTCGAGCGGATACCCTGAGAACATCAAGCGGTCCTCGTTGGACGGATGCGGGGTTGATGCTTTCCTGGCCAAACCGTACGATGTCGAGAAACTGGCACAGGTTCTTCGCGATGTTCTGGAAAAAGACAACGATAAGCCGCTTTAGCCGGCATCCGTCCGGCGCGTTGCTCCCGCTCGTAGCATGCTTGCTGGGGAGCGTAGCCGTTTTCTGCCCGGCGAAGGACGGCAAGGACGGCGTGATTGTGTTCCCGTCGGGACGCAGGGTCTACTATGAAATCGAAGCCGTTCCCATTCTGATTCCCGCCGAGGGCGGCGAAGTCAGCGTCACGTTCTCCACCGTCGATGGCCGCTCGCGTACGGTTGCGGCGCCCGTGATCGGGGATTTCGCCGATCTGACCGTTAACCCCATGGCGCTGTCGCCCGGTCTGTGGCGCATCGAGGCAGGCGCCTGCACGGGTGCGGTGGAAATTGCGAGCAGTGTTCGTAATTCTCCCTTTTCCTTCGTGGTGCGAGGCGACGCCTTGCTGCGATCCGGCGGCCCGGTCGATCGGCTTCTCGATCCCCTGTGCGCAAACCTGGCGCAGATTCCGGCCGACGATTGGGCGCCGCCACCTCCCGAGGTTGTGGACCGTTTGACCCGCGCCGGCGTGCGTTTCACGACTCTCGGCACGGTCGCGCGCAGTCATTACATCGTTGACGAATCCCGGAGCTGGGCGGATCCGGAAGTGCTCAAGTCCGCGATGTACTCGGTGTGCCACCAGGCCGGAACGTGGCAATATCTCGGTCCCGGTTTTATCGGAATCCATCTGGCGGAGTTCCCGCGTTTGACGTGCGGCGTGCTCCGCGCCGACGGCGAGAAGACGCCCCTTACACCCGGACGCGAACCGCCGGCCGGCGCCTATGTGGGGCCTCTGGCCGTGCCTGCCCAGGAACAAGCTTTTCGCGGCCTGGGGAACGGCGCGGCGCCGGATCCTCTTAAGCCCGAAAAAGATTTTGACGCCTGGATGACCTACCAGCGCTGGCGAACATCCCTGCTGGGCAATGCCCTGGGTATTCTCAGCCTCGAAGCGAGGCGCGGCGCTCCGGCTCTGATCGGCTGCGCCGATTTTGACGGATGGGATGCTCTGGCCGCAGCCCTGTATCCCCCGCTGGCCGCGGCGCAGATGGATTTCATTGGCGTCGCCGACGCTCCTTCGCGCTCTTCTCTCGGTTTGCTGGGAGCGGCCGCCGCGGTTGACGTTTTCCGGGCTGGTGCATGGGGCAAACCGCTGCTGGTCGAACCGTTTCAGCCCGGGAATAGATGGCCGGCAGTCCCGCCGGGCGCGTTCGATATGTCGCTGTACTCCGCGCTCGCGCGCAAGGTCGAGGGCGTCTGCTGGCCGCAAGAAGGCAACCTGAGGAAGGCGGCAGAACGCGCGGCCGCCAGAATCGCGCCGATCTCCGGGATGCTCTACGAGACGCGCAAGCTGCGGGACAAGGTCGGCCTTTTCTACAGCCGCGACCAGCACCTTTACGCCATATCAAGAGAAACGGCCGAACGGCAGCCCGGCCTCGATTACCCCGGACGGATCGCGGCAGCCTGGCTGACGGCGTCGGCTTGCGGCTATCCCGTCACACTGGTTACGGAAGAGGACATCATAGCCGGAGCTGCCGACGACCATAAGGTGCTGATCGTTACCGGGCTCACCTGCACGCGGGAACCCGTACAAAGCGCCCTGGACGGATTCGCTCGCGACGGAAGAACGGTTCTTGCCGATACGGCAAGCGGAAAGCCCATAGAGGGCGCCAGGCAACTGCCTTTCGCGTTCCCGGATATTTTCAGTCAGTGGCGGCCCTACAAGGCCGCCGACCCGGACCGGCAGGGCGACAGGGACGTTTCCGAACGTTTTGTTCGGCCTAACGTGGAAGCCCTGGCGAAGGAGCTCGAAGCAGCGGTCGCGCCGTTCGCCAAATGCGACAATCCGTCGTTTATGCTGAGCGAACAGGGGGCCGGGCTCGGACGCTACGTATGGGTGGTAAACACCGCCCAGGAAAAAGCGGAGAAGTGTCAATGGCGCCCCGTCGCGGCATCCGGACGCATTACTCTGCCGAAAGCGGTGCCGGTTGTATATGATGTTTTCGGCGGCAAGAACATCGAGGAGCGCGAATTCGATCTGGAGCTCGGCCCCGGCGATGCCGCGCTGTTCGGGCTGTTTCAGGAAGCAATCAACATTGTGGGCATAGACAGCGCCCGGTTCAGCGCGCCGATGCTGAATTACGTGGTCAGTATCAACAGCCGCGCTCGTGTGATCAGAGCGGTTTTCCCTGTTGAAATCGAACTGATCGATCCCAACGACCGAAGCGTCATGACTTTCCGGCGCGGCACACGCAACGGCAAGATCGCGGAATCCGTCCCGCTGGGAAACTCACCCGCGGAGGGAACCTGGCGCATTATCGCCAAGGACACAATAACCGGTCGCAGTACAATAGCACGTTTTGAAGTGCGGGGTTCCGGTGAGGCCTTTGCCACGTCCGGGCCCGTAACGATTCTCGAGCCGGAGCTCATCAGACGAATCTTGCGCGGCAACGACCGTCCTCTGATTCTCACGGGAGACAAGCTGACGCGCATGGCAGCCGCGCCGCTCGCGGCGGTGCTCAAAGAGCAGGGCGCGGAAGCGGACATCGGCAGCTCCAGGGAGTATCTTAAGCCGATCGAACACGATCCGGGGCTGCCCTATCTCGGCGGCATGCCGCCACTGGCGATCGACAGGCATGTCGTACTGCCGGGCAGTCGGCGCAACAACCCTCTGATCCGCAAACTGGTCGATGATTACCGCCTGGCGCCGCCGCCCCTTACCGCTTCGGGGCGCAAAGCGAAACGCCGCCTGGCGCCGGGGCGCTCGATGGTCTTTCGCGTCGGCGGCGCCTTCGGTATCAACCGCGATATCGTCGTCGTCTATGCGGACGACCCAAAGGGCCTCGAACGCGGCGTCAAAGCCCTGGCTGATGTGTTGCGCGGTCGCCCCGCGCCTGAAACAATGGTTCTTGACGCCCAGTGATAATCACCCTTTACGGATCGTCTCCAGTTCCTTCCGCGGCGGTATGGAATCCGCTGCTCCCGGCCTTGTGACGCAGACCGCCGCCGCACGGCAGCCCCAAGCCAGTGCTTCTCGCGGGTCCCCCGTCCGCATGAGTTCGGCAAGAAAGTAGCCGATGAAAGTGTCGCCGGCCGCGGTCGTATCAACCGCGTCCACGGAGAGAGCCGGCTGATAATGTCGTGAACCTGTGTCGGTATAGATTGCTCCCTGGGCTCCCATCGTCAATACCGTGGCGGCGCCGGGGTATTGCTCGAGCATCCGGACACATGCGGCTTCCGGGTCTTTCGTGCCAGTGAGTGCTTCCGCCTCCGTTTCATTCAGAATGAAGATATCCACCAATTTCAGGGGATAACGGCGGACTCCGGAACTCATCGGGGCGGGATTGAGTACGACCCGCAGATCCTTTTCATGACCATTCTGAATGGCCTGCGCAACCGAACTGGTTTCGTTCTGGAGCAGAAGGTAGTCCCCCGGCGAGCATGCTGAAACAGCAGACGCAACATCGTCCTCGGTGACGCATTGATTCGCTCCGCCGTACAACACGATGGCATTCTCGCCGGACGGCACAACCTGGATGACGGCGTGTCCCGTCGCCGTCTCCCCCACCCGCACGAAGGTCGTATCAACTCCTTCACGCTGAAAACGCTCGATAAGCCATTCGGCATGCTCACCGACTCTTCCCGCGTGAAGCGTGGCCGCGCCCGCGCGAGCCAGCGCCACCGACTGATTAAAGCCCTTGCCTCCGGCAAAGGTGCGGTAACTCATACCACTGAGAGTTTCGCCGGGACGCACGAAATGCTCGACCGCGTAAACATGGTCGATATTGATGGATCCGATATTGAGTATCCGCATATCGCTCTTCAATTCAACGGCTCGAACAAGCTTTTTCGGGACGTTGCGGTTCGCACGTCTCCTGCGTGACTGCTCAATGCGTTTGCCGGCCGTGAATTCCCTTCGCCTGCTTTTCGAACCTGCGCAGAATTCCGCTGATTGAGAAACGTCTCTTGCCGATCAGGTAAGAATGGATCGTGTTGTTGAAATTCCTGTACCAGTGTTCCGGAATGCCCTGCTTGCCGACGACGGCGCCGACGATGCTGCCGGCCGTGGCGGCCGTGCAGTCGTTGTCCATGCCCATGGCGACGGTTTCGCCGATCACCCTCGTGAAGTCCCTGCCGCCGATCGTGATGCCCCAGATTGTGAGGCAAGCGTTGTTGATCGTGTGGACGCGGTGCATTCCTTTGAACTTCCTTTCCATAGCAGCACGCGCTTGTTTGTAGTCCTTGATCTCTGGTGAAACCCGCAGGGCCCAGCGCACGGCCCCGGCCAGGGCGCAGCGGCGCGGAATCTCCGTCAGGCCGATTCGCAGGGCCTCGACCGGATCCTCGACGGCAAAGGCGGCGGCTATGGCGGCGGCAAAAAACATTTCTCCGTAGATGCCCTGTCGGCGATGACTGATGCAGGCGTCTCTGTATGCCATAGCCGCGGCGCGCTCAGGCCAACCGGGGGCCATGTAGCCCCACGGGTCGGAACGGATGTCCGCGCCGATCCACTCGCAATATGGGTTGTCCTTTTCTCCTGCCTTTCCGGCGGACACACCCTTCTTCAGATTCTTGAGAGCCACATCCTCTGCCGTGCAGGCATGGGGCAAGTACTTGATCCAAGCCTTGCCCACGTCGGCGATTGTGAACTCGGGGCCGTGTTCTTCCATAACCAGCAACCCGAGAAGAGTGTAGGCGATGTCGTCATCGACCGGAACGCCGTTCATTCCGTTCAGTGTATACTCCTCACGCCTGCTCATCTGATAGCGTTTCAGCTTCGGCTCCGGAACACGGCACCAGTAGTCGGCAGGCGGGAATGCCTGGCCGTTTTCCTCCGCAAGAGCCTTCATCTTGTCAATAGGCCAGAACTCCACGGGGGAGCCAAGCGTGCAACCGGCCATTCTCCCGAGCAACGCGCCCTCAAGCCGGTCACTGTAGGCATGCTTGTCGAAGCCGTCCCGCATCCGCCGGGGACCTGAGGGTCGAAGAGCCTGTATTTGCGCTAGATCGTTCGATTCCTGTTTCGCAAGGTCTCGATCGATCGGGAGGCGCTTCAGTTCGGCCAAAGCCGACCGCATTGCCTTTGCGGCTTTCGCCGGCGGACCGGAGACACCCTTTGCGCCGTATTCGACTTTCAGTTGCGCGTAGAGTTCCAACTCCTCCGCGAGTTTCTTGAGGTCAGGGATCTTCGGGTATCTCATGGTATCCTTTCATGTCGTCGAACTGCCCTCACACAGCGCAGCTGGCCACAAAGGTGATCAGCTTCGACGGTGTGCCAGAGACCGTACTGTACCCAAACCGTCGCGAACAAGGCATATTATGTCAACCTGGATGAGACCTGGACCTGGAATCTGCAGGCAGAGCGGAAGCTACTGTCGGTGCATGCTGTTTGACAGCGGTATATATCAATCGTATTGTGTTGAATCTTCAAAGGCGGGTTGGCGCAAAGAACCTGGAGGAGGTCGCTATGCGTCGGGATCAGGTTACCTGGTTGGCGGGGGTGGTGCTGGGCCTTTTCGTTGCTGGTGCATCTGCTGCGCCACCGGGCTTAACGGCCAAAGTGGGAACCCTGGGCGTCGGTGCTGATGCGACCCTTAGGCTGACCGACAAAGTCAATGGGCGGGTCGGAGTCAACGCGTTCTCGTTTGACCATGATGTCGATATCGATAACGACACGCTTCAGGGATCGGTAGATCTGTTGACAATACCCATCCTTATTGACTGGCATCCAAAGAAGCAGGGGTTCCGCATTTCGGCCGGTGTTGTGATAAACGACAACGAGATCGGCTTGTCCACGGAGCCGGGAGACACTATCGAACTCAACGGCGTTGAGTTTCAGCTTGGTTCTCTCAACGGGAGCATTACGTTCGACAATGTCGGCTATTACGTGGGCATCGGTACGGGGAACGCCTGCGGGCAGGATGACCGATGGCATTTCTCATGCGACTTCGGCGTCATGTATCATGGCGAACCGGACGTCAATGCGACGGCCGTGGCCGCGGACGAGCCACTGCAAAGCGCCGTCGACAGCGCGCTGGCCGTAGAAGTGGACGATCTCCAGGACGACTTGAAGTCGGTGGTTGTCTACCCCGTTTTCTCCGTCGGGGTTTCCTACTCGTTTTGAGCGCAAGCTGCCGGCGCCTTTCTTGAAGGTCAGTTTGACCTTTCCGGCGTGGTGACCTGAAAACCCCGGATGGCGCCGGGAACGCAGACTCCTCTCGTCAAAGGTTATGTCATTTCCAGCACGATAACAGACTTGGAGGGCAAACGTGCCTTTATGGTTCCCTGGTTTACCGCGGCCCCGTCAAATGCTTCCGGTTTGACGTTGGCGGCATTGTCGAATGTGTTGTGTGCCGTCATGTCGCCGGCCGTCAGGACGCGACCCGCCACGGTGCTCACCCCGCGGCCGCGCACCTCGATCTCAACATCGGCATCGTTGGCCGGGTCGGTGTGGCACACCGTCAGGTGCAGCTTGTCCTGCTTGTCGCGCGAGGCCGAGGCGCTCAGCGCGGGAATCGAATCTTCTCCGTACACGTAATCGGCGGTCGTGAGATCCACCGGCACCATGGTTGCGTCGTGATGTACCTTGTACATGTCGAAAACGTGGTACGTGGGGGTCAACAGCATCTTTTCGCCCTCGGTCAGGATCATGGCCTGCAGAACATTGACCGTCTGCGCGATGTTGCACATTCTGACGCGCTCGCAGTAACGGTTGAAGATGTTCAGCGTGAGTCCGGCTGCCAGCGCGTCGCGCAGGGTGTTCTGCTGATAAAGGAAGCGCGGATTCGTTCCTTCCTCGACGCCGTGCCACGTACCCCACTCGTCCACTACCAGCGCCGTGTTCTTGTCCGGGTCGTAGCGATCCATGATCGCGGAATGCCTGACGATCAGTTCCTCCATCAAGAGCGCATTCTTCAGCAGGCGAAACCATGCATCCTCGTCGAACGGCGTTGCCGGCGGAGCGGTGCCCCCGATCTCGGTGTAATAATGCAGGGCCAGGGCGTTCATCCTGTCTCCGGCGCGTTTCATGAGCACGTCGGTCCACTTGTAGTCGGCGCCGCTGGGGCCGCAGGCCACCTTGTAGAGGACGTTCTCGCCGTAGCTGCGGCAGTAGCAGGCGAAGCGCCGGTACTGATCGGCATAGAATTCGGGGCGCATCCAGCCGCCGCAACCCCAGCTCTCGTTGCCGACGCCCCAGAACCTGACGCCCCAGGCCTTGTCGCGTCCGTTCTTGCGGCGCAGGTCCACCATGGGGCTTCTGCCGTCGGAGTTCAGGTACTCGATCCACTGCGACATCTCCCGTACCGTGCCGCTGCCGACGTTTCCGCAGATGTATGGTTCGCAGCCGAGCTGCTCGCACAGGTCCAGAAACTCGTGAGTGCCGAAATGATTGTTCTCGGTCACGCCGCCCCAGTGGGTATTGATCATGGAGGGGCGATTCTCTTTCGGGCCGATACCGTCCATCCAGTGATACTCGTCGGCGAAGCATCCGCCCGGCCAGCGCAGGTTGGGTATGGAGATCGCGCGCAGCGCCTGAACGATATCGTTCCGAATGCCGCGGGTGTTGGGAATACTGGAGTCTTCTCCCACCCAGAAGCCGTCATAAATGCAGCGGCCAAGGTGTTCGGAGAAGTGGCCGTAAAGGTGTTTGCTGATTTCGTGCTTTCCCAGGTCTGCGTTGAGTACGATCTTATTCATAGTCAATCCCTTTGCCGCTATGTTTTCTCCTTGTGATCCCTGATTCCTGATATCAATGACCAACGCGGGCTTCGCCCGCATCAGGCCGCTGAAGCCGCCGGATGATTCTGCCGTTCCCAACAGTCGGCACAGGCAATTACGTTCGCGTGTCGGGCCGGCTGGGTCCCCACGGCGCCGGTGTCCGGCACGGGTAGAACGGGTCGTAGTACGACAGTCCCGACAGCGACAGATAATCCAGAAACCCCGATAATCGCCGCAGCAGGTCCTGTCGGTCCTTCCGGTCGCGGTGGCTCCACGCAGACTCGGCCAGACCGGCTGTGCGGGGGTACATCATGTAGCCCAGCCGTTTCGTGTCGGCAATACGCTCGGTCCATACGTTCGCCTGTATGCCACGGATCTGCGAAGCGTAGGCGGCCACCAGTTCTTCGTGCTCGGCCGGAAAGGCCTGCATCGCCTCGACCGTGTTATGAGGGGCTTCTCCATGCCCGTCGCTGTGTTGTTCAAAATCGAAGTAGCACGGCAGACACGGACACATCACTGCCCGGTGGCCCTTCTGCAGCGCCTCCTTGAAAACATCCTTCTTGTCCGGTCGCCACCATGTTACGAGCGTCGTCCTCGGCACTCCGGCAACGACCGTCTCGTCCCAGCCCGCCATGGTCTTGCCCAGCCCCCTGACCACCCGCGACATACGGCGCAGGAAGTAGTGTTCGAGTCCCAGGGCATCCCCGAGCTTCCGCTCGCGTATGAAACGGCTGATCTGCGAGTCGGTCGACCAGGACTGGTTACCGTAGGCCACTTCATCGCCGCCGATGTGGATGTACGGTCCGGGAAAGAGCTCGGCCACCTCGCCCAGCACGGTTTCCAGGAACTCGTAGGTTTTGCTGCTTGCGGGGTTGAAGGTGAACCCTTTCATGCGTCCCTCGCCGCCGCCGGAGATCTCCGGGTAGGCGCGCGTGGCCGCCTGTGCATGACCCGGCATGTCGATCTCCGGCATAATCATGATGTGGCGCCGGCGCGCGTATTCGACCACCTCGCGGATCTCGTCCTGCGTGTAGAACCGGCGCGGCGCCCGCGAGTCGTGCCAGTTGCCGCGCGCGCCGATCCCGGTGAGTTCCGGGTAAGCGCGTATCAGAATGCGCCAGCCCGGATCGTCCGTCAGATGCCAGTGAAAAACATTCAGCTTGAGATGGCACATGGTATCGAGTATCCGCTTGACCACGGTCTTGCCGAAAAAGTGGCGTGACTCGTCGAGCATCAGGCCGCGCCAGCCGAAACGCGGCCGGTCCTCTATGCGGCAGCAAGGCACACGGCACTGCAGCCCCCGTACCTTGCGCCCGGCGGCAACCTGCGGGGGCAGGAGTTGCAGCAGCGTGCGGCATCCGTAGAACGCCCCGGCCGCCTCACGCGCGGAAATCGCGATACCGTTCTCGCCGACGTCCAGTACATATCCCTCACTGCCCAACCGCGGTGAGCGCACCTGCCTTACGGCAATTGTCCGCGCGTTTGCCTTTGACAAGGGTCTGTGGCCGAGCGGCAGCCCCGTGGCATCGCGCAGAATACCTGCCAACGCGTCCGCCTCCGCCCGGAAAGCCCGGTCGCAGGCTATGGACGTGGAAACGTCTATCGGCACAGATCCCTGTCCCGGGACAACCTTCAACGGATTCGGAATGACATTGATCGCAGTTTCTGACATCACTCTGTCCCTCTTTAATCTTCTTGTCTCCCCTTCCAGTCATGCCCGCCGCTGCGCGAGGTCATTATTGATGAACCCCGGCGAGGCGTCCACGCGACACAGGCCGCACGTCACGCCACACTATGCTCGCCGCCGGGGAAAGCCAAATGTTTTTGCTATTCATTTTCGGAACGCGATATGTTCATAAACGGAAGCGGCGAAACTGCGCCTGCGACCCCAGGCGCGGGAAAATGTAGTGCGTCTGACCCTGAGCGCAGCGAAGGGCAGGCGTTGGGGGGGGATACAGGCAACGGACGTAACGGTTGCATCACCCATCGAACACGCCAACGGCGTGTAACATTACAGCCCAGGGTGATAACCCTGGGTATCGGCGAACATATAAAACACACCCACGCCCCGCGGTTCCGCCACGCAGCGGAGCGGACTCTCTGTGCCGGTCACCGGTCAAGGGCGAAGAAGCGGTATGTCGCGGCGCCGATGGTGTAGACGACGTGGCGGCGGAGCGCCAGCTCCGGGTAGCGGTGGCGCAGATCTTCGGCATAGCTGGCAACCTGCTCCACTTCCTGGCGGCGCGGCTCGTCCCAGTCGCTGCGCCTGCCGGGATGACTGACTTCGATGGGGATCATCAGATGCCGCGAAAGGTAGCGGGTGCACAACTCGAAATGTTTGGTGGTTTGTTTGCCGATTGTTACCCAAAATCAAGCATTGTTTCAGGTTGATTCATTCGGAGGGCAAAAACAGGCCGCAGATGCACAAGTCAGTGATTGCTTCGGGTTTACAACACGTTCTTCTCAGGGAGTTTGGAGCGGGAGATGGGAATCGAACCCACGACGTGCAGCTTGGGAAGCTGCCATTCTGCCACTGAATTACTCCCGCTTACTTGACAGGCTCAGACTGAACTTACTCAAATCCGGCCAACAAGGTCCAGTCTGAAAACGATCCCCGCGCAGGCGGCCCGACCGAAGCGCATGAGCGCTCCGGCACAAGTGCGACGAATGGAGCCGGCGCCCGGAATCGAACCGGGAACCCACGGATTACAAATCCGTTGCTCTGCCGATTGAAGCTACGCCGGCAATTGTTAATTATCAATGACTTATGAAGCTAGCGAAATCTCCTGTTGACTGTTTGCCTACAGTCTCGAAGAAGACCACAATATCAAGACCTGGAGGACACACCTACCATGAGCAAACGGGCGCCGCTGACGATAAGGAAACGGACCACGAAAGTCAAGGGGGGCAACTACACCTATTGGGTCGTCAATCTCGGTACTGTAAACGGCACCCGTAGGTCCAAACAGTCTCGCACCAAGACTGATGCAGAAAAGTATGTCTCAAACGAACGAGGCAAGCAAAAGCGTCTTGAGCAAAAGCTCAATATCCTCGAACGCCGGATTGGCGAAGACGCCCAGAAGCTGTCGAACGATGATCTACGGCAAGCGGTACCATCCGGCCATGTTCGACAATGCCGGCAAGACAGCCCTTCAAATGGGGCACCGGGAAATAGGCACCCTTTTCGAGCACTATCGCCGCGCCGTCCGCAAAGAAGACGCCGAGAAGTTCTGGGCTATCCGACCCGCCCGAGACGCCAAGGTAATTGCCTTGCCTGTATAGTCTCCAACGAATCAAGCATAAAGGACTACCGCGCCGATTGACGGTTAATGCTCCAAAAAACCATTGGGAAGGGTCCAATTACTGTATTTCTCTATGAAGGGGGTTGTCGCATTTCTGCCGGGGCGCTATGATAGGTTCGGGGTTCGGGAATCAAACCTCCAGTAATAAGCAGACGGTAATGAGAAGAGCAGTTGTAGCGGCGATTGTTGTGCTGGTATATGCGGTGGCTCAGGCTGAAGAACTCTGGGTCGTCAAGGACGGCGTGCTGAACAGGGAAGCTATCAAATGGCAGAGCGCCGAGGTTCTCAAGCACCCGTTCTGGAATAGCTGGATCGAATGTGCCGGGGAAACCGTCGACGGCCTGTTCGTGGTGCCGATGACGGTCGACGGCAAGAACAACCACTCCCGGTTCGTGGCAAACAAGTCGGCTGTCGGAGACTGCGAGTTCACGGCGGTCTTCTCGTACCAGGGCTCGAAATCGCCTGCCCAGTTCCCGAACATCTGTATCGGCAGCCGAGGGTGTCTGAGGTTCTCCGCAGACGGCAAGGAGGCCCGGATGGTTCTCGCCAAGGTGCCCGTGCCGATAGAGTTCTTCAACGCGGCCTGTCCCACCAGCGTCTACGACGGCAACCTGCACACGATCGTCGTCAAGCGCGTCGGCGACAAGCTCTCCTTCCACTGCGACGGTGAGCAGCTCAACGAGCAGACGATCGATCCTCAGGCCAACCTGCACATCTGGTTCGACAGCCTGAGCGCCGCCACGAAGATCAAGACCTGTCATCTGACCGCGGAAAAGCTGATCGACCGGTTGGAGCCGGGGTACAAGAGCGCCGCACCCGTCGAGGAGCTCTTCGTGGGCACCGGCGGCCCGTCCCGCGAGTACGGCAAGGCCGCGGCGTACCGCATCCCCGCTTT
>Ga0180436_10001028_pt1 | contig 27829 bp, 22 predicted proteins | sample SS_ome_2_FD_132434 | JGI IMG/M metagenome (GOLD analysis project Ga0180436, IMG submission 132434) | Hypersaline lake sediment archaeal communities from the Salton Sea, California, USA - SS_3_S_2 metaG | ecosystem: Environmental > Aquatic > Non-marine Saline and Alkaline > Hypersaline >... | reverse complement strand
GGAATACGGCCCCTTTGACAATGCCTTTAAGCCTCTGTTCAGTCCTGATTCCACCCGGTATGCTTATGCATTCCTGAAGGCCGGAGCCTGGCGGGTGGCGGTCGATGACAGGGCGGGCCCCGTATTTGACAGGCCCGGGAAACTGATGTTCAGCCCTGACTCATCCCGCGTTGTATATACGGCATACAGCGGCGGCGGCTGGTTTGTGGTCATGGACGGTTCAAAGTGGTCCTCCGTATCCGGTGTGGCCCACCTTACATTCAGCCCGGATTCTAAACGACTGGCATGTGCGGTCCTGGTTGACGACGGGCAAATGGTGATGGAAAACAATGAAGACGGAAAAGAATATGACCAGGTGGGCGCGCCGGTGTTCAGCCCGGATTCGAAGCATTTGGCATACCCTGTTGCAAAGGGCGAAAAAATGTTTATAGTTATGGACGGCCAGGAGGGGAAACCGTTTGATCAGGTGGGAGAGCCGTTTTTCAGTCCTGACAGCCGACATGTCGTCTACTGGGCAAGTATTGACGGCGGTTGGTATGTAGTGGTTGACGCCAAAATGATTAAAAACCGTTTCGATGGACCTGTAAAAGGTTCACCCCTTGTGTTTGATTCAGAATCGACCCTCCACGGTCTGGCCTGGCGCCTGCCGGGACCTGAGTTTTTTCGGTTGGACATCGAAATTACAAATTAATATTATGGTTTAACAATTGAGGAGAATCTGTATGTCGATTGATGTTAGGCAGATAGGAGAAGACGCCGCTAATGAAAGCCCCGTGATCAACAGGATACGGACTGAAATTCATAAAGTGATTGTCGGTCAGGAGAAGCTGATCGACGGGCTTTTACTTGCCCTTTTGTGCAACAACCACGTTCTAATAGAGGGTGTTCCGGGACTGGCCAAGACCCTTTCGGTAACGACTCTTGCAAAAATGTTGAGGGCGTCCTTTCAGAGAATTCAGTTTACACCGGACCTTCTTCCCGCGGATGTCATCGGCACCCTGATTTACAATCCAAAAACCGGTGATTTTCTGACGAAAAAAGGGCCGATTTTTGCAAATATCATCCTTGCAGATGAAATAAACAGAGCCCCGGCCAAAGTACAGAGCGCGCTTTTAGAGGCCATGCAGGAACGGCAGGTTACGATCGGTGATGAAAGTTACTCACTGGATGATCCGTTCATGGTCATGGCTACCCAGAATCCCATCGAGCAGGAAGGGACCTACCCCCTTCCCGAAGCCCAGATAGACAGATTTATGTTCAAGCTGACTGTTTCATATCCATCAAGATCGGATGAACAGAAAATTTTAAAGCGGATGGCCGGAACCGAACCCCTGATTGATGTGGACCCGGTGATCACCCCGGATGATGTGAAACGGTTGAGACGGCTTGTGGATACTATTTACATGGATGAAAAAATAGAGGAATACATCGTCAATCTTGTTGAAGCGACCCGTAATCCGGATGCATATAAAATGGATATCGGTCATTTTATCCGATACGGCGCGTCCCCCCGTGCAACCATCTATCTCGCCATGGCATCCAGGGCAAATGCTCTGATCGCGGGAAGGGGATATGTAACACCCCAGGATGTGAAAACCATTGCCATGGATGTATTGCGCCATCGCGTCGTCATTACTTATGAGGCGGAGGCAGAGGAAAAGACGCCGGAAAACATTGTAGAAAAAATTCTTCAGACCGTAGATGTTCCATGATACCGAGGGATATTTCAAAGAAAATCAGATATATTCAGATATATACCAGCAAAGCGGTGAATGATATGCTTGCCGGGGAATATCATAGTGTGTTCAAGGGCCGGGGCATGGAATTTGACGAAGTCCGGGAATACAGGATGGGTGATGAAATCCGCTCCATCGACTGGAACGTGACCGCGAGAATGGGAGAGCCCTATGTCAAGCGGTTTGTGGAAGAACGGGAATTGACGGTTATTTTCATGGTGGATCTCTCCGCCTCAGGTACGTTTGGAAGTGCATACAAACTGAAAAATGAGATTTCTGCCGAACTATGTGCGCTTTTGGCCTTTTCCGCCATAAAAAACAACGACAAGGTCGGGCTTATCATATTCACCGACCAGGTTGAAATGTTTATACCCCCGGCAAAAGGGACGACACATGTGTTGCGCCTGATAAGGGAACTCCTTGAATTTTCACCCGGACGTTCGGGGACGGACATCGGGGCGGGAATCGAATACCTGGCCCGGGTTACGAACAGGAAGGCCGTGGTTTTCATGGTATCCGACTTTATCGGAGAGGGGTACGAACAGAACTTAAGGGTTATCGGAAAACGACACGATGTCATTGCCGTATCTGTTACAGACCCCAGGGAGCTGAATATGCCCAATGTGGGTTTGGTTGAGCTTGAGGATGCTGAAACCGGTAACATCGTTCTTCTGGATACACGAAGCAAAGCGGTGAGAGACAACTATAGAAACCAATGCCGCAAAAGACGCGGGCGCCTCAGAGACTTGCTGCGGTCCATGGATATAGACCAGGTGGAAATCATTTCAGACCAAGACTACCTGGGTGAACTGATAAAGTTTTTCAGGACAAGGGGGCGGAGGTTGAGGACGTAGCCATGGCAGGGACCAGATCGGCTTCATATCAATCCAAACCGGCTTTTGGCCTGGCATTGATGGTGCCGATAATATGCTTACTGACGTTCTCGTGCGACAGTAAACCCGAAACAGCAGCCGGCCCGGACAGGCAAGAAAGCGGTATCCATGAAACGGTTGAAAAAGACGGGCTGTCGGTAGCCATTGACACCGATAAAAAGGAGATGACAACGGCTGAGCGTCTTCACCTTACTATCCGTGCCACCTGCCCGGAGGGCTGGACGGTCAGCCTCCCGGCCGTGGATCATCAGTTCGGTGAATTTCTAACCGTCGGCTACGACACGGCAAGACCTCAACTTGCAGGCGAGAATAAAAAAATAGTTGGGCGGCTGTATATTCTGGAGCCATTTCTTGCAGGGGATTACCCAATACCCCCCACTGATGTTAAATTCAAAAAGGATGAAAAACTATATGAGATCAACACTCCCGGCATCAGTATAACGGTCAAATCACTGCTCCCGCCGTCACTCAACAAAGAAAATCCGCGGCTTGAAATCAATGACATCAAGCCACCGCTTTCGCTTCCCCTGTCTTTTTCCATATGGGTATGGACCGCCGTCGTGGTCGCCGCTGTCGTGATGGTGATCGCCGCGGTCGTATTAGTGCTCAGAAAAAGAAAACCTGAAAACGGGGAAAAGGTAACAATTGATCCTGCCGATGCCGCGTTGAGAGCCCTTGAACAGTTGGCTGCGGAAAAGCTTGAAGAAAAAGGGGAATCCAAAGTACTTTACCATGGGGTTTCAGCTATTTTAAGGCGTTATATTGAGCAGTTATTTGGGATTCGAGCCCCTGAACAGACAACCGAGGAGTTTTTAGCCGGGCTCGAGAAAGGCAGCGGATTTCCGGAGAACTATAACCGGCTTCTTAGAGATTTTCTCCGGCATTGCGATCTTGTGAAATTTGCAGAACACCAGCCTCGGGCAAGTGATATCCAAAATACGTTCAGCAGTTGCCGGGAATTTATCAAAGGCACCAGGGAAAGGAGAACGGATGCGCTTTGAGTCTCCATGGGTTTTTTTGCTGCTGACACTTATACCTTTTATAGCCTGGATGAGGTATGGCGGAAGGGTTGCGGGCAGTGTCGTATTTTCATCGGTTTCCGATGTAAGAAAATCAGGACGATCTGTTCGCCAGGCACTTTCTTTTTTACCCGGACTGACAAGGATTCTCGCCCTTGTCTGTCTGATAATAGCTCTTGCGAGACCCCAGAGCGGCATGGAGCAGGTTCGCGAAATCAGTAACGGTATTGCCATTGAGATGGTGGTTGATCGATCCGGCAGCATGGGGACGGAAATGAACTACGGCGGGAAAGCCATGAGCCGTCTTGACGTGGTAAAGCGTGTGTTCAGCGATTTCGTCCTCGGCGATGGGAAGGAGCTTTCAGGACGCAAGAATGACCTGGTGGGCATGATTGCATTTGCGCGATATCCGGATACAATATGTCCGCTGACGTTGGCCCATGGTGCATTCCCTGCATTTTTAAAAACCATAACATTGGTAAAAACCAGGGAAGAAGATGGAACTGCAATAGGTGACGCCGTTGCCCTTGCCGCTGCGCGACTTAAGAAGGTGGATGAGACCATTGCCAGGCAGAGGGAAAAAGGCGAAAAAGCCTATCATATTAAAAGCAGGGTTATCATTCTTTTATCCGACGGGGAAAACAATTACGGCCGGCGGAGCCCCTTGGAGGCCGCGAAGATTGCGTCGGAATGGGACATAAAAATATATGCCATTGCCATCGGCGGCGGCGAAACAACAACGTCCATCAAAACGCCGTTTGGTGTTTACAGGATGCCGGCTGGCTCCAGGGTCAACACCGATGAGTTGAAAGCGGTTGCTGAAAATACAGGGGGGTTCTTCAGGCAGGCGGAAGATGCAGGTGCTCTCAGGGAAATATACCGGGAAATCGATAAATTGGAGAGAAGTGAGATCGAATCGGTCCGGTTTATGGATTACAAAGAGATGTTCCCTTGGCCCCTTCTTGCCGGGCTGGTGTTGATCGGGGTTGAAATTTTCTTAACATCAACCGTGTTCAGGAAAATACCGTGAATACGATTCATTTTCAGAATATAGACATGCTGCATCTCTTATGGGCGGCGCCGTTGGCGGCTGGGCTATACTGGTATGCCTGGCGAAAAAAAAAGAGACACCTCGCGCTTTTTATAGAGCGGGGGCTGATCGGGCGTAACCGTATCACGGCGAATTATGCCGGTCGACGGAAACAAGCGTTGTGGATGGTGGCGGCGGTTATTTTTCTTGTAATTGCCTTGGCCCGGCCGTCCTGGAATATGAAAACAGAAACTGTGGAACAAAGGGGACGGGATGTTGTATTCCTCCTGGATGTTTCGAAAAGTATGCTTGCCGAGGATCTGGCACCCAACCGACTTGAACGGGCGAAACTGGCCATAAGGGACTGTGTTGACGTGCTGGAAGGGGACAGGGTGGCCCTCATGGTGTTTGCCGGTTCGGCCGCCGTAAAATGTCCGCTTACACTGGATTATGGGTTCTTCCGGATGATGCTGAGCCATATATCCACGGACAGCATCGATCGAGGCGGAACAATGATCGGTGATGCCATTCGAAAGGTAATATCGGATGTGTTTGACGACAGGGCAAGGGAGTATAGAGACATCATTCTTATTACCGATGGAGAGGATCATGAGAGTTTTCCGGTGCAGGCGGCCGAGATAGCCGGGGAGAAAGACATCAGGCTGATCGCAATCGGGCTGGGTGACGAAGATGAGGGGCGGCGTATTCCCGTCACAAATGAAAACGGGGAAAAAGTATTTTTGACGTATAAAGGTCAGGAGGTTTGGTCCAGGCTTGATGCCGCTACGTTGAGGAAAATGACGGGTGCAACTCCCGGGGGCAAGTATTTTAATGTGTCCACCGGGACAATTAACCTGGGTGATGTGTATACAGATCTTATTGCCGGTGCGGATAAAAAGAAACTGGAGTCGAAGACATTGACCAGGTATGAAGAAAAATTCCAGATTTTTCTGGCAATGGGTCTGTTTATGATATTTTTGGAAATGATATCAAGGGACAGAAAAAAGGAAGGTGATAACCATGCATAGGTTGTCGGTCATCACCTTCTTTCTCTTTTTTTGCCTTTACCCGGACTGCGGGGTGCAGGCGGAGTCGCCGGGAACACTTGTGGAAAGGGGGAACACGGCCTACTCAGAGGAAAAATATGATGATGCGCTGTCATCTTATGAAAAAGCGCTGGAAAAGGCGCCGGGTTCCCCGGAAGTGTTGTTTAACAAAGGTGCGGTGTACTATAAAAAGGGGGCGTTTGATAAAGCGAACGATGCATTTGATCGGTCGGCCGGTAAAGCGGAGGACAAGGGCCTTGAGGCATCGGTGCGGTTTAACCAGGGGAATGCACATTTCAGAAAGGCGGAAAGGTTGATGCAATCCGACCTGAACGGTGCCCTTGAAAACAGTAAAAAAAGCATTCAGCATTACAGGCAGGCCCTTGAACTTGACGCCGACTTTAAAGAAGCCGCGGAGAATATGGAAACAGGGCGTTTGCTGATGAAGTCTATTATGGAAAAAATGGAAAACGAGAAGAATCAGTCCCGGAATAAAAATCAGAGTCAGAATCAAGACAAAGAACAAGACCGGGAAAAGGGTGCAGAGGATAAGGCACAGAAAGACGAAGACAAACCCGGTGAAGAGGGTGGTGAGCCGGAGGACCGGGAACAACGTCGGGAAAATCAGTCGGGCGGTAATAAAGATGAAAATCAAGCCAATCAGGGAAACAGCAAACAGGACCAACCCGAAAAAAGGGGGGAAGAACACAATACGGAGAATGGGCCGGGTATGGAAAACGCAGATGCGGACAGCATACTCGATGAAGAAAAGGAAAACAAAAATCGCCGGCGGGCCGGGATTCAGGGTGGATTCAGAAGCGTGGACAGGGATTGGTAGAACAATGCGTAAATTCTTATTGGTCTTTTTAATCACAGCCTCGACTATTGGTTTGACCGGTAATTACGCCCTGACCGAGGAGATAAGCGCCGTGGCTCTCCCGGAACGAACCACGGTATTTGTCAGAGAGCCGTTTTTATTTCAGATTCAGGTGTCCGGAACGGAAAATCCTGAAAAACCGGATATGTCGATCATCAAAGGAGCATCCGTACAATTTCGCGGCGGACAGCAGAACAGCAGCAGTTCAGTATCCATAATTAATGGACGAGTGACACAACATGTAAGAAAAGGGTATGTCTTTTCCTACCAGATCACACCGCATGAAATTGGACGTCTGATCATTCCGCCCCTGGCTATCAAAACGGATTCAACGGATGTGAAAACAAACCTGGTTGTTATTCAGGTAAAAAAGCCGGAAAAGACCAAAGATTTCAAACTCAGGTTGTCTTTATCCAAAGACAGGTGTTATGTGGGAGAGCCGGTTATTCTTACCGTAACCTGGTACCTTGCCAAAGATGTCAGGAATTTCGACTTCAGTCTTCCATTTCTTGAAACCAATGATTTTCACCTGGCGGATACGCAAATGGACGGCAAAGACACCTATATCAGGATACCGTTGCCGGGGGGAGGGGTGAACGCGAAAAGGGGGCAGGCACGTTTGGATGGTGAGACGTATACCACCATATCCTTTGAGAAGGTGCTGATTCCGAAACAGGGTGGAACGGCTAAGCTGGGTCCGGCGGTTGTTGTATGTGAAGCCCTGGAAGGGTACAAAAAACGGGGAAACCCTTTTGGCGACCGGTTTGGGGATGATTTTTTCTCCGATTTTTTCAACCGGGGAAGGCAAGGCGTTTATCGGAAAAGGGTGGTTGAATCCAATGCTGTCCCCCTCGACGTGTTGGATGTTCCGGAAGAGGGGAAACCTGAAAATTTTGCCGGACACATCGGATCATATAGAATCTATGCCCAGGCATCCCCGACAGATGTGAATGTAGGCGACCCGATTACATTGCAGGTGGCTCTGAGCGGGCCGGTTTATCTGGACCATGTTACGCTTCCCCCGCTGAGTCGGCAGACGGCACTATCCAAAGACTTTAAAATTCCCGATGAGAGGGCGGCAGGCAAAACAGTCGGCGGCCGAAAAAAGGTGTTTACCCAAACCATACGTGCCCTCAGGCAGAGTGTTGATAACATACCGTCCATCGAACTGCCGTATTTTGATACGGAGACGGGACGGTACCGAATTGCCGGAACCGAACCGATTCCGCTGCACGTGAGACCGACCAAGATCGTGACGGTTCTGGACGCGGAAGGAGCGGACGGGGCGAACAGGTTCGATGAGGCCCCGGGCCTGTCATCCAGGGGGAGCGAGTTGAAAACGTTGGAGACCGGTATCCGGTATAATTATGAGTCCCTTGATAGTATTGAGCCTCAGGTATACGGTCCGTTTTCCGAACTGAAACAACCCGTGTGGCTGGCTGTAACCGCTCTTCCCCCTGCTGTTTATCTGTTATTGGTGATTGTCGTTGTGGCACGGAGGCGCAGAGCCGGAAATCCGGATGCGGTAAAAGCGGGCAAGGCATATGGTAATTTGAAGAAGGCGTTAGGGCAGGCGGAACGTTCCAAAGATGATTTACATGATGGTATTTTATCCGGCTTGAAGAGTTATCTGGGAGACAGGTTAAAAACAGGCCACAAGATTCATACCTTTAATGATGCCCGCGGATACCTTGAGGCCGCAGGGGTTGGAGATGAGATACTGGCCGGGGTGCAATCTCTTTTTACACGATGTGAACAGGGGCGGTATGCCGGGAAAAGCATGAACGGAAACGAGGAACTTTTAAAAGAAACACTTACACTTGCACAATTAATTGAGAAGAAGCTGAAAAGATGAACATAAGGATAAACACGATTATTTTGTCTTTTTTTGTGTCGGCCCTTTTTTGTTTTCCGATTCCGGATGCCTGTGCGAAGGTACTGAACAAAGAAGAGATTGCCGGTCTGTATACGGAAGCAACCATGATGTTCCGTGAGGCGAATGAGCTTGCCCGAACAAATCCCGAGAAAGCCGATATGCTTTATCAGAGTGCGGTCATGCGGTTTGAGCGGATTGTAAAGGACGGGGGAGTAGAAAACGGAAGACTTTACTACAATATTGGAAATGCCTATTTTAGAATGAATGATCTGGGGATGGCCATATTGAACTATCTGAAGGCGGAACGGCTGATACCGGACGATGCCAATCTTCACCACAACCTTGAATATGCCAGATCAAAGCGGCTGGACAGAATTGAGGAAGAAGAGAAAACAAAGGTGCTGAAAACCCTGTTTTTTTGGCACTATGACTTGTCAGCCGGCACGCGGTTTATTATTTTGGCATTTACGTCTGCATGTTTCTGGGTGGCAGCCTCTCTGAGACTTTTTTATTCAAAAGAAGTTGTTAACAGGATAATTCTTTGCGCAGCCGCCCTTTCACTTCTCATGGCCGGTTCTCTTTTTATAGAGAAAATAACCATCGAAAACACACAGCCGGGAGTGGTTATCAGTCCGGAGTTAACGGCAAGAAAAGGCAACAGCATGACTTATGAACCCGCTTTTGAAGACCCCCTGCATGCGGGCACCGAATTCATACTCATTGACGAAAGGGAGGGGTGGTTTCATATTGAGCTGTCTGACTCACGAAAGTGCTGGGTGCCGAAAAACGGGGCCCTGCTGCTGGACAGTGTTTGATCCAGAAAACCTTCCACTAGTTCAATAAATGCGCTTCGCCCCTTTATTTTGCAGGAAATTCTAAAAAATAATCCTTGAATAATAACCTGTTTTTAACTAAAAAGAACCTAGAACCAGTCAACATCACTTAATTTTTTTTGGAGCTCTTAATGGAAAAAAGAATGGCCGACCGGCAGTCGGCTTTGAAGGTCGGAGAACTGCTCAAGCAGGAAGGTCTTGCGAGTGAAAAAGATGTTCAAAGAGCCCTTAGCCTTCAAAAAAAAGAAAAAGAGGATGCCAACCTGGACGCCGCCCAGTTTTTGTTGAAACGAAAACTGTTAACCCCCCGGCAGTTGAAAGAGATTCAAGGCCATACGGATTACCGAAAAGGAAAAGAGGCGGATCTGGCTTATAAACTGGATGTCATCAGTAAAAAAGATTTTGACGAGGTAACAAATCGTAAAAGCATGCGCCGAAGTATCGGAGAGATACTCTGTGATATGGGCGCAATTACCGCCAACGACTTGAACTATATTCTTCAAAAGTACAGCAAACATCTTAAGTTTGGAGAAATTCTCCTTCGGCAGGAATTTATTAACGAGGCCAAGCTGAACACGGCCCTTCAGGAGCAAGCTCACAGAAGTGATCCGCTGGGGAAGATACTCGTCGATAAAAAAGTTATAACAAACGAACAACTTTATCATGCACTCTCAAAACAGTACAATATACCGTTTAAGAAGCTTGATGACTTCGTGATTTATGACAACCAGATCAAAAAACTGAAAAGCATTATCGGGTATAAATATGCCAAATCAAATAAAATTCTGCCACTGATTTATGAGGGCAATACGTTGACCGTGGGTTTTGCCGACCATGAAAAGATACCGGTGATGAATGAACTGGGCCACTTATACACCCATCTTAAGATTAGCGGGGTCTTCATCACTGAAGAAAAATTCGATGAGCTTTTCGAAACGCTTTACGGGAAAAGGGTATCATCGGTCAAAGATGATATCGGCAGAGCCACCGGGGGGGGCGGCAGCCTGATTGATATCAATCTTGATGATGATATCACCGCTCCAAGGGATGATAAAACCGGGCAGCTCTATGGTGCCACAACAATGGAAGCCGAAGAAGTCGTCAACTTTATCATAAAATATGGTGTGATGAACAGGGCAAGCGACATTCATATTGAACAAAACCGGAGAAAGCCTAAGATCAGGTACAGGATAGACGGCGTACTTCAGTCATTGCAGTTGACGTGGCTTGAGGACCGTCTTCAGGATATGGTGGGCGCCATTATTTCAAGGATCAAGGTTATATCCAACCTTGATATCGCCGAGCGCCGAATTCCCCAGGATGGCGTGTTCCGCGTCAACTATTACGACCGGCAGACCGAGCAAAAGTTTGATCTCGATTTCAGGGTCGCCACCTGTCCGGCCATTATTGGTGAAAATGTCACCATGCGTATTCTTGATTCGCGTAATGCTGATGTGGGTCTGGAGAGATTGAATCACTCGAAGCATGTACTGGACCCGTTTAAAAAAATGCTGAGGAGTTCGGCAGGAATGCTCCTTGTTTCCGGTCCAACCGGCAGCGGCAAGACATCCACGCTCTATGGAGCCCTGAAATATATTTACAACCCGGGAATAAAGATTATCACGGCTGAAGATCCCATTGAATACAGCTTTCCGGATATTATGCAGACCCAGGTCAATCCCAAGATTAATTTGACATTTGCAAAGCTGCTTCGCTCCTTCTTGAGGTTGGATCCGGATGTTATTCTCGTCGGCGAGATTCGCGATGAGGAAACAGCCAGTATAGGGTTTGATGCGGCATTGACGGGGCATCTCCTTTTAAGCACCGTTCACACGAATGATTCCATCAGCGCCATTACAAGATTGCTGGACCTTGGCACGGATTGTAACCAGATAGCATCGAGCCTTATGGGTGTTCTTGCCCAGAGGCTTGTCAGAACCACATGCCCGGTCTGCAGAAAACAATACACGCCGGAAAAAGATGAGTGGTCTCTTTTGTTCAACAGATATCCCGAACATTTGAAGTTCTACAAGGGAGACGGATGCGAGGAATGCAAGTTTTCAGGGTACAAAGGCAGGACGGTTATTTCAGAGCTGTTTTCAGTTGACAGGCCGATAGCTGTGGCCTTGAACAATGGGGAGGGAGAAAAGACAATTAAGCGCCTGGCCTTGGAGGGAGGTATGTTGACGATGATTGATGATGGTATTCAAAAACTCAAGGATACCACTCTTGACGAGTTGATCAGAGTTGTCCCCCATGAGATGATAACTGAGTTCAAATCGCGATAGTGCTTGACGGAGGACTGACTTGAGAAAAGATGATGAAATATCATCAACCGAAAAACTTCTGGATATAATCAGACACGGCACGGATGACCCCCCCGGGGGTTCCGGTACCCCGGTTGTTGCCGCCGATGATGAACCGCCGCCGGCTCCTAAAACTTTGTTTTCTTTTTCGAAAAATAAAATAACTGCAGGCCTGATTTTTGCGAGAAAGAGTGTCAACGTTCTGGTTTTAGACCAGGAGGCAGAGAATCAATGGAAACTTGTAAACTTCGCCTCTGTCGAAGACAAACCGGGTGTTGACCGGGGAAGCATTGAGTTCAAACGCCATTTAAGATCATCGTTGATCCATTTGATCGGGGGGCAGCATAAGGAGGTTGATATATGGGCGGCCGTTCCTTCGGATCGTGTTGAAATGAGGCATCTTGCTATCCCAAAAGTACCCGACGACCAGGTGGCGAATGCCGTTTTTTGGAATTTTTCGAAACTGGTCCAGATCAATGAGAGAGATTTCATTTTTGACTACAGTATTCTTGATGAAATTGAAGAGGACAAGAAAAAGAAGCTCAGGGTCGCCGCATACGCAGCTCCAAAAAAGGACATCGGGGAGCTGAAGTCGCTTCTGTCGGAGACAGGCTTTTCTCCCAAAGGGATATCGATTATCCCATTTGCGGTTCAGAATATGTTCCGAACCGGTTTTATAGACACGCCGACCAGCCATATCTGCACATTGTTCATTGGAAGGGAATGGTCGAGGATAGATATTTTCGCAGAGGGTGATCTTGTTTTGTCGCGTGTAGTTAAAACCGGTATTAACAGCATAGTCGAGGAGATAAGATCCGGTTTTAGTATGGACCTGGACGATGCGGAAGCAACATTCAATCACCTTATAGGGAATACCCGCCGGCCTGGAGAAAGCGGAGAAGCAAACCGGGATACCAGGGAAGAAAAGATTTTCGATGCCGTAATGCCGGTGCTGGAAAGACTTGTAAGACAGGTAGACAGAACCATCGGCCATTTTTCACTTACTTTTGGAAGTGAAGGGATTACCGATGTATTTCTTTCGGGAAAGGTGACGGGCAATATAAAACTGACAGAACGAATCGAAAGCCTCATGCCGTATTCCATTCAACCCGTTGATCCTTTTTCTTCAGATAAACTCGCCACCGGTGACATCAGGATACCCGAATCAGCGTTTGAGAAGGATTTATTTCTACCTGCAATGGGGTTAGCCCTGTCCGGCAATACAAGGACACCGAACTTTCTTTTTACTTTCAGGGATAAAAACACGCTGGCAAGCATCACAAAAATCAATAGAACCGTTTTTGCCATTTTCATCTTGATCATCATATTGCTGTCAGGTCTATTTTACTGGCAGGAAGTGAGGGCACTAAAGAAAAAAAATACGATTCGAATTCTAAGAGAAGAGTTGGCTTCCTACAGCCCTCAGGTGGATCTGGATCTTCTAAGAAATATTACGGCGAAAACGATAAGCAATCAACACAGGGAGACACGTGTTGCAGGAAGGTATTTTCAACTGGCGATGTTCAAGGAGTTGTCGGAACTTGTCCCGGACAACATTGACCTGTTAAGCGTGAAAGCAGATTTTGGTACGGGCCATAAAGGGAATAAGAAAAAAAAGAAAATGATACTTATCGAGGGCATCGTTGACGACCTGCCTTCTGAGCGTGAAACAACACTTGCAATTTTCATGATTAAACTTAACGAGTCCCCTATTTTTGGTAACCAGTCTGAAATGATGACAAAACGAATAGAACAGTTTCAAGGCAAGGAAGTATTGCGTTTTTCCACAAGGATGGAGCTGATTAATGGTTGAGACGATGTTTGGCAATTTTACACGACTCCCAAAACGGAGCCTGATATACATACTTGTATGTGCCGGAGGGATAGTGTTGTTTGTCGGCATCGGAATCCTGCCGAATCAAAGCGTGCTGACAAAACTGGATGATGAGACATCGCGGGTAGAGTTTGAACTTCAGAAACAGAAGGCACTTTTTCCGGTGTTCAAAAAGGCTATGCAGATACTTCATGATCAGAAAAAAGAAGGTGTTCCGGCTCCCAAGAAGTCCGGTGACGGCCTGAAGGATATCAACAGTATTTCACCTTACTACAGAAAGCTTGCCGTCGAGTCCGGCCTTCATTTCAAATCCGGTCTTCCGGATGTCGGCAAGATAAAAAACAGTTCAGGGGTTATTCCATTTACCCTTGTATTGGCAGGCAAATACTTTGACTTCAGGGTCTTTTTGATGAAGCTTGCAGTGGATCCACATCTTGATCAAATAGAAACCATCGAGGTTACCGCAGGCTCAGGTATGAAAGAGTATCGACTTCGAATGAATCTTTTGACAGGAAACGGGGCGGCAAAGAAATGACCAAACGGGAAAAAGTGATTATAGGATTTATGCTGACCGCCGTTCTTTTCGGTGCATACACCCTTTTGTCTTCTCCTGCCGGCGATGAAGCTTTAAACCCTGAAAAGACGATGAGCGAAATAAACAACGCCATTGTTGATCTGGCGGGAAAAATTAACCAGGATAGCATCTCCAAAACAGACAGCATCATGGAAAAAGCGAAACAGAAGTGGAAGAAGGATCCCTTCGTACAAACCCTCGGACCCTTAGATGACTTGGACAGTGAAGCCGCTGATAAACAGGCGGCAGCTGTGCCGGCATCCATACGTTTCACCGGTTTTATCCATGTCGGGGATAAAATGATAGCCATTATTAACGGCCTTGAGTACGAAGAAGGTGATATTGTTGGAAACGGTGGTTTGTCCGTTCAAAAGATATCGAGGGAAAAAGTGGTTTTACAGACGGAGAACGGGGACGACCGGGTCGTTTTTATCGAAAAATATTAGCATACGGCATATAGTATGGATGATCAACATTGGGTCAACATCAGAATTTCCGGTAAACCGGGTTAGGGTGCATTAAATGAAATTACATCGAAAACTAAAGTGGTTTGTGCCTTATTTGTGCCTGCCGATGTTGTTTTTTCCTATAGTCTTTGGATGCTCGGAAAAGAAAAAAGACATTAAGAAGAATCAATTCTACAGCGAATGGAAGGCCAGGGCGGAATCGTCACAAGAATATACCCCTGTTGAAAAAAACCGGCAAACGGAGCTCTATGAAAAGGTTAAAAAAAGCAGCAAGAGAGAAGACGGTGCCGATGAAAAGCCTCTGCCGAAAAAAAAGATTACACTCAAACTTCAGGATACCGGTGTCGCGACCATCCTTCGGGCACTTGCACGATCTGTTGACTTGAATATTCTGGTAAATGACGGAGTGACGGGCAGGACGAGCATTAGCGTAAAAGAGGCACGGTGGGACCAGCTGTTTAAAGGTGTTCTCCGCGCAAACGGCCTCACCTATACATGGGAGGGGGATCTTATACGTGTGATGACCACCGAAGATATGGAAAAAGATCTGACAAGGGCGACCCATGAGAGAGATATCCGTTTGGCGGAGCCTTTGCTCACCAATGTTATTTCCGTCAACTATGCCGATGCGAACAAACTGAAAGACAATCTTGAAAAACTGCTTTCAAAAGGAAAGAACGAAAAAACGGTTGGTTCTGTTCTGGTTGATGAACACACAAGGTCGCTTTTAATACGAGCGGTTAAAAGTGATATGGAGCAAATGGTTGCCCTTGTTGAAGAACTGGACAAACCCATTGAGCAAATACGCATTGAAGCCAATATCGTTGAGGCTAATAAAAATACGGCAAGGGAACTCGGGATTCAGTGGGGCGGGCTTGCAAAAAACAGCGGAAGCACAAATCAGTATATAACGGCCGGTGCAAACAGTTCGGGGGTATTGGGTGGAACACTTGATGTGGCGGCAAACCCAACATCGGGGAATATAGTTAATTTTCCGGCAAACCTTGAAGACAATGCCGGCATGACCATCGGTTTCATGACAGAGAAGGCCGGAAAGAATATCCTGTCGGTCCAGCTGTCCGCACTTCAATCCGACGGCCAATTGAACATCCTGTCCAGCCCGTCGATTACCGCACTTGACAACCAGACCGCGACCATTGAGTCCGGGACGGAGGTTCCTTATCAGACGGTTTCAGCTGACGGCAATATTAATGTTGAATGGAAAAAAGCGGTATTGAGCCTTGAAGTCATACCGCACATTATAGATGAAAAAACGTTAAAGCTTGAAATAAAAACGAAAAAGGATGAGCTTGACTTTTCCAATGATGTCAGCGGCAATCCGACCATCATTACAAAAAATGCCCAAACCAGTGTGATTCTGCAGGATGGTCAAACAACAGTTATCGGGGGCTTGAGCAGAGAAGTCAACAGTGACTCCGAGTCCGGAGTCCCGTATCTGAAAGATATCCCATGGCTTGGTTATCTTTTCAGGGGAACCGGCAAATCAGACACCATGGAAGATGTACTGATATTTATTACTCCATATATACTTCAGCAGCGGTTTGTATCGGATGATATTTCCGACGGCACCACCAATCAAGCCGCCGGACAGTCTGCTGAAGACGCCTCCTCTGAAATCCAAGGATCGAAGGCGCCACCACAACAGGACAAGGAAAGTGAACGGCCGAAAATACTAGGGCGGGTTGCTGCGGACAAACAGGAAACCCTGTGGAATATGATAAGGTCGGTGTTCGGTGTTTACACCAAGTCCTATGAGATGTCGGTATTAAGCGTTAATCCGCACATCAGTGATGCAGACAATATTGATGTCGGCCAAATAATATACTTTCCGGCCATTGAAGTGGAAAACGGTCGTCCCGAGAAAAACTGCATCTGGGTAAAGATTGATGAAAAGGATGAGCTGGACGATGCCTATCGAGCGCTGAAGTCCCATCCTGATTATTTGCCGCCCGTTCGACTGATTCCTTATTGGAATAAAAAAACAGGACTGAAATTCTCCATGGTATTGAAGGAATATTTTTTTGACGAGTCATCAGCGAGAGAAAAGATTGCAATTCTGCCGGATGACATCGCTGAAAAAGCCGGTATTATCAAATCGTGGGAACCTGGTACGCGATTTTATGCGGATCCATTTTTATCATACAAAGAATCTTAAGGACGGTACCGGCGTTATCATGAAAACCGGGGAAAACAGATAAAAAATGGAATATTTTGAGATCCTGAATCTGAAAAGGGAACCCTTTTCAAACTCTCCTGACCCTGATTTTTTCTTCCAATCCAGGCAGCATGTGGATTGTCTTCAGAAACTGGAAATCGCGCTTAGACTCAGAAGGGGATTAAATGTCGTCATTGGCGATGTCGGAACAGGAAAGACCACCCTGTGCCGCCAGCTTATCCGTAAATTTTCTGATAATAGAGAGGTAGAGACATATCTTGTCCTTGATCCCCACTTTTCAAATCCGTCGCATTTTCTCAGGCATATTGCAGCCCTGCTGGAAGACGAAACGAATTTTGAAGGGCTGGATGATGGCGATGTAAAAGAAAAGATTAAGCATCAGCTTTTTAAAAAAGGGATCGACGAAGAAAAGACCATTATTTTGATCATTGATGAAGGTCAAAAAATTCCGCAGCCCTGCCTGGAAGTTTTACGGGAACTTTTAAATTACGAAACCAATGAATATAAACTGCTCCAGATCGTTATATTTGCACAGAGGGAGTTTGAAAATGTAATCGAGGAATACGCAAACTTTGCCGACAGGATTAATCTTTATCATATACTTGAACCTCTCGGTTTTAAAGACACCCTTCGAATGATTCGTTTTCGGCTTACCCAGTCCGGCGAGGGGGATCGCAGCTTATCCATCTTTACCTTCCCCGCACTATTGGCGGTCTATCTTTCAACAGGAGGATATCCCAGGAAAATTGTAAATCTGTGCCATAAGTGCCTGCTCACTGTAATTGTTCAAAACAGGTCAAAGGCGGGCTGGTTTCTGGTGCGCTCATGTGTAAAAAGGGTGTTCCGATCTCAATCCGGGAAAAAGAAATTCTACCGCTGGGCGGCTGTGGCGGCAACCGCTCTTGTAATGCTTTTCCTTGGCTCCGAAATCACATCATATAAAGATGTTTTAATGAATAGGGGAGGGCAAAAACCCCCGCATCGGCAATTACAGGCGCTGGTCACCCCAGAAGCCGGGAAGAACCCGGTGCATAACGATGCCATATTAGTGCAGGAAACGGAACCACCGGCATCGGAACAGGAGAACGCAGCCGAAGAAACACCCCATACGTATAAAGAAGAAGACAGCCGGAGCACCACGCCTGCAAGGGAAGTTAAAAGAGATACGGATTCTGCTGAGGGATTACCCGCCTTACAGCAGCACAAACCGTTGGCCAAGGAGCAGGCAAACGGAACCGAACATCCTCAGATACCCGTCGTTCTTGGCCGTGTAATGGTGAGAAAAGGGGAGTCCATCTGGTTGATGAGCAGGCAGGTATACGGCCTATTCAACAACCGGATACTGAAACGCCTGATATCGACAAACCCGCAGATCACAGACCCGAACAATGTTGAGGCCGGAACAAGAATTTACTTTCCCGCTATACGGTTTGCAGTTAAGCCACCGGATGCGGATTGCTGGTGGATATATCTGGATGAGGAAGACCGACTGGATGCCGCTTTTGATAAACTGAGGCGGTATCCCAAGGAGGCACCTCAGATCAGGCTTGTTCCCAATCTGTCATCCACAGGCGACTTGAAATTTACACTTGTTTCAAGGGAGTATTTCTTTGATCGGGAAAAGGCGGAGCAAATGCTTGAGAGCATCCCTGAGGAATTTGTTCGAATGGCAAAGGTTTTTTCCGGATGGGAAGAGGAGGAGACGGTTTTTTTTGCGGATCCTTTTTTATCTTAACCGTTCGCAAGGCAGGGTGAAAATTGAAAAAAAGATTAAAACTTGGTCAGATGCTGATGGAAGCGGGTCTTTTATCTGAAGACCAGCTCATGAAAGCGGTTAGCCAGCAGAAAAGACAGAAGCTCAAGCTGGGTCAAATACTGGTCAGAGAAGGAATTGTCAGTGGGGCTCAGATCGCCGACTTGATATCAAGGCAGTTGAAAATAGAAAAGTACCACCCTGACCGGTATCCGGTGGACATTGAGCTGTCTGATGTCATTCCCTTTGACATGGCACAGAAATACCAGGTTGTCCCTCTTAGGAAAACAAAATATTTGATCACCCTGGCCATGACCGACCCCATGGATATCAATGCCATGGATGCCATCGAAGTCTATACAAATAAAGAAGTAGAAGCCGTGATCTGTACGGACAAAGAAATAAACCAGATGATCGGCAGCCTCTACGGGATGCATTCCGGAATAGGCGGCGTCCTTGAGGATATGGAATTTGAGAGAACCGATGAAGCTGAACGGCCCGATGACGGGGAGGAAGTCGAAGTCGGTTCCATACACGACATGGTGGAGGAAGCCCCGGTCATCAGGCTGGTTAATTCAATTCTTTCCCAGGCCATCCGGGAGGGGGCCAGTGACGTACACATCAGCCCTGAAAAAGACTACGTGCAGGTGCGTTTTCGTGTAGACGGCAGACTGCATGATGTTCCGGCTCCCCCAAAGTCCATGATTCTTCTAATTATTTCAAGAATTAAAATTCTTGCCAATATGGATATCGCCATGTCGAGGATTCCGCAGGATGGAAGATTTACAGTTAAAATGGATAGAAAGGAGATCAATATAAGGGTGTCCACCATACCGACCATTTACGGTGAGAATATGGTACTGCGTCTTCTTGATACAAGCAGCGGCATCTATTCACTGGAGCACCTGGGTGTTTCGGATGCCGACAGACAGAAAATCGATGACACGATTAACCGGCCCTATGGAATGATTTTAAGCACAGGCCCCACAGGCAGTGGAAAAAGCACAAGCCTTTACTCCATCCTCAGAAAGATCAACAAGCCTGACTTGAATATCATCACACTGGAGGATCCCGTGGAATACAGGGTTGAGAAAATCCGCCAAATTCAGCTGAACAGGAAAGCCGGGATGACGTTCGCAAGCGGGTTGCGATCGGTCATGAGGCAGGACCCTGATGTTATTATGGTCGGCGAAATACGGGATGCGGAGACGGCAACCATAGCTGTTCAGGCGGCGCTGACAGGTCACCGTGTGTTGAGCACTGTGCACACAAATGATGCAGCCGGCGCCATAACCCGGTTCATCGATATGGGCATCGAACCCTTTCTGGTTGCGTCGGTGATGCTGTTGTCCATTGCACAGCGCCTTGTGAGAAGAGTTTGTTCCTATTGTAAAAAACCCTACGAGCCGCCGCAGGCGGCGTTGAGATACTGGGGGGTTGACAAATTGAACGGTGTCGAGCTGGTCAAGGGCGCCGGATGCTTTAACTGCATGGATACCGGGTACAAAGGCAGGATTGGGGTTTATGAAGTCCTCATGATAGATGACACCATTCAGGATATGATCATGAAGAATTGTACGGCGCAGGAGATCAGCAGAAACGCAATCAACTCCGGAAAGCTTGTATCCTTAAAAGAGGATGCCGCGGAAAAGGTTATTCAGGGCTATACTACCTTGGAGGAAGCGGCGTCGGCGGTTATGGTCTGAGGCTAAGTGATGAAGAAATATTCATATAAGGCGATTAACGAGAACGGGGAGGCCCTCGGCGGTTATGTTGAGGCGGATTCACGGGAATCGGCAATCAACATATTGAATTCCAGGGGGTTTATCCCGACGGAGGTGACGGGAACCGCGGGCACGGACAGCGGTTTTGGTCTTGAACGGATCAATGAATTGCTTTCACCGGTGAAGGCCCCGGAGTTGATTATCTTTTCAAAGCAATTCAGAACCATGCTGAAATCCGGGGTGCCGATAAATAAGCTTCTGGAAGTACTTGAACATCAGACAGAAAACCCAACTCTGAAAAAGACCATCGCCTCAATGAATGATGACATCAAGGAAGGGGCAAGCCTTTATGATGTCTTTCGTAAGCACCCCAAGGTGTTTTCTCCGTTGTACAGCAGCATGGTCAGGGCCGGTGAAGCAAGCGGTGCGTTGCCCGAGGTTCTTGACAGGCTGGCCTATATTCTTGAGCATGAGCATAAAGTAAAATCGGATGTCAAGTCCGCTCTCCAGTATCCATTGATCGTGATTGTTTTTTTAGGGATCGCCTTTTTTATTTTGCTGACCTTTGTCATCCCAAAATTTGTGGGGGTGTTTTTAAGTGCCGGAATCGACCTGCCGCTTCCCACACGGATATGCATGGGCATGTATCAGTTTTTATCCAGCTACTGGGTGACTATGTCCGTAATGATCTTCCTGAGTATATCGGCGCTTGTTTACTATATCCGGACGGAATCCGGGAGGTATATGAGGGATGTGTTTTTTATGCGGCTGCCCATACTGGGTAAGCTTTTTGTGAAAGCTGCCATGTCAAGATTCGCAAGCATTTTTTCCATTCTTCAGTCCAGCGGCGTGGATATCCTTGATTCCATGAAAATACTTTCGGGAACAATAGGAAATTCAGCCATTGCAAGGGAATTTGCGAACATCACCAACAGGTTGGAGGAAGGGCGCGGCATTGCGGAACCCCTGAGGGAGTCATCGTATTTTACACCCATTGTTGTCAATATGATTGCCATCGGGGAGGAGTCAGGGAATCTGGATGAAATGCTTGGTGAAATTTCCGCCCACTATGACTTTGAACTGGAATATGCCATGAATAAACTTTCCGAAGCCATTGGTCCCATACTGACAGTGGGATTAGCTGCGGTAGTGGGGTTTTTTGCCCTGGCAATTTTTTTACCCATGTGGGATTTGACGAAAGTGGTACACTGAACCGAAGCGGAAGTGACCGACAACCAACAGAGCCTATGAAAAAGTCGCAATTTTTTATTAACCTGTACATTATTATCCCGCTTATTTTCGCAGGCCTGTCCATTCTGTCATCCGTGGTGACCTATCAACTCGGCATGTTTAGTATCCAACAGGGTGTGAAGTTTATAGGACCCTTTTTGATATGGGTGGCCATTATCGGGCTGGTGTCATTTGTCTGTGGCCTTTTGCTGGTTCGCTTTCTTCTTATGCCGGCACAACGGTTTTGGGAAAGTGCCAAAAACGTGCCCCTGGTGTCAAAAGCTCAGGAGGAGATAAAGAAAACAGTCAGGCAAAAGAATGAGCTGGGCCATATATTTCAATTAATTGAGTCGGTTACAGATGTTCTCAGCAAAGTGGATGCGAGACAGTCGTTTCCGGATATTATCGGTGAGAGTCACCTGATACGCGGAATTATGAGCCAGATTGAAAAAGTTGCCCCCACCGACTCCACGGTTCTGATCATCGGTGAAAGCGGCACCGGTAAGGAACTTTTCGCCAACAGCATTTACAATCACAGCCTTAGAAAAGGAAAGCCATTTGTGAAGATGAATTGTGTGGCCATTCCCGCCGAGCTTTTGGAAAGTGAACTCTTCGGGTATGAAAAAGGTGCGTTTACCGGGGCGGACAAGAGCAAACCCGGAAAATTTGAATTGGCAGATACGGGGACGATTTTTTTAGATGAAATTGCCGATATGCCGCTAAGTCTGCAGGCTAAACTGCTGAGGGTTCTCCAGGAAAGAGAGATTGACCGTGTGGGTGGGACGACCACCATAAAAGTGGATGTGCGGTTTATTGCCGCCACCAATAAAAACCTTGAAGAGATGGTGGCAGAAGGAACCTTTCGGGAAGACCTTTTTTACCGCCTGAATGTGTTTATGCTGTATATTCCGCCTCTAAGGGAACGGCCTGAAGACATTCCGCTTCTTGCAAATTATTTCATTGAAACGTCTGAGAAACCGGTTCGACTCTCCAATTCGGCGATGGAAATATTAATGAACCATCAATGGCCGGGAAACATACGCGAGTTGCAGAATGCAATTGAGAGGGCCAGTGTGATCTGCGAGGACGTGATAGACGCTAATCACTTGCCCGCCAACATACGGGCCGGCGGGAGAAACAGCCCGTTGGATATAAGTATGTCCGAAGAGTCCCCCATAGACATAGATGAGAAAATTAAAGAGTTTGAAACGCTTTTTCTGGTTGAGGCCTTAAAGAAAACCGGGGGCGTCCAGGTGGATGCCGCAAAGATACTGGGAATAACCCCCAGAAGTTTATGGCACCGGGTAAAGAAATATGGTATCCGCGTGGAGGCGTTCAAGACCAACAAATAGCGTTGTTTTGAACTACATATTTTGATGGATAGGGCTGGCGGGACATGGTGGCCGCCGGTGGATAAAAATTAAATGCAACAAAATTAAGAAAAGAAAAAGTATATTTAAAACAATAATTTGAAATATTAAACAACAATATATGATGTTGGCGAGGGGGTGCAAAAAGAACGAGGTTGGCATGTTATATGCTTTAAAAGCTATAAAAAAGGCAGATGGAATAAAATTGATGATTCATCATGTGCATGGACATAAAAAGAGAGGAAAAAAGATGGAGCGAATGATGACGGGGATAAAACGGAACGGACACCCCAAACGGCCTGGACGGAATGAAGAGGGATTCACTTTGGTGGAAATCATCGCGGTATTGGTGATCTTAGGAATCCTGGCAGCTGTTGCAATACCAAAATATTTTGATTTGCAATCCGATGCCCGAAGAAAATCCATGGAAGGCGCAATGGCGGAAGCCGTGGGCCGGGTAAACGGAAAGTTCGGAAGTGCGCTGCTGGGTGGGTCGACTTACGATACCATTGATTATTCAGCAGCAGCCCTCGGAACCGATATGGGGGATTTTACACTGAGTGTGAGCGGCGGCGGCGCAGGAACCGGTCCCATTACACTGACGGTTACAGGAAGAGCCGGCAGTCCGGTTGCCGGGGAGACCATCGCGAGGACCATTCAGCGGCCCGGCTCCGTTTAGACCCGGCTTAACTGAACGTGATTGATGGTTCCATATAGAACAGATGTTCGGATTCGATGCCTCTGGCCTGGTGACAGGGGCATCATTCAACGACGGCTTGTGCTGCTTCTCCGGCAAGGCACTCCTGAATAGCAGGCAGGATTGTTTCGGCATCGGGAAGATAAGCCTTAATGCCTTCGGGTTGCCTGGCGTCTTTGATGGTGTCAACAACCCCCTTATTTTTTCTAAGAAACATGAGTTTTCCAACCATCCGGCAAAGCTCCGTGTTATTTTCAACTTCGTGATACAGCTCTATAAGCGCAAGGGTTCCCCGAATATGCTGCGGTTGTTTTCTCATGAGCATTTCCCAGTATTCGATGGCCGTGGCGGTATCTCCCTTTTTTCTTGCAATTTCTCCCAGTAGCGGCAACACCCCACTAAAATCCTTCATGGGCTGTCCGTTTGATTCTGCCGATTCGGCCATATTGAAATGATGCAGATAGAGCGCGGTGTGCCGTGCTTGAAGTATGTCGCCTGACTTGTATTGTATCAGGCTGAGGCCCGTCAAAAGATCCGGATGTCCGGGCCAGAACTGAAGCGCGAATTGAATCTGCTCGCTTGCCTTTTGCCGGTCTCCAAGAATCAGGTTCGTGCGCGCGGTTTCGGCCCACAACGTCGGGATACCGTCAGCATGGTCTAAAGCGGTGGTAAAGTGAAAAAGGGCCTGCTGGTGGTCTTCAATAATATATGAGTAATAAAGACCCAGGTTAAAGTGAACGATACCGGGCTGTTTCAGATTCATAAAATGGTTGAGTGACAGGGCCTTCTTGTATTCCTTGGCCGCATCTTCCGGTTGTTCAATATTCCAGTAAAATTTTCCAAGATTGGTATGGACGACGCTCATGCCGGGCGATTTGGCGGCATTATCCTGCCAGAGGGTTCCCTCGTTTAAGAACACCTGGTTTCGAAAGTAAACGGAGTGGCCGTTCGAGATCAGAATAACTGTCATACTAGAATATATCATGATGGTGATCAATTTATTATGGGTAAAATAGTCGAGGGCTTTGAGCAGAAACAGCCCCACAGGAACAAAAAAAAGCATGGATGGCAGGTAGTTGCGATGCTCATATATCAACTCAAGATTAAAAATTGATCCTTCAATAAGGTGGTTCAGAAAGAAAAATAAGCCGGAAAAAGAAATCAGCGGATGCTTTTTAGCCAGCAGGATAAAGAATAGAACGATCCCGGTTAACATAACCATGGATGGAAGTGTCGTCCATGGGCTGAGCATTCCGGTCGAAAATTCAATGTCATGGAGCAGCGCCAGCCGGCTGCTTGTCGGATATATCAGGAGACTGATATAAAAAAGAATGACCCTGGGCTGAGTCATAAGTCGATCAATCGGCGTAAACGGTCTATTGTCATAGCCGCTTAGGACTGACAGGGGATCGGTGTAAAGAAAGGCAAGCACAAGGACAATCAATACAGGCAAAACTATTGGTTTAAGAAGGCGGTTCCATATTCGCTTCGTGTTAAACTCAGGCTGGATAAGGAAACGTTCATAAATAAAAATCGTAAATGGCAGCATGGCGGCGTTTTCCTTTGTCATGAAGGAAAGAACTCCGGAGATACAGCACCATGCATACCAGGTGAATCTAATCCTTGCAGTTTCAGCGGTTCTCGCCCGCAGATAGCCGTACATCGATAAAATATAAAAAAGGCCTGCCATGGAAGCCATTCTTTGCACAATATACGTCACCGCCGTCACTTGAATGGGATGGGTTGCCCATAACCATACGGAAACCAGAGACACGGCATGGGCATTGAAGGAATAGCGGGTCTTCACAACAGGAAGGTTCAATGTACGATAAATAAAAAGATAAAGAACAATTGAACAGAGGGCGTGGATAAACAAATTAACAAGATGATAAGAAAAGACATGAAGTCCCGAGAAATAGTAGTTTATGGCGAATGTGAGATACGCAACGGGCCGATTGTTCATTACCTTTTCGGGCCTGTTCTTATAAAAAACCTGTTTAAACTCATTCCAGGAGAGGTCATGAAGGTGAATATTATTATTTTCAACAATATTCGTGAAGTCGTCGTAATGCCATGATGCCTGAAAGCTGTTGGCATAGATAGAGACAAGAACAATGGCGAGCGCGGCGACAGTGAATACAAACTGCCCTAAAGTCGGGCCGGTCCCATTCATACAGCCGGTTATTTTGCTTAATCTATTCATCATTGTATCGATATGTTGCATGAATGCTTGGCATATAGTAAACACTAAATGTTTTTATTGACAAGGCAATTTAAACAACTACTATTAAAATTAAAGCGTTGCAAATAGACCGATGTTAATTTTTTACGATGCCTCCTTTCCGGTTTATAATTGGAAAAAGAAAATAATGCGAAATCGAGGTTTCACCCTGATCGAGGTGTTGTCGGCACTGATTATAATAGGTATTGTCAGTGTTATTGCCGTTAGCCGTTTCGGAATCTCCGACACGGAATTAACCATCAGGACTGAGGTCGTCAAATCACATCTTCGATATGCCCAGGCGCGTGCCATGAACACGGAAAGTACATGGGGGGTCTCCTGTGACGGAACGGGTTACTGGCTTTTCACGGATGGAAATACAGCTAACCATGTCACTCTGCCGGGCGAGGATTCGGATCCGGTGTCACTTTTTGATAAAAACATTGGCATGACGGCATTTACTGTTTCCTTTGATTCATGGGGACGCCCATACTCAAACGCGTCCGGATCCGGCACATCATCGGGTATTGCCATTACCGTTACATCGCCCGGCGCATCAGCAGCGGGAATTGCCATAACAGCAGAAACAGGATTTATACCTTGAGATATAAAAGATTAAAAAAACAATCAGATAGAGGATTTACGTTGATTGAAGTCATTCTTACGCTGGTGGTTGCATCCATATTGGGAACAATTTTCGTTCAGGTAATGGGTACAAACTATTCCGGAAGCACGCAGAATCTGTTATCCGGCAGAGAGGGATTTGAAGTCCGGGAACAGCTTGAATCCATAACAAAAGATTACAGGCTGTGGCTTGTAAATTATCCGAACCAGTCCATCGTGGACTTTAAAACCGGATATGTGGATTCATACAGCGGGAGTTTGAATATCAACGGCGTGTTAAATGAAATCGACGCCGGCAATGATGGAAACATTGACATCCTTCAGGTTACTGTTTCCGCATCGGACAACAGCCGGTCCCTGACAGCGGTGTTTACCCGATAGGCGAGACGCTATATGGCCAATGAGAACGGATTTACATTAGTGGAGATTATTGCCTCCTTAGTGATTGTCGGCATCATGGCAACGGTGGCAGGGTTCTGGATGGTACTGGGTGCGCAGGGTTATAATTTCAGCAGGGAGAACAGTGTGATTGCCCAGAAAGCCGGTTTGACCCTGGCGAGGCTTGGAAGAGAGTTGACCGAACTGACTGAAGTGGATAGCGTCAATTCAGACGGCAGCTGTATCCGCTACAAGGTTGGGGCAATATCCCCATACTATCGCGCCATTGGATTAAATGGGACGCTTCTTGAGCTGAAGGTGTCATCCGCATCGGACTGCGACTGCAGCACACCGGGGTTTACCCTTACGGACAACGTATCGGGTTTTACTCTCAAATATGAAGACGCGGCCGGGACGTCGCCCATTCCGTCAACCCCGCCGGCCAATCTCGGGGATCTGGCTGCCATCCATGTGGATTTTACGTTTAGCCGCTCCGATGGCACGGATACGGAAACATTTAAAACCGCCGTCAACCCGAGAAACAATGGGACTCCAAACGGTCCCGGCGCATTGTAAGTGTGATATGAACCCTATGTATAAATCAGGAAAAGGGGATAGCGGAGCCGTACTGATCGGCCTGGTGGTTGCCATGGTGATTATCAGCGTCCTGGGCGCGGCCATGCTGTCGCAAACCAGCACCGGCACATATAATATTGCGGGCGATAACAGCTCGGCCCAGGCATACTACCTTGCCGAATCCGGGTTGAGATATGCGGCTGCAAAAATGGTCCATGGCGGTGATATGGATTATCTCCACGATCACGGCGAGTTTGCCGTCGGCAATACAGGCGGTTTTACGCTTGAATTCAACCCGTATATATTTGATATCACGGGAGGGGATGGAACCTCCGAACTCGTCACCAGAGTTCCCTTTGGAGACGCACCGCCCATATCCGCGGCGGCGGGAATCGGGAATTCTTATTATGTCAGAATAGGGGCGATTACCGATGCATTTGACAGCATTTCCATAGACGCATCCCCGAACGACCATGTTGTCAGATTTACAAAAACAGGAACCTGGAGTGTAACAGACGGCCAACGGGTAAAGTTGGTGGTCAAGAGTGACGGCACATCCCTTTCCGAG
>Ga0180436_10001025_pt1 | contig 27857 bp, 16 predicted proteins | sample SS_ome_2_FD_132434 | JGI IMG/M metagenome (GOLD analysis project Ga0180436, IMG submission 132434) | Hypersaline lake sediment archaeal communities from the Salton Sea, California, USA - SS_3_S_2 metaG | ecosystem: Environmental > Aquatic > Non-marine Saline and Alkaline > Hypersaline >... | reverse complement strand
TTTGAAGCTGTGTTGGGTCGCACGAGGCCCAGGTAGCGTCCGTTAACTCGCTCTGGAAACAGCACCCCGTTGCGAGCTTCGCCGCTCCACATGCGGCCGATGTATTCTAGACTCTGCAGGTCGTTTGATTTGGTGACGATCGCATAGCAGCCCTCGTCCGTGTCTACGGCGAGGCTTATATACATGCTATTCTCGATTACTACGATTCTGGGGTCGTAAATGTGAAAGATCCGGCGTTCCAGTGCGTCGATTCCCGAGACTTCGGCAGGCGAACTGGCAAACTCGAAGTTGTCATTCCCGACGCTGTCGGCCCTGAGCAGGAAAGTCTCGCGTCCTCGGTTCTGTACCCTGAGAAGCAGTCTGGTCTGGTCATCGATTCGGATGGCCCCTGGGTTGAACACCGACGTGACATCGGTAAGTTCAGGAAGGGGGCATCTTATGTCGAGTCGAGTGATGAGTGGGTTCTGGTCTGATCTCCGCATTCAGTACATCGAAGAAATCTCTTCAGCTTCAATGGCTTAGTATAAGCGTATAGTCCAAGCGAGTCTAGGAAAAAGGGACCGAGAAGGATTGCGATCCGGAGGAGAGGTGAGTGTCGAGGCAAAAGGTATCGTGCGAAGCCAAAGGTTATCTACGAAGTCGCCGATATTGTCAGTAGCAAGAGAATTGCTCTTAGCCAAAATGGCGGCTCACCAGAATCTCTAACTTCTTGCGATTTTTGTTGAAGAGAGACCACGTTGGCGACGATGTTGCCGTTGCGAGGAGGAGATGTGCTCATGAAGGAACATCAGAAATCCAAGGATCAACTCCTTGAGGAGCTCGAAAAGTTACGCGGGCAAATCGAAGATCTGAAGCGAACCAGGCAATCCGAGACTGACGCAGACCTACGACGAGGAGATAATTTTTCAGAGGACCTGATCCGAAATCTGACGGACGGTTTCTCGGTTCTTGATATCGATGGTGTTCACATAGATGTCAATCCTGCCTTATGCGGAATGACCGGCTTTGCCCGAGAAGACCTGATCGGAGCCGGGCCACCGCACCCGTATTGGCCACCAGAGGAGTACGAGAGAATTCAGCAAGCCTTCGAAAAAGTAAGGGATCGTGAGTGCAGCGACTTCGAGCTTACTTTCATGCGCAAGGGAGGCGAGCGTTTTCCGGTGGTCGTGAGTCCCTCTGAAGTGGTTGATGATACCGGCCAAGTAACCCACTATTTTGCGTCGGTCAAAGACGTTACCGTTCTGAAGCAGGCAGATTTAATGGCCAAGCTGGTCATGGACTCCAACCAGCCGATTGCCGTTGGCTATCCGGACGGGCGTATGGGAAGGCTTAATCCCGCCTTCTGTGAACTTACGGGCTACACGGAAGAGGAGCTGAGATCGATGGACTGGGCGACAGAACTGACCCCGCCTGAGTGGGGGCCGGTAGAAGCCAAGGCACTGGAGAAACTCGCTCGCACCGGCCAGCCGGTTCGCTACGAGAAAGAATACATCCGCAAGGACGGATCGCGCGTGCCAATTGAGCTTTTCGCTCATCTGTTTCGAAACGGTGAAGGCGAACCAGACTATTACTACGCCTTCGTGACGGACATTGGGGAACGCAAGCTAACGGAGAAGGCCCTCAAAGAGAGCGAGGAAAAGTTCCGCAAGCTCTATGAGAATTCTCCTTTTGGCATCATCGTGAATCAGATCATATGGGACTCTGACGGGAATGCGATTGACTTCGTTCATTTGCAGGCGAATCCGGCCGTGAGCGAACATCTAGGGATGAAGCATTCGGACTTGATCGGCACTAAGGCAACCGAAGTCGCCGACGAGGAGACCGCAGCCAAGTTCATTCAGCTGTATGGCGAAGTCGTGAAGACGGGCAAGCCCTGCAATTTCGAGCACTATTTCCCGCATCATGATCGCACCCTCCAGGTATCGGTCTTCCATTTGATCGGCGATCTTTTCATCACGACTTTCACTGATACCACCGAACGCAACCGTGCCCTTGAGGACCTAAGTCAAAGCGAGGAGAAGTATCGGAGCCTGGTAGAGTCCTGCAATCTGGGAATTACCCTCCTTGATACGGACATGCGCGTTCTCTCCATCAATGCTCAGATGAGGGAGTGGTATCCTGACCTGGATGCCTCCCACAGACCACTATGCTACGAGGTATTCAACTCACCACCTCGGTCAGGGCCGTGTGACTACTGTCCCGTGGTCAAAACACTGGAGGATGGCCAGGTCCACGATATTGTTTCGGAGACTCCGGCCGACGATAAGACAATCAACTTCAGGCTGGTATCGTCTCCCATCCGGGATGCATCGGGCAAGATAACGGCCGTAATCGAGACTGTTGAAGACATTACCGAAAACAAGCGGCTTCAAGAGCTGGAGTCTCGAGCTGAACGCCTCGAGACTGCCGGAACCATAGCGGGACAAGTGGCCCATGACTTCAACAACCTCCTGGCTCCGCTGATGGCCTATCCGGAGTTTATTCGCGAACAGCTGCCCGAAACACATTCGGCGATCGAGTTCCTCGACCAGATGGAAGACGCCTCTCGCAAAATTGCGGAAATCAACCAACAGCTACTCACCCTGGGAAGACGCGGTCACTACAACCAGGACGTCATCAACCTCAACTCGATAGTGAAGCAAGCCTGTGATGATCTTCCGGAGCTGCCCGAGACCACTGTCCTGGAAACCGACTTGGCTGAGGATCTCATGTATGTCCAGGGCGGCGGATCCCAGATTCACCGCGTGGTAACTAATCTTCTCTACAACGCGGTCGACTCTTTGCAGGAGATAGGCCACATTCGCATCAAGACCGAAAACTACTATGCCGACGATGTTTCGGGAGCTTACGGACGCGTTCCCAAAGGGGAGTACGTAAAGCTGACAATAACCGATAATGGTTGTGGAATTCCGGACAGTATCATCGACAGCATACTGGATCCATTCTTCACCACCAAGACAACAGACAAGGAGCGCGGCTCGGGACTAGGAATGAGCGTGGTCGACGCGGTGGTCAAGGATCACAACGGCTATCTGGACATGGAGACTCAGGTTGGGCGAGGAACTTCGTTCTACATATACTTCCCGGTGACGCGCAGGACCCCGGCCGGCGATGACCTGGAGGAGGTAGCCGGTGGAAATGAGTCGATTCTTGTAGTGGACGACGACAGCGTTCAGCGAGAGGTCTCGGCACGAATACTCAAGAGCCTGGGCTACGAAGTGATCTGCGTCGAAAGTGGGGAGAAGGCAATCGAGGCGGTCCAGCGCAGCGTTCCCGATCTCGTGATTCTCGATATGATCATGCCAGGAGGCATAGACGGAGCGGAGACGTTCGGCCAAATAGCTGAAATCAACTCGAAGCAGAAGACTATCATAGTCTCCGGATTTTCCGAATCAAGTAGGGTCAAGTCCGCCCAGGAGATGGGTGCCGGTCCTTTCGTGAAGAAACCGTTGACCAGGCGCACCATCGCTGCCGCAATCCGCACTGAATTGGACCGAACCGAGGTTGAGAGCGGGGCGTGAATGAAGTGGACTCCTGTTTCCGGGATTAACAAAACTAATTAGACGATTCTATCGCTGTCTTCTTGTGTTTTTTGGGGAGTTGGTCTTACCGAACGCCGGGCTGTTCGCTCAACAATCCTCACATCGTAGCTCGATCTAACGGGCAATCTGGTATCCGATAGCAGGGACGCGACTCATTTTGGCATGGTGTTGCCTCGCCAAGTAGAGAGAAGACAATGTGATACGAGGACCGCTGTCACGTGACCAGGTCACACAGGGCGCGGAACACACTATACGAAGCTGAATCATAGTTCCGGTATAGAGCACTTCATCCGTTTACACTTCAAAGAGAATCAGGCAAAATGCGCGATTTCGTGCAATAAGTCTTTGACTGGACCCATAAAGTCTACTATTATTGCCCCGTATCTACGATTTGCAGGGCTGGCTACTAAGACCGCCTATCACACCCGGGTGACTCGAGATTCAATACAGTTTTAAGTATGTGCTCAATGACGCGAACTGATTCGCGTGCTGAAACGTGTATCTACGGTTGCCCAACAAACATTCAGAAAGGATCTAATAATGGTCCGTGATTATGAGAGAACGGCTACGCCGTTCAAGTTCATCGCCTCTCTTGTTTTGCTTCCGCTGTTGGTGTTGAGCACCGGCTGTGGGGGTGGGGACAGCAACAATGGATCTAATCCGACCAACACGCCACCGGCTAGTGTTACTGTGTCTAGTGTAAGTCCCGCCCAGGGCACTACTCTGGGTGGTACGACTGTGACAATCACAGGTACCGGTTTCGTGGTGGTTCCAACGGTCACATTTGGCGGTAGCGCAGCTACCAATGTAGTCCTGACGAGCGCCACGACCCTAACCGCTGTCACTCCGGCTCATGCTGCGGGTGCAGTCGATGTCGTGGTGACAAACCCATCGGGTGGCGAGTCAACCACCGTCACCGGCGGATTCACCTATGAGGCTCCTCCTACTCCTGTCACCGTGACTAGCGTCAGCCCGAACAAAGGTACCGTAATTGGAGGTGAAACGGTCACCATTACCGGAACCGGTTTCCTGGGCGTGCCGACGGTCACTTTCGGCGGTACCGCGGCTACGAGTGTCGTTCTAACGAGTTCGACTTCACTTACGGCGGTTACTCCCGCTCATGCCGCAGGAGCCGTCAATGTCGTTGTCACCAACCCGTCTGGCGGTGCTTCAGCGACCCTGGCCAATGGTTTTACCTATGAGGTACCGGTGACACCTATCACCGTGACCAGTGTCACACCTAACCCGGGAACTGTCTTGGGCGGTGACACTGTGACCATCACCGGAACCGGTTTCGTGGCTGTTCCAACCGTAACATTCGGAGGCGCGACCGCAACGAGTGTGGTCATTACGAGCACGACTTCTCTAACTGTAGTCACCCCCGCTCATGCTGCAGGAGCGGTCAATGTTGTTGTGACGAACCCAGGTGGCGCGTCGGCAACACTCCCCAACGGTTTTACTTACGTCGCCCTCACCGTCACAAGCATTACCCCGAATGTCGGACTAACCACCGGTGGAGAGATGATCACCATCACCGGCACAGGATTCCGTCCGAATGTGACCATCAGTTTCGGAGGCTGGGTTGCCACGGATGTCAATGTTATCAATAACATGACCATGACTTGTAGAACCACTGCAAGCTCCAGTGCCGGACAAGTGAATGTTAGAGTGACGAACTTCAACGGCGAGCAGGTCAACGTTCCTAACGGATTCACCTACGTACTACCTGTCCTCTCCATATCAAGTGTCACACCCAAAATGGGTTCGACGTTTGGGGGAGACACCGTGACTATAGCCGGTGCAGGATTTGTCAACCCCACGGTCACATTTGGTGGGATTCCGGCAAGTATGGTCAGCTCTAGCACCTCATCAATAAAGGTCGTAACTGCTCCTCGTCCGAACACGTCGGTCACTGATACGGTCGATGTCGTTGTGACGAACTCCGGAGGTACAGCTGTTACTCTCAGCAATGGGTTCGTTTTTGTAGCACCGTTCACACTTGAGAAGCAGAACTGGATAGTAGATCTGACCTTCCTGGGCGGAGACTTCCGCATTGAGGCCGATCTCGATCAGGATGGTAACGATCTCAGTGGTGACTACTTCTACTCCAGCGGAGGTACCAATTTCCAGGTTTACACCGAAGGACTCGTGTTTGGCGATTCCATCAAGGTGACCTTCACCCTGGACAAAGACACAGGCAACGAGGCTAGCTTCGAATGCACCGGGAAACTGTTCAGTAACTCGCCTCAGACATTCAGAGGCACATTCAAGGCGCTGAGCAATCCGGGTGTTATCTGCGGTGGTGTTACGCCGTGTGAAGGTACATTCGAGTTCCGGTAATCTGACCAGTCTTGAACGGTACTCAGGCCCCACCTCAACAGTGATGTGGGGCCTTCTTATGGGTGCCTATCAAAGGGGCTGTCAGCCATCGCAAGACTTTATTGGAGCACGAGATAGCGGTGCATACGTGAAGTAGCACTTTGGGAGGACTCACTCTCAGAACGGGGCCATCCCGCCATACTCAATGCCTAAGACTAGAACTGTTGAACCAGGAGGGCCAGGAGGAGTACTGTGCCGAAGACAATCAGAGTGGGAGCGGCCAGGCTGCTCATTAGTCGTCGAACGGATATGCCAAAGTACTCACAGGTAACCACCAAACAAGGATGTACCGGGGACAGGACGTAGCCAAAGAAGATACCCGTGTAGACTAGTGCGAACATCACCGGAGGGATTGGGTCAACAATAGCGAGATAAACGGGTAACGTAATCGATGCCGGCAACTGAATCCTCCCGGTGAAAAACCCTAGCAGGAAACCGGCGGTCACACACAATACCAGCGGGGGAAGTGGAATCAGGAGTATCAGCTCACCAACGTCAGTCTGCTGGAATACATGTAGGTAAAACAGCATGCCGATGATTATGACCCCGAAGTTCCAGGGCTTGGCCTTGGCGGCCGTTTTCCACAGCCCGGCTCGCTTTCGACTCAACAGCACCGACAAACACAACGCAACCAGAACTCCCGTAAGTGTAGCCGAAGTACCCAGGGAAAAGACTCTCTTACCCACAAAGTCGATAACCGGGGCGCTCATTACTACCGCCAGGGGAGTAGCTAGCCCGGTCCATGAGAACTGCCTCGAGTGCTCGATGTCACCGTTGACATGCCTGAGAAAGAAGGCGTAGCCCAAGATCAGGGCTAAGACAAGACTCGGAAGGAGCCATATAACAGCCTGGTAGACATCCAGTCCGCTGATTTGCGCCGAGATTATCAAGGCCGGACTGAGCGGATACAGAAGTATGAGCAGATGTCGGTACCAGATGTTAATGCTAGCCACGAGACCTGTATCAACCCCGCGGCCGGCTTTGTCCAAGAGGGGAGCCGAGAGCAAGGCACCGCCCGGCATTGGCAACAGTCCCATCAAAGCCGGCGAAATCGCGAGCAGGGCCCGTCGGTTGATCCGAAGGTTCTCGATCAGATCGTCGATCTGACCGTTGGCCTTCATCACCCCTCCGATGACCGGGATCGCGGCCATCGCGAGGGCTAGTTGAAGGATGGAACCATCACTGATAGTATAAATGAACTGATTGAGTATTTCTGCGGGAGGGAGGGTGAAGAGCCCAAGAATTACTGCTCCGCTGATCAATCCCACGGGCATGCTCTTCCGGGATATCAGAAGAATCCCGGTCATAGACACAAGGAAGCCAATCGCGCCTGAACTCATTGTCGGAAGATACTTGAAAATTCAGGTATTCAACAGGGGAAAAACGGTACTCGTGGAGCCGACTTGATAGAGGATCGTTGCCAAAAGGCTAGATGTTTATTAGGTTCTGTTCTAGCCGGGCGAGATCTCAGCAGAGTGATAGATTAGTTAACCGTGCCGCTGATCTTAGCGGCGAAATCTGGAGTAATCTCAGAAAATGAATGAAGAGAAGGTCATAAGAACAGCTGAGTTCAACGAGAAGGTTTGCACGTATTGGTTGTTATCCGGGGCTCTGATTCTGGCGGTAACAATCGCAGGGATCCCTCTCTTACTTCTCTGGTTCCCGATCGGCAAAGCGCTGACCAAGCGGTACCTCGACCGGATGAGTTGCGTTCTGACCAACAAGGCACTCAAGGTGGGCAAAGGGATATTCGTTCGTGTGGAGAAGACCATTCCGCTGGAGAAGATTACCGACATGGGAATGGTCCAGGGGCCTATTATGCGACACCTGGATTTGTACCAACTTACCGTCGAGACAGCTGGTCAATCTTCACAGGGTGCGCTGGTCTCGCTAACTGGCATCAAAGATGCCAAAGCGTTTCGCCAGGCAGTCCTGGATCAGCGCGATTTGGTCTCCAGGGCTTCATCAGTTTCGGATGCGCCTACCGTAGGTCAGGAACCAACTGATACGACTTCACTGCTGTCGGAGATAAGAGATTCTCTCCTGCGTATCGAGTCGAAGCTCGAAAAAGGAGCCGACAGCTGACCTTCATTCTGAACTTGCTCAGTAACTAGCGCCGCGGGGCGCGCCTGATCGAGATTTCAGAGCTTGCGATTGTGCGCTAACGAGACGAGTATCACCGACAAGTTGGCAACTGCTGCACATCCCCGAACATGTACATCACTAACGTCACCAGATCGTCGATCCGGATCATTCCGTCGGGCCCATCGAGCGGGGCCACATCAGCCTCGCCTACACAATCGAGTGCCGCGCCTCCCTGGAACATGAACTGCACGAGAAGTACCAAGTCTTCAATGCCAATCGCCTCGGCTACGTCACAATCGACGTTGCCGCGCATGTCGCCGTAGCAGCGGTGGCCAAACGAATCGAGCTCAGGCAGGCTCTGGCGAACATGCAGCACTGGAACGGTGCCGGTCATGATGCCGTCGACTTTCCGAGAGTAGAGCGATGTCAGCTCAGGGCCGGGGAGAGGCACCGTTGCGAACTCAATTGCGGCCGGTTCGGCAAGAGGGGTCAGGCTGAACCATAACGTGGCGAGACGATGGTATCCGGAAGTACCGGAAATGCCGTTGGCAAGCAACGCTACGCGCTGAGACTCTCGATCGACCAACTCGGCGTTGGGGAGGTCACCCTCGACGTGCCAGACTATCGAATCCAGTTCGATTGTAGAGCCAGGCAGATCGTATGTCACTGTTGCCGCCAGAGAGAAGAAGTCACTTTCGGCGCAGGACCACAATTCCGCGGTCCAGTTATCGACTCCCGCAGGCACGACCGCACTTATGAAGGTAACGGTGTCGTGTGACAGGGCATAGCCCGGTCCCGAGTTGTCGCAACAGCTTATTGCGCTGGTTCCAGTGGTCAGGTGATCATATAGGACGGCGATATCGTTGCATCCCAGGCCGGGCACGCCGTCCACATCGCCGATGCAAAGGTCAGACTGGGGAAGGGTCTCGCTGTAAATAAGGTCAATCAAGGCGAACACATCGTCCAAGTCTACGTCTCCGCCGTTGAGAACGCTACCGTCCACGTCGCCGCATACGTCGGTGAGTCTCGGGTTAGAGACGGTACCAAGGACGTGCGGTGTCGACGGAGAAACACCTCCATCTCGACTGATGACCAGTACGTTCGAGGGGGATGTTGTAGCGGTGTCTAGCAGAATCAGTTGGTCCGAATTAGAGTATGTTCCGGAGAAGAACACGGTACCGAGGAAATACACATCATCGTCCACCAGGTTAAAACTGAAGATATTGTGGGTGGCAAGCACTCCTTCGCGACCGTCGTCGCTCACCTGGGCGCCAATCAAGTCTGACGTCAAGTCCGCATTGACAACGATAGAATCAATCAATACGTCCGGTTGAGAATCCGAAATGCGGAAAGGTACTGCGACACCATCATAGACCTCGCCCGCTTTCAGCCACACATCGGCATTCCAGCGATCCTGAAATGGTGGTACACGAATACCGCGAAACTCGACTGTGTCGACCGAGGCCGGGAATGGCATTTCAAAGACCGGGTTGCAATCAGGAGAACTTCCTCCGTTAAACATGTACCCGAGGAAACTCTGCAAATCGTTTCCCGTAACTCCGTTCCACTTATCGACGTCGGCGTTGGCCAAGTGCAGCAGGCTCACATTGCTGCCATACAGATAATCCGTGACCGCAACCATGTCATCAATGCCGATGCCGTAGTCGCCGGTGAGGTCCCCGCAACTGCGATCCTCGGAAGCGAGAAAGTCCATCGTAGAATCCGGATCGATTAGTCCGGCGCCCATCAGTCCGGCGTAGCCGGCATTGATGTCATCGATGTTCTCGGCCGTGGTGGTGATCAACTCGTAGACGTTGTCCCAAGGAAGCCCCGGAAGCAACGACCTTATCAGAGCCACCTGAGCTGTGACAAACGGTGCAGCGAAACTGGTACCACCCCACCAGGCGTAACCGGTGTCCTGATAAGGACCATAGATAGCGGTACCGGGAGCACAGATGTCGATGTATTCGCCATAGGATGAGAAGTCCGCCAGGACGTTGTTGGTATCCACCGCTGCTACAGCCACAGTATTGACGTCCGATCCAGGATAGTGAGTATCCTCGCTGTAACCGTTGCCGGCCGCCACGACAACCATGACTCCCCAGGTGCGGGCGAACTGCGCAGCCTCAACGATCGCGCCGTGGGGGGCCACCGTGACAAGGCTGAGATTGAGGACATCGCATCCGTCCAAGACTGCCTGAAGCATTGCCTCAGCGATCATATAGCCGTCTCCGGCACCGGTCGTGTCGGCCACGCGATAAGCCCATACCTCGGCATCGGGAGCCACTAGCCGGATCACGCCGGACACAAAAGTACCGTGCCCGCTATTGGCTCCGCCGAGCTCGTCGTTGGCATCGTTGTCGTCGTCGACATAGTCGTACCCGGAGGAGACGGAGCCGGTCAGGACGGGATGATCAAAGTTGGCTCCGCCGTCGATAACGCCCACCCGAACACCAGCACCCGTTGACAACTGGTGCACCGTGGCCAGATTCAGCGTCAGGGCTGCGTCCTGGTCCCAGAAGGTTCCGGCATAGTACTCGTCCGAAATTGGGAGGCTGCCCTGCACCGGCTGTAAGGGCTCGATAAGGTAATTCGGGTGGCAGAACTCCACCTCGGGCATGGCCTGAATCTCAGCAGCGAGTGAGTCAAGATCAGGTGCGGCAGACGTTAGCAGGAGATAGACTTCAAGCTGGGGAAGGTGTTGAGCCACAGTCGTGCCGTATTGGGCGTTGACCAGGTCGACCTCGTTGCTGTCGATCATCTTCAACACCAACTCATGTTCCACAAAGAGAGCTTCTGCCTCCTTTGCCAGGGGGCTTCCGCCCATCAGCACACATACTAACATTCCAAGCGCGGCCATCGTTAAGGATATCTTTCTAGTAAGCATGCCTGTTCCTCCTCATATCGCACCGTATAACGAAAAAGCTGCCCAATGGTAGGCTGATGGGTGCTTTTCGCGCACCGCCGCCATTGACCATTGCATGGCCTCCCCAATAGGAAGATCACTCAGGTAGCAACGATAGAATTCTCTCATCCAATATGCTGTCGACTTGTCCGCAACACCCCAGGGACTCGCGATGACCCTCTTGGCTCCCATCTCAAGAAGAGACCGTACCATGCCGGTGGCCTCCTCGCCGGGAAGATACATCTGCTGGCCGGTTCGACAGGCCGCAAGCGTGACCAATCCAACCCGGTTTCGTTTCAGACGGAAATCGGCCGCAAACATAGGACCATCCTCGGTCTGAAGTGACGAATAGAACGGGTTATCCGTCCGCAGTTCGGCGTGCCCGGTGAAATGCCACAACCGAGCCGACTGATTGCTGGGCCAGTCGACGCGGCGGCATGGATCGTGGATTTCTAGCTCACTCTCCGGCTGACTCGTGAACGGTTCCATTTCGGACGCACTGTGCCGCAAACCTTCCTGTGAACCCACGAACAGATGGACTCTTGGACTCGTCACTCGAACGCGACGGGCGCGTAGAAAGTGCCGCAGGCTGGGTGACTGGAGAATCGTATGTCGATCGCTGAGGTATTCTCGGTCGACTATCAGTGCCGACCACGGTAGATTGGCCAGTCTCCCTTCCGGCTGTATCAGGACTCGTTTGTGATCGCGATCCAACTCAAGCGGAGACCAGATCCAGTCGCCAAGCTGCTGTAGCAGTTTCTTTTCATCCGCCAGATCTCGGGCCACAGTCCGATCCCGGGACAACATCGAACGGCCTAGCAGTATGTGCCAAAGTCCGAGGAACTGGCGCAGACGACTTCGTCCGCTCGGGTAAAGTCTGGCAAACGTCTGACCCTTGCTTTGCACAAAGGCTATCAGATCGTCACCATCGCAGTGAAACTGCACAACCGGCAATCGTTGACTGACCCTCGCGAAATCGGACATCAGCGAATCGATCGAGGCCGGTGCTCCGCCCTGCTCCGTGGCTGCAATATCGTAACGAACTCTTGAGATCAGGTCCATCCACGCCCGACGTGACGCCGGAGCCTGGGTGCCTCGTTCACCCATCGTGCCGCTGATGTGAGCCGATAGGGCGGTTACACGTGCCGCAAGTTCGGCCAGGCTCGATTCCGCCCGTCGGCGGCCTGCGGAAGACTCCAGTTCATTGTCAAGAGGGGCCCAAACGCCTATTGTCCGATATCGTTCCGACCAGGCCGCGGCCCGCGACGGATCGCTCTCGGAGTATACTCTTATCAGCCGCAGATAGGGATCACCGCGTCCCTGAAGGAAAGCGGTACGCAACTCCAGCGGCGGTAACTTCGCGCGAACGGAATCCAGCATTTCGGCTCCCTGCAGCCAATGCTTCTCGGCCTGAGCGACACGACCTTTCTTTGCCGCTTTGTCACCCAGGAGAGTCTGCCATTGCGCATAGAGATGAGGTACTGCAGGAACCGCTCGGTTACGACGCAAACGGGCAAGCGGACCTCTGTCCTCGGGATTCTTCCAAGCCAGCTGTAGATCACAGACTGCCTCCCACAACGGTAACTGTGCCGATGTCAGAGAAGCTCGTGCTTTAAGGAGTTCCTCCGTATCCGTCTTTCGATCCGACTCCGCCAGCGCCCGAGTCAGTGCCGTAACCCCCAGGAAGGCACGATTGTCCTCGGCATCGAACTTGTCTTTAGCCCTTGAAGCCGCTTTCCGGGCGATCGTTGTCTCGCCACTGGCGTAGCTAGCTTTGGCAAGGAACAGAGCCGCCTTGCCTCCTTCGTATCTGAAGCCAAGCTTGCGTGCCTGTTGCTCGGCGCTGCGGGCAGCCTCGGCGGCGTCGGTAAGCAAGTTCAGACCAAGATACGCCTCGGCCCGGTCGACCGTGCAGAGTAGCACCCCTCGCGGTTGACCGGCAGAACGATAGGCCTGTTCGCATTCAGCCAAACCGGTCAGAGCATGATAGTAGTCCCCCTGCAGCATGAACAGCCAGGACAGCCCGTAACGACACTCGTTTGCATATAGGTCGTACCCCAACTCGGCAAATGCCTGCTCAGACCTCTTGTAAAGATCCGCAGCGGCATCCAGATCGAACATTTGCACAAGGGTATTGGCGTGATTATAGCGACAAAGGGCCAAGGTGAGTGTGTCATCGGTTTTTTCGAAGAAGCGACTGGCCTTCTCGTATTCTCTGAGGGCGTCAACATGGCGATCTTGCCGGTGCAAAACATTGGCCAGATTGACTCTTGTCTTGGCAGCCTCTGTCGCCATGCGAGCTCGCTGAAAGGTCGTGAGTGACAGGCGGGCTCGTCGGCGAGCTTCGGTGTAGTCTCCAAGATACATATAGACATCGACTAGAATACGGTCGATGCGACCGCGCCACGCAGGTTCACGGGCTACGAGCTTGCGTGCTTCGAGGTACGCCGTGGCTGCATCATGATAGCGACCACCGATCAGAAGACACCAACCCTGCGCCCGGAATGCCGTTTGCTGCATCGACCGGTTCACGTAGCGAGCGTGGTTGACAAACTTCGCCGCCAGGCCAATAGCGCGTCCAATCGATGACTGCGTCATCCGTCGCACGTACCGGCTGCAGGCTTGCGTCAGTTCATCCGCGTGGATATCTCCGACCTCGCCCGTCTTCAAGAAACGCAGGACTGACCTATCTGTCTGTCTCTCGTCTACTTCCACCGTAAGTGTCCAAAGTCTATAGAAGTGTCTGTCGAGCGGAGTCCGAGGCGACGGGGAGGTTTCTGAGACGACCAGAAGAAGCACTGATGAACCGATGCAGTAATGCGAAGCCCATCGGAAGTCAAGATGTAGTCAGATGTCACAACCTGGTCGCCGCAATAGGCCCTGGCCGTAAGGTCCCAACCGTTCGTCTGCCGCTCCGCACTGAGTTCCAGAGTAATGTCGTCGGCTTCGAGGCGCAGTCTACGTTCCGCACCACGGCCGGTATCCCTGAGCTGCAGGTCCGGCAACGGGCTCCACGAGTCGTAGGTGATATACCCCTTGAGCTTCCTGACGACCTTTCGAACTCTTTCCATGAGAGGAATAGCGTACAGCGACGCGACGGCATCGTCCGATGGTCGTTCCAAGCCGTGTTCAGTGGAGCGTGCCTGGGCACGGTATATGTTGTAGAGCTCGCGGCAGTCGGGACACTCTGCAAAGTGAGCCGCGAAAACTGCCGATCCGGATTGAGCAGCCTTCATAATTTCTTCTCTCCTTGGATGATCACTCATCTCTGTCATCATCCTTTCTAAGACGGGAGTCCGAGCCGATTACTCTCCCGACCAATGGGAGTGCTCGGACTCGTGGCGGTTCACAATAAAGTGTCGTATGATGGCGAGCTAAGTACATGGGCTACTCCATTGAGTCCATAATATTGCGCAGTTTGGCAAGACATCTTGATCTGGTCGGGCCGAGACTGTTAAGGGGGATGCCGAGGCCTCGCGCGATATCACGATACGATTGCCCGCACGGGTCGAAGAAGACAGCCTCCAATAGATCGCGACATCGAGGTTCCAGCTGATCCAGCGCCAATTGCAGTTTCGCCAGACTTTCGAGATCGCTTAGGACTTCGTCCGGCAAGGGCGGCTGCGACGGCAAGTCGATCCCCTTGTGCATCTCCTTCTCTCGAGTTTGCTTTCGAGCAAGACGGAAGGCCTTACGCGTTGCCACCCGGATAAGCCAGACCGGCAGACGTTCGGGGTGCTCCACCGTGGCCCGGCTGCGATAGAGATCGAGCCATGTCTGTTGGGCGCAATCCTCGGCATCGCGACGGTCCAGACCGGCCCGCCGTGCGGCTGTGAAAACGACCGGCGCCAGACTGTCGACCAGCCGCCTCCAGGCAGACGAGTTGCCATCAAGAACCTGTTGCCAGATCTCGCGGATATAACCGTTGGTTGCTCTTCTCTTTGACACTTGCAGAACCAATTAAACCTCCCGCTGCGATGGAGGAAGGTGCGCCGGTCTCTATACCTGTTGAACTGGAAAAGCCGAAGCTACGCCTTTCCTGGCACGGCGCAGAATACGTCGGCTGACCTCCGGGTCCCTTCACTACGATGATGCGCCGACCAGGCAAGCGACGGTCGACGACACAGCAACTCAACCGCCCTGCGTGACGCGGGGCGGTCGAATCTGCAGCTACACTACAATATGGTCGATTCCGTCGTTTTTCGCTACTTCAAATACATCATCTTCCTGGTTTTGCCGACTCCGTCGGCCGTCAGTCGGTACAAGTAGATGCCGCTCGACGTCGGGGTGCCATCTGCGCTAGTGCCGTCCCAGCTGACCGAATGATTGCCGGCACTCAGTGAACCGTGGGTCAGCACCGTCACCGAACGACCGGTGATATCGAACACTTCTAGATGAACGTCGCTGGTGTGGCTCAGACTGAAACGGATCTCAGTTGCGCCGTTGAACGGATTCGGATAGTTCTGTTCCAGGCGGAACTCTGTGGGAAGCGAGCTGCCCTTGGCCGCGGAGACCTGAGCCTCTATCAGGTTGAAGCGGGTGTTGGCGACCGTGGCGCTCAGGAGCTCACCGGCACCGTCGATCCTCAGCAACTCATAGGTGCCGGCCGCAACGCCGGAGGCTGCTTGCAGATCGAGCATGCCCAGGCTGAGTCTGCCTTCGGAGAATCCGTGCACGATATCAAGCCCGTGGTCGCCGATCGCCTCGATACTGCGGGGGGGGTCGTCCAGAGCCAGTTCCAGTTGGAGACCGGCGAGGTCGACTTCGGAGCTGATGCTTACGACGGTGTGACCGTTCTTGACCTCAGAGTACAAGACTATCTTATCACTTACGGAAGCCAGCTTCGCGCCCGGCGCCGAGCAACTAAAGACGGGGCTATCGCCACCGCCAAACATATACCCGACAAGATAGGTCAAGTCGGCAATCTCAGGACCGGTGCAGTTGCCGTTTACGTCGCAGGCCTCCATGGCCGCCGGAGGCGGGCCGCTCAAAAACATGTAGTCAACCATATTGTACACGTCGGCGATGTCAATGTTGCCATCCTCGTTGATGTCGCCTGGAAAGTACCCTGCTTCTTCGATCGTGAAGCAGTGCGGCCCGTCCCACGAAGGCAGATACCTGTTTTGTCCGTCGGTGCTCCACATCCAGGTGCCTCCGTGGCCGAAGTATGAGGAGTCAAAACAAACTGTCTTGCCGGCATCTTCCGCTGCGAACGGTTCCAGGCTGACCTTGTACGCGACTCCGTCATATCCCGGGTAGATTCCCGGATCTATGATACTGAAGGCGATATTGCCGAACGGCTCGCCGGGGACCGGCTCGTAGGTCCACGCTTCAAGGTACCACACATCTTCGTAAAGTGTACCAGAGGTGCACGCGATTCCACCCACGGTAGCACCGTCAGGGGAGTATACCTTGAAGCCGTTGCTGATTCCCATTATTCCGTATGGAGAGTCGTTGGTTATCCGCACCTGGAAGCTGAGCGGATAGCCCGTAGCTACCGTCGTTGGCCCCATGCTTCCCGCAACATACTCCACCGATACCTGACCGCCGGGTACCATGTCGTCTCCGGCCGGCCCGCCTGCACAAGGTGCGGGACCACCGTTGAACATCCACATGGTCAGATACACGAAATCCGTTGTGTTGAATCCGGGGAAGGGATCCATATCTGCGTTCTGAGGCTGGAAGTTCGCCGGCGGCGCAGGACCGCAGAAGCAATCCATCATGGTGACGAGATCTTCGATATTGCGGGTGCCGTCGCCGTTGACATCGCCGCACAGCTGCGCCGATGCGGGGTTGGCGAGAGCGATCACCGCGACGACGGTCGCAAGGGTTGCCAGAATGTGCTTGGTCATGCTTTCCTCCTTGATCTTGAATCTAATCGCTTGGTCTGGAATGCGATCAATCTGTTCATGTCTGTTGCTTAGGCTCTTTTCGAGATTACTGCCCTGCAGCGCACTGTCCGGGGCTTCACATTCGAGCTGTCATGATTAATGTTCCGCGTTTGTTGTTTTAAGTACATGCGACTGCTTCGAAGCCTATCTATTGGCCTCCCGAAATAATAGTCAGCACCTTAGCCGGAAGACGAAGCGAAGCGGAAGAGCAGGGGTTGACTGTAGGGTTGCCAAGTTGTCGGGAGGGGTTTTCTGTTGCGCCGATGTCTCAATAAACCTAACTTGCCTCTACTACTGTTCCAACAGTAGGCAATGCAACACCAACCAGGGAAGAGGCCTCAAGGTCAATCCAAGTGCGATATCCTTCGCGTTGAATTAGATTGATGTGAGTACCTTGAGAATAAGGAAAGGACACGCCATGAGGTATCGCGGTTTTATTAGCTATAGTCGCACAGACAGGCGAATTGCCGGACGCATTCACCGCGCCCTCGAGCGGTATCGAGCACCGAGGGGGATCAACACTGGACACGATAACAGATCTTTGGGTAGGTTCTTTAAGGACGATGACGAACTCGCTGGTGCGGAAGGACTGGGCGCAGCCCTAGATGGGGCAATAGACGATTCCGAGAACTTGATCGTGATTGCAAGTCCTAGCTCTGCCCGATCACAGTGGGTGAATAGAGAGGTAATTCGCTTCAAACGTCGTGACAGTCAACGCGTTCTTGCCTTCATCGTCGATGGCACGCCAGAGAGCGATAGCGAAGAAAATCAGTGCTTTGCGCCTGCCCTTCGATACAAACTAGGTCCTAACGAAACTACTACAGATGAGCCTGATGACCCGCCGCTGGCTCCGGACCTGTCCGAGGATGGTTTTTCGCGGGCCTTCACGCGATTAGTCGCCGGGGTTCTGGACGTTCCTTTCGATTCTCTGTGGCGTCGCGAAAGACGCCGTCGCCTTCGACGTCTCGGCCTGGCATGCATCGCCGCTGTTGCTACTGTACTTGGAGTAGCTGGCTACTACTCAACCACCGAAGAACACGGGGTAGTCTACACAGATCTCGGCCGCGCAGAGGTAAGCAAGCTAAGGCCTGCGTCGGAATCCGACGCTGAAATCGCGTTCTTCACTTCAACCGAGAAAGAGTACTTTTGGTCAGATGATGCAGGCCACGAGGGATTTGACATCTCGATAGCGGTTTATGCCATGAACAATCAGGGCGGTATACTGGGTAGAATTGAACTTATCCACTTGGGCGAATGGGATGCATATGAAGAGTCAGAGAGGTTCGGAGTGTTCGAATCCATGGATGAGGAAAGAATCGAGAGTGTACTTCACGACTTTGGGTATTCCGAGGAGGAAGAGCGTGTCTCGATTCCAGGGGCCGGAATCAAGTACACATTGCCGCCAGACATGGACGAGAATGAAAACTTCATGGAGGCCCTGAGGTATCAGTTCGACGAATTCAGAGCAGTACAGGTCTTGGGCAACGATCATACACCTCCTAGCAATGCCTACTTCACTCTCGACGCGGGTTCCAGCTGGTCCAAGTCCGACGTGTTCTACATCCACCTTGGTAAGGCGAGCATTTGGAGTGAAGGTCTACCAGGTGGCTGCATTCTTGTCGGTACACCAGAGGACATTGACCCATACTATCCGACCACCGGCGGACTGTATCTTACGACTGATTATGGCAAAAGTTGGAACTACGTTGCCTCCGTCCATGATGGCTGGAACTCGTTGAAAAACATTGGTGGAAACCGAAGCAACCCCAAGCTGATTGCAGTAGAACTAGGTTTGCCTCAGAAGAGTGATGAGATTGCCCAAGCGGGACTTTGGCTGACCAGGAATGGCGGAGATTCCTGGCAATCTGCGGGCTACCGTGGTACAGAAAACAATGTCTCGGGGATGCTGGTAACAGACGAGGAGGATCTTGTCGCGATCGTTAATGGCCAGCTTATTCGATACGCCAAACGCGAGTTCCTCGATCGCTTGTTACAGCGATATGACGTTGTTTCGACCGGTTACCATCCTTCCGACGGGGAGCAGGAATAGACTCAGACAGATTCCCCAAGAAGGTGATGTGCGTGGATGCCGTCACTCGCTGGCGCAAAGTGAGTCGTCCGCGCCGCTCTCTTTCTTGCGCCTAGTACTCAACTCGCCCAAGATTGCCTCCTCTATTACGTTTGGGGGCATGGTAGACGGTAAGGGTTTGAAATCCGCTCGAAAGAAGAAGTCGTATGGTAGAGCGGAATCATAGTACCTAGCTAGGGAGTGGCTTAGCCCGTCTCTGATCAAGAGGGGCAGAGAATGAGCCCGAATCTGTACTCATGAGTGTCTACTCTGGGGTGTTGATCAGTGCTCACGCCTCCCCGCATTCACGATCCCCAGTTTCTTCATTCTGGCGCGAAGAGTGCTCGCATTGATACCGAGCAGTTCCGCTGCTCCTGCAGGACCGTGAATCTTGCCGTTAGTTCTCTCCAGCGCTCTCCTAATGTGATCGGCAATCATGGAATCGAGCAGCTCGATGTCGTCGGTTGGCTGCCTGACAACTCCCGTACGCTTGAGCGTGGTATCTGTCACAAGATGTTGGAAGGACAACGGTCCCTCAGGTTTGAGGATCATCGCCCGCTCAACAAGGTTCTCCAACTCTCTGACATTGCCGGGCCAGTGGTAGGCCATCAACTGCTCCAGAGCCGACTTGTCCAGAGGTGGTCGATCAGGTAACTTCAGTTCCTTGGCCTTCTGGTCAATGGCCGGGTGGCCCACCTTTCAGGTGGGTTTCTTCCTTGCGCAACCTCAGGTCGCCCCCTAACTTTTTCCTATAGTATCGATTGCCGGTGTGGTGGAATGCCTGACACCAGGGACTCAAGAAGCACTCAAGGCAAGAAGTCCCGTGATTGAAGGCCAACACAATGCGAAACAGGGGAGAGGCTTAGGCGCGGGTACTTCAAGTATCAGTTTGGGTAGTCTTGGATCACCATGGCGCAAAAGTGGTCCCAAAATGGTCCCAAAGTAGTCAGCTATATCTACGACTTTAGGATTGAACGAGTGGTGTGCACTTGCCACCTTGATTGCACCGCCCTTAGGGAACGTAGTAAGTCGGAGTCCCCGGACCCACCGGAAGGCCGAACACGAACACCCACAGATAAAAGAGAGTCACCCACGCCACAAAGAATGCGATCGAGTAAGGGATCATTGTCGAGATCAACGTTCCGATTCCCAACTTCCGGTCATAGCGCATGGCGAAAGCGAGTATTAGTCCGAAGTAACTCATCATCGGGGTAATGATGTTCGTCGTCGAGTCACCAATGCGGTACGCAGCTTGAATGACTTCAGGGCTGTAGCCAACCGTCATCAGCATAGGGACGAAGATGGGTGCGGTAACAGCCCACTGCGCGGACGCGCTTCCCAGCATCAGGTTGACGAAGCAACACATTATTATGAAAGGGAGGAAAACTAACGGTCCCGTGAGATTCCAGTCCCGAAGCAAGTCAGCTCCCACCACGGCCGTGATTGTACCAAGCTGCGTCCAACCGAAAAAGGCGACGAACTGTGCGGCGAAGAACACGAGCACCATGTAGAGTCCCATTGAGCTCATCGCTTTCGCCATCCCGTCGATGACGTCTCGGTCCGTCTTCATCGTGCCGGTTATCCGTCCGTAGACGATCGAGGGAACTATGAAGAAGACAAATATGAGGGTCACTACGCTCCGTAACATCGGCCGCAAATCTTGGATCAGCGTTTCATTCACGCCCGGATCTCGAAACCATCCGTTCTCGGGAAGCGCCGTCAAGCCCAACCCCACTAGCATTACCAGCACTGTCAAGCCGGCATATCTCAGTCCTCGCTTCTCAACCGCAGAGAGTGGTCCCAAGCCGCTGGCAACTTCTTCGACCCCAGGCTCGGACCGGGCGGAGTCGTAAGCGCCGAGCTTTGGCTCGACAATCTTCGTCGTCACGAGCGTACCCACGGCCGTGACAAGGAAAGTGCTAACCACCATGAAATAGTAGTTGGCCGTAGGAAGGACTTCGTTCGCTTCACCGGGTGCGTACGACGGGTCGATGATGCTCGCCGCTTCCGTCGTGATCCCCGACAGCAGGGGATCGACAGTACCAATGAGGATGTTTGCGGAATAGCCGCCAGACACGCCGGCAAACGCAGCTGCTAGACCGACGAGCGGATTGCGACCCACCGAGTGGAAGACCACGGCTGCGAGCGGGATGAGCACGACATAGCCCATCTCCGAGGCGGTGTTCGAAACGACGGCCGCGAACACTACAACTGTTGTGAGAAGGCTGCGGGGGGCGCCAAGAACCATCTTTCGGATGACGGCACCAAGAAGTCCTGCCCGTTCTGCGACCCCGACTCCGAGGAGCGCCACCAGCACCGTACCGAGCGGCGCGAACCCCGCGAAGTTGGAAACAAGGTTGGACGCAATCCGCCGGAAGCCCTCCGCATTCAATAGGCTGATGGCGCGGATGATGCCATCGGCCGCGCGGCCGCGGGCACCTTCAGGACGTGGGTCCGCTACCTGCCATTCGAAGAAACCAGCTATTCCCGACAATGCAACCACGCCAACGCAAATCAGCGCGAACAACGTCACGGGGTGTGGCAGGAGATTGCCAAGCCACTCGACTATATTAAGAAAGCGTGCGAAGAGCCCTCGGTTTGGCCGGTCTGTTGAGGACGCAGATGTCTTTTCGCTAGTTGGTTCCGATGGTGACTCCAAATCACTCTCCCTAAAGCGTTTCTAACCGTACTCCGAACTGCTTGCGAGCAAGATACACAACTCGATGTACTTCTCCCAGACAATAAAACGCCACACGCTGTAATGATGGAGGGGTATCTACCCTCTGAGAGAAATGGCACCCCGAACCACTTTGGTCTGGGTGGCCCACCTTCCAGGTGGGTTTCTTCCTTGCGCAATCTGAAGTCATCCCCTAACTTTCTGCCGCTACTGTGTTTGCCGGAGTGGTGGAATGGTAGACACCAGGGACTTAAAATCCCTTGGGCTTTGCGCCCGTGCCGGTTCAAGTCCGGCCTCCGGCAGTGTCACAGACACTTCTGTCGCGCTAGGCAGTGTAGTGGTTCGGTCCGGGTACAGCCGCGTAGGGACAGTTCCACGAGGCCGAGAGAGTGACGCACAGCCACGGACACTTCTATCGCGCTAGACAGCTCAGGAGTTCGGTCCGGAAGAGTCCGCGCAGGAGCGAATGCAAGGTTTCCGGTGCGTCTCCTGCACCATTTGGAATGGTCTTACCGCGATTAACAATAGGAGGGGTCGGTCCGGGGGAGGCCGCGTAGGAGCAGGCGGATAGAATCGGTGAGGTAGACCTGGAGCAACGGAGACTCACCATCCGCTTAAACCCTTGACCTTCTGTATCAAGATCGACTAATTGCCACTCATGTGGAGAGCCGATTCACGAGCCTATCAATGGGTGAGGGAGAACCCCCTCGCCTTTGTCATATTAGTCGCAGTTGCCGTCAGAATCCCCGCGATTCTCTGGTCCAAAGGGTTCATCCATTCCGACGACCACTACGATACCGTCATGATCGCCTACGACTGGCTGATCAACGGCTTCTGGGGCGAAAACGGATTTCTTCGCTGGCGAGGGCAACCCTCCGAGACGATCGGAAGATTCCCTCTCTACAATCTGTCCCTGTGGGCCGTCATGGCGAGTCTTAAGTCGATCGGTGTTCACAGTCTCGATTCGATGATGTATGTGGTACGCTCACTGCATTCGCTCCTATCGCTGGCTCCCGTCCTGGCAGCCTTCAAGATCGTTCAATGGACCAGCAAATCGTGGAAGTGGGCCGTATTGGCAGGGCTCATGGCGGCCCTCAATTTCGGAATGCCGTTTCTCGGCGTGCGCAATCTCATCGAAGTCGTGGGGGGCAATGTCTGGATTCTAGCTCTCCTGGCCGCCTATAAATGGAAGGACTCTCCCCACTGGAAATGGCTCTTTCTGGCCGGAGTACTGTCGGGACTAGCCTGGATGATCCGCTTCCAGGTGGCCTTCGCGGTCATGGCAGTCCCCGTGGTGCTGTGGTTTGACAGCAAGTCTTTCCGTCCGGCAGTTCAATTCAGCTTGGGCGTGGCGTTGATGTTGCTGCTCTCGGGAGTTGCGGATCTGCTGCTTCTCGGCCGTTTCGCCGGCTCGACAATCACGAACATTACCATGAATTTCGGTCTGCCGCCGCTCTACAAAACCATCCCGCTTCTATATCCGGCCTTGCTACTGCTGTTTCTGGTGCTGCCGTTTTCGCCGGTTCTGGGAAAGGTGATGTTCCGTCGCAGTCTTATCCGGAACCACCGACTGCTTTGGTTCACGTCGATGTTCTTTGTTCTAAGCCATTCGTTGATGGCTAACCAGCAAGAACGGTTCGTGTTTCCGATTGTCCCGGCATTTCTAGTCCTTGCGGCGTTAGCTCTGTGGCACAAGTATCAAGATGACGGATACATTCTCAAGTCGCGACCATTGCTGCGTGGCCTGGTATCGGTTACGCTGGCATTCAATTTGGCTCTATTGGCTTTCTTCACACCGGCGTACGGTCATCGCGGCCTGATCGAACCAATTCTCAGTGTGCGCGATGTCGACCCCGACGCCGATGTCCTCTTCATCCAACCAGGACTGCGGAAGTACATTCCCATGGCCTACGCGGGGGAGAAGATGCATCGTTTCTATGTTCGCCAATGGTCAGACCTTCAACGCGTGCGTGAGTCCTCCGCCGATGCTTTCGAGTTCGTAGTCCTATATCCCCCGGAGGCCTCGAGGCTGAGCGAGTTTATGGACTCCGCCTCGTCGGTCGTTGGCCCGCTCAATCCCGAGTTCGAAGTGACGCCCTCCTCGTACGACTGGCTCCTGAACGCTCTCAACGGGAAGCACAACCCTGATTATGCAGCATATGTCTATCGTCCTCAGGGATTGGCAGACAACAAAGAAGCGGCGCCAAAGTCTCTGACGCCGCTCCAATAGCTCCACGGTTACATCATATTAGATGCCGGCAAAATGCACGCCTTCAAACAACATGCTGGGTCGACGCCAGCCTGAGTAGACATAGGGATCGTTCCCCATCTCGACCAACTTGCCCCACAACTCCCCGGAGTTGCCTGAGACATTCATCTCGTTGACCGGCTGGGTCAGTTTGCCGTTTTCAATCAGCATACCAATGATTCCGTAGGAGAAATCACCGGTAGTGCTGTTGTTGTTTCCGCCCACGAAGCTGGTTACCAGGATGCCTTTGGTCACGCCGGCTATCAGCTCTTCTAGGCTCTTGTCACCCTTCTCGAATGTGAGATTGGAGGAGCCGCCGGTGGTCGGAGTCATGTCCAGCTTCTTGCCATAATAGGTGTCGATGTAATAGTTCTTAAGCACGCCCTTTTCGATCATTACGCGGCGTTTGGTAGACATACCCTCACCGTCGAAGTGACCCGAGCTGAGCCCGCGAACCACGAAGGGATCGTCGATCATGGTCAGCTTCTCGGAGGCAATCTTCTGGCCGATCTTGCCCTCCAGGAAGGACTGCTTCTGCTGAAGGGTGCTTCCCTGCATCGGACCATAGAGCCCGCCCAGGAGACGACTCGCCGAGCGATTGTCCACGATCATGTCATAGACGCCACTGGCAAGTTTCTTCTGACCGATCTTCTGCATGGTACGCTTGAAGGCCGTGTCGGCGTATTCCGCCGGAGAGTGGAGGTCCTCCAGGAACTTCGCACTGGCCCAGGCCCAATCCGAAGGCCGTCCCCGGTCGCCGTCTTTGACCGTCAACGAAACGCCGGAACCGAACGAAGTCTCCCTGGTCTCGCCCTGGAACCCGTTGGAATTGACTTTCACGGTCTGCGAGAGCGTATCCGAGAAGTAGGCCGTGCAAGTAAGAACCTCACTGCTCTTCTGATGCGTCAGGGCCTCAATCTCTTTGGCCACGGCGATGCGTTTGTCCGAGGCGAGGCTTTCATATGCAGAGTCGTACAGTTGCAGTTTGGCAGTACTTCGATCCTGATAGAACTTGGGATCGGGAAGACCCCGAAAAGGATCCTCCGCCAGGTAACGGGTCATGGCGACACTTTCTTTGACAAATCGTCCGAGTGTCTCTTTACGCAGATCGTTGGTTGAATTGCTGGAGTACTTGCCTTCGGCATACACGGTCAAACTCAGGCCGTTCGAGGTAGCTTCGTTTAGCTGGTCGAGGTTGCCATCGCGGTACTCGATCTCGATATTCCGATTCTTGGCGATATCGACACTGGCCTCCGAGGCGCCGTTGCGCTTAGCCTCGTTGACCGTCCATTCCGCGAGGGCCAATCTATCTTTGCTGTTCATATATCCATCCAAATAGTCTTCAGGTTGACGATCAACCGGCTACGCCGCCGACAGTTATTGCCGAAACCTTAACGGTCGGCAGACCAAGTGAGACCGGCACACTCTGGCCGCCTTTACCGCAGGTCCAGTTGCCGCTGTCAATGGCCATGTCGTTGGACACCATGACCATTTTGGTCAGCACATCCGGGCCATTGCCAATGATATTGATGTCCTTCACCGGTTTGGTCAGCTTGCCGTCTTCGATCAAGTATCCGGCGCTCACATAGAACGTGAAGTCACCCGGGCCGATTCTAACCTCACCGTTGGTGAAGGTCTCGGCATACAGGCCCTTCTTGACCGAGGCTATGATCTCGTCTTTGGAATGGGGACCGTTCAGCATATAGGTGCTGGTCATACGGGGAAGAGGGTTGTGCCGGAACGACTGCCTTCGACCGTTTCCTGTAGGTTGGACGCCGTAGAACCTGGCGCTGATGCGATCGTGCATGTAAGTCGTGAGAATGCCGTCTTCTACGAGATAGTTGAGTTTGGCGTCGTTGCCTTCATCGTCAACGTTGATCGAACCACGCTCGTTGGGGAGCGTGCCGTCGTCTACGATCGACACGAACTTCTCGGCTACCGGCTTTCCGATCTTATCGGAGAAGATCGATTCGCCTTTGCGATTGCAGTCGGCCTCCATACCATGTCCGATCGCCTCGTGAAGTAGGATGCCACTGGCGCCGGCGGCGAGAACGACCGGCATTTCACCGGCTTCCGGCTTGACAGCGTCAAACAGGCGAATGGTGCGATCGACGGCTTTGTCGGCCAGTCCGGTCAGGAGATCGTTGGAAAGATACTCACCGGTTTGACGACCGGCGAAACTGGCGCCGTTACGCTCACGGACACCGTCTTGCTCGGCTACACAGTTGGTGAAAACTGTGGTCATCGGTTTGAAGTCGCAAGTCAACTGACCTTCCGAGTTGGCCATCATGCTGTACGCGGTGCGGTCATTCAACCAGATCTTGGTCTTTATGATGCGATTGTCGCGGCTGAGCATCCGGTCGTTGATAGTCGTGAGGAAAGGCATCTTCTGATCGACGCCGAACTCCTCCCACGATTTCTTGATCGGATAATAGTTGGGCAGCTCGCGCAACTTGAACTCGACCGGCGTGGAAGAGCCTCCACCGGAGGCAATGTTGGCCGCGGTTTGGGCCGCAAGTTTCATGGCCTTGGGGGTGACTTCTTCGGTGTACGAGTAACCGGTCTGGTCTCCCTCGATGACTCGAATGCCCACCCCAAACGAAATATTGGAGCTGGCTCTGTTGACGGCATTGTCCTCGAGACCGAGCCAGTTGCTCATGGAGTGTTCGAAGAACAGATCGCAGTAGTCGCCGCCCTTTGCCAATGCGGCGGACATGACCTCCTTGATCGTTGCTTCAGTGACTTGAAAGTGGTCCAGATAGGCTGCAAGAGTGTCCGCGCCGGGTTTGGCCGTGATGGCTCGCGCCGGATCAATCTTGAAAATGAACGGGATCGAGGCCAGGGCTAACCCCTTAGCGCTCGTAACCAGAAACTCCCTTCGGGTACTGCTTCCCATACGTCGCTCCTATGTCGCTTGGAATATGTAGAAGATGAAAGTTTGGTCGAATTCAAAACACTGCCTCTCCTACATAAGACGTAACTTTCGACCGGAGGTTGTCAAAAATATCACATACTGAGCCGTGATTTGGCTATTTCGTCCGAATGCGAACGCGCACTTGATCGGACAAGCGGAAAAAGAAAAACCGGGCCGCGTGGCCCGGTTCCATGTGAGTCTGACTCGCAGTTCTAGATGTCGTAATACATCTGGAACTCGTACGGTGTTGGGCGGATGCGAATGTCGGAAACTTCTTTCCGTTTCAAGTTCATCCAGTTCTCGAGGAGATCCTCAGTAAACACTCCGCCCTGAAGGAGATAGTCGTGGTCTCTCTCGAGAGCCTTCAGGGCTTTGGCCAACGAAGTAGGCAGCTGGTGGATCTTTGCCAGCTCCTCCTTGGGCAGTTGATCGAGATTTTCATCGCGCGGGAGACCTGGATCGATCTTCCGCTTGATTCCGTCGATTCCGGCCATCAGCATGGCAGCATAGCCGAGATACGGGTTCATGGTGCCGTCGCCGGGACGGAACTCGAAGCGCATTGTCTTGGGCTCGCGCTGGTATCCTGGTATCCGGATACAAGCGGTGCGATTGCCTACAGAGTAAGTACCGGCAACCGGCGCCTCAAATCCCGGTACCAGTCGCTTGAACGAGTTGGTCGACGGGTTTGAGAAGGCCAGGATCGAGTCGACGTGCTCGAGTACGCCGCCTATATAGTACAGTCCGATTTTGGAGAAGTTGGCCGGGCCCTTCTTGTCGAAAAACACCGAGCCGTTCTTGTCGGCCAGGTACTGATGTACGTGCATTCCGCTTCCGGGTTCATTGAACAACGGTTTGGGCATGAATGTGGCAGACTTGCCGACACGGAAACAGTAGTTCTTGACGAAGTACTTTATCAGCATCGACTGGTCAGCCATGGTGAACAGCGGAGCGAACTTGGTCTCGATTTCGTGCTGGCCGCCACCGCCGACTTCGTGATGATGGTACTTGATCGCAATACCTACCTTGGCCAGCATGGCGCAGATCTCGGAACGGATGTTGAAGATACGGTCCATCGGCGGAGCCACGTGGTAGCCCTTTTTGTAGGGAATCTTATAGCCGAGGTTTTCATCGTCGTCCTCAGCATTCCA
>Ga0180436_10001024_pt1 | contig 27864 bp, 20 predicted proteins | sample SS_ome_2_FD_132434 | JGI IMG/M metagenome (GOLD analysis project Ga0180436, IMG submission 132434) | Hypersaline lake sediment archaeal communities from the Salton Sea, California, USA - SS_3_S_2 metaG | ecosystem: Environmental > Aquatic > Non-marine Saline and Alkaline > Hypersaline >... | reverse complement strand
GCACGCTGCGACGTGCAGAGCATGGACTACTCGTTCTCGTTCAGCGAGGAACTGCAGCAGGAATGGGAGTGGAGCGAGAAATACGCTACCCAGCCCGAATTGCTGCGCTACGCGAACCACGTCGCCGACCGCTTCGATCTCAGGCGCGACATCCAGTTCGCGACGCGCGTGGCGCACGCCGCCTACGACGAGACCAGCGCGCGCTGGCACATCGAGACGACATCCGGCGAGACCTTCGCGGCGCGCTTCTTCATCATGGCCACGGGCTGCCTCTCGGTACCCAAGGACATCGACATCCCCGGCGCGGACAGCTTCGACGGCGCGACCTACCACACTGCCGACTGGCCACGCGACGGCGTCGACTTCAGCGGCCAGCGCGTGGCTGTGATCGGAACCGGTTCGTCCGCCATCCAGTCGATTCCGATCATCGCCGGGCAGGCCGCCGACCTGACCGTCTTCCAGCGCACTCCGGCGTTCAGCCTGCCGGCGTTCAATCGCCCGCTCGATCCCGAGGAAGTGCGTTCATGGAAGGCCCACTACGCCGAGCACCGCGAGAAGTCGCGTTACTCGCTGTTCGGCGTGCCCGACTTCCCGATGGACAAGTCCGCGCATGACGTTGCGCCCGCCGAGCGGGCCGCGACCTACGAAGCCGGCTGGAGCGGGGGCACCCTGATCGCGCTCCTGCAGTCCTATAACGACCTGCTGACCGACGAGGCCGCCAACGAAACGGCGGCGGAGTTCGTGCGCGACAAGATTCGCGCGATCGTCGACGATCCGGAAGTGGCCGAAACGCTGTGCCCGAAGAGTTTCCCGATCGGCGCCAAGCGCCTGTGCCTGGACACCAACTACTACGCGACCTACAACGAACCCCACGTGCACCTGGTCGATGTCCGCAAGACGCCGATCGAGTCGATCACGCCTAAGGGCATCCGCACCAGCGACGGCGAACGCGAATTCGACGCGATCGTGTTCGCCACCGGCTTCGACGCCATGACCGGCGCCGTCGTCAACGTCGACATTCGCGGCCGCGACGGAATCGGCCTCAAGGACAAGTGGGAGGCGGGTCCCCGAACCTACCTCGGGCTGACCGTCGCCGGCTTCCCCAACCTGTTCCTGATCACGGGGCCCGGCAGCCCGTCGGTGATGAGCAACATGATCATTTCCATCGAGCAGCACGTCGAGTGGATCAGCGACTGCCTGAGCTGGATGCGCGAGCGCGGCCACGCGGTCATCGAGGCTGAGTCAGCGGCCGAGGACGGCTGGGTCGCGCACGTCAACGAGGTCGCCGACGCCACGCTGCTGCCCAAGGCGAACTCGTGGTACATGGGCGCCAACGTGCCCGGCAAGCCGCGCGTGTTCATGCCCTACATCGGCGGCTGTGGCCCCTACCGCCAGCAGTGCGAAAAGGTCGTCGCCGAGGACTACAGCGGATTCCGCTTCGAGGACGAGAGCGAGGACGCGCAGGCCCAGCCGGCCTCGGCCGGCTGAGCCCGGCCGGCGCCACCTGATGCGCAGGCCCGCGAGTCGCACCGCACCCGCGCTGCTTGCCGAGCTCGCCGCGCGGCAGGGTGATCGCGAAGCCCTCGTCGACGGGCCACGCCGCTGGAGCTGGAACTCGCTCGCCGACGGCGTCGGCGAGTGCGCGCGTGCCCTGGCCGCCAGCGGCATCGGCGCCGGCGACCGCGTCGGCATCCTCGCCGGTAACCGTGCCGAGTGGATCATCGGGCATGTCGCGGTGATGTCGCTCGGCGCCATCAGCGTCGGGCTCAACACCTGGGCTACCGCGCACGAACTGGCCTGGCAACTGGCCCACGCCGAGGTCCGTGCCCTGCTCGTCGAGCCGCGCTTCCGCGAACGCGACTTCCTCGCGCTGGTGCGCGAGGCGCGTGCCTGCGGCGATGGCCTGCCGGCGCTCGCCCTGTGCGTGGCGATGGACGCCTGCGATGAAGCGGACGTCCTCTCATGGCAGGATTTCCTCGCACGCGGCGCGACGGTCGATGTGACACTCGTCGACACGGCGAGCGCCGCGATCGACGAGCACGACACCGCCTGCCTGCTCTATACCTCCGGTTCGACCGCGCTACCCAAGGGCGTGCCGCTGGCCCACGGCAAGCTCATCGACAACATGTGGGCGATCGGCGAGCGCCAGCACCTCGTGCCGGACGATCGCCTGTGGCTGGCGGTTTCGCTGTTCTGGTCGCTGGCCTGCGTGAACGCGCTGTTCGCCGTGATGACGCATGGTGGCACCATCGTCCTGCAGCATCACTTCGACGCCGGCGCCGCGCTCGCGCTGATCGCGCGCGAACGCTGCACGGTGTTCTACGGCACCCCCAACATGGCGCTGGCGCTGGCCGAGCATCCGGCACGTGTGCAGCACGACCTGACGATGCTGCGCACCGGGGTGACCATCGGCACGCCGGCCCAGGTCGCGCGCGTCGCCGCGCTCGGTTGCGCCGGGATCTGCAACGTCTACGGCCTCACCGAGGCCTATGGCAACTCGACGGTGACCGACGCCACGCTGCCGCTCGAGTTGCGCCTCGAGACGGTCGGCCGCGCCCTCGACGGCGTCGAGGTCGCGATCCGCGATCCCGAGACCCTGGCGCCGCGCGCCAGCGGCGAGGCGGGCGAGATCGTGCTGCGCGGAAACGTCATGCCCGGTTACTGGCAGGACGCCGCGCGCACGGCCGAGGCCTTCACCGCCGACGGCTGGTTCCGCACCGGCGATCTCGGCGTACTCGATGCCGACGGCTACCTCTACTACCGCGGACGGCTGAAAGAGATGGTCAAGACCGGCGGCATCAACGTCGCACCGGCCGAGGTGGAACAGGTGCTTGCCGGCCACCCGGCGGTCGAGCTCGCCTTCGTCACTGGCATTCCCGATGAGCGCCTCGACGAGGCATTGGCCGCGGTCGTGGTCCTGCGCACGGGCGCCGCTGCCGATGCCGCGGCGCTCGCCGCGCATTGCCGCGAGCGCCTCGCCGCGTACAAGACGCCGCGCCATTTCCGTTTCGTCGAGGCTGCCGCGCTGCCGCTGACGACCACCGGCAAGCTCAAGCGCAACGCCCTGCCGGAACTGTTCGCCTGAACGGCGGCGTTGCCAACCGGCCGGTGGTGGCCGTTCAGTAGCGCGGCTGGCGCTTCTCGCGGAATGCGGCCACGCCTTCGGCAAAATCCGCGCTCTCGCGCACGCGGTCGCCGTGCGCCTGCTCGGCCGGCTCGCGCGCGAGCGCCGCGTCGGCGAGCCCGGCGCTGACATGCTGCTTGACCGCCTGCACAGCGACCGGACTGTTGGCCGCGATCACCTCGGCCAGGTCGAGCGCACGCGGGAGCAACTCCCCGGCCGGCACGATTTCGTTGACCAGCGCGATGCGCACCGCTTCCTCGGCATTGATCATCTGCGCGGTGAGCAACAGGCGCATCGCATGCACGTAGCCAATCTGCGCGACGAGCTTGGCCGTCGCGCCACCGAACGGATAGATGCCCCATTTCACTTCCGGCAGACCGAAGCGCGCGTGCGGCGCCGCCAGGCGGATGTCGCTCGACAGCATCAGCTCGACACCACCGCCCGCACACACGCCGTTGACCGCGGCGATGATGGGCTTGGGATAGGCCGAGGTCTTGAGCAGCGCGCGGTTGACCATGCGCGCGGTCTCCTCGCTTGCACTGAGATCCCCCGAGACGTCCGCGCCCGCATTGAAGGATTTCTCGCCAGCGCCGGTCAACACGATCACACGCGTGTCGTCGTGCTCCAACGCATCCCAGACACCGGCCAGTTCGGCCATCATCGCGCGGCTCATGGCATTGTGCTTGGGCAGGTTGTCGATGGTCACGAGGGTGACGTGGGCGCGCGGCCCGGCGACATGGATCGGCATCGGCGAAACTCCTTTCAGGTGGTGGCAATATCGACCAGTACGCGCCCGTGGGCGCGCCGCTCGGTCAGCAGGCGAATCGCCTCGTCACCGCGTGCCAGCGGCAGGCGATGGCTCACGAGCGGGCGCAGCCGGCCCTCGGCGTACCAACCGAACAGGGTCTGCACCGATGTCTCGAGCTTGTCGCGTTCGTGCCAGCGGTAATGACGCAGCGCCGAGCCCAGCGCGGCACGATTCTTGACCAGCAGGCGATTGGCCGGGACCTGCGGCACGCCGCCGACGAAGCCGACATGGACATAGCGCCCGCCCCAGCCGAGCGCGGAGAGCGCGGCATCGAACAGGCTGCCACCGATCGGATCGAAGCAGACGTCGGCGCCGCGCCCGCCGGTGAGCTCGAGCACCCGCGCTTTGAGGTCTTCCTCGCGGTAGTTGATGGTCTCCTTGGCACCGTGGGCACGCGCCGCGGCAAGCTTCTCGGCGCTGCTCGCGCCGGCAATGACGCGTGCCCCCATGGCCCGGCCGATCTCGACGGCGGTCAGTCCGACCCCGCCGGCCGCACCCAGCACGAGCAGGGTCTCGCCGCGCTCCAGGCGGCCCTGCCAGCGCAACGCGACATCAGACGAGAAATACGCGACCGGAAACGCGGCGGCGTCAGCGAAGGACATCGCGTCCGGCACCGGCCACACGTCCGCGGCCTCGGCGAGCGCCTGCTCGGCCATACCGCCGTGGTGCAGCAGGGCCATGACGCGCTGTCCCGTACGGACGTGCGTGACCCCCTCGCCGCAGGCGGCGACGGTGCCGGCCGTTTCGAGCCCCGGCGCGAATGGCAGGGACGGACGCGTCTGGTACTTCCCCGCGACCATGATGGCATCGGCATAGTTGGCGGCCGTGGCGACGACGTCGATCACGACCTGCCCGGGCGCGGGCGTCGGCGCCGCCAGCTCGCCCATGTGCAGCTTGTCCAGCCCGCCCCAGTCATGGCACAACAGCGCACGCATCGTTCTCTTTCCCCTTCGCTCGTGTCAGGCGCGCGCCGGCGTTCGCGCGACCGCGCGCCGGGCCGCTGGCAGTGTACGCGCAGCGACCCGTGCACGCACGGCATGGGCAGTTACGTCGGGCGCCTGATAAGCATTCTGATGAAATTGCCGCAACATCTTGTCTATACTTGCAAACAAGTCTGGCTGGCAGCCCACCCACCGGGGTCCGCAGGCCCCTCGGGAGCCGGTCCGACCCGCCGCCCGACCGGCCCGCCACACGATAACGACAGGAGACGGAAACGTCATGAAGATACGCCCCCTCGCTGCTTCGGCAGCCCTGCTCGCAACGCTGGCCGCGCACGGCGCGGTCGCCGAAGAACGCATGATGACGCGCGGCGCGGAAGACGACCGGGTCATGCGCGAACGCATGATCGTCGGGGCCGAAACCGGCGATCGCCTCGTGCAGGAAGGCATGGTGGACACGCTGTCCGCGCCGGGACGCATCGTCGACGAAATCGGTGAGGACGCGCGCAACTTCGGCGCCGGCGCCATCATCACCGGGACCGCGCGTGGTGCCGTGCTCGCCACCGGGCAGGCCTTGAAGGGTGGCGCCAGCATGGCCGTCGGCATCCTCGACGTGCTGACCAGCCCGTTCCGCGACTGAGTCCGGTCAGCGCCGTGGGCTCGGGCACGGCCGGGAACGCGGCGCCGGCCGCGCTCACACGTCCAGCGTCGTCACGCGACGAAGTTCGCGGCGTTCCAGGGTATCGTCGAACGGCCGCGCGCGGTGCATGGTCGCCCGGTTGTCCCAGATGACGAAATCATGCGGCTGCCAGGCGTGGCGATAGACGAAGTGCGGCCGCGTGGCGTGCTCGATCAGATCGCGCAGCAACAACCGTCCGTCCGGTAGCGGCCAGCCGATGATGCGCGAGGCATGCGAAGCGAGATACAAGGCGCGCCGTCCAGTGCGCGGATTGCTCACGATCAGCGGTTGTTCCACGCCTTCCAGCGTCTTCGCTTCTGCGCCGGAAAACTCGAATCCCAGCACCTGGCGCGAGTAGGCGATCGAATGGTGGGCACACAGCCCCTCGAGCCGCGCCCGCTCGGCCGGGTCGAGGGCGTCGCAGGCGGCACGCATGTCGGCGAACTCCGTATCGGCGACCCCGGCCGGGGGCACCACCCGGGCGGACAGCATCGAATAACGTCCCGGCGGATTCTCGAACGATGCATCCGTGTGCCACAGCCGGTTGGCCAGGCCATACTGCCGGCGGCGATGATCAGCCGGCAGCAAGACCCCGTTCTCGTCGACGTTGGAGATATCGGTCAGCGCCTCGTTGCCGAAGCGGTTCGGCCCGAGCGCGGCAACCCCGGTCTTGGCGTGCAATTCGCCATCGAAGCGACGCGCGAAGTCGAGCTGCTCGGCATCGCTGAACGGCTGCGCGCGGAACACCAGCACGGCGTAGTCGTCCATGCCGGCCCGGATCGCGTCGAACGTGGCCGGATCATCGAGCGTGCGCAGGTCCGGCGCATCGACGACCTCCGCGACGAAACCCGGCCCGAGGGTTCGAAAAGAGAGCTCCACGCTGTCGCCCCTCCGTCGTTGTGGCGCTGCTGCAAGCATACGCTATCGACTGCATGCGGGACTCCCTCGTCCCGCCGCACTGCCGCATAATGCGCGTCATGAGGCGCGGCAGCAGGGACGGTACCGGTTTCGCGAGCGATGCGCACCGCCACTGCCGTGCCACCCACGCCGCGCGAGCGGGCATCGCGCCATGCGCACTGCTCATGCTGGCGATGCTCGGCCTCGGTGGCTGCGGCCTGTTCTCCGAGGGCACGCGCGCGCCGGTCGAAGATCGGCACGCGCGCCCCGCGGCGATGCTCGCACCGCCGCTACCGGAACCGCCCGCACCCGATCCCGGTGAACGGCTCGCGACCGTGCTCTACGGCCTGTTCCGCGAATGGAAGGGCGTGCCTTATCGCTATGGCGGGACGAGCAAGAAGGGAATCGACTGCTCCGCGTTCGTCGCTCACACCTTCCGCCATGGTCTCGGCGTCGACCTGCCGCGCACGGTCCGCGCACAAGCGCAGCGCGGGCAGCGCATCGAGCGCGACGAACTCAGCATGGGCGACCTGCTGTTCTTCCGTACCGGGCGCAGCAGCGAGCATGTCGGCATCTACCTCGAACGCGGCGAGTTCATGCACGCCTCGCGGCGACGTGGCGTGATGATTTCGAGACTGTCGAACCGCTACTGGCGGGCCAAGTTCGTCCAGGCACGCCGCGTGCTGGAGTAAGTCTTCAGCGTGCTCGTGCACGCGAACAGAAAGCGCACCGGCGCGCGCGACGGCGCCGGACAGCAGGAGGATCACCCGCGCCGCCGGCCCGTGCAGGCCGGGCGGCGCTGTCGTGGGAACCGGTATCAACCGGCCTGGCGTTTACCCTCGGCCCGTGGCGCGGATTCGTAGACGAACTCCTCACCGTCGAGATCGATGGCGGGGATCGCCTCGGCTTCCGCCCAGTAGTCCTGCGTGTGCTGCCATTCGGGCTTGTTACCGCGCTTGGGCAGCAGGTGCATGCTGCGCATCAGGTAACCGGGGTTGAAGTTCTCGGTGTCCATCCAGGGTAGCAGCTCCATGTCGCGGTCTTCCGCGCGCAGCGCCACGCTGACCTTGCTCGCCCCCTTCTCGTCCATGTGCTTGAGCAGGCGGCACACGAAATCACCGAGCAGGTCGGCGCGGAGCGTCCAGCTCGCGCGGAAGTAGCCGAAGATCCACAACAGGTTCGGCACCCCGGTGAACATCATGCCGCGATAGTTCACGCTATCGGCGAAGTCGACCTGCTTGCCGTCGACTTCGAAATCGATGTCACCGAGCACGCTGAGATTGAAGCCGGTCGCGGTGATGATGATGTCGGCCTCGAGTTCCTGCCCGGATTTCAGCAGCAGGCCGTTCTCGGTGAAGCGCTCGATCTCGTCGGTGACGACGCTCGCCTTGCCGGCCTGGATGCCCTTGAACAGGTCGCCCTCGGGGACGAACGCGATGCGCTGCTGCCACGGACGGTAGCGCGGCGTGAAGTGCTTCTCCACCTCTTCTTCGCTGAGGTAGGCGCGCACGCCGTCGAGCAGGTCCTTGCGCAGCGCTTCGGGCTCGTCGAAGGAGCGACGAGTGAGTTCCTTGAAATCGTGCAGGATCTTGCGCCGCACGATCTCGTGGATCCAGGTCTCGTCGATGTCGAGCTCACGCAGCATGTCGGCGAGTTCGTTGCGGTTGAATCCGGGCGCGAAGAAGGTCGGCGAACGTTGCACGACCGTGACGTGCTCGCAGTCCCCGGCAATCGCCGGGACCACCGTGGCCGTGGTTGCGCCGGAGCCGATCACGACGACCTTCTTGTTCTTGTAGTCGAGATCCTCGGGCCAGGTCTGGGGGTGCACGATCTCGCCCGTGAAGTCGTCCATGCCTTCCCACTGCGGCGTGTAGCCTTCGGCATGCCGGTAGTAGCCCTGGCACATCCACAGGAAGTTGCAGGTGAACTGCACCGGTTCGTTGGTATCGGTGCGCACCGCGTCGACCGTCCACAGGCTGTCGTCGCTCGACCAACTGGCATGGAGAATCTTGTGACCGTAGCGGATGTGCGGCTCGAGGTCATTCTCCTCGATGACCTCACCCATGTACTTGATGATCTCCTCGGCCGTCGCAATCGGCGGCCCGACCCATGGCTTGAAACGGTAGCCGAACGTGTAGAGGTCGCTGTCGGAACGGACGCCCGGGTAACGATGCATGTGCCAGGTGCCGCCGAAGCTCTCGAGCGCTTCGAGGATGACGAAGCGCTTGTCGGGGCACTGCTGCGAGAGATGAACGGCGCTGCCGACGCCCGAGATGCCGGCGCCGACGATGAGCACGTCAACGTGCTCGGCGGACTGTTGCTTGCGCTTGATGGCAGAAACGCTCATGGCTGATCTTCCGAAATTCTGTCGGGTAACGGAGTCTGCGTGGCGCCGCGCGGGTGAACCTGATCTGGATCAACGAGGCTCGGTTGTTGCGATGCAGCATACGATACTGGGCGCTTATCCGCGCGCCCTCGGCAGCGGTACACCGCCCCATGCGCCGCGCGGCACGCGTTACCATAGGGGCCAGCCCGTTCGCACCGTTCCAACGATCCCGCCCGCGTCGCGCCGCGCACTGCGCGAACAGCACCGCCGGCGCGCGGGAACAACACCGAGACCGCCTGCAATCATGTCCACCATCGAGGCCCGCATCGACCATCTCGAGCAGCTCGAGGCCATCCGTCGGCTCAAGCACCACACCTACTGCCGTTGCGTGGACCGTGTCGTCGCCGGTGACGCAGGCGCCCGTGCCGAGATCTCGGCCCACCTGTGCGACGACGTGGTCGCCGATTTCACCGGCTTCGCCCTGATGGAGGGCCGCGCGGCGGTCGAGACCTTTCTGTTCGAGCACGTGCCGTCCGTGCTCGCTTACAGCCAGCACCGCGTCATGAACGACGTCATCGACCGCGACGGCGAGGCCGCCGAGGCCCTGTGGTACCTCGATTGCCCGGTGGTATTCCGCGCGGGCAACGCGCTCGGTATCGTCGGCAGCGCAATGATCGCCGGGCGTTACGAGGAGCGTTACCGGCGCGAGGGCGGCGTGTGGAAGTTCCACCGCATTACCGCGCTACTCGATACGGTCAAGGCTTTCGCCGAAAACTGGAACGGCGCCGTACAACTCGAAACCAATCGCTGAGCGACGCGACGCCGCGCCTGCTCGTTCAATCCGCCACGCCGCAGACAGGGAGATCCCATGGCCAAGCTGCTCTACATCGAAGCATCCCCGCGCAAGGAGCGTTCACACTCGATCGCGGTCGCCAACGCTTTCATCGACGCCTACGCCGCCGCGCACCCCGGCGACACCATCGATCGCCTCGACCTGTGGGACGAGACCCTGCCCGCGTTCGACGGCGCGATGCTCGATGCCAAGTACGCCATCCTGCACGGCAACCAGCCGAGCGCGGCCGAACAGGCGGCCTGGGGCGAGGTCGAGCGCGTGGTGGAGCGTTTCACGTCGGCCGACAAGTACCTGATCTCGATGCCGATGTGGAACTTCGGCCTGCCGTACGTGATGAAGCACTACATCGACATCGTGACGCAGCCGGGACTGACGTTCAGTTTCTCGCCCGAGAGCGGCTATGCAGGACTCGTCGATGGCCCGGTGGCCGTGGTTTACGCCAGCGGCGGCGCCTACCACGCGGGCAGTGGCGCGGAAGCCTTCGATCTGCAGAAACCGGCACTGGAAGGCTGGCTCGCCTTCGTCGGCCTGACCGAAGTCACGCGTATCGTCGTGGCGCCGACGCTGGCCTCAGCGGAGGATGTCGAGCGCGCGCGGGCCACCGCCACGGACGCCGCGCGCGAGCAAGCGAGGCGCTTGTGAGGCGATAAGCGACGCGACGCCGGCCACCCCGGGGCCACGCACCCGCGCCGCACGGCGGAAGGCCATGTGCAGGCCCTGTCGGGAGCGGGCCGGCGCGCGCTGCTCACGGCGCGCGCCACGGCAGCGCCGCCGCGGGGGACGTCACAATCGCCCTCGCACCATCGACGGGGCACAAGTTCATGCGCCACCCGCCGCTATGCCGGAGGTGAATCTCAGCTTGTCGCAGATCGTCTCCCCGCCGGCCGGGGCCGCCGCCGAAGACGTGCTCGCCACGCTCGGCGAAATTGCGCTCGTCGTCGGCGCCGACGGCGTCGTGGCCGGTGCGAGCGTCGCCGGCAGCAGCGTTGATGCGCAAACCGCCGCCGCCGCACTCGTCGGCCTCCCGCTCGGCGAACTGTTGCCGGCCGACGCCGCGGCCCTGCTCGGCGAGGCCACGTTGAAGGCCTGTCGACAGGGCCACACGCGCAGCCTGGTGCTTGGCCCCGATGCGGCTTTCGCCGGTGACATCTTCGAGACCACGGTGCAGCCACTCACGCTGGCCGGCAACGACCACCAGGCTTTGTGCCGCCTGCGCCGGATGCCGTCGGGCGGGCCCACGTTCACGCGCTTCGGCACGCGCGACTTCGAGTCCGCCCTGGCGCATGCCCACATCGCCTGGTTCGAGCGCGACCTCGTCACCAACGAAGCCATCTGCTCGCGCTCGCTGGCGGAACTCTACGGTTTCTCGCGCCGCGACGGTCGTTTTACCTACGAAGAGCTGCTCGCGCGGATCGTGCCCGAGGACCGGCCGCGCCACGCGCAGCACTGCACGGACGTCGTCGAGGCCGCGCATACCGACCTCGAGGCACGCGTGCTGCGCTACCGCATCCAGCACCCGACCAAGGGCGTCCGCCATTTCGAGGTGCGCTACCGCAACATCTTCGACGACGGGCGGCCGCGCGCGATCGGGCTCGCGTTCGACATCACCGACATGCGTGCGACGGAGAGCCGCCTGCGCGAGAGCGTCGAGTGGCTCGACCTTGCCATCGCCTCGACCAACATGGTGCTGTGGGAACTCGACGTGAAGACCCGCCACGTGCGCACCACCGAGAACGCGAGCGCGTTTGTGGGCCTGCCGGGAGCGCGCACCCAGTGGGAGCTGCAACAATTCCTCTCGCGCGTGGCATCGGCGGACCTGGCCGCCGTGGAAAAAGCCCTCGACGCGCTCTACGAGCACGGCCGGCCGATGCACGTGCAGCATCGTTTCGTGCGCCCCGACGGCAGCCATACCTGGGTCGAGACACGCGCCCAGATCCGGCGCGATGCCGATGGCCGCGCCCGCTGTACCGGCGTCACGCTGGATATCACCGAGGCGGTGCGTGCGGCCGACGAACTGCGCCAGTCGGAGGAACGGCTCACCCGCGCGATGCGCAATGCGCGACTCGCACCGTTCGAGTGGGATGTCGATGCCAATCAGCTCAACGGGCCGGCCGGCGTCGCACTGCTGTTCGGCCTGCAGGATTCACCCGGCCCCTGGCCGGCCAGCGACTTCCTCGCCGCGCTGCATCCCGAGGATCATGACGCTGTCGCCGAGACGGTACAGGCGCCCCCGCTCGGGGCCGCGAGCTTCACGCTCGAATACCGGGTCGTCCTGCCCGACGGGGCGATCAGGTACATCGAGTCGCGCCAGACGCCGGCGCGCAATGATGACGATGACACGAAGACCGTGTTCAACGGCGTGTTCATCGACGTCACCGAGCGCGTCGCGCTCGAACAGAGCCGGCGCGAAATGGAGCAGCGCCTGCGCATGCTCGCGCGCATGGTGCCGGGCATGGTCTACCAGTTCCGCATCGACAGCGATGGCCGGTGGAGCGTCCCGTATGCGAGCGAAGGCGCTTACAGCGTCCTCAAGCTGACGCCGCGCTACGTCGAGGGGCACGCCGACACCATTCTCGGCCTGCTACACCCCGACGATCACGAGCGCATACTCGGCTCGATCGAACGCTCGGCGCGTACGCTCGAACTGTGGCGCGAGGAGTACCGCGTGGTCGATGCCGACGGCACCGTACGCTGGCTGCTGGGCCAGGCATCGCCGCTGCGCGAGCCCGACGGTGGATTGATGTGGTACGGCCACATGATGGATGTCACCGCGCGCAAGGACGCCGAGCTCACGCTGCGCGAAAACGAGGAACACCTCAAGCTTGCCCTGTCCTCGGCCAACCTGGTCTCGTGGTTCTGGAACGTGCGCGACGACACGGTCACAACGCCCCAGGACTTCGACTCAGTGTTCCGCGACGAACGCGGACGCCTGGACATGCGGCGCTTTCTCGCGCGCCTGCACGACGACGATCGCGAACGCGTCACTGCCGCGTTCGAGCGCAAGATACGCGAGCGCGACGGCAACCTGCTCGACATCGAATACCGGGCGGTGACCGCCGCCGGCCAACAGTGCTGGCGGCAGACCAAGGCGCGTGCCTGGTTCGATGACACCGGCGAAGTCGTCGGCTTCTACGGCATCACCGCCGACATCTCCGCCCGGCACAGCGCACTGGCCGAGCAGGAGCAATTGCGCAACCAGCTCCAGCGTGCACAGAAGATGGAGTCGATCGGCCTGCTGACGGGCGGCATCGCGCACGATTTCAACAACATCGTCTCGAGTATCCTGGGTTATTCCAGCCTCGCCCTGCGCCGTTTCGGCGAGGCGTCGCAACCCAAGCTGGTCGATTACCTGAACGAAATCCAGACCGCCGGCAAGCGTGCGCGCGACATGGTGCAGCAGCTGCTCACGTTCTCCCGCACGCAACCGGCGAACGCATCGGTGATCGATCTCGCCGACGTCGCCCAGGACGCGATGCGCCTGCTACGCCCGATGATGCCCTCGAGTGTGAGCTTCCGCATCGACATCGAGCCCGGGCTCGCGCCGGTCCTGGCTGACGCCGGGCAGTTGCAGCAGGTCATCGTCAACCTGTGCATCAATGCGCGCGACGCGGTTGCGAGCGCGGGCAACGTAATCATTCGCCTGGCCGAGGAGCGCAACCGGTGCGGCCAGTGCGACTCCTGTCACGGTGCGGTGACCGGGGATTTCGTCGTGATGAGCGTCAGCGACGACGGCCCCGGGATCGCCGCCGGCGACCGTACGCGCATCTTCGAGCCCTTCTTCACCACCAACCGCACCGGGCGCGGCACCGGGATGGGCCTGGCGATGGTGCATGGCATCGTCCACGCGCACGATGGCCACATCATGCTCGCCAGCCGTACCGGCGCCGGCACCTGCTTCGAAGTGCTGCTGCCGCCGGCCGCGACAGCCGACGCCCCGCAGTGGACGGCGCCGCAAGCCGAGACAGTGACCACGGCCACTCCGGCGCGGCACGCGCCGCGGGTTCTCGTGGTCGATGACGAACCGTCGGTGGCCGCCTTCCTCGGCGAACTGTTCGATCTGCACGGGTACCGCACGCGCATGTTCACCGTGCCGGAAGACGCCCTGGCCGCGGTCCGCGCCGCACCGGAGGAAGTCGACCTGGTGGTCACCGATCAGACCATGCCGGGGCTTACCGGCATCAACATGGCGCGCGAACTCCTGGCACTGCGCCCGGACCTGCCGATCGTGCTGGTTTCCGGCTACAGCGCGACCGTGCGCGAAGACGATGCACTCGCGGCCGGTCTGCGCGCGTACCTGCCCAAACCGGTCGACGAGGAGCACCTGCTCGAGGTGGTCGCGGAGCTGTGCGCCTGAGGGGCCACCCGCGGGTTGCCCGGATCTCGCATTTCGACGCACTTTCCCTTAGCATTCCGCTCCGTTTGCACCATGATGATGCCTTCGATGTTGCGCCTGCTGCTCATCGCCATGCTGCTCGCCATCGCCGTCGAGACCGCCGCCGGGCCGGGCGACGCCGCCGCGCCCGCGACGGTTGCGGCACATCCACGGTACGACGCCGCCTTGCGCGCCTACGAGTCCGCACAATACGCTGCGGCCGCCGCGCAGCTCGAGCAGCTGCTGGGCCACCAGCCGTTATGTGCGCGCTGCGCTCACCTGCTCGGCAAGAGCTATGGCCGCCTCGCCGAACGCGCCGGCTGGCTGGAGGCCATGTCGCTGGCACGCAAGACCCGCACCGCCCTGGAACAGGCTGTCGAGCTGGCGCCCCACGATCGCGAGGCGCTCTCGGACCTGATCAAGTACTACCGCGCTGCCCCGGCCTTTCTCGGCGGCAACCGCGACAAGGCCGACGCCCTCGAACAGCGCCTGCGCGCAACCCCGGGTCAGACTGGCTGAGCATAGTCATGCCGCGGCCGGCACCGACGCCGCGCGACGCGTGATGTCGCCACTCGGCTCGCCGAGCCTGTTCACCATTGCCGGCCTCATCACCAGCAACGTCTTCATGACCTTTGCCTGGTATGCCCATCTCAAGACACTCAATCACAAGCCGTGGCGCGTCGCGGCGCTGTTGCGCCGGCTTATCGCGCTGTTCGAGTATCGCCTGCAGGTCCCGGCCAAGCGGGTCGGACACGCGGTGATGGACGTCGGAGAACTGAAGATCCTGCGGGAATTCATAACGTTATCCGTGTTCCTGCCGTTTGCCCTGTTCTACCTGCGCGAGCCCCTCAAGCTCGATTATCTGTGGGCGGCGCGGTGCCTGCTCGGCGCGGTATTCTTCGTGTTTCGCGAGCGCCCGCTGGGCGCATGAACCAACCATCATGCCGACTACCACCAGACACGGCGCATCAGCGCCCGCCACCCCCGCCCTCACCGGCGCGGTCACACACCCTTGACCGGCACCCTCGTCACCTCCGGGCAAGCCTTGCTCGGCCTCGTGCTGCTGTACTACGGCGGCGAATGGCTGGTGCGTGGGGCCGGCGCGCTCGCCGCGCGGCTCGGCGTCTCGCCACTCGCGATCGGACTGACGGTCGTCGCCTTCGGCACCAGCGCGCCCGAGCTGGTGGTCTCGCTGGCCGCGGCTCTGGGCGGCGCGAGCGACATCGCCGTCGGTAACGTCGTCGGCTCCAATATCGCCAATATCGGCCTGATCCTCGGTATCGGGGCGCTCATTCGCAGCCTCGAGGTGCACGCCAACATTCTGCGTATCGACACCCCACTGATGGTCGTGGTGTCAGCCGTGCTGCTGGCGTTGCTGGCCGACGGCACGATCTCCCGTCCCGAAGGTGTGGCGTTGGCACTGAGCCTGCTCGCCTACATCATCTTCACCCTGTGGCAGTCACGCCGCGAAACGGCGGCGACTCAGGCCGAGTTCGCTGCGGGCACCGAACTCGACCACGGGCCGGTGTGGCATCACCTGCTGCTGGTGGCCGGCGGCCTCGCCGCACTCGTCGGCGGCGGCAAGTCGCTGGTACTCGCCGCGGTCACCATCGCCAGCGCGCTCGGCGTCAGCGAGGCCGTGATCGGCCTGACCGTGGTCGCCGTCGGCACCAGCCTGCCGGAACTCGCCGCTTCCGTCATCGCCGCTCTGCGCGGCCAGGGTGACATCGCGCTCGGTAACATCATCGGCAGCAACATCTTCAACACCCTCGGCATCATCGGCATCACCGCCGGCGTCACGCCACTGCCGCGCGGAGAGGTCAGCTGGACGGTGCTCGGCTGCATGCTGGGCTTCGCGCTGCTGTTGTGGCCACTGGCAATGACCGGACGTCGCCTGGTGCGTGCCGAGGGCGCGCTGCTACTGGCCGGTTACTGCGCCTACATCGGCTATCTCGCGGCCACGGCCTGAGCGCGACACTGCAATCGCCACGGCCGAATTCTCCCGCACTTGCCGCAGATCAAGACGCTCCCCGACGCCAGCAGCGAGCATTTCGGTTCGAATCCCGCTTCCAAGCGACCGCTGAGAGAACAACATGCTGCATCCCGTTTCCGGCGACATCCTCCTGACCCGCGCCCAGGTCATCGCACACGGCGTGGCCGCCAACGATCCGATGAACCAGGGCCTCGCGCTCGCGCTGCACGAGCGTTACCCGGCCATGCACAAGGATTTCCACCACTGGTGTAACCAGCATCATCCGCAACCCGGTAGCGCGTGGCTGTGGGGCGGCGCCGACGGCGTGCGCATCGTCAACCTGATCACGCAGGAAGGTGGCTACGGCCACGGTGGCAAGCCCGGTAAGGCAAGCACCAAGCATGTGCGCGAAACGCTGCGGGCACTGGCCAGGATGATCGCCGAGGAGGGCTTCAAGTCCCTTGCCCTGCCCCGTCTCGCCACGGGTGTCGGCGGCCTGCAGTGGAGCGACGTGTGGCCGATCGTCGAAGAGCGGCTCGGCAACCTGTCGCTGCCTATCTACGTCTACACGGAATACCATCCCGACGTGCAGGCGAAAGAGCCCGTCGGCTGAGCGTCCGGCGCGGCCACTGCGCGCGTCGCGGAGCGCGCCCGCTGCGATTGCGGCCGTTCACGGCGTCGATGCGGCGCGTCTCGTACGACACTGCCCAGTCGGATCGCCGGCGACCGACTCGCCGTCCATGACCGACACATCGCCGCGTGCGGCTTCGGGCTATACTCCCGGCCCATGAAAGAAGCCAGCAACCACCGCATTCTCATCACCAATGACGATGGCATCCACGCGCCGGGCCTGGAGCTACTGGAATCGATCGCGCGCGAGCTCAGCGATGACGTCTGGGTGATCGCACCCGACAACGAGCGCAGTGGCGCAGGGCACTCCGTGTCACTGACGCTCCCCATTCGCATGCGCCAGCTCGGCGACAAGCGTTACCAGATCGGGGGCACGCCGACCGACTGCGTGCTGATGGCGCTGTGGGAATTCATGACCGACGGGCCGCCGACTATCGTGCTCTCGGGCATCAATGCCGGCGCCAACCTCGCCGAGGACGTGACCTACTCCGGGACGTGCGCGGCGGCCATGGAGGGCACGCTGATGGGCATCCGCTCGATCGCGCTCTCGCAGGTCCGACCACCCGGCGGCATCGCCGACTTCGCTCCGGCGGCACGCCACGCGCCGGGCCTGATTCGCCAGCTCATCGAGCTCGACGAGTGGCCGACGGGTTCGTTCGTCAACGTCAACTTCCCGCAGTGTGCGCCCGACGAGGTCAATGGCGTACGCATGACTACCCAGGGGCAGCGTCCTCCCGGTGCGTTCAGTATCGATGCGCGCCACGATGCCCGCAATCACCCCTACTACTGGGTCAAGATCCAGTACCCGGACGCCGAGCACGAAACCGGGACCGACCTCGCCGCCATCGCGGCGAACACCATCTCGGTAACGCCGATAAAGATGGACTTCACCGACCACGCCTGGGGTAACAAGCTCGCCGCGGTGCTGTCGTGACCAGCGGTATATTCTTCGACCTCGGCGGCACGCTGTTCAGCTACCGCCACGTTCCACGCACCACGCTGCCACTGTTGCTCGAGGCCGTGGAACGCCTCGGCGCGGCGGTCGAGGTGGCGCGTATCAAGGCGGCCTATACGCAGGCCCAGCGTGAGATCACCCACGCCTATGCCGATCGCGCTTACTATCTCCACCGCGACTTCTTCCACGACACCTTCATGCGCTTCGCCGACCTGATCGAGGCACCGCACGACGAACAGGTGCACGATTGGTACCGCGAGGCGCATCGTAGCGCCATCGTCGACTGCCTGGCGCTGAAAGAAGACTGCGTCGATACGCTCGCCCACCTGCGCGACGCCGGCCTGTATCTGTCGGTCGTCTCGAACATCGATGACGACATGCTCGTGCCACTGATCGAACGCGAAGGCCTGGCACGCTATTTCCATCACTGGACGAGTTCCGAGGCGGCGCAGTCGTGCAAACCCGACCGCCGCTTCTTCGAACACGCCCTCGAACTGTCCGGCCTGGAGCCACACGAGGTGCTGTTCGTCGGGGACTCGCCCGAGCACGATATCGCCGGCGCCAACGAGGTCGGCATGCGCACGGCACTGATCGTCGACGGCGGCATGGAACCGCCGTTGCAGACGGGTCGCGAGACCGCGCGCCCCGATCACGTCATTCACAATCTGGCCGAGCTGCGCGCGCTGCTGGGTAGCTGACGCGCCGGGTCCGCGCGCGGTACCGACAACCAGAATAATCCTGATATCAACAACCGGCATAGCCGAGGGAGACGAAACGCATGGCAACGACGAGAAGCAAGCGCGACATCACGGAAGACATCAAGGCCGCCAACAAGAATCTCGGCAGCCTGTTCGCGGCCGGTGACACCAAGGGCATGGCCGCGTGCTACACCAAGGATGCCGTGCTGATGCCGCCGAACATGAAGGCGTGCAAGAGCGGGCGTGCCATCGCGCGCTTCTGGCAGGGCGCGATGGACATGGGCGTGAAGAGCGTCAGCCTGCGCACCGAAACCGTCGAGCAGCACGGCAAGACAGCCATCGAGACGGGCCTGGCGACGCTCAAGGGCGCGCGCGGCGCGGTGCTCGACAAGTGCAAGTACGTCGTCGTGTGGAAGCGCGAGGACCGCGCGTGGAAGCTGCACCTCGACATCTTCAACAGCAACAACCCGGCCTGATGCCACGCGCCCGGTCGTAACCCGCGACGACCGGGCCGCACCCGGGTCCACGCGCCGCCGCGGGCGTGGCCGGGAAACGTCAGCCTTCGCGATCGCGCGGCGCCCGGCCGCCCGGCAACGCATGCTTCGCGACCAGCTCGACGCTGCGTGACGCGGGCTCGTAGTAGATCACGGCCTCGCCCCGCTCGAGCTGCCGCATGACCTCGGCGACCTTGTCCGCGAAGCTCGTCTCGACCGCGCCGTAGTCGGTGCCTTCACGCAGCACGAAAGCTTCGGCCACGCCGCGCAGGGCCGCCGGCGTGAGCTCGCGCCACGGCACTTCGACCGGCGGCGGCGCCTCGGGGCGAGTATCGTCATGGTCATCCGGCGCGGTCATGCCGCGCCCGCCGCACGTAACGTCCCGACGCACCGCCGCGACGGATGCTCCCGGGGTATCGGCATGGTATGCCGGTACGTATGCCCCGCCGGCGCGGCGCGGCGCCGCGCCGGGCGGTCTGCCCGACGGGCACACGAACCGCGGCAGGAAGCCGGCAGTAGAGGGGAACGTGACGTCATGAGGATGCTTCCGGATGCGGGACCCTCGTAGACGCCCCGCGTTACGCACTATGCAAGCCATTGTAACGGCCCCCGGCCGGGGTAATCCCGCACTCCCACGGCCATGCCAACCTGAGCCGCGCAGGACGTTCACGCGGCGTGCGGCCACGCGGCGGCCAGCACCGGCGCGGCGTCGTCCGGCGCTGGCATCGCGAAGGCATCGGCCAGCGCCGGCGACACATCGAAGGCGGCCATGGCGTCGATCAGCTGCAGGGCTCCGCTGCTGTCCCCCGTCACGTCCATAGCCGCGTTCGTACCCGCATCCGCCTCGGCCGGGGCCCACCGGGTCTCCACACCCGCTTGCGCTGGCGACGCCAGGGCAAGCGGCGTGAGGGTCACGGCCAGCTCGGCCGTCGCGTAACCGTCCCAGGCGCGCAACACGAGCTCGATGTCCGCGTCGGTGTGCGCCGGAACCCGGCCCTGGAACAGGCTCCATCGGCGTTCGAAGCGCAACCAATCCGGCAATGCGCTGCCGCCCGCCTGCGCGGCGCTCAGGTACAGATAGTCGCCGTCATCATCGGTGAACGGCACCGACGGCAGGCCGAAGTTCAGGGCCTCGCCGGCGACATAGGGCACGCGGAGCCCGGCATGGCGTGCACGTGGCGGCGTATTGGCGTACGCGGGCAGGTCGAACGCACTGCCGTCGTCGAACGTCATCGTCTCGATGCGCCCGGAACGCCCCTGGTACCAACCCTGCAGGCGCACGCCGCCGCCGCCGTCGAAATCCACCTGCAGGTCGCCGCCGACGCGCTCCAGTGCGAGGTCGGCAGGCGCGATCCCGGCGCCCCAGCGGAGGACATCGTCACCGTGGGCGTCGACGATGAGGTCCTCGCCATCGCCGGGGCGCCACAGGTAGATGTCGTCACCGCGGCCGCCATCGAGCGTATCGTCGCCGGCACGTCCGTCCAGGCGATCGTTGCCGTCGCCCGCACGGATGCGATCGACGAGATTCGTGCCGTGAACGATATCGTCGCCGTCGCCACCATCGATGTCGAAACCGCGCGCGACGAGTTGCTCGTAGCTCAACACCGTGCCGTCGGCGAAGTGCACACGGCCGATCGAGCGCGGCCCGCCGAGGATATCGAGGGGATCGAAATCCTCGAGGTGGATCTCGCCGCGATCGGGGCCGAAATCGAGCTTGATCGAGCCCGGCACGAGGCGCAGGCTGCCGGACCCGTAGCCGTGCCCGATGCTGAGATCGTTACCGCTGCCACTCGCGCCGGTACCGGCGAGGATGTGCACGGAGAGGGTCGTACCATTGATGCGGATATGGTCATCGCCCTCACCGGTGACGACGACGACCGGCCGCTGTCGTGCCCAGGCGAGCGGGGTCACCCCCAGCGGTACCTCGCCGACGAGTGGTTCGGCATCGATCACGATGGTGTCATTGCCGCGGCCGGCAACGACCGTCACACCGAGCGCCTTGCGCACGTGGATTTCGTCGTCGCCGGCGTAAGCGTAAACGACACTTTCGGCCGCGTTCGCCTCGATGACATCCGCCGTCGTCGTGCCGGCGACCAGCGCCGTGGCCATCGCCGTGCCCCCACGCGCCACGTAGCCGAAGCCCTCGTCGCCGACGACCAGCAGCTCGTCGAGGCCGTCGCCATCGACGTCGCCGGCCGCGATAGGGCGGCTGAAATGTCGCCCGGGTTCGGTCAGCGGCAACATCGCATGGAAACCGAACGCGCCGTCGAGAGCAGCGAGGTCGAGGCGTGCCGGGTAAGGCCCGGCGCGGCCGCGCAGGATCGGCACGAACGCGTGGCCGGCAGCGGTGAGCGTCGACGCATTGGTGAAGGCAAGCTCGTCACGGCCGTCGCCGTCGAGATCACCGAGCGTCACTGCCTCGCGACCCAGCCGTATGCGGCCCAGGCCTGCGAGATCCCAGGCACCGCTGACCACGAAACCGTTGCGACCATCCAGGTGATCGGTGTCGATCACGCTGACCGCGGTGCCGGCCGTGCCGAAGATGATGCGCTGTTCGTTTCTGTCTCCGACGCGGGCGGCGCCGACCAGGACCACGTCGGCGAGACCGTCGCCGTTGAAATCGCCGTGGGCGACACTGCCGCCACGGGCGAGATCGCCGCGCAGCGTCACGCGCGCGGCATGGTCGAGATCGAATGCGGGCGTGAGACCTTCGCCCGTGCCGCGCACGATGTGGAACGCGGGCTCGAGCCCGCTCGTCGGCGCCGCGACCATGAGGAAGTCATCGCGGCCGTCGCCATCGAAATCACCGATGTCATGGATGTCACGGATGCCGAAATCCGCGTAGCCGGCATCTGCGGCGAAGACGAAATCATCGGCTCCCGCAGCGCGGGGATCGACCAGGCCGTGACGTCGGCGGGAAGGGTCGCCGTAGAGCACGGCCTGGTTGGTGTGGATGTCGCGCGCGCCGTCGCCGTTGGCGTCGATCAGATCGAACATGTGCGAGCTGGCAAATGCGAACCCCTGATCGGCTTCGAGCGCGGCGACATCGATGCGGCTGGCATTGCCGGCGGCGCCATAGATGACGTAATGCACCAGGTCGTCGCCATCGGGCGTGAGCAGGAGGTCGCTCAGACCGTCGCCGTCGACGTCGCCGGCGGCGACGCTCATCAACGGATCCGCGAGCAGGATTTCGAAGGCGCGCCCGCGTGCCGCCTCGGCAAGCGTATCGATCTCACGCGTGAAGCCGCCCTCACGCCCGAAGACCACGTGGTGGCGATCCACGGCCGCATACCCGGCCGGGCCGAAACGTTCGCTGAGGAGGAGATCGTCGAAACCGTCGCCATTCACGTCGCCGATGCCCTGCGCGCGTTGCAGCACGCGCAGCGCAGCCGGTGTGGGCGGCAACGGGAAGCCGACCGCCGCGCCCCCCGTACTGTGCCGCGCCGGCACGGTCGCGAGCGACGCCGGCGCGGTGCCCAGCCAGCTGCCGCGTCGGCCATCGATACCGCGCGGATCGAATACCGGGGCCGCGCCCTGCGGCATGCCGTCGACGCGCAACGCGAACGCGTCCTCGAGTGCGTATCCCGCCGCACTGCGCGCGGTGATCACGAGCTCCAGCCATCCGCTGTCGACCGCGCCCGGACGTCCGCTGAACGTGGCCTCGAGCGGGTCGAATGCCAGCCAGTCCGGCAACGCGGTGCCATCGGCGCGCGCCGCGCTCAGCGTCAGCGGTCCGAAGTCGCCGGCATCGAAGGTATCGGCCGGTACGCGGTAGTGGTAGTCGAAGCCACCGATCGCCACCTGGTCGGGTACCGGCGTGCCGGCGCGGGGCGCGTACCTCGTGGCCTGCTCCAGCGCGAGCCGCGTGAGCTCGTTGCCATCGGCGAACACGAAGCGGGACAGGGCGCTCCCCGACCAGTCGGCGATCTCGAGCACGGCCCCCTCGATGGTCGCGCGCCAGTGACCGTCGGCAGCGACGATTCCGGCCAGGTCCGCAACGCTGATGCCGTCGTCGAGTACGAGCACGTCGCTGCCGTCGGCATCGTCGATGCGTAGCGTGCCCGCGTGCGGCCTGAAATAGTAGACGTCGTCCGGATGCGCCGGAGCGTCGCGCAGCGCGAAGCGGTCGGCACCAGCGCGCAGCTCGGCGGTGCCAGCCACGACCCGGTCGATGGCACCGCCGAGCCAGTCGACGAGCGTCAACCGCGATGTCGGCGTGAAATCGAATACCAGGTCGCGACCATCCAGCGTGCGCGTCGCGCCATCGAGCATGGCCGGGTCCGCGAGGCGCACGGTATCCCAGCCGCCGGCATCACTGATGCGCACGTGACCCGGGCCACCGTGGTAGAGGTAGGTGTCGTGCCCGCTGCCCCCGGCGAGGCGATCATCGCCCGGGCCACCACTGAGCACGTCGTTGCCGGCACCGCCGGTGAGACGGTCGTCACCGGGCCCGCCTTCGAGCACGTCCGCGCCGGCGCCGCCGCGGATCACGTCGTCGCCGGCGCCGCCGACGAGGTGTCCGCCGCCGGCACCCCCTTCGAGGTGATCGTTGCCGTCACCGCCGTCGAGACGATCGTATCCCGGGCCGCCGAACAGGCGATCGTTGCCGGCGTCCCCGGCGAGCCGATCGGCACCGCCGCCGCCGTGCAGCTCGTCGTCGCCGGCGCCGCCGCTGATGTCGTCATCGCCGTCGCCATGCGGCGGTGCGAGGCCGAAGGTATCGCCGTAGAGGATGTCGTCACCAGCGCCACCCGCCAGCATGTCGGCACCGTACCAGCCGAACAGCACGTCGTGCCCTGCTTCACCATGGAGCGTGTCCGGCCCATCGCCGCCATCGAGATAGTCGTCACCGTCCCCGCCGTAGAGCACGTCGGCATCGGCCGACCGTGCACTGCTCGCGAAGATGTCACTCAGTGCGACATCGACGATGCGTCCGTTCGCGTCACGGCTCGCCGCAGCCGTCCAGGCGCGGCTCGCGCCGGCCCAGACATCGAGCGCGCCGAGCAGGAAGTCGTCGCCCTCACCGCCGAACAGGCGATCAGCGCCACCGCCGCCGGCCAGCACGTCGTCACCGGGACCGCCATCCTGTACGTCGTCACCACCACGACCACTGAGGAAGTCGGCGCCGGGACCGCCGAGCAGGACGTCCGCCCCGGCATTGCCGACCGCGACGTCGCGCCCCTCGCCGCCGACGAGGAAATCGCCGCCATCATCGTACTGCTGCAGGTCATCGGCTTCGAACAGGGTGGCGCTGTTGAGGTAATCATCGCCGGCGCCGCCGAACAACCAGTCGCGCCCCCATGCGCGGCCGCTGCTTCCGCCAAACAGGTCATCGTCACCGTCGAGACCGTCGATGCGCTCGTCCGCGGCGCTCCCGACCAGCGCCGCGACGCGGCTGTCACGATCGTCGCCCGGCGTGCCCGTAACGTGGCGCAGCGCGTCGCGCGGCCGCGCGTCGTCGCCGAGCACGATACCGAAATCGCCACTGATGAAACCGCGCCCCGTGCCGGGCGCCGGGGCCAGCTCGATGCGCAGCGTGCCGCCATCCGCTGCGGTGACGAGTGTCGCCGTCGCGGGCCCCAGGTGGAGGGTGGCCGCCAGCGCCTCGTTGCGATACACCTGCTCGGCAACACGCAGGTAGACGCCGTCGAATGTGCGCATCTCCGCGCCGACGCGGATCTCGCCGCGCCCATCGCTGTCTGCAATGCTGTCGCCGTCACCGACATGGTAGCGATCGAAACCGCGCCCGCCGATGAGATGATCGGCGGCATGATCCTCGGCATTCGACGCGGCGCTGTGGAACAGCCAGTCGTCGCCGCCCCCCCCGTACAGCCGATCCGGTCCGGCGAGACCCAGCAGGCGATTGGCCGCGTCATTGCCATAGAGACGATCGTCTCCGGCCGAGCCGGCGAATTGATTCCTGCGTGCCGCGAAGCGCACGATCGCGGGCGGTCCGGAGACCCCGCGCATGGCCTCGAGCGCATTGCTGCGCAGGCCGGCGGCGAGACCGTCGAGAGAGATCTCCGCGAAACGCTTGCCCGAGATCCCGTCGAGCCAGTCGACGTTGCGCGATCCGAGATCGTAGGCGACGCCTCGCGTGGTTGCGGTATCAGTGCGATGCGCGGCGATCAGATTGGTCAGCATCCGCGCGCGCTCCTGCCAGAACGGCAGGGAATCCGGGACCGGCTCGGCGTGTGCCGCGTGGCTGGCGAACAGTGCCGCAGGAGCCTCGAGCACGAACGGATCGAGTTCGAGCAGGGCGTAGCGCCAGGCCGGGCTGGTGAACGCGGCGGCAACCATGGCCGTCGACTCGAAGTCATCGAGCGGTAGCAGCGTACCGCGACTGTTCGCGTCGACGGCGTCTTCGAGCGCGACCAGCCGGGCGTGCAGCAGGCCGCGCGCGGCATAGGGGGCCGGCGCGGCAAACCAGGCGTCGATGCCGCTGGCAACGGCTTCGGGCAGTGTCGGCAGCGGCGTATCGATGAGCAAACGCCCGAGCGCCGTCACCAGTGCTTCCTCGCTCGCCGCGGCGCGCGGCGCGGCGAGTTCGAGCAGCCGGCCGGCGCGCGCGAGATCGATCCCGGGATCGATGCGTGCCAGCAATGCCTGCACGCCGAGCGCATCGACCAGCTGGCCCATGGCGTGGCTGTTCGATTCCGTAGCCACGGCCAGATGTTCACTGGCGGGTCGGCCGGTGATGAACGGCGCAGCGACGACGGAAATGTCATCGTAGACATCGGACTGCTCGGCGACCAGGCTGAACAACCGTCCCTCGAGCCAGAGTGCGCCGAAGCTCGGCGCGGGCGCAGCCGGTAGCATCGGCGCGAACAGCTGGTCGATGAATGTGCCGCTGAGCTGCTGCCCCTTCTCGACCACGGCGGTCAGGATCTGCAGCGCCGCGATCACGCCGCTCGTCCCGATTGCGCCGGCGAGCCCGGCAATCAGACCGTCGATGTCGTTGACCCCGAGCCTGGGGTCGAAGCCGGGTGCGTTGAACGTCACCGCATCGTCGAAGCGGTTGGGGAACAAACGCAGCGCGAGCGCCGCGAGATGCCCGCCGAGACTGTGGCCGGTCACGCCGATCGTCTCGCCGGGCGCGAGCAGGCCGAGCCCGTCGGCGGGGGGCGCTGCCTCGAGCCAGTAGGCGCGTTCCGCACCCTGCACCACCGGGGTCCCGCCGCCCGGCACTTCCTGTCCCTGCGCGAGACGCCATTGTGTGACCGTGTGCCCGCTCGGCGCCGACAGGCGCCGGACATAGTTGATCAGCGCCACCGCCTGGCTGACGGCCAGCCCGATGCCGCCGATCTCCTGCAAGCCCGCCTGCAGGAGGTCGCGCCCGATCTCGAGATTCAACCCGACCTCGGTGCCACGAATCGCAAGCACCTTCTGCGCGCCGGGGCCGCTGCCGCGCGCGAACAACGTGGCAGCGAAACCGCTGGCGGGATCGTTGCGATGGTAGTCGGCGACGTACCAGGCTTCGTTAGCGGGAAGAAAGATTCGTGAAGCCAATGCCGGACCGATCGCCTGCTCGTCGTCATCGACTATCTCGGGCGCGCGCTTCGCTCGATTCGCATCACGAATCAAAGAAACCGCGGTTGCTGCGTCGCCCACGGCATTGTCATTCCAATCGACGTAGGCCAGATCCGCGAACCAGGCGCGTTGGTAGTAGTCTCGAATGTTCATGAGTCGTCCTTGTACTCATCATTTAAGGGCCGTCCTGCCCTACTCGTCGCCCTGGTGCAGTCCGTGCATCGCGCGTTCAGCGAACAAGCTCAGGATCGATCGGGCCGCAACTTGGGCTGGAGCACGGCGTCAAGCAGATAGAACGGCGGATACTCCCGCTCCCCGAGATCCGGCTTGAACGTGCCTATACCCTCCGGCGCTTCCTTACTGCACGTCCACGGTTTCCGTACTCCCGGCAATACCGATAGCCATAATCGGTCGAACAATCCCGGATAGATCTCCCACGTCACGAGCTCACCCATCACGCTGTCGTCTTCAAGGTCGATGATTCGCTCGCCACTGCGCCTTATCACGTACCCATGGTCCTTGCGGAAATGTCCGACATACCAGTATCGGCTCATGGCTTCTGCTACGGGTTCGCGAATGACCTTGCCGCCCCTGAACGTTTCACGAAAGTAGTTTGGGTCAGAACCAAAATTGAGTCGTTCGATGTATTGGAATCCCCTCTGCGTCTCCCGCTCGACGCTACCGTAGCCCATGAATCCCTCCGCCTCCGCCGTGCGGTACACCTGCAGCCCACCCTGTGCGTGGCAGAGGTAAGCCATGCGCAGGCTGGTGAACAGCACGTCGGCATTCCATACCGCTTCCCAGACGGCGACGATCAGCAGGGTCGTCACGGCGACCCGGCGCAGGTAGTACCAGCCGCGCAGGCGGCGGTGGCGCAGGAGGGCGAAAGCGAAGGCGAACAGCGCGAGGAGTTGCGCGAAGCCTTCGATCGCGCCCGTGCTGTAGTAGGGCAGACCGAACAGGCTGTGCTCGGGTGGCGCCGCCTCGGCCAGGCTGGCTGTCAGCATGCCGAATATCACCGCCGCGCCGGCACGCGAACGCGCCTCGGCGATCGTCGTGCCGCGCGGATGTCTCGCCGCCATGTGTTCCGCCTCCCTTCGGACCGGGATGAACTATCCCCGCTGCGCGCCCGCCAGGCCAGTGCCCCCCCCCCCAGCGGCGCGCCGCGGGAGGATTTCCCGGCGGTGCCTCGGAATGTCGCCGAGACGGCCTGCGACGATCGCCCACGGTGCCGGCTCAACGCTCGCGCAACCCTTCAGCGCGGTAGCGCATCAGCGGAGCCGCCAGGAACTCGATGATGCGCCGCCGCCCGAGGGCGAACTCGACGCTGACCGCCATGCCGGGACCGAGCGCCATCGCGCGCCCGGCGCGCGACATCAGCGTGGTTTCGAGCGCCACACGTGCGCGGTAGACCAGGCCCCGCGTGTCGTCGCTCACGGCATCGGCGGCGAGCACGGCGAGCTGGCCGTCGACGGTGCCGTAGGTGGTGAAGGGAAACGTCTCGACCTTGACCGTCGCGGCCTGGCCGACTTCGAGCAACCCGATGTCCTTGTTCGCGACCCAGGCCTCGATCTCGAGACCGCCGCTG
>Ga0180436_10001023_pt1 | contig 27867 bp, 25 predicted proteins | sample SS_ome_2_FD_132434 | JGI IMG/M metagenome (GOLD analysis project Ga0180436, IMG submission 132434) | Hypersaline lake sediment archaeal communities from the Salton Sea, California, USA - SS_3_S_2 metaG | ecosystem: Environmental > Aquatic > Non-marine Saline and Alkaline > Hypersaline >... | reverse complement strand
ATAACCGCCGTTGCGCAGCACAGTGGGATGCACCATACCACAGCCCAGGATCTCCAGCCAGCCGGAGCGTTTGCACACCGCACAGCCCTTGCCGCCACAGATGAAACATTCCACATCCATCTCGGCGCTGGGCTCGGTGAAGGGGAAGTGATTGGGGCGCAGGCGGGTGCGTACTTCGCGGCCAAACAGGCGGCGCACGAAATCGTTCAAGGTACCCTTCAAATCACCAAAGGTAATGCCCTTGCCCACCACCAGCAGTTCAACCTGGTTGAACTGAATCTCATGGGAGGCGTCGATCTGTTCATAACGGTAGCACATGCCCGGCAGGGCGACGCGGATGGGCTGGGGTGCGAATTCTTCCATGGCGCGGATCTGGCCGGGGGAGGTGTGGGTGCGCATGATGACGCCGGGGGTGGTGGTGTAGAAGGTATCCCAGAGATCGCGGGCGGGATGATGGGCGGGGATATTCAACAACTCAAAATTGTAGGCGTCACTTTCCACCTCGGGCGAGCGATAGACCTGAAAGCCCATTTCCGCGAAGATGCGGTACATCTCGCGCAGAACCTGTGTCTGCACATGCAGCCGGCCGCGCGCCGGTTGGCGCCCGGGCAGGGTCACATCCAGTTTATCGTTCTGCAGGGAAGCGTTCAGCTGGTCCTGTTTTAATCCATCCTGTTTTGCCTGAAACTGCGTTTCCAGGGCTGATTTGACCTGATTGGCAAACTGCCCGATCTTCGGACGGTCCTCCTTCGGCGCTTCCGGCAGGCGCTTAAAAAAGGCCATCACATCCGATGAACGGCTCAGATAGGTGGTTTTCCATGATTGGAGTGCGGATTCATTCTGGATGTTTTCCAGTTCCGATGACGCTTTTTTTTGCAGCGCCTCCAATTCCTTGATCAATTCCGGTTTTTCACTCATACATTCTCCTTCAAAAACTGTGTTAAGACAAAATAAAACCCGTCCGCACGGGACGGGGTAAACCGCGGTACCACCCTGCTTGGCTGAAAGATCAGCCCGCTCGGTCCAACAGCCCTGTTTGCGGGCGATTGGCTGCGCCTGTAACGCTGCGCCTGCGGTGTGAACTAATAGCCAGGCATTCACTCACACGGCTCAGAAGGGAACTTCGTCCGGTTTTCCGCGCGCGGGGGTTCCAGTCTGTGCCCCTGCTTCCCTATCGCGGTCCGCTGGATTACTTTCCTTCGTCTTAGCGGTTTGTCCTGATTTTCTCCAATTATCCCTTAATTAAGGGCATTGTCAAGCAGCCGCGCCAAAAACTCCGATTACCCGCTTGTGACCAGTGTGCCGACCTTGCCGCCTTTGACAGCGTTCAATAGCGCGTGTTCATCCCACAGGTTGAGGACGAGGATGGGAAGCTCGTTTTCCATGCAGAGCGACACCGCTGTGCTGTCCATCACCGCCAGGCGCAGGTTGAGTGCGTCCTTATAAGTGAGGGTGTCGAACTTCCTTGCGTCGTGATTGCCGTTGGGGTCGCTGTCATATACGCCGTCGACCTTTGTGGCTTTGATGAGCACCTCGGCGCCGATTTCTGTGGCGCGCAGAGCGGCGGCGGTGTCAGTGGAAAAGAACGGATTGCCGGTGCCTCCCCCGAAAATGACCACCCGTCCTTTTTCCAGGTGGCGGATGGCCCGCCGGCGGATGTACGGTTCGGCAACGGCGCGCATTTCGATGGCGGACTGCACGCGCGTGTCCACACCCGCTTTCTCAAGCGCGTCCATCAGGGCCAGCGCGTTCATCACGGTCGCCAGCATGCCCATATAATCCGCGGTGGCCTGGTCCATGCCCATCTCCAGCCCGACGCGTCCGCGCCAGAGATTGCCCGCCCCAATGACGATCCCGATGTCCACGCCCAGCTCGCGCACTTCTTTGACCCGGCGGGCGATGTCTTGCGCCCGTTCGGCATTGATGCCAAATCCTTCCGGCCCGGCCAGCGATTCTCCGCTGAGCTTGAGCATGATCATTTTATATTTTGGTTTCGCCATTTTTCTCCTTTCAAAAAAGCCAACCGCTTGGTTGGCTTTTTGACTGCTTATTCAGCTTCCGCTTCCGGGGCGCTCTCTTCTCCGAGCTCGTAGCGGACAAAGCGGCGGATAATGATGTTTTCACCCATCGAGCTGACGTTTTCGTTGATCAGGTCCTGAATGGTGAGAGAATCGTCGCGGATGTATGCCTGCCTGAGCAGCACATTGTCATCCTTGAACTTTTTGATGTATCCTTCAACGATCTTAGGGACGATCTTTTCCGGTTTGCCTTCCTCTTTGGCACGCGCGGCAGCAATCTTTTCCTCTTTTTCCAGGACGGAAGCAGGGATTTGGTCTTCGCTGACGTACTGCGGCGCTGCTGCGGCGATCTGGAGAGCCACTTCATGCGCGAATTTCCGGAAGTCATCTGACCGGCCGACAAAGTCGGTTTCGCAGTTCACTTCTACGATTACACCCACTCGGCCATCGCCGTGGGAATAGAGCTCGATATATCCTTCGGATGCTTCCCGGTCGGCCCGCTTGGCCGCCGCCGCGAGCCCTTTTTCGCGCAGATAATCGACAGCTTTATCGAAGTCGTTGTTTGTTTCGGTCAGCGCGTTGCGGCAGTCGAGGATGCCGGCGCCGGTAGCTTCTCGTAAATTTTTGATGTCCTCAGTTGTAATGGTCATTTTTGTCCTTAATTATTATATCTTTCCAGAAATATTACTCGTCCTGCTCTTCGGCCTGGTCCGCGTCGGCTTTCGCTTCTTCAGCGTCGCTTTCTTCGGCGGTTTCTTCCTCAGCCTCGGATGTTTCTTCGGTTGATTCTTCCGCTTCACTTTCAGCGGATTCCCCGGCATCATCGCCGGCTTCATCATCTGATTCCGCTTCTTCGGCCTGTGCGGCTGCTTCCGCTGCTGCTTCTTCGGCTTCGCGGGCTTCCTCTAATTTCTGGAGGGTCGCCGCGCCGAGCAGGTCGGCATCATCAACTTCTTCTTCCAGCGTGACTTTCGCGCGGACGCGGGAGCCGGGTTCATCTTCGCTCATGGGCGCCTGTTTTTCGGCTTCCATTTCCTCATCTTTGCGCATTTCCTTGCCTTCCAGGACAGCGTCGGCCATTTTCCCGACCATCAATTTGATGGCACGGATCGCGTCGTCGTTGCCTGGGATGAGGTAATCCACGTTTTCCGGATTGCAGTTGGTGTCCACCATCGCGACCACCGGGATCTTCTTCAGGTTGGCTTCATGCACCGCTGTGTCTTCGCGCATTATGTCAACCACAAAGACCAGGTCAGGGGTGCCGTTCATATCACGTATGCCGCTCAAATGGACCAGCAGGCGGTTGATCTTGCGTTCGATCATCAGTCCTTCTTTTTTTACCAGGCGGTCAATCTCGCCGGAATCCCGCATTTTCTCCAGCCGTTCGAGCTCCATAATGCGCTGGTGAATGGTCATCCAGTTGGTCAGGGTGCCGGGCAGCCAGCGTTCGATCACGTATGGCATCCCGCAGCGCTGCGCTTCAGTCATAACGGTTTCCTGCGCCTGGCGCTTTGTGCCGACAAACAGGACTGTGCCGCCGTCGGCGACGGTATTGCGTACTGCGTCATAGGCCTTGTGCATATACTGCACCGTCTGCTGCAGGTCGATGATATGAATCCCGTTTCTTTCGGTGAAGATGAAGGGTTTCATGCGCGGGTCCCAGCGGTTTGTGCGGTGGCCGAAATGGACGCCGCTTTCAAGCAGGGCTTTCATAGAAATGTCTAAAGTCATGGTTGTACTCCTTTGCGTTTTAATCCTCCGCAGACAAACTTTCTATCCCCAGCCGCCGTTTCCTACGGTGGCACGCAGGGATCATTTGTACTGCGTGTGTAATATTTTCTGTCCGTCGACAGCCGCGTAAGTATATCATATGGCAGTGGAATGGGGTAGACTTAGCCGCATAAAAAGGAATTCGCATGCATATTCTGGTTACCAATGATGATGGTGTCTTTGCACCGGGCCTCCAGGCCCTCGCGCAGGCGCTGCGTGACCTGGGTAAGGTCACCGTGGTGGCGCCGGACAAAAACTGGTCGGCCTGCGGCCATGCCAAGACGCTCACCCGGCCCATCCGGGTTGAAGAAGTTTCCCTCGCGGATGGATCGCCCGCTTTCGCCTGTGACGGAGCGCCCTCAGACTGCGTCGCGCTGGCCTGCCTGGGGATGATTGAAGAAAAAATTGATATGGTCGTATCCGGCATCAACCCGAACGCGAATTTGGGCCATGACATCACCTATTCCGGCACGGTCACCGCCGCGATGGAAGCGATCATCTGGAAACTTCCCGGGATCGCCGTTTCTGTGGATTCTCCCAACGGACACGAAGAGCCGATTGACTTTTCTCTTGCCGCGCATGTGGGAGCCAGGGTCGCCAAAATGACATTGGAACATACGCTGCCGGAAAATGTGCTCCTTAACGTTAATGTCCCCTATGTGGGCAAAGACGCACTCAAGGGCATCCAGGTCACACGCCAGGGAATACGCAAATACCGTGACAAGCTCCTTCGCCGGGCCGACCCGCACGGCAAGCCCTATTACTGGATCGGGGGGGATCCGCCAGTGGGGGTGCCGCAGGCGGGGACAGACGCGGGCGCGCTGGCCGAGGGGTATGTATCCATCACCCCGCTTACCCTGGACCTGACCGCCTATGACCATCAGGAAACTTTTACCGCCTGGAATTTCACTTAGAACTTGCGCCCGATAATCGAAAAAAGGTTGCCAATTCCGTCGGCTATAATTCAGGCATGATGAAAACACGCGTTGTTCTTCTTTTCGCGGTACTTTTTGCTCTTTTTCTGCCCTTTCAGCAGGCCAGTTCAGCCGCAGCGTCTCCAAATGACCTGATCGAAATGGTAAACGGCCTGCGCCGCAACAACGGGCTGCCCGAAATGGAAATCCACTCTGCCCTCATGGCGTCCTCACAATCGCAGTCGGACTATCTTGCCAGCGAGTACGGAACAAATTTCCCCGGCTGGGAGCAAGGCCATACCGGAGCGGGTGGAACCCGCGCGATTGACCGCGCGCTGGCGGCCGGCTATCCGGTCGGACCGGGCTGGAATGTGGTAGAGAATTGGGCGGTTGGTGGTGAAAGCACGCCGCTGAGCGATATTGTATATGTCCAGTGGAATGACGCGGCCCATATGGGCAATATGCTCCACCCGGATGTGGTGCATGTCGGGGCCGGGGTAACTTCCGGTGATGGCTACGTGTACTATATTATGAATTTCGGGGTTGAATACGGCTCAGGAGGGAGCGGGAGCGGTGGCGTCGCATCAACGGTACCGACAACGGCGGTCACTCCGAAAGTGGCTCCGGTAACGGTCGCGACACCGGATGAGGACGGCTCAATCTTCCACACGGTCGAGATCGGCCAGGCGTTGTGGAGTATCGCCCTGGCGTATGAAACAACGGTTGAGCAGCTGCGCGCGCTCAACAACCTCGCGGCCAACGCGGTCATCTACGAAGGCCAAACCCTGATGGTGCGCGCGCCCTACACGCCAACGCCTTCGCCAACAGCCACGGAAACGCCGCGCCCGCCCACGCGCACACCAATTCCCGCGCAGACGGCGCAGCCGGTTGCAACCGCCGTCCAGCCAGAAGAAGGCGGTTTTCTCGGACTCGACCGCCAGACGATGGGGCTCGTGTTGATCCTCATCAGCGGTGTCGGCCTCGTGCTGATCGTTTTGGGCACAATGACCCGCGGCAAAAAGCAACCAGCTGAAAAGGAAGAATAAACCTTATTCTTTCAGCGTGCTGCTCTTTTCATGCTCGATCCTGTCCACCCGCTGGATGAGATCCAGTATCTGATTTTCGATCAGGTCGGGCAGTTTGCCGTGATCGAGGTCCGGCAACCCTTCAGATTGACCTCCATTTTTATCCATCACACGGCCGGGCACGCCGACGACCACTGAATTTTCCGGCACATCTTTCACGACCACGGCGTTCGCCCCAATCCGGCTGCACCTTCTTACGGTGATTGCCCCCAGCACTTTCGCGCCGGCCCCGATGACCACTCGGTCCTCGATCGTGGGATGTCGTTTGCCTTTTTCAATGCTCACGCCCCCGAGCGTGACGCCGTGGTACATTGTGACGTCATCGCCAATTTCTGCGGTTTCCCCGATCACCACGCCCATGCCGTGATCAATGAAGAAGCGCCGGCCGATGCGCGCGCCGGGATGGATCTCTATTCCGGTGAAAAAGCGTGTGATCTGTGAGAGCGTCCGCGCGATAATAACCATCTTTCTGGACCAAAACCAGTGGGCGATGCGGTATCCCCAGACAGCATGAAGCCCGGCATAATTCAGGAACACCTCCAGACCGCTGCGGGCGGCCGGGTCCCTCTCAAACACCGATTGAATGTCTTCCCTTACCCTTATAAACATATGGCCTCTATTTCAAATCCTTATACAGGTCCGTGCTCAGATACCGTTCTCCAAAAGATGGAACGATGGCAACGATCAGTTTTCCCGCAGATGATTTTCTTTTTGCGATCTGCAGCGCGGCCCACACCGCCGCGCCGGAGGATATTCCGGTCAGCAGACCTTCTTTTTGCGCCAGCTGGCGGGCGGTTGAAAAAGCCGCGTCCCCGGGCACCTGGACGATCTCGTCGATGATGTTCATATTGAGCACGTCCGGGATAAAACCCGGGCCGATACCCTGGATGGGATGCGGCGCTTTTTCCCCGCCCGAGAGGACCGGGGAATCTTTGGGCTCAACCGCGACAACCTGCACCGATGGTTTTTTGGCTTTGAGAACCTCACCCACTCCGGTGATTGTGCCCCCGGTGCCGACGCCAGCGACAAAAATATCCACCTTGCCGTCCGTGTCTTCCCAGATTTCCAGCGCGGTTGTCTCACGGTGAATCTGGGGGTTGGCCGGGTTTTTGAACTGGCTTGCGACGAAAATATGCGGGTCTTCCTGCGCCATCTTCTCTGCCAGCGCGAGCGCGCCCTTCATCCCTTCCTTGCCGGGCGTCAGGATCACCTTCGCCCCGTAGGCCTTCAGCAATAGGACGCGTTCTTTGCTAACCTTATCCGGCATGATGATCACACACTGGTACCCGCGGGCCGCGGCTGTGAAGGCAAGCCCGATCCCTGTGTTGCCGCTGGTCGCTTCCAGAATAATGGATGATTTATCGAGCAGTCCCTGCTCTTCAGCGGCATTGACCATCGCCACCCCAATGCGGTCTTTGACGCTGTGGGATGGGTTCAGATATTCCAGCTTGACAACCACTTCCGCCTTTAGTCCTTTGGTGAGGGAATTCAGGCGGACCAGCGGCGTGTTTCCGATCAGTTCCGTAACATCATTTGCTATCTTCATTTGTTCTCTTTTCTATTAAATACAAACACCTTCTGATTACAGTTTTTGGGTGCGGCGGAACAACTTCCCGTCCGCGCGTATCAGAAGGTGGGTAATGCGCGGATCAGGCCTGGCTGTTCCGCAGTGGACAGATGCAGTTTGTTTTCATATCAAAAATTTGATCAACTCTTTATTGTGACTATTATAGAGAGCGCTGATAGGCAAGTCAAGCGTATTTCTACCGCATAACGGGAAACTTATAATTCTCTAATGCGTAAATAAAGTAACAAAAATAGAATTCGAGGTAATGATGGCAAAAAGGTTATATCGCAGTGAGGACCAACGCGTAATTGGCGGTGTGTGCGGGGGGCTGGGTGAATTTCTTAACGTTGATCCGGTTTTCATCCGCATTTTCTTCATTCTGTGGACCATGTTTGGTGAGATGTCAGTGGTCGTCTATGTGATATTGTGGGTGGTGGTCCCCCTTGAGGATACCGCTGCAGCCGAAAAGAATTTCGAGATGAATGAACTGGGATCGCGTTTTCAGCAGGTGGGCCGTGAGATCGGCCAGATCACGCGCCAGCCAAGCTCGCAGTTGATCACTTTCGCAGGAGTTGGTCTGATCGCCTGGGGTGTGTATCAGCTTGTGGAGCGGTTCATCCCCTATTTGGATATCTGGGCGTATTCCGGGTATGTCTGGCCGGCGCTGTTGATACTGGCTGGCGCTTTTGTGCTAATTCGGACTGCCAGGAAGCGGAGGTAAAAAAATGCCCTTCCAACCGATTGAGGGGGGCAATCGATTGAAAGGACTTAAACATCATAACATGTAATAACAATTTATGCAAATGCAGCAAGCCAGCCAGAAAAAGGCGGGAACTTTTTTAGAGGGGAATGCGTTTTTAATTTGAAATTCGGAGGTACGAATGAACAAAAAAATACAAATTTCAGTTTTTAGCGTATTGTTAGCCCTCGCAGTAGCTGCCTGCGGAACCCAGGTTCCGCTCAGCAGTGAAGGGGCAAATCCGCAGCCGTCGTTGACGGTGACCGGATCAGGTCAGGTGCTGGTTGTTCCCGACATCGCCTACATCAACGTGGGCGTCCGCTCGGAAGGCCCATCGGTATCAGAAGCCATTTCGGTCAACAACGGCCAGGCGCAGGCGATCAAAGACGCGCTGGTTGCCGCGGGTGTGGCGGAGGAAGATATTCAGACGGCAAACTTTAATGTTTACCAGTCCTTCAATTATGATTTTCAGGGTCAGCCGACAGACACATTTTACGTGGTCGAAAACACCGTGAACGTCACCGTCCGCCAGATCGGAAATCTCGGGGGCATCCTCGATACCGTCGCGCGGAGCGGAGCGAATAATATCTACGGCGTCAACTTTGATGTGGCTGATAAATCCGCGGCGCAGACATCCGCGCGCAACTTGGCCGTCCAGGCCGCCCAAAAGCAGGCGGAAGAACTGGCGCAGGCTGCGGGGGTGGGTCTGGGTGAGGTTGTCTCAATCAACGCCTCCTACACCACGACCACGCCGTTCTTCGGTTATGGAATGGGCGGCGGCGGCGCGGCCATGGCTGAGTCAGTCCCGATAGCATCCGGGCAGCTGCCGGTGAACGCGCAGGTCACGATGACCTTTATGATCAAATAATTAGAAATGACCGCCGGAAAAAGATCCGGCGGTTTTTTATTGAACAGGATTAACAAATGCAGGTCAGGACTCAGGCATTCTTTCCAGAGCCGGCATAGGGTTGTTCTGTATCCTTTTTCTTCCTTCCGCCGTAGCGCCGTTCTCGATCCCCGTATTCTATGATGGCTTCCCTGAGCTGGTCGCGCCCGAAATCGGGCCATAAGATTGGCGTGAAGTACCATTCGCTGTATGCGCTCTGCCAGATGAGGTAGTTGGATGTGCGCTGTTCGCCGGATGTGCGGATGACCAGGTCAGGATCCGGAGAGCCGTGGGTGAACAGATGGCTGGCAAACACTTCCTCGGTGACCTCTTCCGGCTTGATGCCTTCTGTGATAAGCGCCTGGGCCGCATGGATGATCTCATCGCGCCCGCCGTAATTCCAGGCGATGTTCATCACCAGCCGCTGGTTATCCTTGGTCATCTCCATCGCAGCGATGATCTTATCCCGCACCGATGGGTCGAGTCCTTCCAGGCGGCCGATGTGGCGCAGGCAGACGCCCTGTTCGTGCAGCTCCGCCAGTTCTTTTTCAAGGACATCCGCGAGGATCGACATGAGCCCATCCACCTCGTCTTTGGGGCGTTTCCAGTTCTCGGTGGAAAATGCGTACACGGTCAGGTATTTAACCCCGAATTCCGCGCAGGCCCTGATGATGGCGCGCAGATTTTCCGTGCCGGCCCGGTGGCCTGCCATGCGCGGTAGGCGGCGTTTTTCTGCCCACCGGCCGTTACCGTCCATGATGATGGCAATGTGGGTGGGCAGTTTCTTGAACTCTGTTGTACCTTTTTCAGACGGCATAGATGCCTAAATTTCCATTATCTCGGTTTCTTTTTCTTTCCCGATCTCCGCAATCTCTTCAACGTACTTGTCTGTTAGTTTCTGGATCTGGTCTTCGCCGCTTTTGAGGTCATCCTCAGAAATCAGCTTCTCGCTTTCAAATTCTCGCATGTCCTTGTTGGCATCCCGGCGCACATTACGGATGGCGATCCGCGCGTCTTCCAGGCGTGTATTGACAAATTTTGTAAGATCACGGCGCCGGTCTTCAGTCAGCGCCGGCAGGTTCAGACGGATCACTTTCCCGTCTGATATGGGGGTCAGGCCCAGGTCTGATGACTGGATCGCCTTCTCGATGTCTTTGATAGACCCGCCGTCAAAGGGTTTAATCAGCAGCTGCCGCGGTTCGGGCACACCAATGGTGGCCAGTTGAATCAGCGGTACCGGCGATCCGTAATATTCAACGGACAATTTTTCAACCAGCGCCGGGTTTGCCCGGCCGGTGCGTACGCTGGCAAGGTCATCTTTTAACGACTGGATAGCGCTGCGCATTCTTCGGTCAGCATCCTGTACGGCTTCTTGAATCACATGAACCTCCTAAAGTCTTGATTGTCAGTGCAATTAAGCATACCTTAAGTGGAAAAAAAACGCTATTTCTACAAGGGGCTAAGGATTATGGTATAATTAGAACATAAGTACTAATAGATATTAATCAGGAGGATCATGAAGGAAGGAATGCTCTGGTATGACAGCCACGGGGGGGCAAACATCGCGGAAAGTATTTCCTCTGCAATTGAGTTTTTTACCAGCAAATACGGCGCTAAACCGCAGGAGTGCTACCTGCATCCCAATCAATGCGCGGAAGAAATGGATGCTGTTGGTGAAGTGAAGATCATGCCCAGTGAAAGGATGATCGAAAACCACATCTGGCTGGAATTCCCGGCTGAATCATAATCGCGACAATTTGATTAATCAGCGGCCGCTACGAAAACAGCGGCTGCTGTTTTTTTTGAATGGGTGATGCTCACGGACCAGCTTGTGATCCTTTTTTCAGCGGCGATCCTGGCGGCATTTCCTAGCAGGTTTATTTGGGGTTGCTTTTGGTCGGTATGAGCCACCTCGATCTCCTGCCAGCTGACAGGGCCAATCCCGCATCCCAGCGCTTTGGCCGCTGCTTCCTTCGCGGCAAAAATGCCGGCCGCGCGGCTGTCGAATGCGGCGATATAATCCCTCTCCGCCCGGGTGAAAACGCGTTGGAAAAAACGCGCTTTGATCTCCGGTTTGAGCGCGGAGAAGCGCTCAATCTCAACCAGGTCTATGCCAGTATGAATCATCGCTTCTATTGTATATCAGCGCCGGGACCAGCGCTGGCGATCACGAGTTTGTCTGGGTGCAGATACCTGCGCGATGCCTCCAGGATATCCTCAGCGCTCACGTCCTCGATCATCTGCCGGTAGTTCTGGTAATAATCCAGCCCCAGATTGAAGCGCTGCATGGTCAGGATGGCGTTTGCCAAACCGCCATTGGATTCCAGGGCCATGGGCATGCGGCCGGTCAGATGCGATTGCGTGTTTTCAAGTTCCTCGTCGGTGACCGGGTTTTCGATAAATGCGCGGATCTCTTCACGAATCAGCCCGATGGCTTTTTCGGTATTGTCCGGATTCACGCCGGCAGAAAAATCCCAGGTGCCCACATCTGCCCAGCCGCTGACCGAACTTGAGGCCGTATACGCCAGGCCGGACTTTGAGCGGACGCTTTTCCCAATGCGGCCCATCAGGCCAAACTGGCCGAGGATGTTGTTCCCGATGTAAACCGGTGTGAAATCCTGGGAGGTGCGGGCGGGGCCGTAACTGCCCAGGATGACCTCCGTCTGGCTTTTGCCTTCAATGAACGCATGTTTTCTCAGGATTGATGCGGGCGGGTCAGGTAGAATCGGCACCGTAGACGTTGGTTTTTGTAAATTTTCCCATGACGCAAAGAATTCATTAGCCAGAGTTTCAACCGTTTTCGGCGAAAAATTTCCGGCGATGACGATGGTGAGGTCATCCGGCCGGTAATTGTCGGCATGAAATTGCTTGATATCCTCACGTATGATCCCGGTGAGGGTCTGGATGGTCCCGTCAACTGGCTGGCCGTATGGATGCGCTGGAAAAAGATGCGCATCGAGGAGCATGGACGCGACTTCAGAAGGGTCCTGGTCGCGGATGGACAGCCCGGTGAGCAGCTGCCGGCGCAACCGCTCGACATATTCGGCCGGAAATGCCGGTTCCCGCAGGCCTTCCGCGGCCAGCCGGAAGAGAAGACCTGCATCCTCGGCCAGCGCTTTTCCGCGGAACCAGGCGTGCTGGGTGCCGCAGCTGAAGGACAGGGACGCGCCGGCAGATTCAAGGAGCTGATGAAAAGTGCCAAAATCAGTTGATTGGGTGCCGCGGTTAAGCAGGTTCGCAGTGAAATGCGCCAGCCCGGTTTTGCCCGCAGGATCCTGCACACCCCCGCCCCGCAGGATGCCGACAATATAAACTGTCTGCGAGTTTGTGTTGCTGAACGACAACACGGTCACGCCATTTTCAAGGGTGAGCGAATGGATGTTTTCCGGTCCGGGGATATGCATATTCCTTTTTTCGGTCATCGCTTCCCTCCAGCGGTTGGGCGGTAAATTCCAATGACCCGTTCATCTCCCTGCAGGTATTTCCGTGCTGCTTTCATGACACTCTCAGCGGTGACGCTTTCCAGATTTTCAATAAAATTATCAAACCAGGTATGGTCAGCGAAAATAGCTGCGTATCCCATCCAGAAGGCTTGGTTGGTGATGCTTTCGCTGCCGTAGGCAAATAGTGCTTTCGCCTGTTTGATCGCCCGGGCGATCTCTTCACTGGACACCGGCGAATCCTGCAAACGGGCAATTTCATCATCAATTCTGGCCCGAATCCTCTCCGTGTCGCTGTCCGGGGAAGTGATGGCAAGGATATTGTACAAATACGGGTCGATGGTGGACTGCAGGCCGCCGGAGATGCTCATTGCCGCGTCCTTTTCAACAACCTGTTTATATAAACGGCTGGTCTTGTTGGAAATACCGCCGCCCCCGAACATGGATAGAGAGGTCGGGCCTGTCAAAAGAGAATCAAGCACCATCAGCGAAAAGAAATCCTGGCTGTTGGCGCTTGGTGCGCGGTAGGATAATTCAAAATACACTGTCTCTTCCGGCCCCTCCACAACCACTTTGGAAAATGCTTCGATTTTGTCTTCCGGCTCAATTTTCCCGGCCTGTATTTCCGCTGAAGACAGAGAATTGTATTTTTCTGCCAGTTGATCGATCATATCCGCGGTTTGGAAGTCACCGGCAACGGCGATAACTGCATTGGATGGGGTATAGAACCGCTGGTAATGGGCGTAGAGGTCATCGCGGGTGATGGCGCGCAGATCATCCATCGCGCCGATCACCTGTTCACGGTAAGGGTGGCGGCTGAAAGCGGCCTGCCTCACCGCCTCGCTCAGCTTGAACATTGGGTCATTCTCATTACCTTCCCGCTCGGAAATGATCACGGTGCGCTCCAGTTCGGTTTCCTGTAGGTCGAAGATGCTGTTGACCATACGGTCGCGTTCCAAATCGATGGCTACCCCGGCCATCTCAGCCGGCAGGGTTTCATAATAAGTAGTCCAATCCAGGTAGGTCATCGCGTTCCAGAAACCGCCCACACGTGAAATCTCGGCATCCAGAACGTGAATGGGATACCGGGGGGTGCCTTTAAACTGCATATGTTCCACCCAGTGGGAAATGCCGGTTTTTCCGGGCACTTCATTGCGCGATCCGACCCGGTACCATACCCAATGGCTGATCAGGGGCGCGTGATGCAGCTCTTTGGTGAGGATGGTCAGGCCGTTCTCAAGTACATGTTTATGTATCTGTTCTGTCATAGTATCTCGCGGGAAAAATCCCAATCAGTATACATGATTCTTAAAGGGAAATGGCGTTACGGGTATTAGAAACGGGTTAATTTTCGCGGGGGTCAGGGCTGGTCTTTTTCAGCGGCGTTCAGTGTCTGGCTGCGGAAGAACGGGGTTTGCGAATAGGGGATCATCATCAGCAGCCCGACCGCGATGAACCCTTCCGCGATCTGGACGCCGCGCGCCTGCCATTCACCGAAATAGGGAATGAAGTCGGGTGTGGGGTGGCTGCCAAGCCCGATGATGTCCGCCAAACCGGTGAAGACAGCGATCACATATCCGGTGCTGATAAACCGGACGCCCAGTTCGGCGGCGATACTGAGCTGGTTGCCCTTCCAAAGACTTTTAAGCGCCGCATACCCGCCCAGACAGATCAGGCCCAGCCCGAACAGGATCACGCCGATCTGAATAAACCCGAGCACCGGGCTGCGGTCGAGCAGAAAAAGCTCCGGGCGGGCGCCGATGAGCAGGATAACGAAACCACCCACCGCAACAATCAGACCGATCTGGATGCTGCGTATCGGATATTTGCCTGGAAGCTTCCGGCGTGAAGTGGATTTTTCGTGTGCCATCTTCTGTTATTGTATACCGGCTTTGTATGCATAAAAAAAAATACTCCGCGGATTTCCCGCGGAGTAAAGTTTCTATATTATTCCGCTTCTTCTGCTGGCGGTTCTTCTTCATTCTCTTCAGCCGGCGCTTCTTCTGCCTGTGCCTCTTCAGTTTCCTCGGCTTCTGGCGCGTCAGCTTCTTCAGTTTCTTCGGCCACAGACGCTTCGGCTTCATCAGCTTCCTCTGCCTCGGGCGCTTCCGCTTCTTCTGCTGCCGGTTCGGCTTCAGCTTCTGCAGGTTCTTCCGCCTTCTCATCTTCGCTGGTGACCGCGATATTGGGATCGTCAAGCTCTTTCTCGAGCGCTTTCAGGTCCATATCCGCGTACGCGAGTGACTCCACGCGGCGCAGGCTCAGGCCGATACGGTGGGAATCCGGTTCGATTTTGATGATGCGCAGAGTAACCAGATCGTCCTCATGCAGGACTTCTTTGGGATGGGCGATGTGGTCATCGCTGATCTCTGAAATATGGATCAAACCTTCGATCTCATCGGTGATGCGCGCAAACGCGCCGAATTTTGTCAGGCGTGTGATGGTGGCTTCCACAAGCTGGCCAACGCGCAGGTCTTTGGTGTTCTCCTGCCAGGGATCTTCCTTCAGACGGCGGATGGAAAGCCCGATATGGCGTTTCTCCTCGTCAATGCTGATGATCTCAACCTTGACTTCCTGTCCGACCTTAAGCTCGTCGCTGGGATGGCGGATGCGGTCCCAGGAGATCTCGCTGATGTGCACGAGGCCATCGGCGCCGTTGATATTCACAAACGCGCCGAAATCAGCCAGGCTGGTGACCCGTCCGGTGCGGACATCGCCGATGGATAATTTTTCGATGATCTTATCCCGGATGGTGTCGCGTGATTCATGGACGGCAGCCCGTTCAGAAAAGATCAGCCGGCGCCGTTCCTGGTCCACTTCAATGACCTGCAGGGTGATCTCCTGTCCGACCATTTCTGCAAACCGTTCCTCGGGCGTGTTGCCGGAGATGTCGGTACGGCGGGAGAAGCTCAGCTGCGAGGCGGGTATGAAGCCGTTTAATTCGTTGAAATTAACCAGCAGACCGCCGCGGTTGAACCCTTCAATGGTGCCGGTGAAGGTTTCCTTGTTGTCCATGATTTCTTTGGCTTTTTCCCAGCTTTCCGCTTCAAGCGCGCGGACGTAAGAAAGGATAAGATTGCCGTGATGATCTTCCGGTGAAACGATGAATACCGGAATCTCCTGGCCTACTTCAAGCTCTGCGAAAACATCTGCCGGGATGTGTTCAAATTCACTACCCTGGATGATACCTTCGGATTTCGCTCCGATGCCGACCATGATCTGGCCGGGGGTGATGGATGCGATCGTGCCTGTCTTGATCTCTCCTGCTTTAGGAAGGTTTAACCCCAATCCTTCCTGCTCAAGAAGAGAAGCCATATTTGTGATTTTGTTGTCTTCCTCGTTTTTCCCCGCGGTGCCGTTCTCGTTGTTTTGATCCATAAAATTTAAATGCTCCAATACAGTAATAAGATATTCAAGTGATTATAAGTGTAAAAAGTTAAACTGACAACCCATGTAAAATTAAACGCGTAATTTCCCCGCCCAAATCCGCTTATCAGGACTTTTTCTTGTGGCGTTTGCGTTTCTTCTTCTTTTTGGCTGTATTCTGCGCTCCGCCGGACCCTTGCGGGGTTTGCTGCGCTGATTCATTGGCGGTTTGCGGCCGCGAGGGCTGCAGGCGGAACATCTTGCTGACCACGCTCACGCGGATATTTTCCAGCAGTTCTTTGAAGGTGTCAGACCCGAAACTCTTATACTGCACCAGCGGGTCCTGTTTCGCGTAAGCTTCCATGCGGATAGACACTCGCAGCGCTTCCATGCGGGTCAGGTGCTCGATCCACAGGTCGGATATGGATTTGAGCAAAATGTGCCGGTAGATGACCTGCCTGACACGAGCGCCAAACGCCTGTATGATCGTAGTGTCGCCCTCGCTGAGCAGAGCTGATAGCGGTGTTTCGTTCAGCCGGGCGGACTGGTCTGCGCTGAGATGTGACTCTATTTCCCTGTGGTATGCTTCCGTCAGGGTTGGATATTCGATCTGGCTTTCTATCAGGCGCCCCATTTCCATCTTTCCCCACACAAGCTGGAGTTTTTCGGCCGCGTCTTTCAAGTGGCTGAGAATCTCCATTTTCAGCGATTCAGGATCCGAGCCAGCAAATAATTGCGCGGACAGGAACACATAATTAAGCAAGTTTACCCGCCTGAGCACGCGCTGGTGGGTTTGCTGGTTGAAGGCAACCTGGGTGCCAAAGGCCATGCTGGTGAGCAGGGCAACAAGGTCCACATCGCTGCCTGAATTCCCAGGTTGTTCCCTGATGGCCCGTTCCAGGTTTTGAAGAATGGGATGGTTAGCATCCTCAGCAAAATCAGCCCGCTCCTGATAGCGCTCATCCAGTATCGCCTGTATGCGCGATTCGATAGCCGGCCAGTCCTCACTCAGGAGGTCATCGAGGTTCAACCCCAGTTTTCCGGAAATGCGGTGTTCGATGGTCATGACGATCCGGGAGAGGAAAATGCGTTTCAGGGCCTCTTCGATCGCGCCGGTTAAGCTCTCCTGTGCCTCGTTGTTCTGCTCGAGCAGAGCCCGGCTGTCCTTAGCGCTGATGCGTATCTTCAGCCGCAGGGTGGTCTGCAGGTGTTCACTAACAGCAGAGGGGGAGAGGTTCTCCTGGTCAGATACTGTGTCAAAGAATATGTCCAGCAATTCCATCCGCTCAGCCAGCTGTGCCTCAAATGAGGTCACGGAACGGCTGAGAAAATCACCGGTCTGTTTCAGGAAATGGTCCTTTTCAGCCAGCACAGTTTCTTTTGCGATCTCAACCAGACCGGATTGGATGGATTGGGCGTCTTCAAGGTCGCTTATTTTGCCTTTCGCGTAATCGGCTACCGCGCGCAGGTTGAACGAAGCCAATCGGGTGTCTTCTTTCTGGTAATAAGTGGTTGGCTGAACTTCGTCCAGGAAGGCGAATAGTTTCATCAATCCGTCGGCTTCCAGGAAGGCGGAATCCACGCGGCGGCCGATCTCGTTTTCGAGCATGCTCCAGACATCATCGTTGAGATCGTCTTTGACCAGCACCTGGTCCCTTTCAGAATAGATGCGTTCTCTCTGGTCGTTGAGAACATCGTCATAATCAAGGAGGTGCTTGCGGATATCGAAGTTGTACCCTTCCACGCGTTCCTGCGCCTGTTCAACCAGCCGTCCGATGATGCGGCTTTCCAGGGGGATGGACGGATCCAGGTTGAAGAGACGCATCATGTTTTCAGCGCGTTCGCCGCCAAACATGCGCATCAGGTCATCTTCCAGTGACAGGTAGAACCGGGAGGAGCCCGGGTCTCCCTGGCGCCCGGAGCGGCCGCGCAGCTGGTTGTCTATCCGACGCGCCTCGTGCCGTTCAGAGCCGATCACATGCAGGCCGCCTGCCGCGCGGACCCGGTGCATATCATCGAGAAAATCAATGAAGGTCCGCACAGATTCTGATTGTTCTGATTCTTCCGGCAAATTGATGGTCTGGAGCGCTTCAGCCATTTCGGTGTTGATCATCCCGTACGGGTCAACCCCGTTTTCGTTCAGCGCCTGGCGGACGTCAGAAAGGATCGTCTCCTTGATCTCCCCGCCCAATTTAATATCCACGCCGCGCCCGGCCATGTTGGTAGCGATCGTGACCGCGCCGTACGCGCCCGCGCCTTCAATGATCTGGGATTCTTTGTCGTGCTTGAGGGCATTTAATACCTCGTGCGCGATACCCCCCTGGGCAATGTCATCCAGTTTTTCCCTGTGGTGAGAATCCAGGTCAAAAAAGTCGCAAAGTATTTCCAGATTTTCATCGCTGTTGAGACTGATCGATGGGATCCCCAGTGTCTGCGCGTGCTGCCGCAGGGATTGCTGGGTCAGTTCCGGCAGGGGCTGGTTAAGCGGCTCAAATTCCGGGAGCGCCCGTTCCACCATCTCAATACCCTTTAGCGCCATATGCCGCTGGCGGATGAGGATAACCGTCATCAACCGGCGGATCATCTCCGGCTGCAGCCGGACGGAGAGCCGTTCGGAATGTTCGATCGATGTCGTCCCGATCAACTGCGGACGGCCCAGGGCATGGAAGCGGATGATCTCCATGCAGATAGCCCGCAGTTTGGCTTCTTCGGTGCGGAAGACGACATCCGGGTAATCTTTGCGTTTCCAGTAGAGCGCTTTGCTTTCCGGATCCTCTTTTTCCGCGTAGTAGGTAAAGGTGTACCCCTCTGCATCCTTTGCCTGCAGCGTTTCAAAATCCGATTCCGGCTGCCCGGCTTCAAAATCCAAATTGGTGGGGATCTCAAGCACGTCCAGGTTGTAAATGGTGGAGAACTCTTCTGCCTCGGTCAGGGCGGTGCCGGTCATGCCGGACAATTTCTCATATTTGCGGAAATAGTTCTGCAGCGTGATGGTCGCATGGGTGATATTCTCCGGGTTGACCTTGACGCCTTCCTTGGCTTCCACGGCCTGGTGCAGCCCTTCTGACCAGCGCCTGCCGGGCATGAGGCGGCCGGTGAAAGAGTCAACAATAACAACCTGACCGTTCTGCACGATGTAGTCCTTATTCTTCTTATACAGCAGTTCCGCTTTCAGGGCTTGTTCGAGGTACCCCAGCAGGCGCGCCTGTTCCGGTGTGATGTCCTCCGGACGGTCCGGGTCGCGCAGCGGTATCTGCAGCAGTTCCTCGACATGGATCTCTCCGATCTCTGTCAGGGCGATGCTGCGGTCTTTTTCATCAAAATCGTAATCCTCCTGCGCAAGCTGTTTGACTACTGCTGCCATTTTCGCGTACCAGGCAACGTCTTCAGACGCGGGGCCGGAAATGATCAGCGGCGTTCGGGCTTCGTCGATGAGGATATTGTCGACCTCGTCAATAATGGCGTAGTGGTGGCCGCGCTGGACCCGCCTGTTGATGTCCATCACCAGGTTGTCGCGCAGGTAGTCGAAACCGAATTCGTTATTGGTGCCGTATGTAATGTCGGCGCCGTATGCCTGCGCGCGCGGCACCATGCGCAGCTGGTCTTCCTCTTCCTTGATGGATCGGTTTTCAAGGTCGACGATGAAAGCGTCGCGGGCGTTGTTCGTCCGGCCGGACATTTGCAAAACGCCCACACTAAGACCCAGCAGATGGTAAATAGGCGCCATCCAGCGCGCGTCCCGGCGGGCGAGATAATCGTTTACGGTCACGAGGTGCGCGCCTCTGCCCGTCAGCGCGTTGAGATAGAGAGGAAGCGTGGCCACCAGCGTTTTTCCCTCGCCGGTGCGCATTTCAGCGATCTTGCCCTCATGCATGCTGATCCCGCCGATCAGCTGAACGTTGAAATGGCGTAGTCCGATCGTGCGTTTGCTCGCTTCGCGGACAAGGGCAAAGGCCTCGACCAGAATATCATCGAGGGATTCGCCCTGTGCGAGGCGCGCGCGGAATTCGCCGGTCTTATACCGCAACTCCTCTGTTTTGAGGGATTCCATCGGTTTTTCCAGCGCGTTGATCTGCTCGACGATCTGGCTGATACGCTCTATTTCTTTCCTGTGGGGATCCCCGCCTAACGCTCTGGCAATGTTTTTTAGCATTGTTTTCCTGTTCGCTGCGATTATAGCATAGCGGCTGAAATCAAAAAAAGGCGTGACCTGCACGCCTTTTAAGTGGAATTTTTATGATCAGGTATGGATGGCCGACCCGTGTGCGGCCTCCGCGGCCTCCATCAGCGCTTCGCTGAGGGTGGGGTGTGCGTGGATGTTGTTGCCGATATCCTCCGCGGTGATCTCCATCCGCTGTGCTAACGTCAATTCGGGCAGCAATTCAGACACTTCCGGCCCGATCATGTGAGCGCCGAGGATCTCGCCGTACTTCGCGTCCGTCACCAGCTTGACAAATCCGCCGCTCTCACCAAGGCCAAGGGCTTTTCCGCTGGCCTGGAAGGGGAACTTTCCGGTTTTGACGTCATAACCCGCCTCTGCGGCTTCTTTTTCGGTCATACCGAATGATGCCACCTGCGGCTGGCAGTAAGTCGCGCTGGGGACCATGGTGTAGTTGATCGGGTAAGTTTCCTTCCCGGCCATAGCGTCTGCGCACAGGAGTCCCTGCGTCATCGCGACATGGGCGAGCATCAGTTTTCCGGTCACATCACCGATGGCCCAGATTCCGGGTACGTTAGTCTGCTGGCACTCATCGATCTGGATGAAACCTTTTTCATCCATTTTCACGCCGGCATCCTCGAGCCCCAGTCCCGCCGAGTTCGGCTTGAAACCGATCGCGGAAAGCGCCTGTTCGGCTTCGATCGTGATTTCTTTTCCGTCATGGGATACTTTCACAACCACGCCTTTTTTGGTCTTTTCGATGGATTCAACTTTATGGTCCGCCAGCACCTCGATGCCCTGTTTCTTAAAGGCTTTTTCAAGCTCTTTGCTGACCTCCTCGTCTTCAAGCGGGAGGATGGTGGGCAGCATTTCAACCAGGGTCACTTTTGTCCCGTAAGAGTTCCAGATGGTGGAAAATTCCGCGCCAATCGCGCCAGCACCGATGATGACCGCCGATTCAGGCAGCTTTTCCTGCAGGATAGCGTCCTGGTAATCCAGGACAAGTTCGCCGTCCTGGCCCCAGGCATCAGGCGTGAATGTGGACGCGCCGGTTGCGATGACGATGTTCTCGGCTTCCAATTCCTCAGATTTGCCGTCCTCCAGCGCTACCGTTACTTTTTTGTCGCCGGTCAGTTTGGCCGCGCCCATAAACACGTCAATCTTATTCTTCTTCATCAGGAAGGAAACGCCCTTGGTCAGCCGGTCGGACACTTTGCGACTCCGTTTAACTGCTGCGGAATAGTCCAGCGTAAGATTGTCAAACGAAAGTCCAAACTCTTTTGCCCGCTCTCTGACCGTGTGAGCGACATCCGCGTTCTTCAACAGGGCCTTGGAAGGGATGCAGCCTACGTTGAGGCACACGCCGCCCAGCCATTGTTTATCGACGATAGCGGTCTTCAGACCGTTTTGCGATGCGCGGATCGCGCTCACATACCCGCCGGGCCCTGCGCCGATTACTACAACATCATATTTTTTCATGATTTCTCCTGAATATGGTGATTTTCAAAAATAAACTTTTGCATTTTTAATTATATTTACACTTTCACATGCTCATGGTGAAATTAATGCGCCTCTAATTATTTCCTTTGCCCAGAATCGTGTCCGTCATCCGCGCGAGGGGAGCGATGAACCCGACATCATGCACGCGAATGATGTTCGCGCCGCGCATGATCCCGACCGTACAGGCAGCCGCCGTACCGGGCAGGCGTTCATCCACGGGCAGATCCAGCACATGGCCGATAAAGGATTTGCGCGAAGGGCCTAACAAGACTGGATACCCAAGAATGGTGATCGCGTCCAGCCGGTTGATCAACTCCAGGTTCTGGTCAACCGTTTTTCCAAACCCGATGCCGGGGTCCAGGATGATGTTGCTCTCGCTCACACCCGCATTCAGAGCGATTTGCACGCTCCCTTCGAGATCCGCGCGGACATCATTGAGGAAGTCGGTGTAAGCCGCTCCGTCATAACTGGCGCCCAGCCGCTTATCTTTTTCCACCGCTCCGGTCTTGCTGCGATTGTGCATCAGGATCAGGCCGGCCTGATGGTCGGCAGCAACGCCTGCCAGATCAGCATCGCGTTCAAGCGCCCAAATATCGTTTATCCAGTGCGCGCCGGCCGCGAGGCATTTCTCTGCCACTTCGGACTTATATGTATCTACAGAGATCAATGCATCCATGTCTTCCGCGAGTATTCCCTCAAGCACTGGCATAAGGCGCTGGAGTTCCTCTTCGGCTGTGATTGGCTCAGAACCGGGCCGGCTGCTTTCTGCGCCCAGGTCGAGAATTCGCGCGCCGGCGCGCACGAACTCGCGCGCCTGCTTCACTGCGCTGGCGACCGGGTCATCTTTCGCCAGCGTGCCGTCGCCTGAAAAACTATCTGGTGTGATGTTGAGGATGCCCATCACATACGTCTCTTTTTGCCAGTCCAGCATAAAATTGCCCCTTTCCCTCGGGTTTGCAAACTTAACTATTCCATCGGTCGAGACATTCAGCGCCAGCTCGGAAACGCTTTTTCCGGATATCGGATGGATATGATCCGGCGCGATATCCATCAGGGGGACCAGCACGAATGCACGCTCCGTTAAATGTGGATGGGGAATGGTTAAATTTCCGGTCTCAAAGATAAGATCGTCAAAAAATAAGATATCCAGGTCAATGGCACGCGGTCCGAATCGGAAGTTTTCCACGCGCCCCAGGGCCTCTTCAATCTCTTTTAACTTTGTTAGTGAATCGGTGGGAGATAGGTCTGTGCGTGCTTCAACTACCTGGTTCAAAAATCGCGGCTGGTCTTCATATCCCCAGGGCGGGGTTTCGTACACGCTGGATTTGGCGCGTATGGTTATCTCAGGTGTGAAAGATTCCAGCGCCCTCTCGAGCATTTCAACCCGGTCACCCAGGTTGGATCCGAGAGCGACGTAAAGCGTGTGGCTGCCCATCCGTTCACTTGAGGATATTGAGCATGTCAGCCAGCAGGCCGTAAGCAGTTGTGTCCGGACCGGGATTGCTTTCCAGGATGCCCAGTCCGGGCAGTACGTCGGTTTTGAACTGGACAAAGGAACTGGTTCCGCTCACGGAATAGAGTGGTGAGGCGGACGGTACCCTCTGTGGGGCCACCTGCGCGATGACTTGATCCCCGCCTTTCTCAGCCGTGCACACCAGTTTCCAGCGCTCGCCTTCGTCCAGCGCTGTCTGAATCACGTCACCTGTAAGACTGCGGATGCCTTCTACGTTAATATCCTGCGGTTTGGTGGGGATGTCCATCAGCACGGTTGCCAGAGCGGCCACTTTTATGGCCGCGTCCCAGCCGTCCACATCACCGCTCGGATCGGTTTCAGCGATACCAATTGATTGCGCGTAGGCAACGGCTTCGTCAAACGAATCCCCGCCTTCCATTTTTTCGATAATGATGTTGGTGCAGGAATTAAGGATGCCGGTGAATCCTGCCACGTTGGCTGCCGGGAGCGCTTCCCGGAACACCGAAAAGATCGGTGCGCCGTCCATGACAGAGGATTCAAACAGGAATCTTTTACCCTTTTCTTCGGCCAGGGCGGTGAGTTCCTCATAAGCGTGCACAACCGGTCCTTTGTTGGCGCTGACCGCGTGCATGCCGCATTCGAGCGCGGTCCGGATGTGTGTCACAGCCGGCTCACCGGTCTCATAGTTCACCGGTGACACTTCAACCAGGAAATCCGCGCCGCTGGCCCGGATGAAATCCGGCATATTTGCGGGGGACTTCACATCAGAAAGCGGATCGAGCAGTTCACCTGCCTGTGTGGTGCTGAGTGCCTGGTCTAGGTCGATGCCTGCCGTATTAATCGCGCGGCCATGACTGCCGGTCGCAATCGCGTTTATGCTAAATTCAGCGTCGTACACATCAGATATTTCCGCTGATTTTTCTTTAAGCAGCGCAGCCAGCGCTTGCCCGACGTTTCCGAATCCGATCAAACAAATAGAATATTTCTTCATGCACTTTCTCCGAATTTTTATAATTCTAAACCAGCGGGTATGGAAACGGGCGGAAATTTTCTGCCGGCTGAGGAAAAATGGGATGGCTCACAATGCCTTCAATCCGCGCGGACAGGGCCGAAAGTTCTCCGGGTAAGAGCAAATCCTGCAATTTTTCCCGCAATTCGCCTTTTTTCCTGACCGCTTTTCCCAGATTTCTTACATCCGCGAGGATGTTCTCCGGGATGGGCTCACCGATAAAATCCCAAATCACCGTCCGCAGTTTGGGCTCCTGATGAAAACAAATCCCGTGGTCGATCACCCATAATTTGCCAGTCCGGTCATACAGCAAATGGCTTCCTTTCCGGTCAGCATTATTGAGGATGATATCGAAAATGGCAGTGGCTTTCAGGCGCTGTTTTTCATCGTCTGTCAGTGAAAAATAGGTTTTCTCCGGGTCATGAGGGATGAACAGCTGCAGCATACCTGCGCCGTAAGGGCCGTCTTCACGGATGATCGTGGCGGGCACAAAATGCCAGCCCAGCGCTTCACTGACGAGGAAAGCGCCAAATTCGCGCTGCGCGAGGGTTTCCGGGGGAAAATCCCATAATTCCCGTTCACCCTTAACTGGTTTATAAACCGCCTGCAGCGGCAGTTCATGCTGTTGTACATACACCAGAAAGGTATAGTTGCTTCCCCAGACAAATTGGCCTTTTAATTCGATTTCCCCGTGCGCGAGTATGTCTATGCTCTGCTGTGTGGTGAGAAGCAAAGGGTCCAGAAAATCTTCCATTGATCAGTTCGGATCACTTCTTTCGCTTATGTCCATTCTTTTTTGGACAGAAATGTCCTTCCGGTTCCATTGGCCGGCCGCACTGTGGGCAGATCGGGCGTCCGCGTTCTACTACGATTTGTCCCCAGTTGACAAATGCGGTCAGTTGTTTGCGTGTGCACCAGAAACGCACCATACGCTGTCCTTCTTCAACCATCACGGATTCCCGAGCGAACACACAGGCAAGATCGCGCACTTCGTCATAGGCAAGGCCCATATCGCCGGCGCGGAAGAGGGGATCGAGCGGGGGCGAGATGCGCATGGCTGCCTCCTGCAGATCAACGGGCTCCTGTGTCAGGTGCGGAAAGCGGCTTTCGATCTCCCGGAAAAACTCAACCGCGCCTGCCAATAATGATTGCAGCTGGAATTTCTCGATCAAAATAGTGATCACTTCCTCATTTTTAAATGCCTGCAGGTAAAATACCCTCTCTCCGGGCGAGCCAAGCGCGTCAACGGTGATGTGGTCAACGGGATCAAGCGTAATGTCAGACTTTGCCATAAGTTCTCCTATGCCTGTTTATATACCAGGTTGCCATCCTGCCAGTTTATTTCAACCGGCTCAGCTTCCAACCCCAGTAAAGAGTAAATGTTGTTATTAAACTTTCCCGCATTACCGGTTGTCGCGAAAGTGATATGTTCTTCATCAGCAAACCGCACCATCAGGCCAAGCTCGTCCAGCAGGTAGCTGGTGCGCCGCGCGATGGCCGGGGCAGGATCGATAACAGCCACATGTGGACCGACAATTTCTTCGATCAGGGGTACAACGAAAGGGAAATGGGTGCATCCCAGGACGATAGTGTCCGCGCCGTTGTCAACCATCGGTATTAACGCCTGCTGAAGGATCCGCCGTGCTTTTTGCGAATCTGTCCCGCCGTTCTCTATTTCCTCAACCAGCCCCGCGCATGTGTTGGTGAGGACCTTAACATCGCGCGCGAATTTTTCGACCAGTGTGTTGTACATCCTGCCTTCAAACGTGGCCGGCGTGGCCAGAACGCCGACAACCCCGTTATGGGTCGATTGCGTGGCGGGTTTGACGGCTGGCTCCATGCCGACGAAGGTGATGTGCGGATAAGCATCACGCAATTCTTTCAGGGCGGCAGCCGATGCGGTATTGCAGGCAACCACGATCACGCGTGCGCCCTGCGTGATAAGAAACTCGCTGATCGCAAAAGAAAACGCGCGAATCTCTTCCAGCTCCCGTTTTCCGTAAGGCACATGGGCCTGGTCAGCAACGAAATAAAGTGGTTGGAAGGGCAGCAGGGCGTGGATTTCGCGTAGAACTGAAAGGCCGCCGATACCGGAGTCGAAAATGCCAACCAGATTTGGTTGCGGTTGCTTTTCCATAGGCATGGGTCATTATAAATGAAAAGGGGTGCAGCCTGGCGTAGGATGCACCCAAGAAGTGAAAAAGGGCGAACTTATGAAAATTTTTCTTTGAGGCGCGCTTTCTTGCCTGTTCTTTCGCGCAGATAAAAAAGTTTCGCGCGGCGGACCTTCCCACGCCGTTCAACAATAACTTTGTCGATCCGGGGGGAGCGCATCAGGAAGGTGCGTTCAACGCCGATGCCGTTGCTGGCGATGCGGCGGACGGTAAAGGTCTCGTGCATGCCTTTTTTCCGAATGGCGATCACGGTGCCCTTAAATTCCTGGATTCGTTCGCGGTCGCCTTCTTTGATCTTGACCGAAACGCTGACAGAATCACCGGCGCGCATGTCCGGAATATTTTCGTTTAGTGGTGCCTGTACTGATTCTAATAATTTGTTCATTTTATGCTTCCAAAAATTTCTTTATTTAACGCCATGAGGCGTGAAAGAGGATTTTACCATTAAATAATTCAATGCGGTAGGCGGGTCATCTGCTTCATGACTCCGTGAGCGTGGTCAGGATGCTGCGCGCAAGGTCTTCGTTGATGCCCGGGATTTCTGTCAGGTCCGCGATATCCGCTTTCTTGACGCCATCCAGCGATCCGAATTTCTGCAGGAGCGCTTTCTTGCGCTTCTTGCCAACTCCCGGTATTTGGTCCAGACGGGAAACAAATTTCTGCCTGCTGCGGCGTTTCCGGTGGGCGGTGATGGCGAACCGGTGCGCCTCATCGCGGATGCGCTGAACCAGGAAGAGCCCCTGCGATCCGCGCGGAAGTTCAACGGCCAGGTCTTTTCCGGGCTGGTAAAACAGCTCATGTTCCTTGGCCAGTCCGGCAGTCTGGACGCGGTCCGCCAGATCAAATTTTTCTAGGACCCGGACGGCCCTGCTCAATTGGCCTTTTCCGCCGTCCACAATGAGCAGGTCCGGAAGCACACCAAACGATGGATCCACCTTCTTTCCGACCCCCGCGTCCTCCTGAGCGGATCTCCAGCGTTTAAACCGGCGGGAGAGCACCTCCTCCATACTGGCAAAATCGTCCGGGCCCTCAACGGATTTGATATTGAATCGCCGGTACAGACGCTTGCTCGGCGTTCCCTGTTCAAACACAACCATGCTCCCGACCGCAGCGGTGCCCTGCGTATTTGAAATGTCATAACATTCAATCCGGTTGGGCGGCGATTTGAGCGCCAGCGCGTTTTCAATTTCCGCGAGCGCTTCGCTTTGCTTGTTTGTATCTGCTTCCCATTGTGTTTTCAAAGCCCGAAGGGTGTCCACCGCGTTTTCAGTCGCGAGTTTGATCAGCGCGCGTTTTGTTCCCCGCTGGGGAATCTTGAAAAGCACTTTTTTCCCGCCTCTTTCCTGATGCAGCCACTGCTGGATGATACGCGTTTCTTCGAGCTCGTTGGGGAGCAGGATCTCATTGGGAATAGAGGATGAATCAGCATAGAACTGCTTGATGAACTCGGAGATAATAGCGCTGTCCGGTTCATCTTCCGTGCCTTCAAGGATGAAATATTCCCGCCCGATCAGGCGGCCGTTACGGATAAAGAAAATCTGCACGCAGGAATCGCCGTTGCTGCGCGCGAGGGCGATCGCGTCTGAATTCATATCGGCCGGGGAGATGATCTTCTGCCTTTCGACCACTTTCTCAATGGCCTGAATCTGGTCCCTGAGTACAGCTGCTTTCTCGAATTCCATTTTTTCGGATGCAGTGTGCATGCTGTTCTGTAAACGCTCAAGGATCGGATCCGTGTGTCCCTCAAGGAAGCGGCCCAGATCGTT
>Ga0180436_10001022_pt1 | contig 27870 bp, 21 predicted proteins | sample SS_ome_2_FD_132434 | JGI IMG/M metagenome (GOLD analysis project Ga0180436, IMG submission 132434) | Hypersaline lake sediment archaeal communities from the Salton Sea, California, USA - SS_3_S_2 metaG | ecosystem: Environmental > Aquatic > Non-marine Saline and Alkaline > Hypersaline >... | reverse complement strand
TGTCCACACGGCCCAAAATTTTTGCCGATAGGGTCGGTATACCTGTGATGGAAACAACCAAGCTCAGCAAAACCGCACCGCTGATGGCAATGGCAATGTCGCGGAAAAGCTGGCCGGCCTCCTCGGCTACAAAGACAATCGGCAAAAATACGGCAACGGTGGTCAACGTACTGGCAAATACGGCGCCCCATACTTCCACAGTTCCATCATAGGCTGCTTGAACACGCGGTTTGCCCATTTCACGGTGACGAAAAATATTTTCAAACACCACAATGGAATTGTCCACCACCATACCGATGGCAAAACTGAGACCCGCCAGGCTGACCACATTGATATTGCGTCCCAGCAGCGTCATAATAAGGAAAGTGGCGATGATGCTGATGGGTATGGCCAGAGATACGATCACGGTACTGGCAATACTCCTTAAGAAAAGAATCAAAACGATCACTGCCAGAATGCCACCCAAAAAAATGTTCTGGCGCACCAGATTGATGGCACTATAAATATAGCGGGTTTCATCATAAACCTGACGAATCATGAGCTTACGGTCTTTCAAGATGCTATCATTGAGGTCCTTTAAAACTGACTTCAATCGATTCATGATTACCAGCACATTGGATCCCGGCTCGCGCACCACATTCATGACCAGATTGGGTGCACCCTCATGACGCACAACCACGTCCAATTCCTCATAGCCCAGCTGAACATGGGCAACATCGCCAATCTTTACAGGTATGCCGTTTACACGTTTTATAATGACGTTTTCGACATCACGGGTCGTTCTGAATTCACCCACTGTCCGGGTGACATAGCGGCGTTTACCTTCGTCAAAACTGCCGGCACTCACATTTCTGTTTTCGATATCCAGCGCCCGCAATAGTTCAGGAATAGTGATTTTACGTGCCGCCAGTGCAGCCGTGTCAATGGTAACCGTAAGCTCCCGTTCCTGGCCGCCATATACATTGACTGCGGCAACATTGTCGATTCTCTCCAGATAGGGTTTGATATGATCGCTGATAAAATCATACTCCTGACTGAGGTTGCCCTGGTAACCCTCAACAGCCTGTACCACCATCCAGGCAATGGCCTGCTCTCTGCGACCGCCGGACTTGATCAGGGGCTTGTCTGCCCCGCTTGGATAGCGCTTGACCTGGTCCAGTTTCTTGGAAACACGGAGCAAGGCATCGTCCGAGTCTGTGCCAATTTGAAACATGAGATGGATGTAGGCATAGCCGTCTCGGCTTTCACTCTCCATGCTGTCCAGGCCTTCAAGGTTTTTCAACTCATCTTCCTGAACATCGATGATCTCGCGCTCCACCTCTTGCGGGCTGGCTCCGGTCCACCGGGTTTCGATTGAAACTTCCGGCAAATCCACATTGGGTGTCAACTGGATTGGAATCCGAAAAAGTGAAATCGTCCCAAAAAGAACCAGCAAAATGGCGCCAACCATGACGGTAACCGGTCTTTTAATGCTGGTATTTATCAATTTCATCAGTCAACCACCTTGACGCTCTGACCGGGCCGCAGGCGCTCATTGCCACGGATGACCACCTGCTGTCCGGGCCTCAGATCCCCTTTTATCGCGGCATCATTATTATGATACCCGACCACGTCTATCGATACGGGTGCAACTTTCTCCTTATCGACCACATATACGAGTCGTTGGCTGCCGGCAGTTACGATTGCATCTTTGGGCAGCAGGGTGAGCGACCGTTTTGCTCCTACGCTGAAGGAGACGGTCGCGGCCATACCGCTCTTGATCTGTTTTCCCGCATTGGGAACCCGAATGTGAATGGGAAATGTGCGTGCATTGGGGTCACCCTTGGGCAACATTGCGTAAACACTTGCGGTTATAGGCTTTTTATTCAAACTGTCGATGGTTACACGCGCGATACTATCCGCATGGATGTTAACGGCATAGGTTTCGGGAACGTCTACCTTAATGAGGACCCGGCTCATATCCACCAGCGTAACCACTGGCCCGCCCGCATGAATCCACTGACCGACCTGGGAGTGTTCTGCCGCTATATGGCCGCTGAAAGGGGCCACGACCACTTTCTGGGATATTTCGTACTCCAGTTGATCGATATCGGCTTTATGCATTAACAACTCATTCTTGAGCACGCTGTGATTGTGAAAGGCCTCATCATATTGCTTGGCCGATACGCTGTTGGTGCGCGCTAGACTGTCGACCCGCTGCAGCTCCTTTTCGGCCAGGACAAGTCTGGACTGGGTCGCGGCATGGGCGGCCAACGTCCCTTTTAGGCGCAACCGTAAACCTTTAGATCCAAGCACAGCCAAAGGTGTGCCCTGGGATACGAAATCGCCGGCTTTCACCAAAAAAGTCTGCACCAGACCGGAAACTTCCGATGCCACCACGCTTTCCCGCAGCGGCTCAGTGGTACCGATAATGGCAATCTGATCCTGGATCATTTTTTTCTGCACCAGTGCTACCTGAACCGGAACGGCCGGCGGCGCTTTTTTACGGTCCTGGCCCCAGGCCTGGGTCGTAAAATGACCACTGACGACCATCACCAGGATCAGGAACATCCAAAATCGAATCGACAGGTTGCTTGTCATTTGCACGTTCTGCTCCCCTTTTCACTAATTTCATAATCCTTTGCGCTGAATTAAATGCTTCAATCCGATCATAACACCAACAACCACATAAGCCAAACCCAGGGCCACAATACCGAATTTGGGCCCGGCGCACCAGAAAGCCACCGCCGGCCACAGATCAGTCTGCGCGCCCAGCAGCACCCTGGCCAGACTGTAATTTTCAACCGCATCCAGCAGAGCCGCTCCCAACTGTCCCCAAGCCAATATATAGCCGATAGTTATGCCTGTCTGCGTATGTTGAAACCGGGCGCCGGCCGTCAAAACACAGCCCAAGCCGATGACGCCCGCATAGGTAAATAGAAACAGGTAGTCCAAGCCTAAACTCAACCCGGCCGCGATCCGTGCCGGTGGATTCCAGGAGGCCAACATCAGCGTGGCATTAGGCAAATTGCCGGCAAATTCGAACGACACGATACCGTGTGGGGCTGCATCGGTTTTTAGATGACGGTCCAATACCTGAAGTGCTGCCATCGTAACCATCGTGGTAGCCAAAAGGACCACGAAAGCTTTTTTCCGTAAAGGGCTGGGGAGCCAATTAAACGGATGCGTGGTCATGTGGTCATCCTCCTTTTTCAGGATGTAGTATGTTATGCAGCTTTTACCGGTTGAGCCTATAAGGATTCGGATCAATATGCGGTCGCGAATGGTCCAATATTTCCGCCACCAGTTTTCCGCTGGCCGGGGCAACACTGACACCGATCATATTGTGACCGGCAGCAATCACCACATTTTGGAGCCGGGGAGACCAATCCATAAACGGTAGACCATCGGGGGTCATGGGCCGAAAACCGCACCATTCGTCACGGATACCATTTGGTTGCGGGCTGGTGGTGTAGTGTCGCAAGCCCACTGTCAATGCAGATAGGCGCCCTTGGTTTAGGCTGCTGTCCAGGCCGCTGAATTCCATGGTACCGCCCAGTCGACAGGCATCGGGCCACGGTGTGGAAACTACCCGCAATTCTTCAAAAAAGCAGGGTATTTTTGGGAAAACCGGCTGTGGCTTCAGGGTGATCGAATAGCCTTTGCCCGGCTGGATCGGTATTCGGGACCCCATAATTTGTGCAAAAGCAGGTGTCCAGGCACCCGTAGATAGCACAAAAGCATCCGCTGTCAGTATTTCCCGATCGGTCTGGACAGCTGTGGCCCGCCCATTTTGGGATTTAAAAGACCGAACCGGACAATGGTCCAATATACGCGCGCCCCGGTTTTCCAAAATGCGTCGCAACTCAGCAAGCAGGAGCTCGGGCCTTAGGTGGGCAGTTTGCCGATAAAGCCAGGCCCCACAAATGTCATCCCCCAAGCTGGGCTCCAATTTGCGCGCTGCATGTTTTTGCAGGCATTCGGCCTGGATGTTGAATTGCCTTAAAGAATTATCTGTTTTGCCATAGGCTTGCCAGGATTTTTTCGATTTATAAACATGCAGAGAGCCACCCAAGGTCCAATCACAGGCCACGTTCTCCGCCTTTACGAATTCAGGAAACAGGTCGAAGCTGCTCTGCAGCAGCGCATGCCGCCCTTCGGCTGACGCCAGGATTGATTTGGTCCGTATATTGGATGCGAATTGACCGAACCACGAAATCAGCTGGGGAAGGTATCCCGGCCTGATATACAGAGGCGCGTCCTTTTTAAACATCCAGATGAAACCGTTGATGAGGGTCTCCAGGGAATTGAGGGGCAGGATGTGATTGGGAACAACCAGGCCGCAGTTTCCTTCGGAGGCACCCTCTCCAAAGCGATCCTTGTCAACCACGGTGACGGACCAGCCTCTATCGAGCAGGTAATAGGCCGTAAACCCGCCGATGACGCCGCCGCCGACAACAATGGCATGTTGGGATTTGTTCATGATGGGATTGGGTCGGAAACTATGCGCGCCCCAACCGTGTCACATTGGGGTCTATTCACCCAGATAGGCTTTTTGAACCTGCTCGTTTTCCAGCAAGGCTGAGGCTCTATCTGATAACACAATCCGGCCGGTTTCCATGACGTAACCGGTTCCGGATATGGTCAAGGCCATGTGGGCATTTTGTTCCACCAAAAAAATGGTGACACCGGATTTGTTGATTTCCAGAATGGTTTCGAATATTTTTTCCACCAACTTGGGTGCCAATCCGAGTGAGGGTTCATCCAAAAGCAGCAGTTCGGGCCGTGACATGAGGGCCCGGCCGATGGCCAGCATTTGCTGTTCGCCCCCGCTCAAAGTTCCGCCCAGTTGTTTCATACGATCTTTCAATCTCGGAAACAGGCTGAACACCCAATCCAGATCTTGCTGAACCTCGGTCTTGTCCTTTCTTAAGAAAGCACCCATTTCCAGGTTTTCAAAGGTTGACATCCGGGGAAAGATCTGCCGGCCTTCGGGTGTTTGCGACACGCCTAAAGCCGCCACTTTTTCGGGACGGAGTTTCTGAATCGGTTTTCCCTTGAACAGGATTTCCCCCTGGGTAGCAGGCTGAACACCAAAAATGGTCATTAACGTGGTCGATTTGCCGGCACCATTGGCACCGATCAGACAGGCAATCTCACCCTTTGAAATCGAACAGGAAACGCCTTTCAATGCATGAATATTGCCATAATAGGTATGGATGTCCGAAAGCTCTAATATGGCCTGGGCCTTTACCATAATGTCAATCCTTTGGTTTCGTGGCTATATCTTCATGTAACTCACGTCGTCGACGGGTCGCCGGAATCAGTCCCTCGGGCTTCAGGATCATCATCGTCGTCATGATGCCGCCGAAGGCCAGCATGCGGTAATTCTCGAGCCCTCGGAATACCTCCGGTGCTGCAATCAAAACAAATGCAGCGATAACAATGCCCGGTATACTGCCCACCCCGCCCAGTACAACGATGCATAGCACAATGCAGGATTCCATAAACAGGAAAAAATTGGGGTTGGTATAGCTGAGCTTGGCGGCAAAAAACGCGCCGGCAACCGATGCAAAGGCTGCTCCCAGGGCATAGGCCAGCAATTTAATCCAGGTGGTCGGAACCCCGGAAAGCTCTGCCGCCACCTCATCTTCGCGGATGGCAATCCAGGCGCGACCGATGCGGGAATTGTCCAGACGCCGCACGCCGATGATGGTCAGGATAGCGATGATCAAAATAAAATAATATAAAGACGGCAACGATTTCAGATAATAGGTCGCCCAGGCCAAACCATCCTCGCCAAAGCTGGGATAGTAGAGGGCCGGGCGTTTCATCCCAAAAAGCCCATTGGGACCGGCGGTTAGAGAGTCCCAGTTATTGAGCACCAGGCGGACAATTTCACCAAAACCCAGGGTGACAATGGCCAGATAATCCCCCCTCATTTTCAACGTGGGATATCCGATGATGCAGCCGGCCATCATTCCCAAAACGATACCGATGGGCAAAGCCGACCAAAAGGACAAACCGAAGGTGAGATTCAAGAGTGAATAGGTATAGGCACCTACGGCATAAAAGGCGATATAGCCTAAATCCAGCAACCCGCACAAACCCACCACGATATTCAAACCCAGGCCCAGGCAGACATAGATGAGACAGGTTATCCCCACATCGATCATGTAATTATCGGCAAAAAGCGGGAACACGGCAGCAACCGCCAGCAAACCGCCGATAGTGTAAATTTTGGGATAGCGATCGACCCGTTCGGTAATGCTTTCCACCCAAGGTTTTTTGGGCGTCTGGTCTACTTCTTTTTTACGACTTCGGATGACTTTGACAATGATATTTAAAACCAGGATGGCCAAAAAAACACCAATGGTTTTGAACGCGCGTCCGGGGTCAAAGGAGGTACTCTTGAAACCCAGCATGGGAATCAAGAGGATGGCCAGAAATATGGCATTCACAACCAATTTTTTCAGTTCTTGCTGTATCATCAAACACGTACCTCCGCGGAACCTTTACCCAAAAGACCGCTGGGTTTTAAATAGAGGACCAGGATCAACACGGTAAATGTGGTCACGTCTTTCCAGGCACTGGGCAAAAAGGCCGCCCACATGACTTCAATGCCGCCGATGATCAGCCCGCCCAGCATGGCACCGGGAATCGAGCCGATACCGCCGAGAATGGCTGCGGCAAAAGCTTTGATCATGAAGAGAAACCCCATATCAAACCGGACGGCACCGTAATGTAGCCCCACCATCACACCGGCGGCCGCACCCAAAGCCGGGCCGATCATAAAGGTAATGCGGATGGTCTGGTCGATATCGATTCCCAAAATTCGGGCCATGACTTTATTTTGGGCCGTGGCCCGCATGGCTTTGCCCAGGCGCGTGCGGTGCACGAAAAGCTGTAAACTGACCATCAGGGCGACGGCTAGCAACATAATAAATATCTGACCGTTGGATATGCGGGCGCCCATAAATTCGATGCCCTCGACACCGAAAACCTGAGGATAGGGGCGATCGGACACGCCCTGGCTGAGCATCATGCCGTTGGATAAAAAGATGGACATACCCAAAGCGCTAAGTAATGCAGATAGACGCGATGAGGTGCGCAAAGGTTTGTAGGCCACATGCTCTACGGCTACCCCCAGAACGGCCACATAGGCCATGGCCATGCTGAAGACAATAATCATGGTCAGAACAAAGTGGGTTTCCACCCACCCGATTTGCTGCAAGGCCGTCAGCACGATTACACCAATAAATGCACCGGCTGTGAATAACTCGCCGTGGGCAAAGTTGATCAATTCAATGATGCCGTACACCATGGTATAGCCCAGGGCGATCAAGGCGTAGATGCTCCCCAAAAAAATGGCATTGATGATTTGCTGTAATATAAATGAGGACAGGTCCATGCGAGATCTTTCGTTCCTTCCTTGAAAATCCCGACCCTTAATACGGGATTTTAATACTTAGATATCCCTATCTTACTTTATTTCTATTTGGCGGAACGGGTGCCAAGCCACCCGTTCCGCCTTTTATTGTTTTCAAATGACCGCAACGAATCATTTGAATTCAAATTTATAGATCGTTGCCTGTCAGCGGATCCCAGTAGGGTACAAAGGCATTGTCCTTCACGATCCAAACGATATGGGCAATCTTGCGGTCGCCATGCTCATCAAAGGAGATGTCACCGCTGACGCCCGGCCAGGTATTACCGCGGATAACTTTCTGCAGCGTATCTGCGTTGGTGGTGCCTGCTTTTGCAACCGCCGCCAAAGCCATCATACCGGCGTCATAGGCATAATAGGCATAGGAGCCCACGGCCTTGGCATTCCACATCTTTTTATAGGTGCTGATGAACTCGCGTCGTTCAGGTGTGTCCTCTGCCTGAGCAAAGGTCAGGTAGACACCTTCGGCATTGGGTCCGGCAACCTCCAAGAACATTGGATGAAAAACCGCGTCTTCACTTAAGAAAGTTGAGCGCATATCCAGCTTGCGAGCCTGCTGGATCATCTTGGATCCCTCGGGCTGATACACACTCATGTAGACGACATCCGGATCCACGCGTTTGATTTTGGTCAGAACCGCGGTAAAATCGCTGTCACCCGGGGTAATATATTCATGCGCGGCAATTTTAACCTTATTATTTTTAGCGGCAAACTTCTTGATGTTGGCTGTCAATCCGGCCGTATAGGTTTGACGGTCATCGATCAAGGCGATGGTTTTGGCCATTAATTTCTTTTCCAGAAATTCAACGGTTGACCAGGCCTGCACGTCATCACGCGGCGGCATGCGGAAGAAATACTTGTAACCTTTGGCCGTCAGCCGCTCATTGGTGGAGGCCGGGGTAATCTGAATAATGCCGGCATCCATCAGCGGAATCTGGGCCGGTTCGGTGGCTGATGAGCAGTACGCACCGATCACGATCTCAACACCGCTGTTGATGAGCTTGTTGGCTGCCATGGTGGCTTTGCCGCCGTCACAGGCACTGTCACCGGGTACCACTTCAACACTATCATAGCCCTTCAGGGACCCATAAACCGCCACGGCCGTTTTAACACCCTGTAGAATGTCGGTGCCATCCTGAGCATATGGTCCGGTCAATGGGCTCAGCGTACCAATTTTTAGGGTTTTGGCCAGTACCACACCCTGAAAACCCAGGATTAGAATGAAACATAATGCAATGATTCCTACTTTTCTCATAATACACCTCCGTTTCTTGCCTTCTGTTCAAGTTACCTTCATTGGCTCATGCTACTTCTCTTTCTCCTTATTTTTTGAGAGGGCACCTGTGCCCAAATAAGCTTCGATAACTTTCTCGTTTTTCTGGATATCCTTGGGTGACCCTTCGGCAATTTTCTCACCATAATCGAGTACCGTGACGAGTTCTGAAATACCCATTACCAATTTCATGTCATGCTCAACCAAAAAAATGGTCAAACCGGTATCGCGCAGCTTGATGATCAAATCCATCAGTTCGGCGGTCTCTTTGGGATTCATGCCGGCGGCAGGTTCATCCAACAGCAATAGCCTGGGTTTGGATGCCAGGGCCCTGGCGATCTCCAAACGACGCTGTTCGCCATAGGCCAGGTTGGATGCATAGTCGTTCTGATGATTGATCAGGCCGATAAAATCGAGTATCTCCTGAGACTGTTTGACAATGTCCTTTTCTTCCTGCTTTTCGAAGCGCGTTTTCAACAATGCGCGCACGGGTCCGCTTTTGGTGCGGCAATGCATACCCACCTGGACATTCTCGAGAACGGTCATCGACTTGAATAAGCGTATATTCTGAAATGTTCGGGCGATGCCCTGTGAAATGATGCGGTTGCTCCGCAGGTTGTTGAGGACATTGCCCTGGTAGGAGATATTGCCCTCGCTGGGTGGATAGACCCCGGTAATCATGTTGAACACGGTTGTTTTACCGGCACCGTTGGGGCCGATAAGACTCAGAATTTTACCCTCGGGGACCTTCATACTCAGGTTGTTGACCGCCAACAAACCGCCAAATCGCTTGGAGACATTTTCCAGTGTCAGTTCTGCCATATCAATCCGTCTAGGTTATTCCTTTCTCAGTTCAAAATCCGGCCACTGAAGGGTCAAAATTGATAGACTCGTAAAAAGTCCGAAAATTGGCAAAATTCAAATTTCACTCCTAACAAATTCAACAGGTTAGAGAGGATGAAAGTGAGAATTTTGACTTTGTTACGAGTACATCAAAATTAGCGCTAAACAATTCAACAATGTTGCCAACCGCCCTGCCCAGCGGAATGGCAAACAAGCATCTTTTTGTATGATTAAAAAGTTGGATATAATCACTTTGTAGCTAAAATGTCAAATCAGTTGGCCAAATAAAATCGTGTTCCGCGATTTTATGAATTAGGATCTTTTTACATTACGATCAGTTTCACAGGTTCAACCAGGTGCCAATCCCTTTTTCCTTGGCTTTTTTCACAATCAGGGGCGCCACGGCCATATCGTCGATGGCCAATCCCAGGTTGGCGGTCATGGTACGTTCTGCGGGTGTTTCGCGTCCGGGTTTAGCGCCCAAGGCCAGTTCGCCCAGGTCAGCGTGGATGGTTGGTGTATCTTGAAAATAACCCAGGTTCTGGTAATGCAGCATCTGGGGGGTATCGTCGGTGCAGAATTTGACGGCCTCATGCATGGCTGCCGGAGACCAGTAGGCATCAAAATCCACCAGCGAGGCAAAGGCACCGGCCGTCATCCAGCCTGCCTGAATGGTGGCATGCGGCGTTTTCATGATGGGGCCGGCCGTCACAATGATATCGCTGTCACTTACGGCGGCTTTTGGCTCTGACACCACTTCGACCTCTACTGAAAACCGGCTGCGCATCTCCCGGGCATATTGGTTGGCTGCATCGGCATCCACGTCGAAAGCCTTGACCTGCTCAATGGGAAACAATTCCTGCAAGGCTTCCAGGTTGGTTCGACCCTGGACGCCGCAACCCAAAATCCCCACTACTCTGGAATCCGGCCTAGCCAGATAACGCGCAGACAGGGCGGTTGCAGCTCCGGTGCGCATGCCCGTCAGCCAGACACAGTCCATAACAGCCACGGGCAGGCCGGTTTCGGCATCATTCAGAATCAGGAGGCCGGTGATATAGGGCAAACCCAGTTTGAGGTTGTTGGGGAATCCACTGACCCATTTGATGCCGGCAGCTTTCATACCAGGGATATAGGCGGGCATGGCGTGGATGAAATTGTCCCCGCCGCCGGGATGTACGCCGGGTTTGGGCGGCATTTCGGTCTGGTTTTTGCCCTTTTCTGTGAAGGCGATTTCCAACAGATCGATAATTTCAGCCATGCTGACCCCGGCCGCGATCACATCCGCTTTGCTGAGGTAGAGTAAACGCGTTTCAGACATCGCTCCCTCCTTTCCTATAAGCGTTTTAGATTTGTAGCATATTGAATTCCTTATTATTATGAGAGCTCCGCCCAAAATGCAAGACGATTCCTATGCACGTATTGGGTAACGCTTGCAATATAAAGATGATAGACGTATAGGTACCCTGTTTTAATTTGGACATTTGGTGAAGCCATTAAAATTGAAGGCACTAAATTAAGGAAACCATCATGCAGAAATTTTATGACTTTCTGGAAGCAAACAATGTCGCCTACGAGCGGCATGATCACCCGGCTGTTTATACCGTGGAGGAATCCGATCGTCTGGTACCCAAGCTGCCGGGTGCCAAAACTAAGAACCTGTTTTTGCGGGACGACAAGGGCAAGCGTCACTTTTTAGTGATGGTGCCCAGTGACAAGCAGGTCAATTTAAAGGGCTTGGCCGGTGAGATCGGCATCAAACGCATCAGCTTTGCATCGCCGCAGCGTTTGAAAAAATACCTGGACCTTGAACCCGGGGCCGTGTCGCCCATGGCGCTTTACAATGACAACGGCCACGACGTGGAAGTCTTCTTCGACCGGGATCTGTGGGAATCGGATGCCTTCCAGTTTCATCCACTGGTCAATACCAGCACCATCGTCATCACCCGCGAAAACATGGAGCGCTTCCTCAAGGCCACCGGGCACGCGTTTCAGATTATCCAGGTGCCGGCGCGCTAAACTCGAGACTGTAGAGATTTAGACAGGCTTTATACTGTAGGCGCTTACCGACAGGCTGGAAGGCTGGGACGCTTGGAAGCTAGAAGGCTGCTAATAGTTGAGAGCTATAGACAGCTTCACAGCCTCCTGGCTTTCTATCCATTAATAATGCATTTGATTTCTATACAAGCATCCTTGGGCAAACCGGCGACTTCCACCACCGCTCTAGCCGGCTTGTGGCCTGCAAAAAAATCCTCGTAGATACCGTTGAACTCCACAAAATCGCCCATGTCGGTCAAAAACACATCCACGGCCACCACCTGATTCAGGCTGCAGCCAGCCGCCTCGATAATGGCCTTCAGATTGGCCAGGGCCTGCTTGGCCTGGCCGGCCAGATCGGCGCTCACCAGTTCGCCGGTAGCTGGATCCATCCCCAACTGCCCACTCACAAAATGGAATGATCCCGCGCTGATGCCCTGTGAATAGGGGCCGATGGCCGCCGGTGCCTGGTCAGTCGAAATTACGTTAATGCCCATAATAAAACCTCCTTAATGATTAAATTCTAAATCCTAAAATCGAATTTTGAAAATTATGTAGGATTTAGGATTTCGTGCTTCGAATTTAAATTGGCAAAACGAATACTTTTTTAAGAAGAAATTTCCAGTTTTTAACATGTAAGATGAAAGCAGGCACCCACCTTTGCTTTGCCAATTTGTCGGTTGTACACGGCCACCGCCTTGTCATTGGGCCCGGCCATGTATTCAATCCCTTTTTTCTGAATCCATTTATCCAGGCCGGGCTCGGGCTTCATCAATCCATTGACGCCCATGCCCACGATGATCATCTCCGGCCCGCTGTCCACCAGCGCCTGAATGTCCTGGCGGATCAGGGCATGCCCGCGGCTGCGCCACCAGCCGTCCTGAATGCGGCCGTTCGGATATATGATCAAGTCCGACGTGATCCGGCGGCCGTCGATGACCATATCCCCAAATGAAAAGGATTCGATCATTATTTCCCCAATTCCTTACGTAAAAATCTTACCGCCTATGAGGTCGATCATTGGGTATTTTTTAACAGCTAGTCCGGTCTTAGTCAACGACCACCGACTTTGGCGGTGGCTTATGATTGGAATCAACGACTGCCACTGTGCCTGTTTTGAAATGTATAGCCAAGAATCAAACTATACGTAATTTTTTACCGTATAATTAGGGCAATCAAGCAGGATTGTCATTTGCCAGTTCTCTGACATCATAGCGCTATCTATCATCCCATACCATCTAAAAAATTGAATGCTATAAGCACCAGCAAAATATTGACACCAAAGCCATGAAGGAGGGTTGTCATGTTGAAAAACTATTCTAAAATTTTACTATTCAGCTGTTTGCTCTTGGTCCTTATTGCGCCTCATGCTCCTGCAACCGAAACAACAGCGTTCGGGCCCCAGGATTTTGGAATCGGCAACCTGCACCTGCACCTCTCCCGACATTCATTTTCGGTCGCCAATCCCGGAGAGGGATATATAACGATTACCAAGAACACACCGGAGCAATCCATCGATGCCGGTTTTCTATTCTTCAATCGCAAATTCATCCCGCTGGGCCAGTTCTACAGCGGTGAAGATATCATCAAATATAAAGATGTCCACTTGAAGACCAACAACCGTATAACCGTCTTTCTGATGGGTACGCCCGGTGCCTCCATCAGCATCAACATTGATAATGTGGACAGCCCGATTCCACCGCCGGAAATTAATTTCATAGCCGATACCTTGTCTATTGTCCCCGGCGACACCAGCGCGCTTTCCTGGGATGTTGCCCATGCAGACCTAATCTTTATCGACAACGATATCGGGTATGTCGATGCATCGGGATCCCTTGAAGTTCAACCGCTGGAAACCACAACCTTTAGCTTGAGTGCCATCGGACCCGGCGGTAATTCAACGGAAAGCATTACAATCACGGTGACACATAGCCCTCCCATGGTTGAAATTTTCGCCGAACCGGAAACGATCACCCTCGGCGAGTCAACGACGTTAACCTGGAATTCCGCCGATGCGGATACCTGCGTGATCGAACCGGACATATATGAAGTCGATCCCAACGGGACCTTATTTGTCGAACCGACAGAGACGACGGCTTATACCATCGTCGCTACCGGACCGGGCGGCACCGCCACAGATGAGGTGACTGTCACCGTGCGCAACCCGGAGCCAACCGTTGAATTCAGCGTCGAACCCGAAACGCTGATTCTGGGTGAATCCACCACCCTGACCTGGTCTTCTGAATACGCGGACACGTGTGTAATCGAACCCGATATTGGAAGTGTCGAATTAAACGGCTCCATCCTGGTAGCACCAACACAAACAACCACCTTTACCATCACGGCTACCGGATCGGGTGGTGCGACAACCCGGGATGTGCTGGTTACAGTCACCAATCCGCCGACTGTCAATTTGACGGTTTATCCGGGAACGATTCTCCGTGGTGGAAACGCCCTCCTTAGCTGGATTTCCCAGCACGCAAACAGCTGCACGATCGAACCGGATATCGGCGGTGTCGATCCCAGTGGCAACCTCGCCGTATCACCTGACGCCACCACAACCTACACCATTACCGCCACAGGTCCTGGGGGTACGGCAACAGACAGTGCCGTCCTTACCGTATTGTATCCGCCTAGCATCGCCATTACCGCAACGCCGTCCGAGATCATTCTGGGCGAACCATCCACCCTGACCTGGAACTCTACCTATGCAGACACCTGCATGATCGAACCTGGTATCGGCAATGTAGCTGTCGATGGATCCCTGGCAGTTACGCCTGACCAGACGACCACCTATACCATTACCGCAACCGGTCCCGGCGGATCTGCCGCTTCCGAGTTAACGGTTACGGTTTATCAACCACCAACCGCTACAATCTCCACTGATCCGGATTCGATCTTATTGGGTGAATCGTCTATACTTTCCTGGGCCACTTCTCATGCCAGCAGCATCGAAATCGACCAGGGGATCGGACCGGTTGCAGCCAGTGGTTCCATGTTCGTATCGCCCACGGAGACAACGGTCTACACCATCACCGCTTCTGGCACAGGAGGCAGCGTGTCCACACCGGCGACGGTAACAGTTGTCGAAACACCCCGGGTCGGCTTGGTGGTTTCTGATGATGAGATCAATTATGGCGACACCGTAATCCTGAGCTGGTCGGCGGAAGGGTACGATCATGTTTACATCAACGACGGTAACAGCGTCACCGCAGAATTGCCTAATGGCATTCAGGTGCTTACACCCGAATTTACCACCACGTATTCGCTGTCAGCAACCAATACAGACGGACCTATTTATTTAACCGCATCCGTCAAAGTAGTTGGAAATCCACCCGAACTTCAGCCGGAAGGATCATTCGGCATACAATATGAGAATCTCGTGCCTGGGGATGCCAGTCTTCCCGCCTATGATACCGATCGATTTATTATCTTAACCGGGCTGGTTACCGAAATAACCGGCTCACCGCTTGCTGATGTAACGGTCCAGGTTCACAATCATCCTGAGTACGGTACTACATCAACTGATGAAACCGGCCGGTTCTCCATCCCTGCCAATGGCGGTGATGTGCTGACAATTGTCTACCAAAAGCATAATTATCTATCCAGCCAGCGAAAGGTGAATACCGGACACAATGACATCGTGGTCGTTGAAACCATTGCCATGATCGAACCGGATCCAAGGGCCACCACTTTCACTTTCGACGACAACCCCGACACAATTATTACGCATCAAAGTACACCGGTGATAGACAGTTTTGGGACCAGATCACTAACTTCGGTCTTCACCGGAGATAATACAGCCTATGAAGTCGATGCCAATGGCAATGTAGTAAGAGAATTGACCGCCATTACCACCAGAGCCACCGAATATACCACACCGGAGTCCATGCCGGCCAAGCTACCGCCCACATCGGCCTATACATATTGCGTAGAACTTTCCGTGGATGGCGCCCAAAATGTCCAGTTTGAAAAACCGGTGGTAACCTGGGTGGACAATTTTCTGGGGTTTGATGTGGGTGTTGCCGTTCCGGTTGGATACTATGATACGGTTCAGGGCGTCTGGGTGCCTCTGGACAATGGCGTGGTGGTTAAACTATTAGACACCGACGCAAACGGTATCGTGGATGCCCTGGATGCGGATGGCGACGACCAACCCGACGATCTTGATGAAGATGGGCTCTTTGCCGATGAAGTCAAGGGCCTGGAGGATAGTCTGGCGTATACGCCTGGTACGACTTACTTTCGAACGGAGTTAATCCATTTTTCTTCAGTAGACAAAAATTTCCCACGGGGCACGCCGCCAACGGCATCACGGCCCGGAAACTTTATTGGGCCGTTTTCCGACAGTGACAATAATAACAATAACGCTTGTTTTGGCAATCAGATAGGCTCCTATGTAGAAGAGCGAAGTCGAATTGTTCACGAGGACATATCTATCCCCGGAACCGAAATCAGCTTGCATTATACCAGCAGTCGCGTCGCCGGCTACGATACGGTGATTACCGTGCCGGCTAGCGGTGATACAGTCCCGGAAGTACTTAAGCGGATCGATGTAACTGTAAATATCGCCGGAGTGATACTCGAACAGGTGTTGCCTCCCGAACCAAATCAAGTTGCTGTATTTTTCTGGGACGGAAAGGATTATCTGGGCAACTCACTTCAAACACCGATCCCAGCTCATATAGCAGTGGGTTTTGTATATGATTCGATATACTTTACGCCTGGCGATTTTGACCAAGCCTTTGCACAGACAGGTGTTGAAGCGACAGACATTCCCGCTCGCCAGGAGATAGTTCTATCTAAAAAATCGAGCATCATGATTCATCCGGCCAAAAGTAAAGCGTCTCAAGACTTAGCCGACGGCTGGACCATCTCGAACCACCACCATATGAATCTGCAGGACCTGTCTACCCTGCATAAAGGGGACGGCACGATTGCTCTGAACAATGTTCGAACAATGGAAAGGTTTGCCGGTACTGGCTTTTCGGGACAAGGTACGGATGGAAGTCCGGCTTTGACGACCCGCATTGCATTTCCAGAAGTATTGGTAGCCGATGCCGAAGGGAACCTTTATTTTTCGAACGGTTGGGGTACGATAAAAAAGGTGGATTCCAATGGCAATATATACACCGTAACCGGAGATTCTGGGGTATATGGTTTTAGCGGTGACGGCGGCCCTGCTATTGATGCAACAATTGTAAACTGTAGTGGGATAGCTGCCGATAGCAATGGAAATATATATTTTTCTGATACCGGTAATGATTGCATCAGAAAGATCGATGCCAATGGCATAATAGATACAATTGCCGGCATACCCTTGTCACCAGGTTACAGTGGTGACGGCGGCCCGGCTACCCAGGCGCAATTTTATAATCCCAGAGGTGTTGCCGTGGATGACATCGGGAATCTCTATATTGCCGATGACTACAATCATTGCATTCGCAAAATCGACCCCAACGGCATTATCACGACCATCGTCGGCGGCAATGGCTGTGGCTACACTGGTGACGGTGGATTAGCTATAGAGGCACAAATTTGCCGTCCCCGTGGGATTGCTGTGGATTTGTTCGGTAGTATTTTTTTTGCAGATGAGAACAACGGCGTTGTTAGAATGATAAACACCCAAGGTGTTATCACTACTTTTGCTGGAACCGGCGCATATGGCTTCAGTGGTGACGGCGGGCCTGCCAGCGAGGCCCAGCTTCGTGCTCCCAGGGACGTAGCAGTTGACAATGTTGGCAATGTGTACATCGCGGATGATTATAACCGTCGTATTCGAATGGTCAACACCAGCGGAATCATCACGACGGTTGCCGGATCTGGCGAGGATGGCGTTGGCGGCACAACCGGCCCAGCTGCTTTAGCCAAATTCAAGCACCCAATCGGTGTTGCACTGGATAATGAAGGCAACATATACATCGCGGACAGGGACAGTAACATGATTAAAAAAGTCTCTTTTCCATCTGCTTTCACCGAGGAAATCATAAGTGGCGGCAATGTATTCTCTGAAGAAAGCCTTGAGGGGCATGTCATGTCCAGTACGGGATTGCATACCGGGACCGCAGACCTACACTCCAGCATTGCCCGCAACACGTTTGAATACGATGATTACAGGCGCTTGGTTGCCATCGTTGACCGCTTCGGTAACACGGTTACCATCTCCAGAGATGAAGATGGCGTTCCCCACGCCATCACTTCACCCGACAGCCTAACCACAAACCTGGTTATCGATGATAATAATCATCTGATCCGTATCATTTACCCTGATGGAACTTATTATGAGTTCGAATACGATTCAGAAGGATTGATGACCAAGAAAATTGAACCAGAGGGCAACCAGTTCGAGCATGAGTTTGATGAAAACGGCCGTATCATTCAGGTAACCGATCAGGAAGGCGGCAGTTGGACTTTCAGCAGAGAACGGCTTCTCAGTGGAGAAATTCTCTCCCAGGTTGCCACGGCTGAAGGCAATACAACCTCATATCTGGATATGCCCGAATTTACGGATACATTTACCGCAACAATCACAGCACCATCGGGCGCCGAAACTTTATTCAGCCGCTCAGATGACGGTGTTTCAGTTACCAAAACACTGCCATGTGGCATGACGCTTTCCTTCAAGACCGACCTTGATCCCGAGTTCAGATATGAATACATCCGCGAGATCATTGAAACAACACCGGCAGGACTGGAAAAATCGACTATCAGAGAAAAACAATACGCACCGGATTCTGTCAACAGCGGTTTTCTATCCATCACAGAAACTGTGGACGCCAACGGCAAACCGACAACAATCACCGATGATATGGGATCCCAGAAAGTTATCACCAGCCCCGAGGGCAGGACAACCACAACAACCTATGACCCGCTCACATTGTTGACAACCGCCATCTCAAAACCCGGCCTTCATGATACCATATTCGGCTATGATGCCCGCGGCAGAATGATTTCTACGACGACTGGCGCCAGAGAAACGACTTATAGTTACAATACCGATGGTTTTCTGGAGTCTATTACCGATGCGGAAAACAACACCACCGGCTATATTTATGATGAAGTCGGGCGTATAACGCGAATTGATCGACCGGATAATGCATCGCTATGGTTCACATACGATGCAAACGGCAATATGACGGTCCTGACCAATCCTAACACTATCGACCATGTGTTCGGATATGATTTAGTGAATTTAAATGATGGCTATACTACGCCGCTTAGTGGATCCTACAGCTTTGATTATGATCGTGACAGGCGGTTGACCCGCATCGATTTTCCTTCCGGAAATCAGATCACCAATATCTACGATACCACCCGGCGCAGCCAGGTTCAGACGCCCGAGGGCGTTATCGACTATACCTATTTGTGTGCTGATAAGATTGAATCAGTCACAAATGGTTTGGATACAATTACCTATGCCTATGACGGTCAGCTGCTAACATCTGTGACCTTGAGCGGTACACTGAACCAATCTCTTGATTACACCTATAACGACGATTTCAATAGGACGGCCTTTACCTATGCAGGCGATACAACAAACTATACGTACGACGATGATGACCTTCTGACAGGATCCGGTATATTCACCATCAACCGAAATACAGACAATAGCTTGCCTGAATCAGTCAGCACCGAAACATTTGGCCTGAACCGCATATTTAATGGATATGGCGAGGTGGATGCAGAAAGCACCATTGTAAACAGCCTCTCGATATCAATTTTTTCGCTCATAAGAGACAACAACGGCCGGATTACCGATAAGACCGAAACCGTGGCAGGAATTATTACCGATTATGATTACACCTATGACGCGATGGGTAGGCTCCTGCTCGTCACCAAAGATGGCACATTGGTGGAGGAATACCAATACAATGCCAATGGTACGCGCATTTATGAAATGAACGCGTTAAAAGGCATTACAGGTAGAAGCCTTAGCTATTCTGATGAAGATCATCTCTTGACTGTCGGTAGTGTGGCCTACCAATATGATCTGGATGGCTTCCTCACCAGCAAAACCGATGGGGCTGATGTAACACAATATGACTTTTCATCAAGAGGTGAGCTGCTGAGTGTTTCCTTGCCGGACGGCACCCTGATCGAATACGTCCATGATCCCCTGGGGAGACGAATCGCCAAAAAGGTCAACGGAACCATCGTTGAAAAATATCTCTGGCAGGATATGACCCGCCTTCTGGCAGTTTATGACGGCAGCGACAATTTGCTGATGCGCTTTGAATATGCTGATGCCCGGATGCCTTTGGCAATGACAAAAGGTGGAACTAAATACTACCTTGCCTATGACCAAGTCGGCTCTCTTAGAGTAGTTGCTAATGCGGACGCAAATGTGGTAAAACAGATTACTTACGATTCATTCGGCAACATCATCAGCGATTCAGCGCCATTGTTTCAAGTTCCATTCGGCTTCGCCGGCGGACTGCACGACAGAGATGCAAACCTTGTACGATTTGGCTACCGCGACTACGATCCCGAAATCGGTCGTTGGACTGCTAAAGATCCCATCTTTTTCGAAGGCGGAGATACAGACCTTTATGGGTATGTGCTGAATGATCCGGTTAGTAGCGTTGACCCTTTTGGATTAATTGATAATCCTTTCCCAAATTTGCCATCATTTACAGATGCTTTTCCAAATTCAGATTTTGCTGCGCCTACTGCAGATATTATTATAGGAGGAATTGAAGCTGGTGCATCCATAGTTGGTACGACAGCATCAGTGATTGCATATTTTTCAGGCCCACAATTTTGGTGGTTACCTATAATAATTGGCCCTACTAGCATAGAGGCTGGCATAGACGCTACTAACAGAATAACGAATGCAATTGATAGATTGGGAGGCAATTCTGCATGTCAGTAAACAATAAGAAATTTGCAATTAGTGTTGCATCTCTTAGCGCAAACATTTTTCTGATACTGGGAACTATTATCTTAAGCATCTATCTAATCGCACCTATGCTTGGTGGAGAATTTTTTCCTTACGCAATCCTCAAATTTGTAAGTTGGCTGGGCATTGCATTCATTATCAGATTTGAATTAAGCCGAATAAAAAAAGAATTAAGAATGAGATTATTCGATTACATTGCTATCGCTCTAATTCTATTTCTCAATATTTTGTTATGGTTCAAATTTCCAATCAATCTATTATTTGGTACCATATGTACTATCGGACTGATATTTTCTTTTATTAAACAAAGAAAATGGAAAAAGATGAATAACAAGAAATTCAATTAAGAATGCGATAATCACTAATGCAAATAAATAAAGAAAAAGGTACTTATTGTTCTATCAATTGATTTCGGTCTCAAAGAATTTTATGTAAAAAAATAATAAGAGACAGGTACTTATTGTTGATAGCTAGAAATTAAAAATTTTGAGATCATCGTATAAAGAAATAAAGAACCAGGTACTTATTATTGATAAGGTACATTTACGAAATGATAATTATTACTGAACTTTCGCACTTATTTTAAATTTACAAAGAGGGGCAATCTTCTGAAAACATTAGATAAATAGTTGAAAAGCGGCTCCCAATTTAGTATAGTTGAAAGCGATAACTAACCAAAAATACTAAATAAAAGGAACCGTCATGAATTCAAATAATACATTTTCCCTCTCTTTGCAAAAACAAATTCAAAATGAAGATATTGCCATCGATACTGAAGTGGGACGCGTCTTTGATTATAGAAATAAAGGGACAGGTACTTATTATTGACAAGCATGATTAATCATGTTTAGGTTGGTCACATGAAATATCAGACGATATTAAGCTTCTAATTCAGATAGGAGGATAGTGCCATGCCAAGAACATCAAGGCTGATCGTTCGCGATGAACAGGCTGTTTATCATGTTATTTCCCGAACAGCTTTGGACGGATTTCCTATTGGTGATGTTGAAAAAGATTTTATGTTGAGGTTAATTAAGAGGTTATCAAATCTTTATTTCACTGAAATATTAGGTTTTTGCCTTATGAGCAATCATTTCCATTTGTTGGTTAAAATGCTTCCAGAAAGTGATTTTAGCGATGACGATGTTCAGCGGCGTTGTCAGGCTTATTATGGCAAAGACTATATCTTTCCCGAAGCGCATCTGCCTCATTTCAGAGTCAAACTAGCCAATCTTTCTGAATTCATGCGAGATGTTAAAGTCAACTTTGCACGTTATTACAACCGCCGTCATGACCGGAAGGGATATTTTTGGGGAGATCGTTTCAAAAGCGTTCTCGTAGACAAAGGTGAGACGCTTGTTAACTGTCTGGCATATATCGACTTAAACCCATTACGTGCTGGAATTGTTGAAAAACCTGAGGATTATCGCTGGTCTTCAATCGGGTATCACCTACAAACTGGCAACAAGAACCATTTCCTATCCACAGATTTTGGTCTTAAAGAATTCAATGTCAGAAGCAAAAAAGAACGGATTCGTAGATATCGCCGATACATGTACCATGCCGGCTCCATTGATCGTCCTGAAAAAGGGAAAACGAAAATTATCAATCCGCGATTGTTAAAAAGGGAAAAAGGAAAAGATTTCGAAATCACCCAGGCCAGCAGGTTGCGTTACCGTACCCGATATTTTACGGATTCCGGCATTATTGGTTCAAAGAATTTCGTGTTAACCCATTATAAAAAGTTTCAGCATATTTTTAAGTCCAAAAACGAAAAAAAGCCCAAACCAATTCAAGGCCTATCTGGGATTTATTCTCTAAAACGGTTATCAGAACTGATCTGACCTTAAATCATCTCAGACTACACGAACCTTATATCGATTCCAAAGGATAGCTGTGTCCAAACATGCAAAATTCAGCCGACATACCTCAAAATAAGCCTATCTGACTCTCACCTAAGCATAGGCACCCAATTGCAAGAAAACATAACGGAATATTCTAAGACTATTCTATAAGGTAGGGTTGTATTATTTATATAGTGCCTGTCACTATTATTGATATGTACAGTCAGCAAAAGCCAAAAAACAAGATGCTCTGTCTTAATTTCTTTGGCTATCTCTTTGATACCTACCGGCCGCTAACCATAATGCCCTCCTAGTGTAGAAATGGCTTCTGGGCTTCACATCCGGGCGTATTCCTTTTACTTTTGTGCAAATCCCCAAGAAAATGAAAGGCCCAATTTTTCCATACCGCCCACTCGAACCGCCGCAAGAAAAGCAGAGGCAGCCCATTTTTGCATGCCCGCCTTGGTCACCAAATCGCTGTAAAATTTTACATCCACCCGCTTTCTTTCGATTTCATTGTCTAGCTCACCATAGCCGTAGCAGAGATCGTGCGGCAGACAACATTTATAGGTGATATCCTCCCACTTGCAGCCTGTGAATAACCCCATCAGTTCATCCGGCAACCCCGAGCACCCGTCAAACGTCCAATCCTTGTATCGCTCAGGTTGGGATTCTATGCGGTCAACCAGATAGTCCAGGTTGAAATGCCGGCACAATTCCAGTGCCTCGCTTGTTGTGATCATATCTCCTACATTGGGCTTTTTCATTTTATCTCCTTTACTCTTACCCTTACATCGATGGCCGCGTTAAATCATTTTGATTCATCAAAGCCACCCAGCCATGGCACCATTTTCACTGAATCCGGCTGCCCTTGCGATTATTCCGGTCATATAAAAATGATATTCGGTATCGATCTTCATTCCCCCTTTGTTGCATTTTTTGTAATCTTTCGTTCATGCACATCATGAAAAGCAGACCCTATGCTTCCTTGGTTCACTGTAAAAAATATTACAGCCTGGTTTAAAGCGCCCATTCTAAGGAGCCACATGCTTATCCAAATAAACCTCCAATCCGGTACGCGGCCGCAAAGATTCAGGTGCCTGACAGATAGTTCAACTATTTTTTGAATTGCTGATTGAAGAGAAGTCACATTCAGGTATGGCGCAGGTTTGGACTTTAGTAATCAGTATCAAAGCCAAAATGGACTCGCAAGAAATTTTTTCCGGTTGCCACTTAGCGCCTTAATCCTAATGATGCATTGTTCAGGCAAGGGTGATTTCATTCCTTTTTTGTTTTCTGCGCCCTGGTGGCGGCACGATTATTGACTTCACTAAAAAATATGTGCTAACTAATTCGTTATTACCACTAGGCGCTAACCCCAACTCGGAGGTAGCCAGGCTATGCATTACAGAATCCTGTTTCTTGAACCAAGAAATGGGATTTTTCTTTTTTCCAGGCCCTATTTGCCACCCCACCAACCACATGCGAAAGGAGGTTCGGCATGAGACTGATCAAGATGATTACGGTTTTCGCGCTCCTGATTTTAATGGGTTTCACATTCGCCTGGGGCGCTGTGGAGGTCGTCCGCGACCAATACGGCATACCCACCATCAAAGCAGACACCGAAGAAGAATTATTTGAAGAATTCGGGTACACCACCGCTGTGGATCGCCTATGGCAGATGGAAGTGAACAAACGTTGGGGAAGAGGAACCCTGGCGGAAATTTTCGGGCCCGACCTGGTACCATCGGACATGCAAAACCGGCTTTGGAACTACACCGAAGATGAATACCGCATCATGTTTGAGCAGCATTCCGCCGATGCCCGCAAGTTATATATGGCCTATTTGCGCGGTGTAAATCGACGGGTCAATGAAGTTCTGGCGGACCCCAAAATTATGCCCATGGAATTTTTGGCCATTAAGCTAAAACCTCAGCATTTCACGTCATCCGACATCCTGGCATTTTTTAAGAGTCTGATGCGGCGATTCGGCATGATTGGCGGTTCCGAATTGAAGAACCTGAATGCCCTGCAACTGCTAACCGAGCGGCTGGGAAAAGAAGCCGGATGGGCGGCTTTCAATGACTGGCGCTGGATCAATGATCCGGCGGCTCCCACCTATATGGATGAGCACATTTCCGATAAGTTCGTTCCAACAATCAAAGCCAGCGCCGGTATTCCCACTTATCTGGATGAAGACACGGCAATTGCCCAGTTGACCCAGCAAGATGAATTGCGTTCAAAACTGGCCTTCGGTGAAGCCCGACGAATCGGTGCTCCGGTAAAACTTGGCAGCAACACCTGGACCTTATCCCCTCAGGTAACCGGAACCGGATATCCGATTTTGGTGGGGCAACCCCAAATGCAGCACCCGGTTCCGAGCATCATTAATGAAGTGGCGCTCAAGGGTGGTCGATTTAACATCGTTGGAATGACATTCCCTATTTTACCTTTGGTACCCATCGGCCACAATCACTTCCTGGCATGGTCGCACATGGTTGGCATGTGTGACAACGTCGACGTGTACCAGGAAATTTTAAATCCCTTCAATAAGGAAGAATATTTATTCAACGGCACATGGCACAAGATGCAAAAAAGGATCGAGAAGATCAAGGTGGCCGGTGGTGAAACCAAAGAAGTTGTCATTTACAAAACCGTGCATGGTCCGGTATTTTCCCCATATCCCCTTGATCCGGCCACGGCCGAAGTCGATAAAGTATATACCAAAAAGATCGCCCATTGGAAAATAGAGGCCCTTTCCAGCGACGGCTGGCTGAAAATGATGATGGCCAAAAACGCAACCGAATTCGGCCAAGGGGCTGCCCTGATCATGACATCCCTGCATACCTCCTATGCCGATATTCATGGCAATATCGGCTACTGGCACACCGGTCTGAATCCGGAAAGGACCGAAGGTTATGATCCCAGGCTGCCGCTCCCGGGAACGGGGCGGGCGGAATGGACCGGCCGTTATTTGCCCAACGCCAGTGTTATCAATCCCGAGAAGGGCTTTGTAACCGGCTGGAACAACAAAGCGTCTCCGGATACCCGCAATCCGGACGGTGAAAATCCCGATTATCAATTCGGCCGGCATCACAGGGCCTTATGGCTATTGGGGACCCTGAAGGATGCCAAAAACATGAATATGCAGGCCAACCAGGCCTTCATGCAATACGCCGGCGGCGCTGGGACCTACTATCCACAGCACAATGCCTACGGGTTCCTCTGCAAGGATTTTCTGCCGGACATGGCCGGGGCTGTCAAAAAGGCCGCTATCGCGGATAAACCCCTACTCATGAAGATATTGCAGGTATTGTCTAACTGGGATGGCAGATCGGTAATCGATGTGGTCGAGGATGATCGCTTTCAGGCCGGGCAGACAATTTTTCTGGAGTGGCTGCCCCGGGCGATCAAGGCCACCTTTGAAGATGAATTTGCCGACATCGAGGACTTCAAACTGGTTCACAGCAGCTTATTCAATCTTTTTTTACGCTGTATCGACGGACCGGCTTCAACCCTGCCTGTCTCGCGCAACTATTTCGATAACATCAATACCCAAGCAGTCGAAAACGTGGCAGACATTTTCCTGACAACTCTATTAGAGACGGCTGCGGCTTTGCAGGAAAAATTCAACAACGATGATCCGGCCTCATGGCAAGCCCCCCGAAGTAAAATCATATTTAAGCATCCCATGTTCGGGCCTGTGGCCGAAATGTGGGACAATAATATCGGCTCCTATATTCAAATCGTGGAACTCCGGCCGGAAGGTGCGGTGGGGTATAGCCGCTGGCCGCTGGGGCAAAGCGGCAATATCAGCCTCGGGCCCGATCAGAAGCCGATCTTTGATGCCCACTTTCTCGATATGCTGCCGCATTACAAAAATTACACCTATCAAAAGATGGGACTGGAATAAAATCGTGTTCCACGATTTTATGATAACTAAAACCCCTATCCCTGCAGCAAGGGGTATCACGGGATTTTATCGAAATTCATCGAATTTCGGTACTGCACTTTCGCTAGAAAAGGATCTTTATTCATAATTTGAAGTCATCCACCACTGTCTACAGCGGCCGCTGTCAAAACTTCGGCGATGAGTTCGGCTTTGTCGAATGAGCTTGCCGAATTCGAATTCTCACTCGATGGCCTCAGTCGAGTCGCAGTGGAGAATTCAAATTTATTCTACCCGAAATAAGGGTTTTCAGAAAAGAGAAATGCCTTGCGGTACCGTAGAACTCGGAACTGCAAGGCATTTTTACTCAGAACCTTCTTAATATTTTGTTACGGCAATTTCATTTTTACCGATGCAGTCTAAATCGCTGCTCTGCGATCGGTCATGCGTCGATCGGGGTACTGATTACGGCGCTCCCGGTCTGTATGTAAATAGGCTTCAACCAGTCTTCGATCCGCGCGAGATCGCCTTTCTGTCTGGCTTCTTCTTTCTGGAGCAAAGTTCCCCTGCTGATCACGATACTTGCCCAAATGCCAAAGCCCATCGATTTTTTCTATATCGATCAGGATGCATTCCAGACGGTCTTGGTCCATGATGCAGATCTCATTGGTTTTGATGAGGTGTACCGATTCGACACAAGCCGAGCACAGGCACATTTTTTCAGGCCTCATTTTCACATGAACCGCTGATCCATTCACCACATGGACACAGGTCAACCACATGCTATCCGATCCCATGCTTTCCTCGAACAATAAGTGTATTCACCGCTAATTCAATCAAGTTCAAGATAATGCTTTTTCGTATTTACTCACTTTTTATTTAAAAGTCAATTCAACTCCACGACCAACACATAACTTTTCCCTTTTTTAATAAAATAGTACTTTCAATTTTAATTTATTTATATATATGCTGAAAACAATAAATAACAAAATGATTTCATTAAAAAAAATTCTCTTTAATGACTGAAGCTTGGCCTTAATCCCTAACATGGAGATCGGCTGACATGAAAAACATCATAGTTGTGATTGCAATCGTCGCCGCGGGTTTCTTGGCTTACCAAAACATCTTTAATGCTCTACCTGATGAAAACATGATATTCACGCTCAACAACTGTGAATTATGCGACATGGCCAAAGAATTAATGGATGAGTACGATATCTAATATACGGAATACAACGTTGAAGACTCCGGTTAAATCCCAGTCGAAATTCTGGTTCAAGGCATAGGAGGGAGTTCAAACTTACAGCCCAAAATCAAATACATCGATATCACCGTTGTCTGTGGGCAGCGATATCGAGTTGTCACCATTGCCGAGGGTACCTGTATAGGACGTGGTTGTGCTGTTCGAGTCTTAAAAGACCAGGTTGTGCTTAGATACTGTTCCCGCATTATCCACTCTATTCGAAAAAATCGCAGAGGTGCTTGTGCGAATACTCAGCTCGATGCGGCCGTTGACGGTTTCCAGTTCAAAACCCCGGTTTGTGGCGGCCACGCTGCGCCACATCAATTTATTTGGGGGTGGCAGTTCCAAGGCCTGCTTCGCATTTGTTATGATATTCAGAGTATCGCCCATGCGTACCGCAATGGTGGCACCGCACCACC
>Ga0180436_10001021_pt1 | contig 27882 bp, 24 predicted proteins | sample SS_ome_2_FD_132434 | JGI IMG/M metagenome (GOLD analysis project Ga0180436, IMG submission 132434) | Hypersaline lake sediment archaeal communities from the Salton Sea, California, USA - SS_3_S_2 metaG | ecosystem: Environmental > Aquatic > Non-marine Saline and Alkaline > Hypersaline >... | reverse complement strand
AAGGCAATGCAGAATTCCCCTTGGGCGGCGAGGGAGTGCTGATCGAACTCGTGCAGGCTCCACCCGGGATCTGCCGGGAGTTCCGGCGGCAATCCGTCGAGTGATTCTCCGGAAACCTGCGAAACCCGCAGAATGTCATCGCCTGCTCAAGGCCGGACCGCCAGCTTGGCGGGCTCCTGGTTGCGCCAGAGATCCAGCGTGATGGGCTTCCCGGATCCTGCAAGGTCCGTGTAGCGCCGGGAGAACTCGGCAAGGTTCTTGACGCCGGTCCCGTTCACGCCGCGAATGACGTCGTTGACGCGCAGGCCCATGGCGGCCGCCTTCGATCCCGATTCGAGTTCCGCCACCAGCACCCCGTTCGTGTCGCCGAGGCCCATGGCGGACATGTCGTTCTCGTCCCGCAGGTCGCGCACCGAGGCGCCGTTCCAGTCCGCTGATTCCGCGGGGGTTCCCTTGCGGTCCCATCCCCGGCTGGCAATGTGGGCCGCTTCGAGGGTTCCGGGGAGCGGCGGGGTGCGGGCGATCGCCTTCAATTCGGGCTTCCGCACCCCGAACCGGTCCATCGGGAAGTTCTTGAACCCGAGATCGAGCGCGGGCGAGGAGTCCCGGACGCGGTAGTCACCCCGCTCCGGCGCCACGAACATCGCGTCGGCCACGATCGAGTGCTGTTCGCCGCCCTTGGCGAAGGCCTGCAGCTTGACCGCGGGCCGCGGCTCCTTCGCGTCCGGGTCGTGGGCCAGGTTGTAGTCCATGTTCGCGCCCTGGTCGGTCTTGCCCATGCCGGCCGGACGATAGGAGTCGCGGCTGAGGATGTTGTGCTTGAAGGTGGTATTGCAGTCCGGATACCAGACGTGCGGACAGAACGTCCAGTTGATCATGATGTTGTTCTCGACCACGCGGTTGTATCCTTCCCGCAGCTTGATTCCTCCGGCCAGGCACAGGTTGTTGCAGATCCGGTAGTTGCTCGATCCGTCGTCGAGATCGATGTCCCAGCCGTGGTCGCAGCGCCAGCGGCTGTTGCGGATGACGATGGTCTTGCGGCAGTCCCATGCCGGCATGTCGGGGTGCTGTTTGACCCATTGGGCCGTCACGCCGCGATTCTTGTGCCAGAACCGGTCGCGCCCCCAGCTGTTGAACGAGCCATGATCGCCGGTCTCCTTGACCGTGTCGAAGACGTCGTTGAACTCGATGAGGTGCCCGCCGAAGCACCCGTCGCAGATGTTGATCCCGGCCCGCGGACAGTCGTAGATGCTGCAATGCCGGACCGTCACGCCCTCCGAGATGGCGATGTTGACGCCGGCAGTCTGCTTCTCGATCCGCCCGCTGCGGCGGATCAGGCAGTCCTCGACGAGGCAGCCGGCGGGATAATTCGACGTCCTCGGGCCCGGAGTCTTGTCCATCTCCCCGAGGGTCTGGGTCTGCCCGTATTCGAAGAGCGGGGAGCGGACCGAATCGGGATCCCCGACAAAGCTCACGCCGCTGGCGCCGGCCTCCGCGAGGTGGCAGCCGACGATTGATATACGGCGATTGTAGTTGTTGACGAAGACGGCGTTGCTGCCCGCCTGGTCCACGAAACAATCCCGCAGCGCGCAATCCTCGGCCCCGTTGAAGAACACCGCCCCGCCGCGCCAGGTGGTCCAGTCGCTGCGCAGCAGCGGCTCCTTGTTGTCCATGAAGGTGCGGGCGGTGTGGGTCAGGGTGAGGCCCTCGAGGACAATGTGCCGGACCGGGGCGTCCTCCGAACCGCGGAACTCGACGAGGCATGGCAGACGGACCGCTTCGACGCGGGCCGTTCCGAGGTCGACCCCTTCGGGCGGGTGGTAGTAAAGGGTGCCGGCCCTGGAATCGAGGAACCACTCGCCGGGGGCGTCGAGTTCCTCGAAGATATTCTCGACGAAGCGGAACTTCCTGTGGCCGCCCATCTGGCGGTTGTTCTGCCAGCCCCCCACCATCTCGAGCTTGCCGCCGTCCGTCTTGCCGGTGATCCTCCAGTGCATGTCGCCCCAGAGGTTGCTGTGCATGGCATGGAGATAACCCCCGGACGGGTCCTTCCATGATTTCACTTTCTCCGGCGAGGTGCACTTCTCAGAGAACCCCTGGAAGTATTGGGCCTCCGGGTCGTAGTCCGGGAAACGGGCCATGGGCTGGCGCCGCCCGTTCAAAAAGAGCTGATCGGAGACAAAACCTTCCGGCACCTTGGCCTGCATGATCCCTTCGCGATACGGTTTCCACTCCGCCTCGACCGGTTGGCCGCCACTCAGGACGACCTGCCCGTCCGGCGCTCCCTTGAAGACGACCGGGGCGTCCATGGCGCCCGAGTCCCCGGCCGTGAACACAAGCGCCTCGGGCAGGTAGTAGACGCCGCCCGCGAGGTGGACCGCAACGGGCTCCTTCCCCAGCCGGGGGTGCTTGCGCACCGCGAGGCGGGCGGCGTTCAGGGTCCGGAGCGGCTCGGCTTTGGTGCCGGCAGCCTCGTCATCGCCCTCCGGCGAGACCCACAGGTCCGCCGCGGCGAGCGGAGTGATCCAGAGAGCAAGCCATGCCGGCACGGCCATGGTGATCTTCATCTTCATGCGCGGATGCTGGTCGGTCGATTCCGAGGCATGCTACGGGGTCGCGCCGGGCCGTCAACAAATCAAGCCGGCGTCCGCCCGGTCCGGGCCGGGTCAATTCTGCGCCGCCCGAAGCCTTGACGAAGCGGGAGACTTGGGTACAACTACGCCCCCCCGGCGAGGGGATCAAACCGCAAGAAAGGACCAAGACATGCCCGAAGCTACCGGCAACCTGACCGCAAAGGACTACGGAATCGGCACCCCCCAGCGCAACACGCCTTACGAACTGAAGGGCGCCGGTCATTACGACTGGGGCATGAAGGACCGCCTCTCGCGCATCTTCAACCCGAAGACGGGCCGCACCGTCATGCTCGCCTTCGACCACGGCTACATCATGGGACCCACCTCCGGCCTCGAGCGGATCGATCTCTCCATCGCCCCGATCCTCGAACACGCCGACTGCCTGATGTGCACCCGCGGCGTCCTGCGCACCCTCGTCCCGCCGACCATCAACAAGCCCATTTCGCTGCGCACCTCGGCAGGGACAACCGTCCTGACCGAACTCAATGACGAGTGCCTCGGGGTCGAAATCGAGGACGCCATCCGCCTGAACGCCTCCATGATGGCCGTCATGTGCGCCATCGGGAACGAGAAGTTCGAAGGCCTCACGATCCGAAACCTCTGCAAGTCGATCGAAACCGGCAACCGCTACGGCATCCCGACCCTCGGAGTGAACGCCGTGGGCAAGGAACTCACCCGCGACGCCCGCTATCTCGGCATGGCCGCCCGCGTCGTGGCCGAAAACGGAGCCCAGGTCATCAAGACCTACTATTGCGCCGAAGACTTCGAGCAGGTCACCGCCGCCTGCCCCGTCCCGATCGTGATCGCCGGCGGCAAGAAGCTCCCCGAACTGGATGCCCTCGCCATGGCGCGCTCCGCAATCGACAAGGGCGCCCTGGGAGTCGACATGGGCCGCAACATCTTTCAGGCGGAGGACCCCGTCGCCATGATCAAGGCCGTGCGGCACGTGGTCCACGACGACGCCACGCCCGAAGCGGCCCTCGATATGTACAATGATCTCAAGGGGAAACCGTGAGGACCCCGGCGCCTTCAGACCCGGCCCCGCTTCCCTCGACGGAAGGGGACCGCCCCGCCCCGAGCATAGCCGATCCCTCCATGGCCGCCGTCAACATCGCCGACTTCGAGACGATCGCCGCTTCGCTGGCCCCGCAGGTGATCGCCATCGCGGGTGGAGACCGGCATTGTGACCTCACGCTCTACCACGAACTGCGCGAGAAGCCCTACGTCCGGCAGTGCGTCTTGATCGGCGACGCCGCCGAAATGCGTCGTGGCGCCGAGCACCTCGGCTTCGCGATCGCCTCCGAGGATGTTGTTGGAACGGCCTCCCAGGAGGAAACCGCCGCCGCCATCCTCGAACTGGGCCGCTCGGGCCGGGCCGATATCATCCAGAAAGGCAACATCTCGACCCCCATCCTGAACCGGCAGTTGGTCAAACTCCGCACGCGCGACACGATGTCGCTGGCCACCGTGTTCCAAGCCGGCTGCTTCCGGAACGGCGCACCGATGGTCATGACGGACGCCGGCGTCTCGGCCATTCTCAATTACAGCCGGATGACGGAGCTTATCAGAAACTCCGTCGAAATCGCCCAGTCCACCCTGAACATCCCCCAACCCCGCGTGGCCCTGTTGGCCGGAAACGAGAAGGTCATGCCAGCCCTCCCCTCCACCCTCCTCGCCCAGGAGCTGGCGGACGCGCCTTGGGAGGATGCCATCGTGCGCGGCCCGCTGTCGTTCGACCTCGCGGTCGACCCGGAATCGGTGCGCCTGAAGCGGGAAACCCTGCCCGCAGACTCGCCGCTCTTCCAGGTCGCCGGCAAGGCCGACATCCTGGTGAACCCCTCGCTCGACGCCGCCAATATCATGTACAAGATGCTGATGTGCATGGTGGCCGCCAACGAGGCGCGCATGGCCTGCGTCACGGTCGGCATCAAGACGCCCTACATCCTGTCGTCGCGGTCCGATCCCGCCCGCTCGAAGATCGACTCCATCGCCTTCTCCTGCATCTACTCGAACTACCTGCACAGCCGGGACCGGAGCGGGGGCGAATCACCGCCACCCGCCGCGGTGCGGACCTACAACGTCCTGGCCATCAACCCCGGCTCGACCTCGACCAAGCTGGCGCTCTTCGAGAACGAACAATGCCTGAGAGATTTCGAGGTTCCCAAGCCGCATCCTTCCGGTCTGCGGGGCGAAGCGATGGATTCCGAAGTCGAGGAATACATCGCGCAAATCAAGGAGTTCCTTGGTGACGACGCGGCCCGAATCGATGCCGTGGTCGGACGGGGGGGATTTCTCAACCGCGAGAACCAGCGCCTCGAGGGCGGCGTCTACGCGGTCTGCACGGTTGCCGACGGCGAGGTCACCGTCGAATCCGACATCGTCGCCGGGGTGCGCGACGCGGCCGAGATCGATCACGCCTCGAACCTCGGCATTCCCATCGCGGCCCGCCTCGCACAAGAGCTGCGCGTCCCCGCTTTCTCGGTCGACCCGGTGGTTTCGGACGAGTTGCAGGATGAGGCCCGCTACTCCGGATACGCCCCCATCGAACGCAAGAGCATCGGCCACATCCTGAGCATCCGCGCCTCGGCACGAAAGGCCGCCGCCATGACCGGCCGCCCGTTCGAGCGGTCGCGCTTCCTGCTGGTCCATCTCGGCGGCGGCATCTCGGTGGCCGCCGTCAAGCGCGGCCGCGTCGTCGACAACACCATCGCCGTCCTCGGCGAGGGCCCCTTCACCCCCCAGCGCGCCGGCACCCTTCCCCAGAACGAACTGATTGATCTTTGCTACAGCGGCGCCTTCAAGCGCGATGAACTCAAGGAGGAACTCACCAAACGGGCCGGCCTGCGCTCATACCTCAAGGAGGACGCCATGCCCGCTATCGAGGCGCGCATCGCGGAGGGCGACGAGGCCGCCGGGAAGGCGGTGGATGCCATGATTTACCAGATCGCCAAGGAGATCGGCGCCATGAACATCGCGGTCGGCGGTCCCGTCGACGCCATCGTCCTGACCGGCGGACTCTCCCGCTCCGACCGGATCGTCAACGGCCTGAAGAAACGCGTCGGTCAAATGGCACAGATCATCGTCTTCCGGGAGAGCATCGAGATGGAAGCCATGGCCGCCGGCGCCCTCTCGGTGCTGCGCGGCGAAGTGGCTCCCCGCAGGTATCGTCTCAAGTCCCTCGACTGAGGCGCAACAAACGCTGCGGGAAAGGAACCCGCAGCCCGCCCGAAGGGTCGCCCCTTCATGAAGCCCGGCAAAGCCGCTGACTCCCCCACGGATCCGGGGTCGGCACGGCGGGCAGCATTCTCAAGACCGCCTCTGAAACTCAAAGCGCCTTGACCTGAATGTTGCGGACGTGAAACGGCTGGCCGTGGTCCTGGATGGCGATCTTCCCCTTCGGGGCGAGTTCCTTGTCCTTGGGCTTCTTTTCGGCAAGGTCGATGTCCTGCACGAGCTTGCCGTTGAGGACGACCCTGAGCTTGGCTCCGCGGAGTTCGACCGTCATGCGGTTCCACTCGCCGGGGGGCCGGCAGGCGTTTTCGGCCGGCCCGGAGGTCCTGATGACCCCTCCCATGTCGTGGTGACTCAGCTTCCCCTTCTTGCCGAAGCAATCGAGGATCTGCACTTCCCAGCCGTGGGCCGTGGCGTCGGACTCGTCGCTGATGCGAAAGTAAAGCCCGGAGTTGCCGCCCTTCGGGTATTTGAACTCGAAGTCGACGATGAAATCGGCGTATTCGCCGGGCAGCCAGAGGTAGGACCCGTAGCGCTTCCAGCCGCTCTCGCCCTTGCGGGGGACCAGTTCGAGCGTCTTGTCGTCCCGAACCAGCCAGTTCCCTTTGGTCTTCATTCCGCCCAGTTCCCCGCCGTCGAAGACGACCTTGAACCCTTCCCCCGGAAAAGCGGGGTGCTCGGCGGCCAAGAGGCCTGAACCCAGTGCCAGCGATACAACCGTGATCCACTTGAAGCTGTTCATGATGCGCGAAAGTATGCGAGACCCGCCCCGCGGCGCAAGCAGATAAGGGTCCGGATGATCCCCGCTCAGTGGCCCGCGCCCTTCGAATCCTGATCGTCCCGCTTTCTTGCCTCGCTGGCGCCGAAGGCGCGGTGACCAGTGGAGCCCTTTCCAAGGACCTTGTGGTTCGTCTCAGGCAGGAAGCCGCGGAGCTTGGCGATCACGGGCGCCAGACCGGGATCATCGATCAGGTTCCGCCATTCATGAGGATCATCCGCATGGTCGTAGAACTCCTCGGAGCCGTCGTTGTAGCGGAGGTATCGATAGCGCTCGGAGGAAATCGCATAATTCCCCGGGCCGAAGCTGCTGCGCGCCATGTGCGGCCACTTCGCCTGCGGGTTCCTTAGCAGCGGAACCAGCGAGTGACCCTCGATCCGCGGGTCGGGGCTCAACCCGGCCAACTCGAGCAATGTCGGATAGATGTCGAGCAGTTGCACCGGCTTCCCGCACACCTTGCCCGCCGCCACGCCCGGCCCCGCGATGATCATCGGCACCCGGGTCGATTCCGCCCACAGGCTCCGCTTCGCCCAACGTTCCTTCTCGCCAAGGTGAAAGCCGTGGTCCGAAAACAACACCACATACGTGTTGTCCCGGTGCGGCCCGGCATCCAGCGCCTTGAGCAGCTTGCCCACTTGATGGTCCACGAAGCTGACACACGCCAGGTAAGACCGCACCAGCGGCTTCCACTGGTCATGCTTCACAACCCATTCGTGCGGCGGCGAGACGTGCTCGAGGCGGGTCAGGTCAACGGCATAGGACGAGAGGTCGTCAAGGTCGTTCGCCATCACCGGCGGCAGCTTCACCGAATCGCCGGGATACATCTCGAACCACTTCCGCGGCGCATACTGGGGAACGTGCGGGCGATAGAAGCCAGCCGCAAGGAACAGTGGTTTCCCGCGCTCCACGGCAAGCTGCCCGACGCCCCAGGCTGCGATCTTGTGGTCCGGCATCTTCTCGTCGGAGTCCGGAAACACTCCCCAGTCCCACAACGGATGGCCGGGGAACGGACCAAGCTTCTTCCGCGGCCGCGGCCCGAAGCCGCCAAACGAGCCCGCGTAGTTCGGCAGGTATTCCCGGTTCTGGTTCCCGTGAAACAACTTGCCCGCCCCGGTCACATGGTATCCCTCGGCATGGAACCGCCGGGGAAGCACCACCACCCGGCGCGCCGCCGGGGACTCCCCAAGGCCGGGATTCAGAAAGTAGATCCCGGTGGTCGAGGGATAGAGCGACGTCATCATGCTGGCCCGCGACGGATTGCAGACGGGCGATTGGCAATGCGCGTTGCTGAAAAGCACCCCCCGCGCCGCCAGGGCATCCATGTTGGGCGTCCGCGCCTGGGGATGCCCGCCCATGCATCCGATCCAGTCATTCAGATCGTCCACTCCGACCAGCAGGATATTGGGCTTCCCCGCCACACCCACCGGCGCCAGCGCAGCGCTCAGCAGCACGGCCATGACGGTCTTCTTCCTGTCCTTGTTGGTCTGTCGATTCACGACGTGATTCCCCAAAGCAATACTTCCCCCGACCCGACCGCCTTGCAGCCAATCCGGCTGCGACGCACAGGTCAAGGAGCTCCCGGCTTGTTGGGGGTTTCTTCCGAATCTTGGCACAATTCATGCATTCGTGTTTCATGCATACATGAAAACGATCAGCCTGACGGACGAGGCTTGCGAGAGGTTGAAGTCGTGGAAGACTGTTGCGGGGGAGTCCTTCTCGAAGGTTGTCCCCAAGACGGTGCCAAAGCGGGGGACGGCAGGCGAACTTGATGCGGCCTTCGACAGTCACGATACCGCCAGTGTGCGCACCTTTCTGGAGTCGTTTCCGGTTTTTGGGCCGGACGAAGATGTGCTCCATGCCTATGCGAATCTGTTTGCAGATCTTCGGAGAAGGAATGCCGTCATCGGACCGCATGACCTGTGGATCGCCGCCGCCGCCCTCGTCGCTCGTGTCACATTGGTGACGCGAAACACGGACGGGGCCGGCCGGGTGCCGGGCCTCCGCCTCGAGCGCTACTGAAGACCCGCGGCCGAGACCTCGCGGGCCGCCGGGGCGCCGGCGGTCCCGTAGAGGGTGAACCCGGTGCTCTCGGCGATTTCGACCTCCACGATCTCCCCCCTCAGGCGGGCCGGGTCGCCGTCGAAGACGACGATGCGGTTGTGGGGCGTCCGCCCCGCCGGCCGCTCGCGGTTGGTCTTGCTCGGACCTTCGCAGAGCACCTCCTGACGGGTGCCGATGAGAGCGGCGCTCTTGCGGCTCGCGATCCCGCCCTGAATGCGCAGCAGTTCCTGGTTGCGCTCTTCCTTCACCCGCTCCGGAAGCTGCCCGTCCATCGCAGCCGCCGGGGTGTCGCGGCGCTTCGAATAGCGAAAGATGAAGCTGTTGTCGAACTCAAGCCGCTCGACGCAGTCGACCGTGGCCCGGAAGTCCCGGTCCGTTTCCCCGGGAAAGCCCACGATGATGTCGGTCGTGATGGCGAGCCCGGGCCGCGCCGCCCTCATCTTTTCGCAGATCTCAACGAAGCCGGCGCACTTGTAGGGCCGCCGCATCGCCCGCAGGATGCGATCGCTCCCGCTCTGAAGCGGGAAGTGGATGTGCGGGCAGAGCTTCGGCAACCGCGCGAAGGCCGCGATGAGATCGCCGCGATAACCGATCGGGTGCGGCGAGGTGAAACGGATCCGCTCGATCCCCTCGACCTCGTGCACCGCCTCCAGAAGCTGCACGAACGGCGACTTGCCTGCCACCCGCGGCATCCCGGTGCGGCCGTAGAGATTCACGATTTGTCCAAGGAGGGTCACCTCCTTCGTGCCGCTCGCCGCGAGACGCTCGACCTCCTCGACCACTTCCGCCATCGGGCGGCTCCGCTCCCTGCCCCGAGTCTCGGGCACGATGCAGAAACTGCAGCGCATGTTGCAGCCCTGCATGATCGAGACGAAGGCCGACGGAAGGCCGCCGGACCGCAGGACGTGATCCCGGATCGTGTTCTGGCTTCCTTCCTCGACCGCCGTGTCGCAGATCGGGGCCCCGGCATGGCCCGCTCCTTCGAGATCCTCGACCGACCCCCCCGTCAGTGCCAGGGCCGGCTCGTCCATCCGGCGCTCGAGGCGCCCGCGCAGGATGCGGTCCACGTACGCGAACACGCGGTGATACTTCTGCGTGCCCGCCACCAGATCGAGATGGGGAACGCGCTCGAACAACTCCTCGCCCCGGCTCTGCGCCATGCAGCCCATGAAGCCGAACACGGCATGCGGACGCGCCTCCCGGCAGCGTCCCATCATCCCCATCTTCCCGAGCGCCTTCTGCTCGGCCTGGTCCCGGACGCTGCATGTGTTGATGAGGACGACGTCGGCCTCCCGCTCGTTGCGGACCAGCGTGTATCCGCCTTCAACGAACATGCGGGCCACCTGCTCGGAGTCCCGCTCGTTCATCTGGCAGCCATAGGTCTTGATGAATACTCTCGGCATGAAAGGCTCGGTGGCGCCGGAAAGCCGAAGGCTACACCGCGTAGCGCCTCTTGGCAATCCGTCCGGCAAGGAAGCCGGAGTGCTGAAGGTTTCCATTCCCGGCCGCCTTTCGCAGGTTGGAAACCTGCGTCATCTTCCCAGCGTGTCTCCCTATTGTCAGGCCACAAAACCGCAGGGCGCAATGCCCTCCCGTCCCACGGTGCGCCCACCACACCGCCCGCCGGACGACGCCGCGCTTCCTCGATCGCCGCCGCCTCTTCACTACGAAAGAGGAGAAGTATCGAAAGCCCCCCTCACGCCCGGGCCTCGGCCTCGTCGGGCTTCTCCTTGGACGGTCTGGCCTCGAAGGAGAGCTTCCCGGCGCCCTCCTCGTGGCGGACCACCACCAAAGCCCCGTCCTTGAACTCCCCGCGCAGGAGCGCTTCCGCAAGAGGGTCTTCCAGATGCCGCTCCACGGCGCGCCGCATCGGACGCGCCCCGAAATTCGGATCGTAGCCTTCCCTGATGAGGAACTCGCGGGCGCTCGATTCGAGTTCGAGTTCGATCTCCTTCTCCTTGAGGCGGTCGAGAAGCTTCCCGACTTCGAGATCCACGATCGCCGACAAGCCCTCCTTCTCGAGCATGCGGAAGACCACCATGTCGTCGAGGCGGTTGAGAAACTCCGGCTTGAAGAGCCGCTTGGTCTCTTCCATGATCTTCTCCTTCATGCCGTCGAAGTCCGCCTGGTCCTCACTCATGGCCCCGAACCCCAAGGTCGTCTGGCGCTTGATGGTGGTGGCGCCGGCATTCGAGGTCATGATGATGATGGTGTTCCGGAAGTCGATCTTGCGGCCAAAGGCGTCCGTGATCATCCCTTCCTCCAGAATCTGAAGCAGAAGGTTCATCACGTCCGGGTGGGCCTTCTCGACTTCGTCGAACAACACCACCGAATAAGGACGCCGGCGAACCGCCTCCGATAGCTGCCCACCCTCTTCATACCCGACGTAACCCGGCGGCGAACCGATCAGCCGGCTCGAAGTGAACTTCTCCATGTACTCCGACATGTCGAGCTGGATCAGCGCGTCGGCGTCGCCGAACATGAACTCCGCCAGGTTGCGCGCCAGATACGTCTTGCCCACCCCGGTCGGCCCAAGGAATAGGAAACTCCCGATCGGGCGGCGCGGATCCTTCAGGTCCGCCCGCGAACGACGCAGCGCCTTCGAAATCGTCGTGACCGCCTCGTCCTGCCCGACCACCCGCCGCTTCAAGTCCTCCTCCATCCGAAGCAGCTTCTCCGTCTCCCGCTCCTCCATGCGCTGCAAGGGAACGCCGGTCCACTTCGACACCACCGTCATGATGTCGTCCTCGTCGACCGCCACCACCTTCTCCTCACTCTCGGACTTCCACGACTCGATCAGCTCGTCGAGTTCCTTCTTGGTCTGCTTCTCGGTGTCGCGCAACGCCGCCGCGCGTTCGAAGTCCTGCGCGTTGATCGCCGACACCTTCTCGGAATTGATCTTCTCAATCCGCTTCTCGAGATCCTTGATCTCCGGCGGACGCGTCAGGGTGCCGATCCGCGCCCGCGCCCCCGACTCGTCCAACACGTCGATCGCCTTGTCCGGCAAAAAGCGCCCCGTGAGATACCTCGACGTGAGACGCACCGACGACTCCACCGCCGCCGGCGTGTAGGTCACCTTGTGGTGCTGCTCATACTTCGATTGCAGCCCGCGCAGGATCTCGATGGTGTCGTCGACCGACGGCTCCTCGACCTTGACCTGCTGGAAGCGCCGTTCGAGGGCGGCATCCTTCTCGATGTACTTCCGGTACTCGTTCATCGTGGTGGCCCCGACGCACTGGAGTTCGCCGCGGCTCAGGGCGGGCTTGATGATGTTCGAGGCGTCCATGGCGCCCTCCGCCGACCCGGCCCCCACGATCGTGTGCAGTTCGTCGATGAACAAAATGACGTTCTTCACCTTCCGGATCTCGTCCATGACGGCCTTGATCCGCTCCTCGAACTGCCCCCGGTATTTCGTCCCCGCCACCATCAGGGCGAGGTCCAGCGTCACCACCTTCTTATCCCGCAGAATCTCCGGAACGTTCCCCGACGCGATCTCCTGCGCCAGTCCCTCCACGATGGCCGTCTTGCCAACACCCGCTTCCCCCACCAGAACCGGGTTGTTCTTGGTGCGGCGACACAAGATCTGAATCACCCGCTCGATCTCGGTCTCGCGTCCGATCACGGGATCAAGCTCCGCGTCCCGCGCGAGCTTCGTCAGATCCCGCCCGAAGGCCCGCAAGGCCGGCGTCTTCGTCTTGCCTTCGCTCTCCATCGGCTCCCCCTCCTCGTCAAACCCCTCGAAATCGTCGTCCGGATCCTCCGGCGAGAAATTCGGGTCGATCTCGGCGAGAATTTCATTGCGGGTGCGCTGGATGTCGACGTCCAGGCTCTGGAGCACCCGCGCCGCAACCCCTTCCCCCTCGCGCAGCAAACCCAGCAGAATGTGCTCGGTACCCACGTAGGAATGGTTCAGCGCCTTCGCTTCCTTGCTGGCAAGTGCCAGAACCTTCTTCACCCGCGGCGTGTAGGGAATATTCCCCGAAACCTTCTGATCCGGTCCCGTCCCCACCTGCTTCTCCACCTCCATCCGAACCGACTCGAGGTCCAGCCCCATCCGCTCAAGGACGCTCACTGCCACGCCTTGGCCGAGCTTGATCAGGCCGAGCAAAAGGTGCTCGGTCCCTACATAATTGTGGTTGAATCGGTCAGCTTCTTTCCGCGCAAGGGCAAGAACCTGCTGCGCTCTGGGGGTGAAGTTGTTCATAAATCGTCAAGTTTTTCCGGTCTCTCATTCTCAGTTCGACCCTCTTGTTGCCTACTCATAACAGGGGGTTCGAGCGATTGCAACCGGCTCCGGATAATTTCCGCACGAATTGCGTCCCGCTCCTCGGGGCTGAGCTTCCGGCCCGCGTGCAATTGGAGGTGCGCCGGTTGAATCTCCATCAATAACGCGTCGCACACCTCCACCGTCGCCGTCGGGAAAAATTCCATCTCCGCCCCCAACCTCAACAGCGACAACAGGTTGAGAGCCTCCTTCGACGCGATCACGTATGCATGCCGCAAATTCCCGTAGGCCCGCCCCACCCGGTCGTTCACCATGTCAGGATCGTCCTCCAGCAACTTCTGCCGCGCGTTCACCTCGTGCGTCGCAACCTGCTCAATCACCCGCTCCAGACGACGCATGATCGTCTCCTCGCTCTCCCCAAGCGTCGATTGATTGGAAATCTGAAACAAATTCCCCAAACTCTCGGTGCCCTCGCCGAAAAAACCCCGCACCGCCAACTGCAGCTTCGCCACCGCCTGCAAAACCTGCCCGATCTGGTCGCTCAAAACCAAACCCGGCAGGTGCAGCATCGCCGAGGCCCGCATCCCCGTCCCAAGATTCGTCGGACAAGCGCTCAGATACCCCAGTTCGTGGTCAAAGGCAAAATCAAGCGCCGCCTCGAGCTGCAGATCGGCGCCCGAGACCAACCCGTAGGCTTCCGCAAAATTCAACCCCGGCCGAATGGCCTGCATCCGCAGATGGTCTTCCTCGTTGACCATGATGCTGAGGGCCTGCTTGCGGTTCACCACCGCGGCGCTCCCTTCCCCGCGGGCCGCCTGTTCGCGGCTGATCAGGTGGCGCTCGACCAGAACCTGTTTCTGCAGGGAGGTCAACGCGTCCAGTTCCTGGGAAAATCCCTCCTTCATCTCGGGGAGGGACTCCACTTCCGGCTTGAGGCGCTCGAGGATCGCAACCCGCCGCTCCTTCGTGGCCCAGCCGGGAAACGGTTCGTCACGAAGATTGCGCGCCAGACGCACCCGGCTGGTCAGCACCACGCCCACCCCCTTGTCCTCCCCGGCCATCCAGTCCGCGGGATACTTCAGCAATGTGGAAAAACGCATCATGGCTGAGTCGCGGCAGAGCCCTCGATTTCCTGAATCTCGTCCCGCAAACCGGCCGCCTCCTCGTAGTTTTCGGCCGCGATGGCCTGCTCCAGCCTGCCCCGCAACTGTTCAAGCCGCTGCTGGCGTTCATGGGCCTCGAGCAGACCCTCCGGCACCCGGCCGACATGCACAACCCCTTTGTGCATGCTTTCAAGGCGCTTCTGAATCTCGTCCCGGAACGTCCCGTAACACTCGCTGCATCCGAGCCGCCCCACCTGCTGGAACTTGCTGAAGCTGAACCCGCACACCGGACAGATCAACCCGCCGTCATCCGGCCCCCCGATGATCTTTCCCGCCTCTTCGAGGTCGCCGTCGCCCAGGAGCGTATCCGCCAGCGAGAAAGCCGTGGGGTCCGTCACCCCCTTCTCCCGGGCGCAATCCTCGCACAACCGCATCTTTTTCATCTCCCCGTCGACAAGCTGCTTCAGGAAGACGGTCGCCTTGTTCTTGCAGAAATCGCACTGCATCCTGCGAAATACTAATTCACCTCCTTCGGATTTCGAAATAAAAAGAACCCTCTTTATGCCGCCGCCACCTCCGTCCCCGAATTCCGGGTGAGCTTCCGGAAGGCCTCCATCAGCCGGCGGGTCCGATCGCCCGGCCTTCCGGTCCCGATCATCCGCCTGTCCAGCGTCACAACCGGAATGATCTCCGCCGCCGTCCCCGTCAGAAAACACTCCTCCGCCGTGTAGACGTCATAGCGCGTCAGCGACCGCTCCCCGATTTCCATCCCCAATTCCGCCGCCAACTCGAAAACCACCCCTCGCGTGATTCCCGTCAGCGCCCCGTCCACCACCGGAGGCGTCAAAACCCCTCCATTCCGAACCACGAAGATGTTGTCCCCGGTACATTCCGCCACAAACCCCTGTTCGTTGAGAATCAACCCCTCGATCGCCCCCGCCCCCAGTGCCTCCACCTTCGCCATGATGTTGTTCAGGTAGTTGAGCGACTTCACTTGCGGACTCAATGCCCCGGGGGTCGGCCTCCGCGTCGCGCAGGTCACAAGGTCGAGACCCCTCTCGTAATACTCCTCGGGGTAAAGCTCCATGGTCGACGCAATCACAATCATGCTCGGCCTCTCGCAAAGATACGGGTTCAGCCCCAATCCGCCCCGGCCGCGGGTGATCACCAGCCGGACATAACCGTCTTCCAACCCGTTGACGCGGATCGTCTCGCAAACCGCGCCGCTCACCTCCTCCGACGTCCACGCCGGCGTCAACATGATGGCGCGCGCCGATGCAAAAAGCCGCCGGACGTGCTCCTCCAACCGAAACACCCGGCCCCGGTAAAACCGAATCCCTTCAAACACGCCGTCCCCGTAAAGCAAGCCGTGATCGAAAACCGAGATCTTCGCCTCCTCTTCCTCCACCAATCGACCGTCGAGCCAGATCTTGAGCGCCATAGGTTGCGCCGGAGCTTGCGCTCTCATCCGCCGCTTGCAAAGTGCCGAATTCACCCCCTCACATCGCGTCACCTCCGCCGGACTCCCCTCAGCGGGCCAGAATCCGGCCGTCTTTGATGGTCAGGGTCCGATCGCCCTGGCGCGCAAGGTGGTGATCGTGCGTCACCACCACCAGCGTGGTCCGCAACTTGTCGGCGAATCCCAACAGGAGACGCATCACTTCCGACCCATTGCGTGAATCGAGGTTCCCGGTCGGCTCGTCCGCAAAAACGATCGCGGGCGCGTTCACGAGGGCTCGCGCAATCGCCACCCGTTGCTGTTCGCCCCCGCTCAGTTCGGTCGGAAGGTGCTGGGCCCGCTCCTCGAGACCTACCGCTGCCAGCAGCTCCATGGCCCGCGCTTCCACCTCCCGCGACCCGATCATCCCCGGCACCATCACGTTCTCCAGCGCCGTCAACTCGGGCAGCAGGTAGTAGTTCTGGAACACGTACCCCATCTTGGCGTTTCGCAAACGGGCCTGATCCCGCAGCGAGAGCCGGTAGAGGTCCTCCCCTTCGATCCGCACCCGCCCCATAATCGGCGGTTCCAGCCCCGCAAGGGTATACAGCAGCGTCGTCTTTCCCGCCCCGCTCGCCCCGCACAAAAACATCCGCTCCCCCGCACAAACCTCAAGGTCAATCCCCCGCAGAACCTCGATCTCCTTCTTCCCCAGCCTGAAACTGCGAAACACACCCTCCGCTGCAATCACCGGCTCCTGCGACACCCGTTCCCCATAGGCCCTCCCGGCCCCCCTCTCCACCGAAAAATCATCGAACCCTCGCCCCCCTCCAGCCGGCGCCTCACCGCCGGATCCGAAACACCCGCTCGCCGCGACGATACAGATCCAGCCGGTCCCGGGCCACCAACTCCAGATAACCCGGGTCGCTCCGCAGGGCGCCCAGCTCGCGGTTCTTCCGCTCAAGAACCTCCAGCACGTGTCCCTCCCGCGCCTCGGTCCGCGTCAACTCCTCGCGCAAGCGCCGCAATTCGCGCACCTGTGGCACCGAAAGAACCGCCACCGCCACGCACCCCGTCACCACCAGAACCAGAAACGCGAACTTGTTGATCAACCGCAGTCCCTTCGTCCGGGCCCGCAACAGAACCCCTCCCCCCCGCGATCGCTTCCCCTTCCTGACACGCCTGCCCGCCATGACAGGCGGAACTTCCCAGAACTCCTTAAGAAAAGCAAACCAATTCCCGGCCGTCCCCCCCCGCCCCGGTCTAAACCCGGCCCCGGAGAATTCATTTGCCACGCAGCGGTTTCTTCCCTCAGACTGCCGTGGCAATGAGACGACTGACCCTGATCGCAAGTCTTTGCGCCCTCTGCGGCGCCGCCCAAGCCGACATCCAGGCGCCGCCGGGATCGGAATACACCTCGATTCGCAAGCTCGGCCGGAGCGTGGGTAACATCCTTTACAGCATCACCGAAATCCCCGTCCAGATCGCCCGCACGAGCGACCGCGAGGGAGGCAACGCCGGCTGGTCATACGGCATGGTCGACGGCACTCACCGCTTCCTCCGGCGCTTCGGATACGGCTGGTACGAACTCTTCACCTTCTACTGCCCCACTTACCACGGCACCTTCAAACCCCCCTACGAGCGCTGCGGCCAGGACTGGCGCCAGGAAATGGATCCCGTCGGCGGCCTCTCCGAGTTCCCGCCCGAACTCGGATTCGAAGGCTACTACACCTACAGCCGCGCGCAGGGCTGGTAAGAGCGTCGCCACCCGCGCCGCACCCCCGGAATCGCTCCGCGTCCTGTCGCGAGCGTCAAGTTTCGTGGGGTTCAGCGCCCCGGTCGCGCCAACCGTCTGTCCCCCTCGGCGTAGGGCTCCTCCGCCTCGTATTGCCACGGGTGGTCGTCCTCCGCAACGGGCTTGAAATAGAGGTTGCCCCCCTTCGACCACCCGTCGAGGAGGACGCCCTCCTTCCAGGGCCCGCGCACCGCGTGCAGGCTCAGCGCATGATGCTCTCGAAACGGACTCCCCCGATGGGCCTCGACAAGGGTCATCTTGAGTCCCGCCGGCACCACCTCCTCCAGCGCGAAATACATCGTGTTCTGCCACTCGTAGCATAATCCGCGGGGACGCTTCCCGCTGTTCACCAGCATGTTGTGAACCCAGGGAGTCCACCGCACCCCCCACTCCTCCCGCTTCGCCGCGGCAGTCTCCACCGCCTCCTCCGCAAAGACCCGGGCCTCCCGCTCCGCAACCGCGGGAAACTTCCCGCAAATCTCCCTCGCCAGAAGCCCCGCCTCCGCACGTCTCTTCAACGCGTCATGCGCCCCGGGCGCGCAGGCGTTCAGAAGCCCCACCCAGAGCAACACCACCCCGCAAGGCACTCGACGCGGTCCCGCCACACCCCCGAACCTGCCGTCCCCACCACGACCGTCAAGCACCCGCGGTCTCTCCTCTCCACGGCCCTCTCACGGTCCGCGCCCGGCCAGAGTCCCTGAAATTCAGAAGTCGCCACAAATGTGTCACGCTCTGCGAGTTGCCGATTCGGCAAACGACGACCGCGACGACTACGGATTGCGGTGAGAAAGCCTCCCGGTCGTCCCCCGCAATCGCCGCCGGGATCGTCAACCGGGCCGCGCCCCGCCCCTGCCGGACCATGCCCGGCAATCCCGCCCTTTTCAGCGCCGAAAACCCCCCGGGAAGAAACGGGCAGTTTGCGGCAGATTATGCCGTGCCATCCGGCGAAAACCTGTCTATACCGGGGCCGCTTCGCAGGTCATCCCCCGATCATATCATGAACGAAACCATCAAGTATCAACTCGCCGAATCCGATCTTCCCAAGTCGTGGTACAACATCAACGCCGACCTGCCCGAGCCGCTGCCGCCGGTCCTCCACCCCGGCACGAAGGAACCCATCGGGCCGGACGAACTGGCGGTCTTGTTCCCCGATGCCGTCATCGCCCAGGAGATGAGCACCGAACGCGAAATCGAGATCCCCGAACCGGTCCGCGAGGTCTACCGCCAATGGCGGCCTTCCCCCCTCTTCCGCGCCCGGCGCCTCGAGAAGGCCCTCGATACCCCGGCCAGAATCTACTACAAGTATGAAGGAGTCAGCCCGGCCGGCAGCCACAAGCCCAACACCGCCATCGCCCAGGCGTTCTACAACAAGGAACAGGGCGTCCGGCGCATTACTACGGAAACCGGAGCCGGCCAGTGGGGGTCGGCCCTCGCCCTCGCCGGGGTTTTCTTCGACATCGCCATCGAGGTCTTCATGGTCAAGGTCAGTTTCCAGCAGAAGCCCTACCGCAAGGCCTTCATGGAAAGCTTCGGCGCCTCCTGCATCGCCAGCCCCTCCGACACCACCGAGGCCGGCCGCGCCATCCTCGCCGAACACCCCGACAGCACCGGCAGCCTCGGCATCGCCATCAGCGAGGCCGTCGAGGTCGCCGCGCAAAACAACGACACCAAATACGCCCTCGGAAGCGTCCTCAACCACGTCCTCCTGCATCAGACCGTCGTCGGTGTCGAGTGCATGAAACAATTCGAACTGGCCGGAGACGCCCCCGACATCATCGTCGGCTGCACCGGCGGCGGCAGCAACTTCGCCGGGATCGCCTTCCCTTTCCTCGGCGCGCAATTCCGCGGCGGCCGCAAGATGGAGTTCGTGGCGGTCGAACCGGCGGCTTGTCCGACCCTCACCCGCGGCAGGCACGCCTACGACTTCGGCGACACCGCCCACCTCACCCCGCTGGTCAAGATGCACACCCTCGGCTCGACCTTCGTGCCGCCGGGCTTCCATGCCGGCGGCCTGCGCTACCATGGCATGGCCCCCCAGATCAGCCACCTCGCCGCCCTCGGCTTCATCAAACCCCGCGCCTACGAGCAACTCGAATGCTTCGCGGCCGGCATCCAGTTCGCCAAGGCGGAGGGCATCATCCCCGCCCCCGAAGCCAACCACGCCGTGCGGGGCGCCATCCACGAGGCCGAAAAATGCCGCCAGGCCGGCGAGTCCAAGACGATCCTCTTCAACCTCTGCGGCCACGGCCACTTCGACATGCAGGCCTACACCGACTACTTCGCCGGCAAACTCAAGGACCTCCACTACGACGAGGCCGAACTCGCCATGGCCCTCGCCGGCTTGCCGGTCGTGTGAGCCCTGCTGTTCCTCACCCCCCCGTCACGCGGACGAAATACTCGAGTTCGCCGGTGATCTTGCCGAGGTCCGCGAGGAGGACGGCCCGCGTTTGCGGGCTCTCGAAACGGCGCGCGATGCCGCGCGCCTCCTCGACCACCACAAGGGCTTCCCTTGCCACGGCATTGACCGACGCGAAGTCGCCCCGCTCGTTGGCGCGCGTCATCTCTTCGTTCAGCGCCTGCACCTCGCGCAGCTTCTCCCGATACGCCGCCCGCAGATCGGTCTCGCCCGACGCCGCCCCGGCCGGCGCACCCTCACCCCCGGGACGCCGGGAACACGAAACCCCCCAAACGACGAGAACCGCAACAAGACCCAGCAGAATGGTCTTCATGGCCGTTCGACACGCTGCGCCTTCGGAGGCGGCGGCAGCGAGGGGGGGGGCGTGATCAACGGGTCCGGCAAATCGGCCTCGAGCTGCACCTGTTCTCCCGAGTTTCCCTCCGAGACGTTCTTTTCAAAGCGCCGGAGCGTCGATTGCCTGTCGACGACGATCCCGGCCTTCTGGTTGTTCTCCGCGATGTTGCCGAACAAGGCCGCCTCGGTCCCCTCCCCCTCGATCAGGAATCCCCCCAGCAGATTCTCGCAGGAACGATTGCTCACCAGCTCCGCCGAACCCCCGCCCGAAACAAGGACCCCGACCTCCCGGTTCCGGTCCAGCGTGCACTGCGTCAGCGCCGACTCCACGCCCGGCGACATCAGAACCGCCCCCGTCAACCCGTTGCCCGAACACCTCGACTTCACCGCCCGGAGCGACCCCCCGTCCCATGCATCCATCCCATGGTGCAAATTGTCGTCAAACCGGCACTCCGTCACGACCGCCCGGCTGCCACTCCCGTAAACCGAAAGCCCGTCCCAGCCGCACTCCCGGACCCGCACGCTCCGCAACTCCCCGACACCCCCGTTCACCACCGCAATCCCGTGACCCGACCCCTCTTCCACCACGCAGTCCTCAAGACGAAGCTCCCCCCCGTCCACCGCCACCACCGGATAACGTTCATCCGTCAGATCGATCCCCGTCTGCCGCAGCGTGAACCGCGCCACCCGGCTCCCGGAGGATTCCGCGTCCACCACCAGCACACTGGCCTCCCGGGCGTCGCACTCGATGATCGTTTCTTCCTCCCCGGACCCTTCGATATCGACATTCACCGGAAAACGCAGGCTCTCCTTGTAGACCCCTTCCGCCACCCGCACCTTGTCCTTCGGACGCGCCGCCGCCAGCGCCTCCCCGATGGTCGCGAACTCTCCCGGAACCTCAAGCGTCCGGACGTAACTCGACAGCCTCTCATAAAGCGCCTGATACTCCGGTTGCGGCGCGAGCCGGATCGCTTCCCGCAAGGCATCCATCGCTTCCTGTGAATACGCCCCATGGTCCGCCCGCAGCGCCACAAGATAGAGCTGCCGCGCTTTCTCCCGGCGCTCTTCCATCAGGCGCATCCCCTGTGCTGCCAACCCCTTCAACCGGGGCAGATCACCATGGTCCGGGGCGAGACTCTCCAGTTCCGCGGTCCGGCGCACCAACTCGTCCCATCGCTCCTCCCGCAACGCTTCCTCCGCGTTCTCGAACAGGACCGTGATCTGGTCGCGCCTCCGCCCGTCCTCGATCCGCACCAGGAATTCCTTCACCTGCGGATGATCCGGCTCAAGGTCCCGCAACTCCTTCACGGTGGATTCCGCCGCCTCCCAGTCGCGCTGCTCGATCGCCGCCTGCACCGTCCCCACCAGAAACCCGATCTGCTGCCGGCGCTCGACTTCCCGCCCCTCGAGAATGCTGCGCAGCCCCTCCCGCCCCCGCCGCGAACCCGGATCGAGATCCAGCATCCGGCGGTAAACCTTCTCCGCTTCCGCCCAACGGCGCATTTCCATCGCAATCCGGCCGTCCACCGCAAGGGACTCGATCTGCCGTTCAACGTGCAGCACCTTCTCTTCCAGAACCCGCTGGTTGGCCCAATGCGCCGCCCAGACCACCCCCCCCACCACCGCCAGCGACAGCAGGAACCGCGCCGTTCCTCCCCGCCTGCGCCCCGGCCCCTCCCGGTCCCGGCTCTCCTCGACCACCCGCAGCGCCTCGTTCAGACGAGCCAGCTCCTCCCGAAAGCGCGCCTTGCGATCCTCGTCCGGAGTGGCGTCGATCAACTCGCAGAGCCGGGCTTCCACCTGCCGAAACGCCGGCAGGTGCGCCGAAACCGCCGCCCCGGGCTCAAAACCAAGGGTCCGAACCGCGTCTTCGTAGCTCAGCTCTTCCTGCAGCCGTACCGTGCTCACCCCCCGAATCTTTGGACTATCGGATAGCGCCTTCCAATCCCAAATGCTTTGGAAGTGACCCGGATGCAGGGCGCCGCCTGATACCGTTTCCATTCATTGCGGTCCACCTGCCGCTGCACCCAGCGCACCAGACCCTCGTCAAACCCGTGCGTCTCGATGATGTCGTCCCCCGAGAGCTGCTGCTCGACATACAGCTCAAGCACCGCGTCCAGCACTTCATACGGCGGAAGGGTGTCCTGATCCTCCTGATCCGGCCGCAGCTCCGCGCTGGGAGCCTTTTCGATCGTCCGCCATGGAATGATCTCCCGGTCGCGGTTGATCCAGCGCGCCACGGCGTAGACGTTCGACTTCGGCAAGTCGCTGATCAGGGCCAGCCCGCCGCACATGTCGCCGTAGATCGTGCAGTAGCCCACCGCCAGTTCGCTCTTGTTGCCCGTCGAAAGCAACAGGTAGTTGAACTTGTTCGAGAGGGACATGAGAAACAGGCCCCGGATGCGGGCCTGCATGTTCTCCTCGGTGACATCCTCCGGCGCGGCGCCGAATACCGGCCTCAATCCCGCCTTCACCTCCTCGAAAACCGTCTCGATCGGCGCCACGTCGCACCGCATCCCCAGCGCTTCCGCCAGCGCAAGGGAGTCGTCCACGCTGCCCGCCGAAGAATACGGACCCGGCATCGTCAGGGTGTGCACGTTCCGCGCCCCAAGCGCCTCCGCCGCCAACGTCGCCGTCAGCGCGGAGTCAATCCCCCCGCTCAAACCCACGCAGGCCTTCTCGAAACCGCATTTCCCGGCATAGTCCCGCAGTCCCAGCACCAGCGCTCCGAAAAGCTGCTCCTCCTCCGGGGGATCCTCGGCCTGAACCGCGACGCCCGCGAACGGCTCCACCACCGCCACCTCCTCCCGAAACCCCGCCAACTGCCGCCGCGGAACCCCGTCCGCCCCCGCCCCCAACGAATGCCCGTCGAATACCAGTTGGTCGTTGCCGCCGACGGCATTGCAGAGCACAAGCGGAATCCCCGCCTCCCGCGCCACCCCGCAAAGCAGACGGCGCCGTTCCGCCGGCCGCCCCGAATGATACGGCGAGGCGCTCAGGTTCAACAGTATCTCCGCCCCTCCCGCACGCAGCTCCCGAACCGGGTCCCGCTTGTAGAGCGGACGATAAAGATACTCCTCGGTCCAGATATCTTCACAAATCGTTATCCCCAGTTTCCGCCCTCCCCACGTCACCACTTCGCAATGCTCCCATGGCTCGAAATACCTCCGTTCATCAAACACATCATAGGTCGGCAGCAACGTCTTGAAGACCTTCGCCGCAACCTCCCCGTTCACCACGAACGCCGCCGCGTTCCGAAACGGCTTGCCCGGACCGTCCCCTTCGTTGTGGTCGACATATCCCGCCAACAACGGCACTTCCCCCACCTCCGCCGAAAGACCCTCCAGAGCCTCGAGACACCGCGGCACAAACGCCGACTTGAACACCAGATCCAACGGCGGATACCCGGCCAGCGACATCTCCGGCGTCAACACCAGTTCCGCCCCAAGGCCCACCGCCTCCCGATACGCCTCCAGAATGCGCCCCGCGTTGCCGGCAAAATCACCCACCGTCGTGTTGATCTGCGCCAGTCCGATTCTCATCTCGCCCCCCGATCAATAAACTCCATCTGCCGGCCGGCGCCGGAAGCCTGACACATGCAACGCACAACGCCCGTCATCTGCCGCGCCTTACCATAACCCGTATTTCCCGAATGCAAGCGCATACCACCCCATCAGCAGGTTGGCCACCCCGTGCATCGCCACACAGGCCAGAAGACTTCTCGTCCAAACCGCCACAAGGTAAACCAGCGAACCCCACACAAAGGCCGCCGGCCGGTCGGGCGCCGAGTGCGCCAGAACCACCAATCCCGTGACGATCAGGTAACTCTTCCATGAAGGCGTGCCAAACGGCACCGCCCAGAAGTCCCCGTCGGGTTTCAGCACGAACCGCATCAAGAAGGCCCGCCACACCAGTTCCTCGGCCAACGCCGCCACCACCACCGCCCGCAGAAACCGCAGCACCACCGCCGCCCACCGGGCCGCCGGATCCTCGAATACAAACGGGTCAAACCCGTCCCGCCGGGGCAGAACCCCCAGCCATCGCTGCCACCCCTCCGGCGCCCCGCTCACCTCCAGCCAGTCGTGAAGCTGGGTCGGCAACAACCAGATCGAGATCCCCACCACCCCCATCGCCGCCCCGAACAGCACCTTCCCCGTCGACCACCTCAACTCATACCGCCGCCACCAGAACACGAGACAGAATCCCCCCAAAACCGTCTGCAACGGGTAGATCCAATGCTCCGGATGCCGCCGCCACCACGGAAGATACTCATGATCCCGGAAGAACCCCGGCGTCAAGTCCGTCACGAGCGACAAGCCCGCCCCCGCCACCATGAAGACCGCCAAGGGCGCCAGATGAGCCAGCGTGCGGTCGCCGCGAACCCGCCTCAACGCCCCCCCGCTCTTATCACCCGCCTTCATTTCTTCATCATCGCCCTGCCTCGACTGTGACGAACCCCACGCCCCATCATCCCAGCCTTCCGACGAACCGTTCGATCCGCTCCATGGCAACCCGCAGCCGCTCGAACGCGGTCGCGTAGCAGCACCGCAGGAACCCTTCCCCGCTCGGCCCGAAAGCGTCCCCCGGGACCGCCGCCACCTGCTCCTCTTCCAGCAACCGCGTCGCGAATTCCCGGCTCGACATCCCGAAACGCCGCACGTCCGGGAAAACGTAAAACGCCCCGCCCGGCAGGTGACAATCGACCCCCATCTCGTTGAACCGCCGCACCACGAAGTCCCGCCGCTGCCGGTAGCTCTGCTTCATCCGTTCCACACACTCCGCGCCGTGATCGAGAGCCTCCTGCGCCGCCGCCTGACTCGTGATCGGCGCGCAAAGCATCGAATACTGATGGATCTTCATCATCGCTTCCGTCAGGGGGGCCGGCGCACACGCATACCCAAGACGAAATCCCGTCATCGCAAACGCTTTCGAGAATCCGTGCAGCAGGACCGTGCGTTCCCACATCCCCGGCAGCGCCGCAATCGAAAGCGACCCCCTCCCTTCGTAGCACAGCTCGCTGTAAATCTCGTCCGTGATCACCACCAGATCGTGCGCCACCGCCAGCTTCGCAATCCCTTCAAGGTCCCCCCGCTCCGTCACCGCCCCGGTCGGATTGGTCGGGAAATTCAGTATCAGAACCCGCGATTTCGGAGTGATCGCCGCCGCCAGCGCCTCCGGCTTCAGCGCGAAGCCGTCCCGTTTCCGCGTCGCCACCGCCACCGGCGCCCCGTGCGCCATCACCGCTCCCGGCAGGTAGCTCACATAACACGGCTCATGATACAGCACTTCGTCCCCCGGGTTCACCAGCGCCCGCAATCCCAGATCAAGGGCCTCCGAAACACCCACCGTCACAAGGATCTCCCCCCGCGGATCATACCCGACCCCGAAGAAATCCATCACATACCTTGCAATGCTGCGACGCAGCGCCAGCAACCCGAGATTCGACGTGTAGCTGGTGTGCCCCCGCTCGAGCGAGTAGATCGCGGCCTCCCGGATGTGCCACGGCGCACTGAAGTCCGGCTCCCCGACCCCCAGCGAAATCACGTCCTCCCGGCCCAACACCAGTTCGAAGAAATCCCTGATCCCCGAACGCGGCACCGCTGCCACCTGCCGCGCAATCTTCGACTCATAATCCATCGCCACTTCGAATATCAAGGAACCCTACGGCGTCACCGGAAGGCGCTCCGGATCCTCGTCGGCCCCGAAGACAAATCCGTTCTCCTTGTAGGTCTTGAGGCGAAAATGCGTCGCGGTCGAGAGGATCCCTTCCATCGTGCTCAGCTTCTCCGTCACGAAGGTCGCCACCTCCATCAGGTCCTTCCCCTCCACCACAAGGAGCAGATCATACCCGCCGCTCATCAGGTAGCAGCTCACCACTTGATCGAACTTCGCGATCCGCGCCGCCAGTCGATCGAACCCGCCTCCCCGCTCCGGCGCCAGACGCACCTCGATGAACCCCGTCACATCCGAGTCCTCCATCCGGGAGGGATCCACCACCGCCTGGTACCCGAGAATCGTCCCCTCCTCCTCCCACTTCGCAATCCGGGCCCGCACCTCCTCCTCCGCCAGCGACAAACGCTCCGCCAGCTCCGCCTCCGAAAACCGGCCGCTTCGCCGCAAGAGTTGCAACAGGGGATCAATAGACATCGCGCGCGCGCTTCTAATGAACACCCGATCCAAGCGCAATGAGGAATTGGAATTCCGCTTGCCGCTCCCCGATTCGTTCGCCGCCCGTCATTCCTCGCTCCTCAATCCGCCATTCGTCGCTATCATCCCCCCATGCTCCACCAAGACTACATCCTTCGCGAAATCGAGCGCATGATCCAGTTCTATCTCCGCGCCGTCGGCCTCAAGACCGAAGACGAGGCCGGAAGCCTCCATGCCTTCCTCGAAGAAAACAGCGAAACCGTCACCGGCCTCCCGCTCGATACCCTCCTCGCCTCCCCCGCCCAGAAACTTGTCTCCCTCTTCTATCATCCCGGCACCGCCAAACTGCCCCAACTCGTCGGCTGCGGCGTTTGGCTCTGCGAGGCCGCCGATGTCCGGCGCCTCGACGGCGACCTCGACAGCGCCCGCGATCTCTTCCAACGGGGAGCCCAACTGCTCGCCTTCCTCAACGCCCATCACGGCGCCAGCCGCGAGTTCGCCCCCCTCGAAGAACACCTCCAGCGCCTCCTCCCCCGCCTCGACGAACTCCGCTTCTCCCCCGACGACCGATCCCGCCTCATCGCCACCCTCACCACCCCGCCCGGCGGCATCCCGTGATGGCCGGCGCCCTCCGGTTCAATCCCTCAACCGATTCCTCCCCTTCGAATCTTCCGCGTGATGTCGAGGGCGACTTCCAGAGCCGCCGCCCCCTGCTGCCCGGTGACGCTCGGCTCCTTCTGTTCGCGCACCGCCTCCACGAACGCCTGCAGTTCCAGCCGCAGCGGCTCTCCCTGCTCGATCTGCACCGGCTCCCGCCGGATCTCGTCTCCCTCCCTGCGATAGATGTCCCCCTTCTGCCCCCGGTAGTCCAGCGACAGATAGCAGTCTTCCTGGAAAACCCGGATCTTCCGCATCCGCTCCGGGCTCACCCGGCTCGCCGTCACGTTCGCCACGCACCCGTTCTCAAATCGAATCCGCGCGTTCGCGATGTCTTCGAGAGCCGTCAACACCGGCACCCCCACCGCGTCAATCGTCGCCACCGGCGCCCGAACCAGATGCAAAATCACGTCCAGATCGTGAATCATCAGATCCAGCACCACCCCGATGTCCATGCTCCGGTTCGGAAACGGCGACAACCGGTGCGCCTCGATGAACCGCGGATGCGTCAGCGCCTCCTCGAGCCGCCGCAAGACCGGATTGAACCGTTCCACGTGCCCGATTTGCAGAACCCGCCCCGCCGCCGCCGCGCACTCCAGCAATTCCCGCGCTTCCTCCTCGTTCGCTGCGATCGGCTTTTCCACCAATACGTTCACCCCCCGCCCGAGCAGCTCCCGCCCTACTTCGAGATGAGCCGCGGTGGGAACCGCCACGCTCACCGCGTCGCAGCTCCCCGCCAACTCGTCCAGCCGCTCCGCCGCCACCACCCCATACTCCCCCGCCAATTCCTCCGCCCGCTCCGCCTCCCAGTCGTAAACCATCACCAGCTCAACCCCCTCGAGCTCGCGGTACACCCGCGCATGATGGCGTCCCATCGCCCCCGCTCCCGCCACCCCCGTCCGGATCTTCATGCCCGTTCCTCGCAAATGCCTCCCCGCCCCGCAATCGCTTTATCGCCACCCCTCCACCCCCCCCCCAACCTCCGCCCCCCCTCCATAGTTTTCATTGCAAAAAGATACCTGTTTGGGCAAATTTTTCCTCATGGGCGATCTTTTTCTTTTT
>Ga0180436_10001019_pt1 | contig 27894 bp, 23 predicted proteins | sample SS_ome_2_FD_132434 | JGI IMG/M metagenome (GOLD analysis project Ga0180436, IMG submission 132434) | Hypersaline lake sediment archaeal communities from the Salton Sea, California, USA - SS_3_S_2 metaG | ecosystem: Environmental > Aquatic > Non-marine Saline and Alkaline > Hypersaline >... | reverse complement strand
GCGGGCCGATGGGGGTCACCGCGGAGGACCTCGACAGCCGCCGGCTGGACCGCGCCGAGCAGCGGGGATTGGCCGCGGGGGGGTTGGTGCTGCTGATCGTTGTGCTGGCGATCGTGCTGGTGGTGAATCCCTTTGGGTTTGGCTACCGGGGGCCCCTGCAAGGAGACGATGGGCCGTTTCCAAGGTGGGTCAATGCCATCGTGCCGCTCCTCTTCTTCGGCTTCCTGCTGCCGGGGCTGGCCTACGGAATCGCGGCGGGGACCATCAGGAACGACAAGGACGTGGCCTCGATGATGGGAAAAACGATGGCGGACATGGCGCCTTACATCGTCCTTGCATTCTTTGCGGCGCAGTTCGTGGCGTTCTTTGCGCACTCGAATCTCGGGGAGATGCTCGCTCTGTCGGGAGGGCGCGTCCTCGCGTCGGCCGCCCTGCCGCCCGCGGTGATGCTGGCGGCGTTCATCCTGGTGGTGATGTTCGCGAATCTGTTCATCGGCTCGGCCTCGGCGAAGTATGCGTTTTTCGCCCCGGTATTCGTTCCGATGTTCATGGCGGGCGGGGGGATCAGCCCGGAACTCACGCAGGCCGCGTACCGGGTCGGCGATTCCTGCAGCAACATCATCTCCCCGCTGAACCCGTATATGGTGATCATTCTGGTCTTCATGCAGAAGTACGTGCCGCGCGGCGGGATCGGCACCTTGGTGGCTCTCATGCTGCCTTATGCCTTGGTCTTTGCGGTAGTCTGGACCGCGGTGTTGTTGGTGTGGATGGAGACCGGCGTCGAGCTTGGCCCGCAGGGACCGCTTTGGTACGTTCAGGGACGATGAGTCCGGGCGTATTCGCAGAGGGCCCGCAGGTTTTCGGGGGGAGTCTCGCGGGGCACTTCGCAGCCGGCGCCGACGATGTAACGTGGTCCGGCGGCCTCGTGGCAGGCGGCGAGCTCGGCGGCGATGCGGTGCGGATCGCTGCGGCTGAGGGCGCGCACCGGGTCGAGGTTTCCCAGCAGGACCTGGCCGGGGCTTGTTTGTGAGCGCGCGGCGATCATGTCGACGAGGAAATCGAGATCGACGATATCGGCGCCGAGGCGGCCCATGCTGTCAACGATGGCGGTGGTGTTGCCGCAGATGTGGAGCCTGACTTTGGCGCCCATGTCGTGGATGGCGTCCACCATGCGCTTTTCGTATGGCCAGACGTGTTCGTTGTAGAGATCGGGTCCCACGAGGGAAGCGGCGGCGTCGCCGATGCCGATCAGGTCGGCGCCGGCCTCGACCTGGGCCTGCGCGAAGTCGATTTCCATGGCGGTGACGAACTCGAAGAGGCGGGTGACGAATTCCGGATCGTCGAAGAAGTCCATCATGAGGGTATTGATGCCGCGCAAGTCGGCGCCCTCCGCGATTGGTCCTTCGATCCAGCCCTCGATCAGCTTTTCATCGCCGACCGTTTCGCGGAACGAGGCGAGGGCCTTGAGGCGGTCGGTCATGCGGCCGCCGCCGCGGGGGTCGGGGGCCTTCAGGTTCTCGAAGGCGGATTTGTCTGCAAGGAGGGGATTCGACTCCTCGAAGGCGGGTGGTTGATCGTCGAAGATGGTCACGTTCGCCCCGCAATCGGCGGCCTCGCGGGCCGGGTCTGAAATGGCGGAGACGTAATCGATGCCGAATTCCTCGACGGTGCGGAGCTGGCCTTCAACAAGCACCCGGTAATCGGTGACATAGTCGCGGTATTTCGCGCCGGCCATGTCGGCGGCGAATTGCATCGTGATCGGCATGAGAGGGAGATGATCGACCGGTTTGCCGTCAAGATGGGCGAGGATGCGTTCCCGGCTGTTCATTGGGGATCAGGCCGAATGGAATCCCTCGAACCGCGGGAGGTCAAGGCGCGTGGTTTCGGAACGAGAAAATGGGCGCTTGTTTCTCATCCCGGCGAAATGCCGGGACGGACCATGGAGGTGAATCGTTGCCTCCGTATGGAGTGCGGTGGCAGAGCCCGGAGGGGCGGCGACACCGCTTTGGTGGATCGGGGCCCAACCCTGCCAAAGCGCCGTCGCCGCTCGCTGAGGCTCGCTCTGCCGGCGCACTCCAGGTTGCTCGAGGGCTTCCACGCGACCTGGCCCTGTGGCATCTCTGTGCCGCGCATTGTTGCACACCCGGCGATCCTGCTCGACAAGGCGGGAAAGACATGTCACATCCGCGCTATCTTCGGGGTAATCATGATGACGGATCACTCGCAGGCACGATCGGCGAAGGCGCGGACCGTTTCGGAAAGTGAAGGGGCATGGGCGATTGTCGAGGGCGAGGGACCCATCGCGGCCGCGGCCATCCATGACGGACACGAATTACGCCCGGAGATCCGGCCGTTGCTGGCGCTGTCGGAGGAGACCCGGCTCCGGGAGGAGGATCCCTGCACGGCGGGGTGGACGGAGATCTGCGGCAACCGCATCCATGGACTGCGGTCGCGTTTCGAGGTGGATCTGAACCGGCCGGCGGACGCCTGCGTTTATCTCGCTCCCGAGCAGGCCTGGGGACTCGAGGTTTTCCGGGAACAGCCCTCGCCGGACGTCATGGCACGCACCATGGATGTTTACGACGGTTTCTATCTTGCGTTGCGGGGATTCTTCGAGGCGCTTCGGCGCCGGCACGGGGTGTTTGTCGTTCTGGACCTTCACACATACAATCACCGGCGGGAGGGGCCGGTGGGGCCGGTGGCCGATCCGGCCGCGAATCCGGAGGTCAACGTCGGCACCGGCACCCTGCGGGACCGCGAAAAATGGGACGGTCTGATCAGGCGTTTCGTGGGCGACCTGCGTGCGTTTGATTTCGGCGGGCGTCAGCTCGACGTTCGTGAGAACGTGCGATTTCGGGGCGGACATTTTCCGCGGTGGGTGCATGGGATGTTCGAAGGAGCGGGGTGTTGTCTGGCGATCGAGGTGAAGAAGTTTTTCATGGACGAATGGAGCGGGACGGTGGATGAGGTCCAGTGGAAACTGGTCCGGGAGGCCCTTGCATCCACCCTGCCGGGATTGCGCGAGAGCCTCGTCCACAACGGAGTCCGTAACCTGCCGCCCCCTTGACGAGCATGCCCCGCGAGAATCGTCGCAGAAGAGAGAGCCCGGCCCGCGAGGTGCGGCGTCCTCAGATCAGCCAGGCATTCATCGAGGAGGTGTGCGGGCAGTTGCGCGCCGCTACCCGGGTGCGCCGGCGTCTTCCGGGAGAGGGGACGCTTCACATCGACCGGCAACTGCCATTCCTGTGCGTGTACCGGCGGCCGAAAACCGGCGCCGATGCGGGGACCGAGCGGCTTATTCATGGCGAGGCGTCCTATCTGGTGGCCTCCGCGGGGGGCTCGACGGCCCGCCTCGGGGCATTGGTCGAGCAGGTCGTCGAGACCCTGGCGGCGGAGTTCGGGGCGTTTCTCCTTGTCGAGGTCTGGGCGGGAGCGGAGGTGCAGCAGGACGAGACGGTCGACCCGGAGGCGGTGCGGCCGATGTTCCGGGTCTTCAACGGTCATCCGGACGGCGAACTCGATGCAACTTGCGAGAGTCTCGATACGGCGCTGCGGCGGATTCGGGTTCATCGCAAGAACGCGAGGGTGCATGTCGAGTACCGGCGGCGGGCGGTTCCCCCGGGGCTCAAGATCCTTTTGCCGGCATCCCGGATGCGGGCCCTTGGTTGTTACATCCTGGGACTCGAGGTGCAGCCGATTTACCGCAGCACCCAGACCGGGGAGAGCTTTCCTCTCGTGATGCGCGCATTGCATCGCGGCGTTTCACGAGCCCTGAAGCGGGCCTTCTTCACTTTCACGAAGACGCGCACCACCCATCGTCCGGCGCACTTTTCCGCGCTGGGTCCCCGGGCGCTGAACAAGGCTGCGTGGGAGGCTGACCGGCGTCTGGCGGAGATTGCGAACTCCTTTGATTTCCTGTTGCAGGTTTCGCCCATCAACACGCGGGCGGGTTGGCGGCGGTTTCGCCGCAGCGGATTCGAGCGGCGCCCGGTCTTTCATTACCGGCCGGTTCCGGTGGACCCCGGCGAGATGAAACGGCGGCTATATGGCATCAACCTCGAGAATGTGGACGATCCGGTCATCAGTGCGTTGTTTCACGCGAAGCGCCTGGAACTCGACCGGCAGTTGACGATGTTGCTCGAGCGGGGGACGCGGAACTTCCTGCTTGGGAGCCAGCAGCTCTACGGACCGGTGGACGACCACCTGCGGGATTGCGCCGCCGGGATTCTGGAGAAGTTTCCGGGCCGGACCCACGACGAGACGTTCAGCGGGCGGTTCACGCCGGCGAAGTTCGCGGAGCGGGCGCGGCAGGAGATTGCGTCTTACGGCGCCTGCGCGGACGAGAACGGCTGCGAGGTGATCGTCACCGACGAAGTGTCGGGCATGATCTGCAGCCAGGGAAAACTTCTCGTGGGGACCTCGGTGCGCATCCCGCGCAACCGGGTCGAGGCTCTCTTGCAGCACGAAGTCGGCACCCATCTGTTGACCTATGTCAACGGCCGCGGGCAACCGCTTCGACAGCTCTCCTCGGGACTGGCCGGATACGAAGAGCTGCAGGAGGGACTGGCGGTCCTTTCGGAGTACCTCGTCGGGCAGTTGAGCCGTGCCCGCCTGCGTCTCCTTGCGGGTCGCGTCGTGGCGGCCCGCTACATCGAAGACGGGGCGACGTTCGTGGAAACCTTCCGCAAGCTGGAGCGGAATCATGATTTCGAGCAGCGCACCGCTTACCGGATCACGACACGCATTTACCGCGGCGGAGGCCTGACGAAGGACGCGGTCTATCTGCGGGGACTGATCCGGGTGGTGGAATTCATCCGGAATGGAGGCGACGTGCGGACCCTCTTCATCGGGAAGCTGGCGCTCGATCAGGTGGCCACGATTCGGGAACTCCTGCACCGGGGGGTGCTTTCGGCGCCGCGTCTCGAACCGTCGTATCTGAACGATCCGGCCTCGATGCGACGCCTCTCCGCGCTTGCGGACGCCAAACACCTGGTCGAACTTGTGAATCTGAAACCTCGATCCTGACCATGAAGAAAAAGACCTCCGGCACGCGTGCGGCTGTGAAGAAGTCCGCTGCGAAAGAACCGGCTCCGGCCGAAGCGGCAGCCTCCGACTCCCCCTCGGAATTTGTTGCGGGAGAGGGCGATCCATCCCATGGGCCGGAGCCCGCTCCCGGAGCGCCTGTCGTCAAGGGCAAGGTCCTGATCCGCCCGAAAATAAAGATCGCCTTCTTCATCAACGACCTGAAGACGGAAGAATCCGGCTACACCACCACCCGGCTTGCGATGTATGCCCACAACCGCGAACACGAGGTGTTTTTCATCACGCCGGAAGATTTCGCCTTCGACCCCGACGACCAGGTGCGAGCCCGTGCCGTCACGCCTCCGAGACGGAAGTACAAGTCGCTCGAGGCCTTTCTCAAGGACGTCCGGAGCAGCAAGGCCGGCCGGGAGCGCATCACGGTCGGCGAACTGGACGTGGTAATGCTGCGCAACGACCCCGCCGGCGAGCCGTCGAACCGGTCGTGGGCGGCGCAGGCCGGCATTCTCTTCACGCGGGCCGCGATCCGGCACGGGGTGGTGGTGGTGAACGACCCGAACGGTCTCTCGAAGGCGATGAACAAGATGTATTTCCAGCTTTTTCCTGAGGAGATTCGTCCGCCGACGCTGATCACGCGCGACCGGGACGAGATCAAGAGTTTCGCGACCGAGTTCCGGAATATCGTGATCAAGCCGTTGCAGGGATCGGGAGGGGCGAACGTCTTCATGATCCGCCAGGAGGACCTCCCCAACCTGAACCAGATGATCGATGCCGTGATTCGCGATGGTTATGTGATTGCGCAGGAATACCTCTCGGCGGCGGAGACCGGTGACACCCGCCTCTTCCTGATGAACGGTCTGCCGTTGCGGCACCGGGGGCGTTACGCCGCCTTCCGCCGGGTGCGCAAGGGGGGCGACATGCGCAGCAACATTCACGCCGGGGGCAGGAAGGCCCCGGCCACGATCGGAGAGAACGAGCTGCGGATCGCCGAGATCGTGCGCCCGAAACTTGTGCAGGACGGCATGTTTCTCGTGGGTCTCGACATCGTCGGGGACAAGCTGATGGAGATCAACGTCTTCAGCCCCGGGGGGCTCGGGAGCGCGCAAACGTTCGAGAAGGTCAACTTCTGCACCCCCGTGCTGGACGCCCTCGAGCGCAAGGTTCGCTACATGGAGTTCTACAAGCGCAACTTCAACAACGAGGAAATGGCGGTGTTGTAGGGATTTGGTCGGAGGTTACCTTTTCAGAGCGGCGTCCGGCTTGGAGGGCTGGGCGGGTGGCGGGGGCGGGGGGTTGATGATGGTGGCGAGGGCGGAGGCGGCCTTGGATTCGGGGATGTCCTGGAACTCGGCCCTTGCTTCGAGGAGGCGGGTGACGGCCTGTTGGAGGTCGCCGCGGCGGCGGTCGAGGTCGGCGAGGTGAAGCTCCTGGCGCAGTTTGTCGGCGTCCTTGAGGTAATTTTTGCGGGCCGACTCGAAGAAGGCGGCGGCCTTGATGGATTGGCCTTGTTGTTCGAGGAAGAGTCCTGCCGCTTCGTAAAGCAGGCCGCTGTTGAGGCGGGCGGCGGCGGTGCGGATCTTCTTGATGAGGGTGCGCTGGTCGGAGTGCCATGCCTTCCAGCCGGTTCGGAGGATCTTGTATTCCCTGTGCGGGGGGCTCTCGAGGTCGAGGTCTTCGAGGGGTGGAAACGGCCGGTAGAGGGGATCGCCGAGGACCACGGCCTGCCAGGAGAGGGTGGGGACGGACATGTAGGCCGCCTCGGCGAGGCTGTAACCTTTCAGGAGACGATCGTGAAAGATGTCAAAATTGTGGGTATAGGCGAGGAAGGGTTCGTGGACGTTGCCGAGGGTGGCGGCGGCGCCGTGCGCGAGGATCGGCCCGCACCAGTGCTTCGTCGGAGCGCGGAGTTGAGCGGCACTGAAGGAATGCAGGTGGACCGCGACCGCGCCGCGCTGAAACCGGAAGGCGGGATTGAGCAAGGGTCCGTTACGGTGATGGGCGTACCAACCGTAGTAGAAGGCGGCGTCCTTCATCGGGTAGTTCGTGACGAAGGTGTCGCGCCAGGAGTCGACGACGGTGGGAATTCCGATCCGGGCGTTGTCCCTTGCGATGCTCCGGATCCATTGGTCGCCGAGTTCGTAGTTTTTGCCCTTTTTCGCGAGGTCGAGATAGGCCATTCCCCAGAGGCCCTCCTTTTCGACCGCCTTGGCGTCGTCCATCATGCGGCGGCAGTGCGCCCAGGACGGCCCGTCGATGCGTCCGACGGCGAAGACGCCGGGGAGGGGCGCCTTGGTAATGGAGGCGTCCTTTTTGTAGTATGGATTGCGGAGGGGGCCGACGAGGGAGTATCCCTCGACTCCCAGAACAGTGAGTTCGGAGTCGACGGAGGCTTCATCGGCCCGGCGCTGGGCCCTTGTCCTTGCGTCGAGGGAGAGATCTTCGGTGTCGGGAGCGGGGGTTCGAGGAATCCGGTAGGGGACGCCGCGCATGCAGACGATGACGCGGATGCTGGTGAAGACCGGTTGGAGCATGCCGTCGTCGAGTTCGCGTCGGGCCCACCAGTCGTTTTTGTCGAACCGCGCCACGAGTGGCCGGCGTAGCAGGTGCTCGTAGTCCTCGCGCGGGATGTCGTTGCCGCCGGGGAGCTTCAGGCCGACCAGATTTTCCCGGGGGATCTTGCGGAGGCGGGCGTAGTGGTCGGCGAGTTCCTTCGAGTCCGGCAGGTTCTCGTTGTATACCACGAGCACCGCCCGGGGCGGGATTGGAGCGGGCTCGGCCGGTGCAAGGCCGGCCGCGAGCAGGGGAAACGCAACGAGAAAGCGGATCATGGCGAGTCGAATGGCGCCACCATAGAGCAGGATTCTCCCGGCCGGAAGTGCAACCTCAAGCCGTCGCAGGCGAGGGACACCCCCGGTGGAAGCCTCGCCGAGACCTCTTCGTAGCCGATCTCATGCGCGAGGTGGGTGAATAGCGCCTGCTTGGGAGCGAGTCTCCCGGTGGCGGCGAGCGCTTCCCGGAGCGTCATGTGGGTGGGGTGGTCGAAGTCCCGCAGGGCGTCGATGATCAGGATATCGAGGTCACCGAGCAGGGCGCGGGAAGAGTCCGGAATGCGTTTCACGTCGCTGAGGTAGGCCAGCGACTGGGCGCCCGGAAAGTCGAAGCGAAAGCCGAAGGTTTCGATACCGGCGTGCTCGACCGGAACGGGCGTCACCGTCAGGCCGCCGATCGAGACCGGGCCGGCGAGGACGAGGGGGTCGGGGCGGACGTATCCGGGGTTGCCGTGGTCGAAGGCCCATGGGAACATGCGTTCGAGGGTGGCGTGCGTTTCGGGACCCGCGTAGAGCGGGAGGGGGGACTCCCGGTCCCAGCAAAAGGCGCGGAGTTCGTCGAATCCGGCGAGGTGGTCGAGGTGGGCATGGGTATAGAACACGGCGTCGACGCGTGTGAGGGATTCGCGCAGCGCCTGCTGCCGGAGGTCGGGGCCGGAATCGATCAGGAGGGACAGATCCTCCTGCCGGAGGTGGAGCGAGCAGCGGGTGCGGTTGTTGGCGGGATGGCCGGATGTGCACACCGGACACCGGCAACCGATGACGGGGACCCCGACCGAGGTTCCGGTCCCCAGGAGGATGACCGTGGTGGGGCTCGGGGGCGGAGTCATTTCGCGAAGATGAGGAACTTCCGGCACAGGTAGTTCACGAGGGCGGAGGTGACCATCAGCGACACCTGGGCCGTGATCGAGGGGACGCCGAACCAGCCGATGAGCTTGGGGCCGCCGATCAATCCGGCAAGGAAACTGACGAGGGAAACGGCAGTGAACAAGCCGAACTCGACCCAGGGGGAGTGTCTTCCGGGCGTGAAGACGAGCCGGACGTTCATGAAATAGGTGAAGGTGTTGGCGATCGGGAAGGCGATGAGGTTGCTGATGATCAGGTTGCGTTCGCGGAGTTGGTCGGTGATGGGGAGCCCGTCGACCACCATGCCGTCCATGGCGGGGAACACGGTGAAGGAAAGCGTCATGGCGATCGCGAACAGGATGACCGTGGAAACCACACCCACCGCGCCGTATTTGGCGAATTGGACGAAGACGGGGGTGTCCCGGGAATAAAGCCAATGGTTGAGCGTGCGGCGACTTGGAATCTTCACGCGGGAGCGATTGAATCGTTTCGGGATGATTGCATAATCAGGCCCCGTTAAGAAGAGCCGATGCTGAGTCTGCTGAAAATTCGAAACCTGGCCCTCGTCGAGCGGCTGGACTGGGAGCTTGGTGGAGGGCTGGTGGGCGTGACGGGCGAAACCGGAGCGGGAAAATCCGTCATCGTGGGCGCCCTGAAACTGGTGCTGGGAGACCGGGCTGACAAGGGTCTGATCCGCACCGGCGCCGGGAGCTGCGAGGTTGAGGCGGTCTTCGACCTTCCGGAACCGGAGGAGGTGAACCGGATTCTCGATGAACAGGGCCTTGAGCCGTGCGAGGAGGGGCAGCTCCTTGTTCGGAGGGTGATGGCCCATGGCAGCAACCGGCAGTTTGTGAACAACTGCGCCGCGACTCTGGGGGTTCTCAAGCAGATCGGCCGGCATCTGGTGGATCTGCACGGGCCGCACGACCATCAGGCGCTGTTGGCGGTCGAGCGGCAGTTGGCGATGCTCGACGCCCATGCCGGCGCGCACGAGGCCCGGGAGTCGTACCGCGGGGCATGGCGCGCGTGGCGAAAAAAGGAGCAGGAGTGGGAGGAGTTGCGGAGCGCCGAGGCCGCCGCCGGCCATGAATTGGAATTGCTGAGGCATACGGCGACCGAAATCGAGGTGGCGGAGATCGATCCCGCGGAGGAGGCCGAGCTGCAGGAACGCTACCAGCGGGCCTCAAACAAGACCCGGCTTATCGAGATGGCCGGGCGGGCCCTTGGGGCGATCGAGGCGGACCAATCCGGAATCATGGACCGGGTCCGGGAGCTGCAGCGCCTGCTGCACGACATCGAAAGCCACGACCCTGCGGCCCGCAAATGGACCGCGGGGCTTGAAACCGCCGCGGTTGAGATGGAGGACCTCCGACTCGAATTGCAGCGCTACCTCGAAGAGATCGACGTCGATCCGGCACAAGCCGCGGTCCTCGAAGAACGGGTGGACCTTCTCGAATCGCTGAAGCGAAAATACGGCCCGACGCTTGCGGACGTGATCGAGAGCGGTCGGCGGGCCGCGGAGCGGTTGGCGGCCACGGAGAACCGGGGCGCGCTGCTTGTGGCGCGGGAGGCCGAAGCCCGGGAGGCAAAGGCCGAGGCGATCCGTCTCGGCGAGGCGCTGAGCGGCAGGCGTCGCAAGGCTGCTCCGCGGCTCGCGAAGGATATCCGCCGGCATCTGCAGGAACTGGGATTCCGGAAAGCGGCTTTCGAGGTGCGGCTTCGTTCCTTGCCTGAGCCCTCCGCCGACGGGCTTGAATCGGTGGAGTTCGAGTTTGGTCCCAACCCCGGCGAACCGTTGAAGCCGCTGCGGCAGATTGCCTCCAGCGGGGAGATTTCAAGAGTGATGTTGTCGATCAAGAGCGCCCTGGCGAAGCAGGACCGCACCCCGTTGATGGTTTTTGACGAGATCGATGCCAACGTGGGAGGCGAGATTGCCCGGGGCGTGGGGGAGAAGATGGCCGCTCTCGGCAAGGAGCACCAGGTGGTCGCGATCACGCACTTCCCGCAGGTTGCTGCCAGCGCCGCGAGGCATTTCCTCGTTGAGAAGCGGATCGAGAACCGCCGCACGGTCTCGGCGCTGCGGGAGGTCCGGGACGAGGAGCGGATCGCCGAACTGGTTCGCATGCTCGGCGGCGGCGGCCGTGAGGCCCGCACGATGGCGAAAGCCCTGCTGAGAACGGGGTCGGCCGCGGCCCCCTGACGTGTCATCCGTGGTTCTTGCCTTTTTTTGAAGGAACGGATTGCACGGATGAGTGAACTTGTGAATGAAGGGCGAGCGTCGCGGCGTAGGACAGGGCGCCATGAAGAAACGTTCCTGTTTTGCGTGCTGTATGGGGCTTTTGGCCGGGGTATTTCCGGCGATCGGCTTTGCCGCGGAAGACCTCCTGATCGAGGACTTCGAGGGGGGGGATTACGGCGACTGGAAGGTCGAGGGCGAGGCGTTCGGCAAGGCCCCGGCCAAGGGGACCCTTGGGGGGCAGCAGACCGTCACCGGCTTTGAGGGGAAGGGGTTAGTGAACACCTGCCTCGGCGGGGACGGTCCGACGGGCAAACTCACCTCGCCGTCGTTCACGATCGAGCGGGACTACCTGAGATTTCTCATTGGCGGCGGTGGACACAAGGGGAAGACCTGCATGAACCTGCTGATTGACGGCAAGGTCGCCCTCTCCGCGACGGGTCCCAACACGCAGTCGGGCGGCAGCGAGTTCCTCAACTGGGAGAATTGGGACGTCAAGAAGTACAAGGGGAAGAAAGCGGTCATCGAGATTGTCGACGAGGCGTCCGGCGGCTGGGGGCACATCAACGTCGATCAGATCGTGCAGAGCGACACGAAGGCGAAGAAGAAGAAGGCGCCCCCGCGCCCGCGGGGCGGGAGCCCTCCGATGCCGGAGAACGCCCGCGAGATCGAGGTCACGGGCAAATACATCATATTTCCCGTTTCGAACCGCGGGAAGCGCGGCCGGATGCGGGTTATGGTGGGCGACCAGTTGGTGCACCACCTTGACTGCGATTTCCCGCCGAACAAGGACGCCGTCGACTGGTGGACCTACCTGAACATGGAGGAGTTCCGGGGCAAGACCGCCAAAGTGGCAGCACAGGCCGCCCCGGAGATCGGGGAGATGATCAAGTCGAGCGACGAGGTCCCGCACCTGCAGCCGCTTTACGACGAGGCGTTGCGGCCGCAGTTCCACATGAGCCAGATGCGCGGCTGGAACAACGACCCGAACGGGATGTGTTACTACGACGGGCAGTACCATTTCTTCTGGCAATGCAATCCGGCGGGACGGAAGTGGGCCAACATGTACTGGGGGTATGCCACCAGCCCCGACATGGTGCACTGGACCGAACAGGACCGCGCCTTGCGGTCCTTCGGCGGGAACGTCGAGAACCGTCACCCTGCCATGGCCGTCAAGAACTGCTTCTCGGGCAGCGGCAATGTCGATCTGCAGAACACGGCGGGTTGGCAGAAGGGCGACGAGAAGACGATCGTGCTGGCCTTCACCGACACCGGTTGCGGCGAGGCGCTGGCCTACTCGACGGACCGCGGCAAGACGTGGACCTACTACGAGGGCAACCCGGTCATCAGGCACCGTGGGCGCGATCCGAAACTGATGTGGTATGAGCCGGGCCGGCATTGGGTGATCGCGGTCTACGACGAGGACCCTGAGCACGGCCGCAACATCGCCCTCTACACCAGCAAGGACCTCAAGGAGTGGAAGCGCGAGAGCAACATTCCGGGGTATTTCGAGTGCGCCGAGATCTTCGAGCTTCCGGTGGACGGCGATGCGTCGAACACGAAGTGGGTCATCTTCGCGGCCGACGCCCGTTACGCCATCGGCGACTTCGACGGCAGGAAGTTCACCCCCGAGCACGAGGGCAAGCACCAGGTCCACTGGGGCAACTACTACGCCTCGCAATGCTTCAGCAATCCGCCGGATGGGCGGGTGGTGCAGATCGGCTGGGCCCGGGGTCTCGAATTGCCGGGGATGCCGTTCAACCAGGGATTCACCGTTCCCACGAACCTCACCCTGCACACGACGGAAGACGGCGTCCGGATGTTTGCCACGCCCATCAAGGAACTCGAGCAGCTCCGCAAGCCGAACCCGAAATCGGTCTCGAACACGGAACTGACGGCCGAAAAACCGGAACTGAAGTTCGAGGTGAAGGACCAGCTCTTCGACATCGTGGCGACCTTGAAGAAGGGGACCGCCGCCAAGGCTGTTCTGCGGTTCGGAGAAAACACCGCAACTTATGACTTCAACGCCCGGAAGCTCGACGAAATGCCGCTGAAGATGAAGGACGGCAAGGTCAGGATCCGCGTCCTCGTGGACCGGCCGATGTATGAGCTGATCGGAGGCGGCGGGGCCTGCTTCAAGACCCGCGGCCGCGGCGACATGGGCAAGCCGCTCGGCGCGATCTCGCTGACCGCCGAAGGCGGCTCGCTGACGGTCGAGTCGCTCAAGGCCTACGAGATGCAGTCGATCTGGAAGAAGAAATAACCCGCCGCACGGCCAGGGCAAGAAGGACAAGAACCAGGGCGGCAAGGAGACCGCCTGCGAACCAGATCCACCACGGGAGCGGAAGGGGCGCTTGCGCGTGGAGTTCCATCGGCTGGTCGAGGTGATCGCGCAGCCGGAACCGCCATTCGAGGCGGCGGCGGTCGGGGCTGATCGTGGTGGCGTTGGTCTGTCCGGCCTCGACAGGGAGGTGGACCGTGTAGTGAACGGTTGAATCGGCGAGGAGCGCGGGGTTCTTCCGGACCAGTTCCGGGAGGACGGGCGCGATGTCGATGGACCGATGGAGGGTCAGGGAGAGCGGACTGATATCGAGGGTGGATTCGCCGAAGAGGGCCTCGGATTTCACGGGGACGTCGGGCCGGGCGGGATCGCGGAGGCGGCGCTGGGGAAAGGAGACGAGGTTTTCGAGGCTGTCGAAGGTGCCCTCGAACTCGAAGATGACGCGCTCCCGCCGCGAGCGGTGTTGGACGCGGGCAAGATCGACGTGGGGGTCCCCCCGGGCAGCCTCGAGAAGGTGTTCCCGCAGCGTCTCGGCGCCGCCGAAGTTGTTCATCACGAGGGCGGGCATGCGGTAGGTGGCGGAAAGCCGGCCCGACCCGTCCCGCTCGAGCCAGATCGTTTCGTTCCCCTCGATGCAGCCCGCGAACAGCGCGCACAAGGGCGCCAGAAGCGGGAAGCGGACCATCCGGGAACTCATGCCTGCCGCACGATACGAAGCACCGGCACCGGTGCAACGGCTTTGCGCAGCCGGGTGGCGCAGGATCCCGTCCGGATCGCGTCACAGGGGACGAACTCCAAGAGGACGCCGGGTTTCAAAGAGACTCGCCCGCCGCTTCCGCGGGCGGGCAAACCCGGAATCCCATCGCCTCGAAATGCCGGTCGAACGCAAACACCCGCCGAATGCCGGCGCGCTTCATCAGGACGGCCGACACGCAGTCGGTGAACGACACCCCCTGGTCGGCGAACTTCCTCATCAGGGCCAGCGCCTTGCGCCAATCGTCTTCTCCGGCCTGCAGCCACTCGATCCCGGAATCCAGGGCGTCCCGACCCCACTCGGCGGCGAAGGCGTACGTTGTGCGGCGCGCAATCAAGGTCACCGATTCATCGAAGACGAGCTCGCTCGAGGCCAGACGCTCTCCCCGGTCTGCAGCCTCGGTCCATTCCTGCACCGCCGTGGCGTGATGTTGGTCCCTCGCGATCTCCTTCGCCACGAATGCTCCGGTGTCCACAAACAACGCCTTCATGGCCCGTACAAATACAGGTCATGGTTGGCCGCGGTGTCGTCAGGCGCCGCACCATCCCACGGGCGCCGGGCGAGAAAGCGCGCCACCTCCTCCGACCTTGCATCCCCCCCGGCCCCCGCGAGACGACGCCGGATCAATTCGCCAAGGGAGATCCCCAGCGCCTTCGCTTCCCGGACGGCCCGCCGCCGCAGCTCGTCGGGCAATAAAATCGTGGTGCGATGCATATGGCGGATGATACGCATGTATATGGATGCGTCAAGTCGCGGTGTGGCGAGAGTGTGCAGCGGGGTGTGGCGGGATTTGCGGGGGGGGTGTGCGTCGCGTGCTTTGAGAACGGGCTTCGAATCGTATTCGGAGCGTGTTTGGTTGGGGCTTTGCAAGGTGAGGGGCGGAGGAGTCGAGGATGGAGCGCGGAAGGATTTGTGGCTTGTGGATTGAGGGCATGCGGAGAGGTTTGGCGGTTGGCGGGAGCAATGAATCGTTTGGTCGAGCCGGAGATTCTGGACGAGTTGGCATGGGACGATCCGGAAGCGGTTCGGAGCCGGCGGGATCTGCGGTTGGTCAACGGCTTGATGGGGAACCTCCGCTGGATGCGCAGAGTGCTGGATCGGCTGGGAGTGCGACGGGTGGTCGAGATCGGGGCGGGCGGCGGCGAATTGCTGGAGGGGTTGGCGGGCAAGGGACGGGAGGTTCTGGGAGTGGATCTTGCGCCGCGACCGAAGCGGCTGAAGGACGGGGTGGAGTGGATCCAAGGGGATGTGCGGGAGGTGCTGGCCGGGATGACGAGCGGTTCGGGGAAAGGGAGGGGAACGGGGCGCGGATTTGTGGCGGGCAATCTGATTCTGCACCATTTCGAGGACGGGGCGTTGCATGAGTTGGGGTCCGTGTTGCGGAGATTCGAGGGGTTGTGTTTCTCGGAGCCGAGGCGCTCACCGCTGGCGCTGGCGGAGGGCTACGCGCTGTGGCCGCTGGTGAACCGGGTGACGCGCCACGACATGATGGCGAGTATTCGGGCGGGATTCGTGCGAGGAGAACTGCCCCGGTTGCTGGATTTGGACGGCGCGGCATGGAACGTGTGCGAGCGAAGCACGTTGCGCGGGGCGTGTCGTCTGGTAGCGTGGCGGAGACGGTGAAAACGATCACGATCGTGGGCGGAGGACTGGCGGGGCTCTCGCTCGGAATCGGGTTGCGGATGCGCGGGGTTCCGGTGGTGGTCCATGAGGCCGGGAGTTACCCGCGCCATCGGGTCTGCGGCGAGTTCATCAGCGGGGTGAGCGACCATACTCTGCGAGGTCTGGGCGTGGCGTCGTTTCTCGATGATGCGCGGGTTCTGCGGCGGACGAGGTGGTATGTGCGCGGCCGCGAGGTGTTGGCGCGGGAGCTTCCGGAGGCGGCGCGTGGCATTTCGCGGTATCGGCTTGACGCGCGCCTGGCGGAGCGGTTGGTGACGGCCGGCGGGGAGTTGCGCACGGGTTCGCGACGGAGGCGCGAGGCCCGGACGGGGCAGGTCTGGGCGGCGGGGCGGCGGCCGGAACGAGACAGCGCATGGCTGGGTCTCAAGATCCACGTCCGGGGGTCCGCGTTTGGCCCGCACCTCGAGATGCACGTTGGAGAGGAAGGCTATGCCGGCGTGGCGCCGGTCGAGGACGGGCGCGTGAACGTTTGCGGGTTGTTCCGAAAGCGCCCGCTGCGCCGGAAAGGTTCGGAACTCCTGTGCGCATATCTTGAGGCCGCCGGCCTTCCGGAAGTGGCGGAGTCGCTGCGGGATGGCGAGCGCGATGAGTCGTCGTTTCTCGGGGTGAGCGCCTTCCGGTTGGGCAAGCAGGATCTCGAGGATGATCTGTGCGCGGTGGGCGACGCGGAATGCATGATTCCGCCATTCACCGGAAACGGCATGTCCATGGCGTTCGAGGCGGCGGAACTGGCGCTGGACCCCCTGACCGGCTATGCCGCGGGGCGCGCGTCGTGGGGGGAGACCGTGGCGGCGATCCGGTCCGGTGTGGCGCGGAGATTCCGTCGTCGCCTCTTTACAGCGCGTGTTTTGCATCCATGCTTCTTCGCGGCACCCGGACGCAGGGCCATGGGCTGGTCGGCGCGGCGGGGGGTGTTTCCCTTCCAGGCCCTCTACCGTTTGCTTCGCTGACTCATGTATCTGCATTCCCTTGCCAGCGCCTTTCCGGCCGACTCGTATTCGCAGCGCGAGTGTTACGAGATCGCGAAGGCGGCGCCGCGGGTGGCGTCTTTGAAGCCGCGCTCGCGCCGTTTGTTGCTCAGGATTCTGTGGAGTGATTCGGGCATTGCGAGGCGTCATTTCGCGCTCGGGGAGCCTTCCGAGCTGTTCGAGCGGGACGCGGAGCGTTTGAACCGGGACTTCGAGGAGGCCGCGCCGGCGTTGGCGGGAGCGGCGTTGTCGAAGGCGCTCGAAGCGGCCGGGACGAGGCCGCAGGATCTGGACGCCCTCTTCGTCTGCACCTGCACCGGATACCTCTGTCCGGGAGTGTCGAGCCACGTGGCGGAGGATCTGGGAATGCGGGGCGACGCCTGCCTGCATGACGTGGTGGGGCTGGGCTGCGGGGCGGCCGTCCCCATGCTCCGGGTGGCGCATGGCTTTCTGGCGGTCCACCCCGGGGCCACGGTGGCCACGGTGGCGGTCGAGGTGTGTTCCGCGGCCTTCTTCATGGACGACGAGCCGGGGGTCCTGATCAGCCTCTGCCTGTTCGGGGACGGGGCGGCGGCGGCGGTGTGGAAGGGGAACGGGGCGGACAACCTCTTCCGGGCGGGAGGTTTCCGGACGCTGCACTGGCCGCAGGAGCGGGAGAAGATCCGCTTCGTGAACGCCGGAGGAAGGCTGAAGAACAAGCTCCATCGCAACGTCCCGGCAGTCGCCGGACAGGCGGTGCGGGAATTGTTCGAGCAGCGGGCCGGGGACCCCGACCAGGTGATCGCCCACAACGGGGGGCGGGACGTGGTGGAGGCCCTCGAAGACAACCTTCCGGGGTTCACCCTCGGAGAAACCCGCAAGGCCCTGCATAATTACGGGAATTGTAGTAGTCCCGGCGTGCTCCTTGCGCTCGAGGAGCGGATGAAGCGCGACGGGAGCGACCGGCGGCTGTGGCTGACCGCCTTCGGGGCCGGCTTCTCGGCGCACGCCTTCGAACTGTGGCGGTGAGGGCATGGAGATGGCCGGGCCGTGAAGCGGCCGAGGTTTGCGGGCTGCCGGGTGGTTGGGGGGTCACGACCGGGACGGTCGTGCCACGGCCTCGGCCGTTCCTGCCGGACGCGTCGTTCACGGGGAGGCCGTGACGACCTGCCCGATCTCTTCCTCGTTGAGGTAGCAACCGGGGTCGGAGCCCCAGAGGTGGCCGTTGGCGGCGGCGGCGCGGGTGCGGAATCCGCCGCCGCAGATTTCGAACCAGCGGCAGCGGCCGCAGGGGCCGGAGATGCGGTTTTGGCGATCGGCGGCGGACATGAGTCCGACGGAGCGGATTTCGCGGAGGATGTCGCGGCTGCCGGGGTGCCGTTCGTTCCAGATGGCCGAGAAGGGGGTCTTCTTGACGTTGCCGAGGTGGACGTGGCGCCAGAACTGGTCGGGGTGGACGTTGCCCTGGGTGTCGATATTGGCGATGCCGCGGCCGGAGCTGTTGGCGCCGCCGCCGTTCCATGCGAGGAGCCGCCGGGCCTCCGCGAGGCGGGGGTGGTTTTCGCGTTGCATGCGGAGGAGGAGGTAGGCGCCGTCGGCGGGCTGGGTGACGGTGAGGACCTCCCGGCCGGCGTCGCGGCGGCGCCAGTCCTCGACGCGTGCGATGAGGGTGTCGAGGGCGTGGCGCGACTCGGCGGGGCTGAGCACCTGGAGGTCGCTGCCGCGGCCCGCGGGCACGAGGTGATAGAAGCAGACGCGCCGGATGTTCTCCTCCTCGATGAAGTCGAGGATGCGCTCGATGTTGGAGACGTTGTGGCGGGTCAGGGTGAGGCGCAGGCCGGTCTTTTGTCCGGCGTCGTGGCAGGCATGGAAGCCGCGCACGGCGGCGTCGAAGGCGCCCTCTTTTCCGCGGAAATGGTCATGGATCGGGCCGATTCCGTCGAGCGAGATGCCGACGTATGCCACCCCCGCGGCCTTCAGTTGCGCGGCGCGTTCGGGCGTGATGAGGGTTCCGTTGGTCGAGATGGTGAGCTTCAGGCCGCGGGCGGAAGCGAGTTCGACGAGTTCGAAAAACCGGGGATGCACCATCGGCTCGCCACCCGACAGGAGGAGGGAGGGAACACCATAATTCGCGAGGTCGTCGAGCACGTTGCACATCTGGTCCCATGCGAGTTCGCCGGGATAGGAGGCGGCGTTCGAGTCCGAGTAGCAGTGCACGCAGCGCAGGTTGCAGGTGCGGGTGATGTTCCAGACCACGATCGGCTTCCGCTCGCGGGCGTGGCGGGCGGGGGAGGCGTGGCTTCCGGGCGCGCAGTCCGCGGGGCGGTCTCCGTTACCATGTGCGCCGTAGCGAAGGGCGTCGGCGGGCTGGGCGGCGCCGGTCCAGAGCTTGGTGAGGTTGATCATTTCGGGTCAGATGGGTTCCGCGACCCCGACCGGCTCGTACGGGCAGAGGGGTTCGGCGGCGAGGGGGTCGCGGGTGACTCCCCAGGCGCGGGCGCGGGAGCCCCCGCAGACCTTGCGGAATTCGCAACGGCCGCACTTGCCGCCGAGGGCGTCGCTGTCCCGCAGCGAGACGAACAGCGGGTGTTCGCGGTAGATGGCGCCGGGATGCCGGGAGCGGACGTTGCCGCAGGGGATGGGCAGGAAACCGCTGGGCGAGACTTCGCCGGTGTGCGAGATGAACATCACGCCCCGGCCGTCGCGGATGCCCAGCGGGGATCGCATGCCCATGCGGCCGTAGGAGCGGCCGCGGCCGCGCTGGAGCAGAACGCGCCGGAAGTGATGGCCTTCGGTGGTCTTGATGCCGAACGGCGCGCGGCCGGCGAGATCGGCCAGCTCCTCGAAGATCTCTTCGAGCGCTTGCGGGTCGGGCTGGTCGGCGAGCCCGGCGCGCCCGGTGGGCACCACGAGGAAGACGCTCCACATGGCGGGTTTCAGCTCGAACATGAGGTCGCGGAAGGCGGGGAATTCCGCGGTATTGCCGCGGGTGAGGGTGGTGTTGATCTGGACGCTCAGGCCGGCCCTCTGGGCTTGCTCGTAGGCGTGGATGGTGCGGTCGAACGTGCCGGCCAGCCCGCGGAAGGCGTCGTGGGTTTCGCGCGTGGCGCCGTCGAGGCTCAGCGAGATGCGCTGGATGCCGGCGTCGAGGAAGGCGTGGAAGTCGGCCTTGGCGAGGCGCTCGGTGGCGGAAGGGCTCAGGCCGACGTGGAGTCCGAGGTGGGCGGCATGGCGGGCGAGGTCGAGCACGTCGCGCCGCATGAGGGGGTCGCCGCCGGTCAGGACCAGCATCGGGGGGCGCAACTCGGCGAGCTGTTCGACGAGGCGGAGGGCTTCGGAGTCGTCCAGTTCGTCGGGGTGCCGGCGGGGTTGGGCCACGGCGCGGCAGTGCCGGCAGGCCAGGGCGCAGGCCCGCGTGATTTCCCAGAAGACAAGGAACGGCCGCTCGTCGAAGCGGTAGTCCCTGATGGCGTCCATCATGGCTGTTGAGGCGGCCCGCACGTGCGGTAAGGAACTTCAAGTTGGGTGAATTGACAACGCCTCATTTGCCGGAAATTCAAGGAATCAGGAAGTATGAGGCGGTTCCTCCCGGCACGATGGCGGGATCGATCCGCTGGTCGAGTGTCGCCAGTTGTCCCCGTTTGTGGGTCGCAAGCCCCAGGAGGTAGAGGTCGGTGAGCTTCTTTGAACCGGCGAGTTTCGGGAAGCTGGCAGCATCCAGCAGAGAGATCTCGTCGCCCCAGAACTGATGCCCGGGCCAGGAGCAGATTCGCCTCAACACGAACCTGAGGTCTTCGGGTTTCCCGTAATCAACAGGGTAGCCGGGGTTTCCGACGATGCGGAGAAAGGCGTTTTCAGTCAGAGGACACGTTGCCCAGGAGAGGGGCTTCTGAGAATGGAACCATTGCTGCACCCGGAGGTGGTGAACGTGTTTCGGATCCCCGAGGGCAATCAGCGCATTCGCATCGAGAAGGAAGACCATGGAGGTTCAGGAAGTCACTTGTCTTCATCCTCGAGTAGTCTGTAGACCGTTTCGCTGGAGACCCTGGCGTGAGGTCCACCGCCTTTGGCCTGCAACACGGGAAAACCATAATCATTGATTCCGCAAAGGGATCCCGGTGCAGAGGCCTCGTCGCGTTCCAATAGTTCACGGCGCAGGGCATGCTCAATCATGGATTTCAACGTCGTCCGGCGTTCCGCTGCGACGGACTTGGCGCGGGCGAGCAATTCGTCCGGCAACTCGATCGTGGTCTTCACATGGGACATAGTATTCTTTTATGGGCCACTGTCAATCTCAGCGCGAGGAAGGGGTTTTCCGAAGGTGGCATTTCGTCCTTGGGACGGAGGAAGGGCACCGTTGCTCGCTTCGGAGCGGCCCGGGGCCTGAGCCTGTTGAATGGCAGGGGGCTTCGGTCGTCGCCCTTCGGGCTTCGCCGGACAAGCGGGGGTAGGGGGCGAGGTCGCCGGGGGGGTCCGCGGGGGGGCTAGCGGGGCTGGGGGGAGACGGAGGAGATGGCGTCGAGTTCGCGGAGGCGCAATTCGGCCCATTCGAGGCCGTCCTGGAATTCGGGGTTGTTTTTTTCGGTGGCGGCGAGGGATTTCCAGTTGCGGAGGGATTCTCGGAAGAGGCCGATGGCTTCGCCGTCGCGGCCGGCGAGCTGGGCGGCGTGGCCGAGGTCGCTGGTGAGGTATGCGAGGGAGCGCTTGATTTCGCGGGGGGGCGGCCGGGTGGATCCGTTTTCGAGGAGGTTGTCGAGGAGGGACTGGGCCTCGCGGCCGAGGCGGAGGGCGTCGGGGTGGCTGCCGGCGAGTTCGCGCAGGCCGGCTTTTTGCCATGTGAGGACGGCGAGGCGGTATCGGGACATGGGATCTCCGGGGTCGTGGTCGAGGGCGTCCCGGGCGTGTTGGGCGCCTTGTTGGATGAATTCCGCGGCCTCCTTGAGGTTGCCGCGGTCGGCGAGGCAGGCCGCGACGATGCTTTTCTGGGTGGCGAGCTGGACGAGGGCGTCTTTGCGTTCTTCGGGGTTGGCGACGGCGCCATGGAGGAGGTCGAGGGAGCGGTGGGCGAGGTCTTCGGCCCGCTGGTGGTCGCCGTTTTCGAGGGCAGACTCGGCGATGGCGCCGAAGGCCTTGGAGAGTTCGACCTGCACGTCGGCGCGGCCGGGATGGCGGGCGTGCAGTTCCATCAGTTCCACGGCGGCCTGTTCCCGGAGGAGGAGGGCGGCGTCCACGGCGCCATGGCCGGCGGCGGCGGTGGCGGCTTCGGTGTATCCGCGGGCCCGCCAGACGCGCAGGGCGGCGAGCCGCGGTTGCTCTTCGCAGAGAGCGGTCATGGCGGCGAAAGCGCGCCGGTAGTTTTCGAGAGCCCCGGCGGAGTCGCCATTCCGGTCTTCGAGACGGGCCGAGGCGATCTGGAGGGCGGCCTGCAATCGCTTTGTTTCGCTGGCTTCGGGTGGGAGGGAGGCAAGGGCGGTTTCGGTCTCGGCCAACTCGCTTTGGGTGATGCCGGAACCGGGCAGATCGGAGCCGAGGAGGCAGACGAGAACCCGGGCGCGGGTCAGGCGGCGCAAGGTGGCGTCGTCTGCGGCCGGAGCTTCGCGAATCGCTTCGGCGAGGCGGTCTTTGGCGAGGCCGGTCTGATTGCCGGCGAGCGCGATTTCGGCGAGGGCGAGCTTGATGCGCCACCGGTGGCGCTGCATGGGCGGCTCGCTCTCGCTGCGCTGGAGCAGCTCGTGCATCGAGCGCTCGAGCACCTTGAGGCGGCCGAGGCGGTTTTCGAGGGTCGGGAGCCGGGCGGCGCCGCGTTCCACCGACCATGCGAGGAGCTGATCGCTGAGGGCGAAGGCGGCGTTGAGGTCCTCGGACATCTCGACGTAGCGTTCCCGGAGTCCTTCGCTGGCTCGGGCCAGTTCGTCGCGTTCCTCGATAGCGCGGGCGGCCTCTTCCTTGGCGGCGTCGAGTTCGGCGGGATCGATGCGGTCCTCTTCGCGCTCGGGGGCGACGAGGACCTTGGTGACTTCGACGGGAGGGGACTGGAGGATCTGGAAGGCGATCAGACCTCCGAGGGCGAGGGAAGCGGCCATACCGAGGCCGGCGGCGGTTCGCCAGCCGCGATGCCGGCGTTCAAGTGCGGCGACGTGCTTCTCCTCGTTTTCGCGGGTCAGGCGGGCTTGGCGCGAGGCGGCGATTTCCTCGAGATCCTGCAGCACTTCGCGCATGTCGGAGTAGCGTTTCGACGGGTCGAGCTGCAGGCAGCGTTCGATGACGAGGCGGCCCTCTTCTTCTTCCCGGGTGGGGGGGGAGCACTTCCACGGGGCGAGGGCAGTTTGTCGGAGCTTCTCGGAGATGCGGACGCAATCGGCCTCGACGCCGGGGCGGCGCTGTTCGCCGGGCGCGGGGGCGACCTTGCGGAAGACGTCATGGCAGCGCGGGAAGACGCCGTTGAGGAGGCGGAACGCGAGGGTGCCGAACGCGTAGACATCCCAGCCGTATCCGGCCCCTTCGAGAAGCCCGTCCGGGTGGGCAAGCTGTTCCGGCGCCGCGTAGAGCAGGGCGTCCGTGAAAGGCAGGGACTCGATTCCGGGCATCAGCCCCTGCATGTAGTCGGCGAGCAACAGTTCGCCGTCGGTGTCGAAGAAAACATTGCCCGGCTTCAGGTTGCCATGCACCACCCGCCGCCGATGGAACTCGGCGAGGACCTGCGCGAGGCGCCGGACCAGCATCCACGAACTCCGCTGTCCCAAATACTCTTCCAGCCGAAGCTGGAGGGTGCGCGGAGCGTAGCGGACCCCGATCCCCTGGACGATGCGGTCCGCCATGAGCCCGCCCACGAGCACCAAGGGGACTCTGTCGAGCGAGAAGGCTTTCAGCGGGACCGCGGCTCTGGGAGGGGCCGAACGGTAGAGGCGGCGGATGCGATTCTCGATGAGTTCGGGATTGCAGGCCCGGGGATCGAGGGCCTTCACAGCGACCACTTCGCCGGAATCGCGCCGGGCCGCGAAGACCGACCCGCACGCTCCCTTCCCGATCAGGGTTTCGACTTGGTGGCCGGGGATGTCGAGAGCGCTCATTGGCGGCAGACGTTTCGTCCGCTACGATCGGTCTCTGCTTGTCATGAAAGGGCGGTTGAGATCAAGGCGCAATAACAGCGATTAAGCTTTTTCAGCGTCTCAACCTCTAAATCATCTTAACATCCAAGTTCCGGAAACGCCATAAAAATCCACCGGTGTTCCGGGCATGGGCAGGGTGGCAAGCCACCGGCGCCGTCGGGAGCCGGGACCCATCCCGGGCGAATCGGGTTTGCGCTTGCATGCGGATAATGGTCGTGTTCGGCCGGGAAACGCAACCGGGCGGAATCAATCCTTGCTGAAGCGCGAGGGAGCAAGGCACTCGTTTTGGCCGAATCCCGCGAACGGAGCGTCGGAAGCGGTTCCGCGTCACTCCGAAATCAAGAACGGGCGCGCTCGGAGGATCTGTCGCAAGCTGGGAGTTCCGGACCCATGACTCGCGGGCTGAGGCATGCCTCGCCCTTCTTGCGCGCGTCACAGGGTCTGTGAATACGCGCTGGCCTGTCCGCCGGCTCTCCTGTCCCGGAGGGACGGATCATACCAGCCTCGCACGCCGGTGCCGGGTTATGGGGCGCCCGCTTACTTCGAGTTGTCGAAGGCCATGCCGGGTTTGCTGAACGCGACGTGGTTGTGGTAGGTGGCGAATTCCGTGACGATGGCGCCCTCGGCTCCGGCGCGCTGGAAGTGCCATGATTCCGGGTCCACGAGCGCATAGAGCTGTCCGGACTTGGCGGTGCGCTTGGCGACGAACTTCGAGCGGAACCAGTCCTCACCCCAGCCCCACGGCCGTTCCTTCACGGGCATTTCGGAGATCGGGATCTCGTCGCCGGCGCGCTTGTATTCGCCGAAGAACTGGACTTCGCCGTATCGCACCTGCCAGTGTTCCATCTTGGGCCCGTATCCTTCGGGTCCGCCGACGTGGTTGTGCTCGGGGAGCATTTGTCCGGGCAGGAGGAAGATCTCGTGGCCGAGGTATCCGAACTTCTCGTCCTCGAACTTGCCGTCGTATTTTTCTCCGCCGACGGTGCCGTAGGTTCCTTTCTGGTTGATCCAGAAGACGCCGCCCATTCCAAGCTTTGCGAAGTCGCCCTGGAGGAAATCGCACACCCAGAAGTCGTCGCCGCGCAAGACCTCGGGGATGGGGTAGTTGAAGCGTTCCATCATCTTGAAGTATGCTGCTTTCGCCGCTTTGGGGTCGAAGGCGGTCTTCTGGTAGAAGCTCTTGCTGGAGGCTGCGGCGGCGGCGCCCGCGGTGGACGAGGCCAGCACCGCGCCGCCCACGGTCTTGAGACAGGTCCGGCGGCTCATGGGATCGGGAGATGGTTGTTCTTTCATTGGATTGTGGCTGGTTGTTGCTTTCGTTGGTCAGGGAGTCAGGAGAGCGGGCGCTGGTCAAGTCTTGCCGGGATCGGGGCACTGCAAGCCCTCGGCGAAGCCCTCCAGGATGAGGGCCATCGAGGTGGCGCCGGGGTCGGCGTGGCCGAGGACGCGGTCGCCGAGGTTGCGGGCTCGTCCGAACTTGGCGCGCATCTCGCGGGTGCGATCGGCGCCGGTGCGGGCGGCGCTGGCGGCGAGTTGCAGCAACTCGGCGGGAGGTTTGGCGGTTTCGTGTTGTGCGAGCGTTTCGGCGGCGGGGAGGAGGGCGTCCATCATGGTGCGGTCGCCCGCCTGCGCCTTCGAGTGCTTGTGCATGGCGGACACGCCGTTCCGGATGAGGGCGGACAGGGCCGGGGCGTCGAACTTCGCGGGCTCGTCGAGATCATGGCTCATGCCGGTGAAGAACGAACCGAGGAGCGGGCCGGTCGAGCCCCCCGCGGTGGACATGATGGCCCAGCCGGCCTTTTTGAGTTGCTCCTTGAGGCCGGCCTCGGCGTTTTGGTTGACCGCCTGTTCGAGGGCATCCATGGCGCGCAGCATGGCGGCACCGTGGTCGCCGTCGCCGGTGGCGCTGTCGAGTTCCGTGAGGATAGCGTGTCCGTCGCGGATCTTCGCCGCCGCCCCGCGGAGCATGGCGACGATCTCGTCGGGGCCGAGGGTTTCTTTCATGGCCGGTGTCCTCTTTGGATTCCGAACCTTCCGGAACCATCATGGAAGGCGGTCAGCGGACGGTCCACGAGGGAGTGTCGCAGGGGGCCTTCCAGAGGTCGAGCAGTTCGTCGTCCATCTTGGCGGCGAACATCTGGAAGCCGGCCATTTCCTGGACCGTCAGGAGTTCGCCGACGTGGCTCGCAGCGATCGTGATGCCCTGCTCGTCGAGATACTTCTTCACGCCCTTCATGACGATGTAGAGTTCCATGAGGGTGGTGGAGCCGGCCCCGTTCAGGATCACGAGGAGGCGGTCTCCCTTCTTGGCGTCGACGGCCTTGAGGAGGCGCTCCATCATCAGGGCGGCGGTCTGGCCGGCGCTGAGAATCTTGCAGGGTCCGGTGCCGGCTTCACCGTGCTGGCCCATCCCGATCTCCATCTCGTCCTCGGCGAGTTCGAAGAGGGCCTCGCCGGTGGCGGGATGGGTGGCGCCCTTCATGGCCACCGCGAGGGTCGCCATCTGGTTGTTGAACCGCTCTGCAATGGCGGCGACCTCGTCGAGGCTCCGCCCCGCTTCAGCCGCCGCTCCGGCGAGCTTGTAGAGCGGGACGCAGCCCACCAACCCGCGGCGGTCCGCTTCGGGGGCGTCCGGTCCGGCCGCGATGTCCTCATGGGTGAGGATCTTTCTCACCTTGAGCCCCTCCTCTTCGGCCATCTGCATGGCCATGTCGGCGCTCAAGACGTCTCCGGCGTGATTCAACACCACGAACAGGGTTCCCGCCTCGCGGTTGGCCTGACGCAGTGCTTCGACGACCGGCGGCGGCCCGGGCGCGGCGAAAATGTCGCCCGCCACGCTGATGTCGAGCATGCCTTCGCCGACGAATCCGCTCAGGGCCGGTTCATGGCCCGCTCCGCCGAGGGTGACCAAGGCCACCTTGTCCGGCGACTTCGGGCGGGCTCGCGTCACGAGCCGGTCGGGGCTGACCGCGATCTTGTCGCCGTGCGCAATCGCAAATCCTTCAAGCAGTTCCGGGGTCAGTTGGGCGGGATCATTGATGAATTTCTTCATGGCTGAATAACGAAGTTAGTTTTCTCAGGAGTCGACCTGCATGAACTCAACTGGCGCGCCGTCGTCAAGGATGAAGGCGACCCGCACCCCTTCCATCGGGGTGAACGGCTCGAGCAGGATCTCGCGGCCGGCGAGGGCCGCGTCAAGGTCATCCACCTCGTAGGCCACGTGGGCGGTCGTCTTCAGGACCTCGGGAAGCGGGCTCCCGTCCTCGAAACGGAGCCACTCGATGTGATGCTCGCTGGCCCCGCTGTCGGTGACGTGCAGCCGGGCGTCCTCAAGATAGGTCTCCCCCGGGCGCGAGCGCGTGGTTGGAATGCCGATGTGGTGGAACTTTTTCATAGTGCTGAGATCAGGATAGTGATGTTAACCCGGCCCGCCTCGGGGGTTGGCAGGCGGACGATTAGGTTCTGAGGGTCGTTGATGACACGTTTCTCCGGTTCGCGATCTTTCAGGATGGTGGGGCGAACCAGCGATTAGCGAGGCAAGCCTCGGACCAATTGATGATTGTCGAGTGTCGATTTTTGATTTTTGATGGGAGCTGGAGAGGCGCGGCCGCGCTGTCCAAGCTCACTTCATCAATCATCAATCAATCCGAAACGGCATGCTTGATTCAGAAACTTGACCTGACATTCACGCATTTCCCTTTTCGCCGTTTCACCGTGAAAGCTGGTCGCAGGACGATCAACATCAAGCAACTTCATGACAAGACGGGGGAACAATTTGCTCACCTGCAACAGCCCACTCAAGGCCAACATTCTCGAAGCCAACTGCGCTTGGCGCCCACCCTGCCGACTCAGATTTCTGCCGACCTATACGTGTACATACTTGATTTCGGCTATAAACAGGTAGACTCGGCTACACCTCGAGAATCCCGTCCGCAACCCGTTCTGGCCCGGCGCCGGCTCGCCGCCACCGGAACTCGTTGGCCGTGAGAAAATTCTCGGTCAGGCGAAGATTCCGAAAAGCAGGGTCAAGGTTTTCAAACATTGACAGGTGCGGGGCGGCCACCTCGCCTTTCCCCACGCTGGGGGAGCAAGCCGGGTGGATTCTGCCACCGCTCCCGTGGCTGGTGGGCGAGGCGGCGGGGGAATTGGGTGGGCGATTTGGCGTGTTCG
>Ga0180436_10001018_pt1 | contig 27910 bp, 28 predicted proteins | sample SS_ome_2_FD_132434 | JGI IMG/M metagenome (GOLD analysis project Ga0180436, IMG submission 132434) | Hypersaline lake sediment archaeal communities from the Salton Sea, California, USA - SS_3_S_2 metaG | ecosystem: Environmental > Aquatic > Non-marine Saline and Alkaline > Hypersaline >... | reverse complement strand
GGGACAGGAACTGGCCAAAGAGTCACCTGTGGATGCTGATATGGTAATAAGCGTTCCTGATTCGGGAACCCCGGCGGCAATAGGCTATTCTGCTGCTTCCAAAATACCTTATGCCGAAGGCTTTATAAAGAACAGGTATATAGGCAGGACCTTCATCCAGCCGGTCCAGTCAGTAAGGGAAATAGGCGTCAGGCTGAAGCTCAATCCCTTAAAGGATATAATCAGGGATAAGAGATTAATAGTCGTGGATGATTCCATAGTAAGGGGAAATACATCCAGGAAGATAATAAAGATGCTGTATAAATCCGGGGCCAGGGAGGTGCATATGCGCATCAGTTCGCCGCCCCTTCTATTCCCCTGCTATTATGGCATAGATATGGCCACAAAAAAGGAATTCGTGGCCAGCCATAAGACTCTTGAGGATATAAGGAGATTCCTTAATTTGGACAGCCTCAAGTATATAAGCATTGACGGCCTGGTAAGGGCTATAGGCGAATCCAAGGACAAATTCTGCTTCGCCTGCTTTAATGGGGATTATCCGGTCCGTATTCCCAAAAACCTTGATTATGACAAGTTTTCGCTAGATAGGGAGGAAAAGATCTCTTCAAATGCCTGATCACGCCGGTAAAAGCAAAAGAAAATATACCTATAAGGATTCCGGGGTAGACATCGATAAGGCAAATAAGATGCTTTCGAGCCTGAAGGATGTTATAAGCTCTACTCATGATAGCAATGTGCTAAGCGGACTTTCCTCATTCTGCGGTATGTTCGGGCTGGACACCTCCGGCTATAAAGAGCCGGTACTTACCTCCTCCACTGACGGTGTGGGGACAAAACTCATCCTGGCAAAAGAGAACTGTGATTATTCCAGCATTGGCCAGGACCTGGTGGCCATGAGCATTAATGACCTCATCTGCTGCGGGGCAAGACCCCTTTTTTTCCTGGATTATATTGCCTGCGGAAAGGTCGATGAAGAAAAGATAAGCTCTGTCATAAGGTCTATTGCCAATGCCTGCAAATACTGCAGTACCGCCCTTCTTGGCGGAGAGACTGCAGAGATGCCGGATATGTACGGCCAAGATGAGATAGACCTGGCGGGCTTTGCAGTGGGCATTGTTGACAGGCAGGATATATTTAAGCCGGATAATGTTAAAGAGGGCGACATAGTTGCCGGAGTTTTATCTTCCGGGCTTCATTCCAATGGATTCTCACTGGTAAGAAAGATAATAGATGAGGCCGGGCTAGACCTGGATAAGCCCCTTGAATGGACCGGGGAAAAGACCCTGGGACAGGAGCTTCTTAACCCTACAAAGCTTTATTCACCCCTGACAGGGCATTTGTTTGATAATAAGGAAATAGATATAAGGGGGATAGCCAATATTACCGGAGGCGGGTTCTATGATAATATCGACCGCATAATCCCTGAAAATTTGGATGTTGTGATCCAGACAGGTACCTGGGATGCGCCTCCTGTTTTCAGCTTTCTCAAGGACCTGGGGAATATTCCTGAAAAAGAGATGTACAAGGTATTTAATATGGGTATCGGGATGGCAATAATCGTCCCGCCCGAAAGCTTTGAGACCCTGAAGGATTCAGCCCGGGAAAAAAGAGAGCATATCATAAAGCTGGGGGAAGTCACCCGGGGTACGGGTAAGGTAAGGATAAGGGGAATAGATCTTTAGGAGCAGGTTTCCGGACAGGCTCATTAAAATAAAGGAGCAGGGATGAGAAAAAAAATAGCTGTTTTTGCTTCAGGCTTCGGATCCAATCTGCAGGCGCTTATAGATTTTAATGAGAAAGATGATCTGGGCGGAGATATTGCCCTGGTATTTTCCAATAATCCGGATGCCCAGGCCCTCAAGAGGGCTGAAAAGCACAAGATAAAGGCCCTTCATATGGATCCGGGAAAATTCTCCAGCCGGGAAGAATTTGAAAGCCAGCTGCTTGATATGCTTGAAGAAGAAAGCATAGACCTTATTGTACTGGCAGGCTATATGTTCCTTTTGACTCCGCTACTGGTCAGCGCTTATAAGGACAGGATACTTAATGTCCACCCAGCACTCCTTCCCTCATTTAAGGGAACTCACGGTATAAAGGATGCCTATGATTATGGGGTCAAGATCAGCGGGGTCACAGTCCATTTCGTGGATGAAGAGCTGGATAATGGTCCTATTATAATGCAGGCCCCGGTATATATAGACAGCAATGATACTATAGAGAGCTTTGAAGAAAAGATACATGAAGTGGAACATAAGATATATCCCCTGTCAGTAAAACTATTCTGCCTGGGAAAAATAAAGATAGACGGAAGAAAAGTTCAAATATTATAGATCCTGATAGAGGTATTTATGAAAGTAAAGATCACAAGAGCCCTTATTAGCGTCTCCGATAAGACAGGCATAAACAGCCTGGCAAAAGACCTGGAGGAGATGGGCGTAGAGATGGTATCCACCGGGGGTACATATAAAGCCATCCATGATGGGGAAATAAGGGTCAAAAAGGTAGAAGACCTTACCGGTTTTCCCGAGATGATGGAAGGAAGGGTCAAGACTCTCCATCCTATGGTGCATGGGGGCATACTGGCTGACCGCTCCAAAGACAGCCATATGGAAGATATGAAAAAAGCAGGCATCCTTCCCATAGATATGGTGGTGGTAAACCTTTATCCCTTTAAGGCTACTGTATCCAAACCGGATGTTAGCCTGGAAGATGCGGTGGAGAATATCGATATTGGCGGACCTACCATGATAAGAAGCGCAGCCAAGAATCATGGCAGTGTGGCGGTAGTGACAGATCCTGAAGATTATGAAGCCATAACCAAAGAGATGAAAAGAAACGGCGGACAGCTCTCCCGGGATACCCTGTTCAGGCTGGCAGTAAAAGCATTCCAGCATACATGCGAGTATGACAGTGTCATATTTGAGTATCTTTACGGCAAGACCGGCAAAACCGGGGATAGCGGGATAGAAATAAGGCCCGGACTAGTGATAGGCATGGACATTCCCGGAGAAAAAGAGGCAGCATTCAGGGATAAGGATGGCGCATTCAGTAAAAGCCTTGACCTTGGACTGGAAAAGATCCAGGACTTAAGATATGGGGAGAATCCCCACCAGAAAGCAGCATATTACAGGTCCGGCGGCGCTGCCCCGGGAAGCCTGGTAAATTCTGAAAAGCTCCAGGGTAAGGAGCTCTCATACAATAATATCCTGGATACCAATGCCGCATTCCAGATAGTAAAGGAATTCGAGGGGCCCTGCGTTTCGGTAATAAAGCATAATAATCCCTGCGGGGCGGCAATAGGAAAAGATATTGCCCAGGCCTACCAGAAAGCTTATGACTGCGATCCCACATCTGCTTTTGGAAGCGTGGTTGCCAGCAATATGGTATGGACCAAAGAAGCGGCAGAATTTATGTCCGACAAATATGTGGAAGTGCTTATAGCTCCCGGATTTGAGCCGGAATCCCTCAAAATACATTCCCGGAAAGAAAATTTAAGGATCTTAAGATCAGGCATGGACATGGCAGCCAATGCCTCCCGGCTAAAAGAAAAAGGCTTCTCCACCGACAATGTGGATATAAAGAGTGTGGATGGGGGAATGCTGGTCCAGGACCTGGATGAGGGATTTGACGACAGGGGATCATTTAAGGTTGTCACAGATATAGAGCCTACTGATATGCAGTGGGAAGACCTCATCTTTGGCTGGCAGATAGTAAAGAGCGTAAAATCAAATGCGATCGTCCTGGCAGTACACGGAGCCACTGTGGGCGTAGGTGCGGGACAGATGAGCAGGATAGATGCAGCCAAGCTTGCAGTAGGCAAATCCTCCGGTAGGTGTAAGGGAGCTATTATGGCCTCGGATGCATTCTTCCCCTTTAAGGATGTAGCCGAGCTTGCTGCTGCCAATGGCATTCTAGCCATCATACAGCCCGGCGGATCGGTAAATGATAAAGAGACCATAGAAGCCTGCAATGAATACAGGATACCAATGGTATTTACCGGAAAAAGGCATTTCAAACATTAATTGATATGGACTTTTCAGGCATACTCCTTGCCGGGGGAAAAAGCAGGAGATTTGGACCCAATAAGATAAAGATAATGTCTGGTAATGTCCCCCTCCTTGTCTTACAGGCGGTAAAGCTAGGCTTTTTTACCAGAGAGATAATAATAAGTACCAGCCGGGAAAACTATGCATATATAGAAGATGTCCTGGGTGACCTGGAAAAATATATCAGTATACTGGAAATGCCTCCTGACTATATGCAGCCGTTAGTAAAAGCTATAATAGATGATGAAGCTGTAAAGGAAAGCAATGGGAGCATAGGGCCAATAGCGGGCATATATACAGGACTGAACCATATAAGCGCCGGTTATGGGCTGGTACTGGCAGCGGATATGCCCTTTATATCATTTGAGCTGCTTAAATATCTAAATGACAGCCTGGCCGATGCTTCCCAGCCTGATGCTATTATAATCAAAAATCTAAAGGGAATAGAGGCCCTGTGTGGGATATATTCCAAAAAATGTATTAAAATAATAGAAGAAAGCATTAAAAGGGGGATCTATAAGATCTCTGATATTTTAAGCAAGCTGGATGTAATATGGATCGGGCCGGAAGAGCTCAAATATAAAAAGATAGATAAATATAATTTTTTTAATATAAATCTTCCGGAAGATATTGAAAAATATAAGGACATCCGGGAAAAGGGGGTAAGCGGATATGGTACCAATAATATCGATAGTAGGACAGTCGGGCAGTGGAAAAACCACTTTTTTAGAGGCGCTGGTAAGGGAGCTTTCCAGGAGGAAATATAGGATAGGTACGCTCAAGCACACTTCCCACACATTTGAAATGGACAGTGAGGGCAAGGACTCCTACCGCCTGAAGCAAAGCGGAAGCGTGATCGGGGGAGTTTTTACCAATGACAGTATCGGCATAGTAAGGGATTTCAATGAAAAGAAGGACCTGGACAGGATAATAGCTGATGTATTCAATGATATGGACCTGGTGCTTATGGAGGGGTATAAGCTGGGGAAATATCCCAAGATAGTAGTGCTAAAGGAAAAGGACCCGGAAAATGAGACAAGGGAATATAATAAGGATGAGATAATAGCAGTTGTAGGCGAAGGTGAGCCTGATACCGGCTTTAACTATTATGGCAAATATGAAGCTAAAAAAATAGTAGACCTCCTGGAGCTTGAATTTATAAAGCCCTACCGCCTGCAGGAGATAGACTTGTATATTAACAGCAAGCCTGTTGTCCTGAATGATTTTGTGCAGAAGATAGTAAAGAATATTATAAATTCAATAATAGACAGCCTTAAGGGAATAGATAAGAAGATAAAAGATATAGACTTAAGATTTAAGACCGGGAAATAAGCCCGGCCCATTAGAGATATGGACATAATGATCAAGCAGCCCAAAACCGATAAAGAGTTCCAGGATTATTATGAGCTCAGGTGGAGGGTGCTGAGGCAGCCTCACGGCCAGCCGCGGGGCAGTGAAAGAGATGACCTGGAGGAACTATCCATACACCTTATGGCTTATTATGAAGGAAAGATTCCGGCTGCAGTTGGCAGGGCTCATTTAAATTCGGCCCATGAAGCCCAGATAAGGTTTATGGCAGTAGATCCCCATTACCAGAATGCAGGTATCGGAAGCTCCCTGCTTGCCGGTCTGGAGAAGAGGATAAAGACCAGCGGAGCCCGCTATATAGTATTGAATGCCAGGGAAACAGCTGCCGGTTTTTATATTGAAAATGGATATACCAGAGATGGCGAAGCAGGAACGCTTTTTGGCAATATAAGGCATATAAGGATGAGAAAATACCTTATATGATAGCTGTATAAATATTCTATTGAAATCTATTAGATAGCTTTCCCAGAAGCCTCATTATAAACCCTGGGCTTTGCAGTACTTTCCATCATGCTTACAAAATGACCGCCTTGTATGGTATCATTGATATATAATATTCAGTTTTATTAATTCCCTGAACCGGTAAGATGATCAACTCACCGGCAAAACTGGAAAAGTTGCAAAGGAAAGCAGTGTGGCAGGAGTTAAAAAAGCATTATTAATAATAGACCTTCTGAATGATTTTGTGAATGAAGGCGCACCCCTGAATGTTCCCGGGATCGGGAAGATAGTCGACCCAATAAAAGAACAGATCGAGAAAGCCAGGAAAGAAGTCTATCCCATAATATATATTTGCGATTGTCATGAAGAAGATGACAGCGAGTTCAGGATTTTTCCTCCCCACGCAAAGAAGGGCACTTCAGGGGCAAATGTTATCCAGGAGTTAAGACCGGAAGGAACTGATATACTGGTAAGGAAAAACTCATTTTCAGGTTTCTATGATACCGTACTGGATGAGACCCTGAAGAAGCTTTCAGTGAGCAAGATAATGATTACCGGCACAGTTACCAATATATCAGTCCAGTACACAGCTGTAGATGCTATCATGAGGGGTTATGAGGTAGACATAATAGAGGAAGCAGCAATAGGTTTTGATGAAAGGGACCACAGGCATGCCCTGGAACATATGAAAAGCTTATTCGGTATAAATATTGTATGATCACCCTTTGAATTATTTACACACATAGCGGCTTCTTTTTCCTCAGACCTTTTTTATATCCATGCCGGCCAATGTTTAAGAACCGAAGATCAAAAAGACAACATATATAATCATATATTGTATAATAAGAGTCGGATTTGGTTAAAAGGAGGGTATGTAAATGAATTCCAGGCAAAGGATAATAAAGGCACTTGACAGGGAAATACCCGACAGGGTACCCACTTTCGAGCTTCTAATTGATGAAGCAAGCATCTTAAAGCTGGCGGAGCTGTTATTTGGGGAAAGCTCCAGTTCAGTAAATGTAAAGACCAGGTTCGGGGAAGAGAGCACGCACAGCCTTGACCTTCATCTTAAGATTGCGGAAAAACTTGACCTGGATTCTATTACTACTTATTTCTCTACCGGGATGGGATGTGTTGATGAAAATATCGCAGTTGACAGGTTCGGCACCAAATATCATCTTTCAGGACACGGCCAGCCTTTGCCGTTTGAAGGTCCCATAGGCGGAATAGAGGATATAACCGGATTTGATATGGCAGGAAGCCTGAAGGATGATGATCTCAGGGGGCCTCTCTATATAGTGGAAAACCTTGATAAAGACAGGGCAGTTTTCCTGCTTCTGGCGGATCCTTTCAAGCTTAGCTGGAAGCTGAGGGGAGGCATGGAGAACCTACTTTTTGATTATGCGCTGGCCCCCAGGCTGGTACATAATATGGCGGAAGTAACCACAGAATTTAACCTGGCAGTAATAGAAAAAGCAGCATCTTTAGGTGTGGATGCTATAGCGGTTGAAGGAGACCTGGCAGGGAGTACAAACCTTATAATGTCTCCGGCTGATTTTAAGGAATATATAAAGCCTTATCTGGAAAGGATTGTAGAATATGCCCACGGGAAAGGACTTAAGATAATCAAGCATTCAGACGGAAATATATGGCCTATACTGGATGACCTTGTGGAGATCGGCTTTGACGGCATCCATCCCATACAGCCCCAATGCATGGATATCGGGGAAGTAAAAGATCACCTGGGCAAAAAGGCTTGCATAATAGGAAATATAGACTGCCAGGAACTTCTCCCGGAAGGTACCCCGGAGGAAGTAGACCGGGCAGTCAGGGAGACCATAGGGATAGCCTCACAGGATGGGGGCTATATAGTCAGTTCCTCCAATTCCATACATCCGGGAGTAAAGCCTGAAAATTATATTGCCATGATTGAAGCTGTGCATAAATATGGAGAATATGTTTGACCGGATAGGGATTATATTAGCAGACCCTGAACCTTCGCCGCCTTCCCAGTCCGCCCCCGGTATAGGATGAGACATCCAGGAATATCCCTATCCCCAGCCACAGCCAGTCAAGTCCTGCTATGCCTGTCTGGGGGGACCAGACTATAAGGTAGGCTATCATGGTAAAGGGGGCAAAGACACCGAAAACTACCGGGATAAGCCATGTATCAAATGCGGAGCTGAACCTGAAGGGATTTATAAGCCACCACACGAATAGAGCCAGCCTGGGCCCGAAAAGGAATAAAGATGTTATCATACAGCACATAGGGAAAGGTTAACAAGCAGCCGGTAAAAAGTAAATGATTTTTGTTGAAAAAAGGTGTTATCACGCTGTAATCTAGTTTTCACCATTTTTGCTGGCAGCATGTCTTGGAGGTGCACCTGAGTCCCAGAATTTCTTCATCTTCTTGGCCAGGGATCCAATCTCCCTATCAATTTCTTTCTGCCCGCGGTGATGGCGCCTTATAAGCTCATCAGTCAAGGTTTCATATGCCTTAGCCCCGGCACAGCCGGGGGCATAACTAAATATAGGCTTTCCATAACTGGGCGCTTCCGCCAGCCTGACATTCCTGGGGATAATGGTTTTAAAGACCTTTCCCGGAAAATACTTTTTTATCTCCTTAACCGCCTGGCCAGATAGCCTGGTCCGGTTATACATTGTAAGCACTACCCCTGATATCTCCAGGTCCTTATTCAGATTATGCCTCACCAGCTCCGTAGTCTTGAGCAGCCTGGCTATTCCCTCCAGGGCATAATATTCACACTGCAGGGGTATAAGCACTTCAGTTGTAGCAGTCAGGGCATTTATAGTCAAAAGCCCCAGGGCAGGTGAGCAGTCGACAAGTATATAATCATAATACTCTCTAAGCTTATCCAGTATCTTCTTTAGCTTATATTCCCTTTTAAGGGCAGATACCAGCTCTACCTCAGCTCCTGATAACTTTTCGGAAGAAGGCAGAAGGTCCAGTCCTTCATATTCTGTATTAAAGACTATCTCCTCCGGTGCCATATGGTTGATTATGGCGTCATAAAGGGATTTCTTGATATTTTCAGGATAGACTCCCAGGCCGCTTGTAGAATTACCCTGTGGATCAAGATCGACCAGAAGGGTGCTGTATCCCTTCTTTGCCAGGTAGGCAGCGATATTTATGGAAGTAGTGCTTTTGCCTACCCCGCCTTTCTGGTTGACTACAGAGATGAGCCTGCAGCTTCTCTTATTTTTTTCTGCCATACATATATATATGCTTCCTAAAACTCTCATAATTCTATAATAAAAAAACCTTTATTCAAAAAGAAAATATAACTTTTTTTCAATAATCCCGGCTTATTATTGACAAATCAAAATATTAAGAATATTATATAATCACAGTAAAATCAGAATATTCAGTAATTATTAAAAAATAAACAAATAATTAGAAATGATTGCAGAAAAAAAAGAAAAAAGATCATGCTGTTACAATATCGAGTCAGTAGTAACAGTTGATGATAGGGGACAGATGGTCCTTCCCAAAGATATAAGGACTAAAGCCGGAATAGAGGCAGGAGACAAGCTGGCAGTAGTACTGATGGAGAAAGATGGAAAGGTATGCTGCCTTTCACTGGTAAAGGCTGAAACCCTTTCCGGTACAGTAAAGGACCTCCTGGAATAAACTGGATTATAATTTCATAAAATTTATTAATACCATAGGTCAGAAGACCAATATTAAAGGAAAGTAAGATGAAAAATAGCAAAATAAAGGAAAAGGTAAGACAGGGTTATGGAAAGATCGCCAGGGAAGGAGGCAGCTGCTGTCCCGGCCAGTCTTGCTGCTCCACGGACCTTAAAGCAGAGGATATAAGCAGGGATATAGGATATGGGGAAGCCGAAATGGAAGCAGTCCCCGATGGAGCTAATCTGGGTCTTGGCTGCGGCAATCCCATAGCTGCCGCATCCATAAAAGAGGGAGAGACCATAATCGACCTGGGAAGCGGTGCCGGATTCGACAGTTTTCTGGCGGCCAATGCTGCAGGGAAAAAGGGAAAAGTGATAGGCATTGATATGACCCCTGACATGATAGACAAAGCCAGGAAAAATGCCCAAAAAGGCGGTTATGGCAATGTAGAATTCATACAGGCCGAGATAGAAGATATCCCGCTTCCTGATAATACAGCAGATATAATAATATCAAATTGTGTAATAAACCTTTCCCCTGAGAAGAAAAAGGTATTTTCGGAAGCATACAGGCTCCTCAAGCCGGGAGGAAGAATAATGGTATCAGATATTGTCCTTAAAAAGGACCTGCCCCAGAGCGTACTCGGATCCATAGAGGCATATGTCGGATGCATAAGCGGTGCCGAAAAGATGGAAGATTATCTGGGATATATAAGGGATGCCGGCTTTAATGATGTAAAGATACTGGATGAGACTGTGTTCTCCCTGGATAATATAAATAAAAGCCAGGCATTCAAGGATATCATTAAAAGCCTGGATATAAGCGATAAAGATTTAGGAGATGCCCAGGAAAGCATCTTGAGCATCAAGGTATCTGCCATAAAGTAATAATTCTCCTACCGAACAGATAAGACATAAAAAATACCCTCCCCCATATTAGGCAAGGGTATTTTTTACTATTTAGGCTCAAGAAGCTATTCTTGACATGCTCCTAATATCTTCCGCTTTCAGTATAGCCGCTTTTACTGCCCATTTCACCTTTCTGGTGTTCATAGACTATCTTCTTGACCCTGAAAGGATTGTGCTCCAGGGTATTTGTAACTACTTCATCAATATTATCCACAAATACAAGCTTGAGTCCCTTCAGTATTGCTTTGGGAACTTCGTCCAGGTCTTTTTTGTTTTTCTCAGGCATTATGACTTTCTTGAGCCCGGCCCTTTTAGCTGCCAGGAGTTTTTCCTTCAAGCCTCCGATAGGAAGCACTCTGCCCCTTAAGGTTATCTCTCCAGTCATACCAATATCGCTAATAACAGGAATGCCGGTAAATGCCGATACCAGGGATGAGGTTATAGTCACTCCAGCTGAAGGACCATCTTTGGGAACCGCTCCTGCCGGGACATGGATATGTATATCAGACTTATTAAATATTTCTTCATCCAGTCCGAATTCAGTAGCTCTTGCCCTCAAATAACTTATAGCTGCCTTAGCTGATTCCTGCATCACATCACCCAGTTTTCCTGTAAGGACCATCTTACCCGTGCCCTTATAGTATGTGGATTCAATTAGCAGTATATCCCCGCCAACCGGGGTATAGGCAAGACCGGTGGCAACGCCAACCTGGTTTTTCTCCTCTATCTCGCTTGGCTGGACTTTTGATACTCCCAGGTAGTCAGCCACCTTTTTGGGGGTAACAGTCTTTGTATGCTTCTTTCCTTCTACTATCTCCCTGGCAATCTTTTTGCATATCTTGGAGATCTCCCTTTCCAGATTCCTGACCCCGGCTTCACGGGTATATTCCTCGATTATCCTGAAAACAGCATCTTTTGCAAACTTAATATTATACTTTTCAATGCCCTGTTCTTTTACCTGCTTGGGTATGAGGTATTTATTGGCTATATGAAGCTTTTCCTCAGAGCTATAACCGGGGATCTCGATAACTTCCATCCTGTCCCTTAAAGCAGGATGAATGGTATCCAGGATATTGGCCGTAGTTATAAACATCACATTGGACAGGTCAAAAGGAACTTCCAGATAATGGTCCCGGAAAGAATTATTCTGTTCAGGATCTAAAACTTCCAGCAGGGCAGAAGAAGGATCGCCCCTGAAATCTGCGCCAACCTTGTCTATCTCATCCAGCATGAATACCGGATTATTTGTCTTGACCTGTGAAAGGCCCTGGATTATCCTTCCGGGAAGGGCCCCCACATAAGTCCTCCTGTGGCCTCTTATTTCAGCTTCATCCCTGATACCGCCTATAGACATCCTTATGAATTTCCTTCCCATAGCCTTTGCAATGGACTGCCCCAGCGAGGTCTTTCCCACTCCGGGAGGTCCCACAAAGCAGAGTATTGGGCCTTTGGTGGTCTTGCCCTTAAGCTTCTTTACTGCCAGGTAATCCAGTATGTGTACCTTGACCCTTTCCAGGTCATAATGGTCTTCATCCAGGATCTTTTTGGCCTTCATTATATCCAGGACATCCTTAGTCTTTTCTCTCCAGGGAGCATCCAGCATCCACTCTATATATGTCCTTATATATGAATGCTCGGGAGACATGGCGGGGACATTTTCCAGCCTCTTTATCTCTTTTTCTACCTTTTCCTTAGCATCCCTGGGCATCTTCTTTTTAGTAAGCTTCTCTTTTAGGTCTTCGGTTACAGCTTCGGATTCATCAGACTCACCAAGCTCTTCCTTTATGGTCTTTAGCTGCTGGCGGAGCAGGTACTCCCTCTGGGTCTTACCCACTTCCTTCTGTACTTTATCCCTTATCTGGGACTGTACCTCGAACTTTTTGAGCTCTTCTGCCAGGTATCCTGTCAGGGTCTTTAGCCTCTTCTTTACATCATTATCTTCAAGTATTTCCTGCTTCTGGGAAGTACTGCTAAGAAGATATGAGGCAAAAAGGTCAGCCTGAACTTCGGGACGGGATATATTGGTTGCTGCCACTACAAAAGCGGTAGGCAGGGGTACACCCAGCTGGATGAATTTTTCCACCTGCAGCCTTATAGTCGCATTCAAATTCTTTATCTCTTCATCTTCCTCATATGGGAGTTCCAGGACCTCTTCCACTGATACCCTGAAATAGGGCTCTGTCTGGGTATAATATTTTATCCTTACCCTGGATATCCCTTCCACAACGCACTTTATCTCATTTTCTGAGGTTTTGTTAACCTGCTTTATAACACAGGCAGTACCTGTATCATAAAGGTCTTCCTTGCCCACCATCTCCTTGTTTTCTTCCTTCTGGGCTACCACCACGATTATCTTATGCTCTTTGGAAGCGCTTTCCACTGCCTCCAGGGAGTTCTTCCTTCCCACTACCAGCGGTGTAGCCAGATAGGGGAATACCACACTATTCTTCAAAGAAAGAAGAGGCAGCTCCTCGGGTATCTTAAGCTTATCCAGGTTTTCATCTCCCCATTTTTCTTCTGCTACCAATTTATATCAACTCCTAATTAAATATTTTTTTACTCTTATAATAATCGACTATTTTCATCACAAGGTGATTATATCAAATATCGAGTAATAATACTAAAAAATTTTCCTATTTTAGTAAAAATTAATTTCACTTTAAGTGAAAAATTTTTTAGTAACAAAAAATATTTTTCCTGCTTAAGGCCAAATGTGAGAAGATCGCCAGGGAACTGGGCGTAAATTATCTTGATGTGGTATTTATGAAAAGCAGGCATTATCAGTAGCCGAGTTCCCTCAGCCTTTTCTCGCTAATACCGAAGTAATGCCCTACTTCATGAAGTACTACTCTCTTAACTGTCTTTTCCAGGCTTTTCCTGTCCCGGCAGACTGCTTCTATTGATTTCTTGTATATTACGATCCTATCCGGGAGATGCTGTCCCCTGTGGCTTTTGCGGGTCATGGGAACACCATGATAAAGTCCAAGGGTATAGTGGGGCCGTGATGAGTGCTTGGAAAGCAGGGGGCTGGTGCTTTCCTCATCTATTATAAAATCTATATTTTCAAATTTTTCTTTGAAATTCTGGGGAAGGCCTTCCAGGACTTCCAGTACCATCTTCTCAAATTCTTCAATACCTATTTCCATAATAAGTTATCCAGCCTTTCAGACAAAAATTGATTTAATGCCTCATTGCTAATATTATTATATTAAATCCTATTAGGAATTAATAACTATACTAATCGGAAGGGTGACCCATGCCATCAGTTATCAGGCAGGACTTGTCCACCAAGGACTGGACTATATTTTCAGAAAAAAGGGCAGAAAGGCCTTATGATTTCGGAAGAAAAGAATCCAAAAAGATCTTGAAAGAATATGAGCCGGGATGTCCATTTTGTGTCGGAAATGAGGAAAACACCCCAGAACCGCTACTGGTAATAAATGGAGATGAAGGCTGGTCGGTAAGGGTAGTCAAGAATAAATTCCCTGCAGTCCAGTCTATGGAAGCCTTAGATGAAGGGTCACCCAAGAAGCGCCATATGGAAGGTCCATATCTAGCCATAGACGGGGTAGGAGAGCATGAAGTAATAATAGAGTCTCCCAGACATGATGACAATATTATAAACATGGAGACCACCCATATAGAGAAAATAATAACAGCCTACAGGAAACGGTTCATAGATGTCAGCAGCCAGTTTAAGAAGCAGCTTGTCATAATATTTAAGAATCACGGCAGAAGGGCAGGGGCTTCGCTTGACCATCCCCATTCCCAGCTGGTAGCCATACCATTTGTACCTGAATATATAAGGCATAAGTTGTCTGAATCCCAGAAGTACTTTGATGAATATGGAAGATGTGTATACTGCGATATAATAAAATATGAGACCAAAGCAAAAAAGCGGATTATATGTGAAAACAGTAAGTTCATAGCCCTGGCCCCATATGCATCATCAGTACCATATAATATAATAATCTATCCCAGGAAGCACCTGGCCTGCTTTGCAGAGATCAAGGATGAAGATATAGCTCCCCTGGCCGGAATAATGCAGGAAGTCCTGGCAAGGATGTATTACCTGCTTGATGATCCTGACTATAATTTTGTGATAGACACCAGCACAATGGACCAATGCGGCAACAATTATTACCACTGGCACCTGGAGATAATGCCCAGGTTAAATACCAGGGCAGGCTTTGAGATAGGTTCGGGCATGAATATAAATCATATCCTGCCTGAGACTTGTGCTCAAAACTTAAGGAATATAGAATATAAAACAAAAACAGGGAGTAAGATATGAGAAGAGCAAACTGGCAATTGATATTGGGAATATCACTGGTAGTGCTTTCTGCAGTACTTTACGGAATACACTACTTAATATTCAGGGATGGACATCATATATTTATCTATATGGTGGGTGACATAGCTTTTGTCCCTATAGAAGTACTGATGGTGACCCTGATCATCCACAGGGTTTTATCTGACAGGGAAAAAAGGGCTATGCTTAAGAAGCTTAATATGGTAATAGGCGCTTTCTTCAGTGAAGTAGGGCTCAAGCTGATACCTTTCTTCGCAAAATTTGACCACAAATCAGATGAGATAAAAAAAGACCTTTCCGGGATGAAAAAATGGAAAGATGCAGATTTTAAGAATGCCGAGGAACGCATAAAGGCATATGATTTCAAAATAGACAGCAATCTTTCAGATCTGAATAGATTAAGAGATTTCCTTTCAGAAAGGAGGAATTTCCTTCTCAGGCTGCTGGAAAACCCCAACCTTCTGGAACACGAGACTTTTACAGAACTTCTCTGGGCAGTGTTCCACCTGACTGAAGAGCTGGAGTACAGGCAGGACCTGGATAAGCTTCCCGCCACAGACCTTGATCATATATCAGGGGATATAAAAAGGGTCTATGTGCTGCTGCTGAGCCGCTGGGTAGATTATGTGATGCATCTTAAGGGCCATTATCCTTACCTGTATTCACTGGCAGTCAGGACTAATCCACTCGACGAGGAAGCTTCGCCAATAGTTGCCGAATAAGAAATATCTATTTGAGGAGTAGCGGTATTTGCTGGTCTTTTATGAAATAATGAAGTGGATCCAGATAACAAGCACTGCCCTCTTCTTATTTCTTTTTCTGGGAAAAACCCTTTATTTGAGGAGAAAAGAAAGGCTAAATGCCATTATATTCCACACAGGAAGGAAGAAAGGGAATGGATCCCTTAGCATCCTTTCAGTCCTTATTGTCAATATGTGGATAGCCTGTCTTCTCTTTTATCTTCTAAATAGCAGTTTTCATAACTGGTTTTCCATCCTCAAGATAGGTGCCATAGATAAAATATGGGTAAAAATACCTGGACTGCTGATGCTCATTCTGGCATTTGTTATTTTTGTCATAGCCCAGACTGCCATGGGGAATTCCTGGAGGCTGGGCATTGACAGGAAAAATCCGGGAAGGCTTGTAACGGGAAATATCTATGGTTTTTCCAGGCATCCTATTTACCTCTTTTTTGATCTTTATTTCCTCTCTGTATTTCTTATAAATGCAAATCTTATATTCCTGGTTTTCACAATAGCTATTGCGGCAATACTACACTTCCAGGCATCATCAGAAGAAGATTTTCTTATAAGTATCTATGGTGATAGATATAAGGAATATTATGTCAGGGTCGGAAAATATTTTACATTACCGGGAAGTACCAGGATTCAGGATATTGTGCAGTCAGATACTGAAGATAAGGAATCTGCCTGATAGCTGCGTTTAATTATCCATTATCAAAAAGATCTATGGCTATATATGGCCTTTTACTTACCACCTGGCCGGGGGAGAAAATAAGAGCTTCACCGGGATCCTGAGCAATACTTTATATATTTTTTTCAGGTCCCGCAGCATTGTCTGCCTATTTAAGTCCATTATTTCTTTCAGCACCCTCTGTATATGCTTAATAGATGACAATTAACATAGATAATCGTGCCTTTATATTGTAATGAATAGGTATAGAGTACCTTTCAATGATTGTGCTGCTTGTGGGCTGTATTTCTATAAATATTATAGCATAAATCGTAGAGCAATGCTGAAAAAAACAATTATAAAACTTGATTTATACACATTATGTATAATAGAATCTATATTATAATTATATTATAGTTGTATAATTAAAATATAACAAAAGTTTTAATTATTACTACTATCATTCAGTAGAGTCGGCTTCATATGTGAGTTATGTAAGTTATATCAATTATAAGCGACCAAGGAGGTAAAATGGCAACACTGGAAAAGATCGAGGGAATCGGATCCAAGTATGGGAAACAGCTATCAAAGATCGGCATAAAGACAACCCAGGCCCTGTTAAAGAAAGGTGCAGATCCAAAAGGAAGACAGGAAATCGAGGAAGCAAGCGGGATCAGCCATAAGCTCATCCTTGAATGGGTGAACCTGGCAGACCTTTTCAGGATCAAGGGAGTCGGAGAAGAATACTCCGATCTTCTGGAAGAAGCAGGAGTGGATACAGTAGTTGAGCTGGCAAAAAGGAGAGCCGATAATTTGTACCAGAAAGTGCTTGAAGTAAGTAAGGCCAAAAAGCTGGTGAGAAGGCCTCCTTCAGAAGGAATGGTGGCTGACTGGATAGCACAGGCTAAAAAGCTTCCCAGGGTAGTAAAATACTAAAAATTAGATTCAGGAGCCACTTCCCGGATAGGCTCCAGGGATTATCTAAAGAAAATAAAAAAAGCCTGGCATCTGCCAGGCTTTTTCGTCTGAATCCTTATATTCTATGCAGTAGCCAGAGACCTGAAGTGTACTCCTACCAGTGAAAAGCCAATAGCATAGGGAAACATGGAAGGCTTCTTTAAAAGGCTCCATGCCAGAAGTTTCCAGAAATACCTTCTGCCTCTCTGCTTTATCCCCAGTAACCATATTGAACTTATAAAAGCCCTTATATGATAGAACTTTATCTTAGGGGTCTTCAGCTTAACAGGCTGATATTCCTTAAGCAGAGTCTTTATCCTGGCATAGTATTCCCTGGGAGCATATATGGTTGACAGGACTTTCTGATAGCCTGCCAGCAATTGGTCCTTGTCCATCTTGGGTATAAAGTTTAAAGTTGCCTCCATATTATTGCCGCTAGCCTTCTTGACCAGTCTGCCTGTATCTTTCATCCTTTGGTAAAGCCTTGTCTTGGGAAGCGCTGTAAGGACTCCCACCATTGCAGTGACAATACCGCTTTTCTGTATAAAATCTATCTGCCTCTGGAATATTGAAGGCTGGTCGCTGTCAAAGCCGACTATAAATCCGCCCTGGACCTCAAGGCCCCCATTCTGGATGATCTTTACTGACTCTACCAGGTCCCTGTTCTTATTCTGCATCTTTCCGCATTCTTCCAAGCCTTCTGTATCAGGCGTCTCAATGCCTACAAATACTGAAGTAAATCCAGCCTTTGCCATAAGTTCTATAAGTTCCTTATCATCAGAAAGATTGATGGATACCTGCGTATTGAATGAAAATGGATATTTATGCTCTTTCTGCCATTTGATTATAGCGGGAAGATAATATTTTTTAAGCTTTGCCTTATTGCCGATGAAATTATCATCTACAAAAAATACGCCCGCCCTCCAGCCGGCTTTGTGCAAGGATTCCATTTCTTCAAGTATCTGGTCCACCGTCTTAAGTCTGGGGACCCTGCCGTTTAACTGTACCACATCACAGAACTCGCAGTTAAAGGGACAGCCCCTGGAAAATTGGATGCACATGGAATTATAGTAAGAAGTATTTACCAGGCTCCAGTCTGGAGTAGCTGAGGTGGATACATCAGGAAAGCAGGTGTTTTTATACATCTTTTTCAGCTTTCCATTTTCCAGGTCCCTGATGACCTCATGGAAATAATCCTCAACTTCACCCAAAACCAGGTGGTCTACTTCCGGGAAATCTTCATAGCCTGTTGTAAACAATGGACCTCCGGCAACTACCGGTTTTCCCAGGCTTTTTGCCAGATCTATGACTTTTTTAGCCTGTTCCTTCTGCACTATCATAGCGCTGACAAATACATAATCAGCCCATTTTATGTCTTTTTCCTCCAGCTTATCTGTATTCATATCCACCAGCTTCTTCTCCCAGCTGGATGGAAGCATAGCCCCTATTGTAAGAAGCCCCAGTGGTGGAAAAGATGCTTTTTTACCCAGGAGCTTCAATACTTTTTTAAAACCCCAGAATGTATTCTCATAATCCGGATATACCATTAATATCTTCATTTATCTATTTAGCCTCCTTCTGCTTTTCCTGTTCCGGCAATATTATTATATCTTGCTTAAAATTTGCTTAGAAAAAAGTGCTTTTATAACTTTTATTAAATATTGTTCAAATTGTCAAACCAGCCATTCGGCACATACATAAAAAAACAACCCTATTATCTTATAAACGAATACTAACCATTAAAGTTTTTGGAAATCCCATTTTTTTTCTAGGCGTTAAATCTGGCGAAGATCAAATTTGCCAGAAGTCCTGCAATAGGTGGGAAGAAGAATGTGCAGGCAAGCCGTATAGCGGTGACTTTCCATCCCAGTATCCCGATTTCCATAGGAAGTCTGCCTATAGCCCATAATGACCATCCGGTAAGAAATGCTACCATGGTCCCTATGCTGGCTCCAGATTTTAGAAGGCCTCCGGCAATGGGCAAGCTGACATATGGTCCGCCCGGCATTACGCCTCCGGCTACTGTCCCGATAAATATACCCTTTAGACCCGATTCCTGGCCTATCCACCTGGATAGAAATTCATTGGGCACCAGTACCTGTACCATTCCTGCGATTATAAAGGCAAAGATAAGAAGGGGCAGGACCTGTATTGTCATATCAAGGGCAGCCTTAAGCCCGGTTATATGCTGGCCCTGTTTCCTGAATATCCCCAATATTACCAGGGCAATGGCTATTACTCCCATTATTATAGTTGGGACTAACATGCTTGACATCCTCCTTTTACGTATGTCCATATTCTAAGACTCCAGTAATTATTGTTATTCCTGTAATTATATAGGTATTTTTACTTTTTGAATAAAAATACTGTCTTAAATACCATAAATAGCTTTTAACTGTTATAGTTTTGCTAATAGCTCTAAAGGAGGATGAGATGACAGAAAAGAAAAAAGACAGCCTGGTAGTCATATGGACCAGCGGAGACAGGGAAGTTGCCGAGAAGATGGTCTTTATGTATACCCTGAATTCAAAATTGAGGGAGTGGTGGAAAGAAGTCACTTTGGTTGTGTGGGGACCGTCTTCAAAGCTAATAACTGAGGATATGGAGCTCCAGGATTATCTGGAGAAATTAAAAGAGGCAGGGGTAAAACTGGAAGCCTGTATAACCTGTGCAGATATGTACAGGGTATCAAAAAAGCTTGCAGACATGGACATTGATGTAAAGCCCATGGGACTGCCGCTAACGCAATATCTTCAGCAGGGACATTCAGTTATCACTTTTTAAGCAGAATAATATAATTGCCAGGCAAGCAAAGCATGCAGGATGACTAAATGCTGGGTATACACAGGTCATCTACTTTATATTCTTACCTATGGAAAAAGCTTTTCCCACATTCTTGCCTATGGAAAAATAATTTCTTCCGCCGGTATCAAATAAAATAGGATCTATCTTTTTTATATCCGGTTTTCCATCATCTCCAATAATCTTTGGATCGACTTTGACGTCCATGATCTCACCGATAAACTGGGTATGCAGCCCTATCTCAAAAGTATGAAGCAGCTTGCACTCCAGGATTACCGGGAATTCCCCTCCATAGGGAGCATCTACCAGATCGCTTTTCATTTCAGTTAGGCCCAGCTTTTTGAACTTCTCAGCATTCCTTCCTGACTCTATGCCGCAGTAATCTGCTTCCTCTGCCTGGTTGGCTGATGGAATATTTACAGTAAATGCTTCCCTGGAAACTATATTTCCATAACTATAGGTGGCTTTTCTTAATGAGACAGATACGCATGGGGGAACTGAACAGCATATGCCTCCCCAGGCTGCCGTCATAAGATTTGGCTTGCCTCCATCATCATATGTTCCCACCAGCAGCACCGGGGTCGGATATAATATGGTCTTAGCGCCTAATGATCTTTTCATATTGCCTCCTGTTATTTTTTGCCTGGTCTTATGCTTATTATAACGGAATCTATTAAAAGCATCAGTATTATTTGAAAACTATAGCCGTAAATATGTATACTATATTAAATACATTCCCTAAAAGGAGAGTTTATGAAATATAAGAGATTGGGAAAGACAGGCCTAAAAGTATCACAATTCGGTTTTGGCGCAGTGCAGATATGCCGGGTTTCCGAAAAAGATGCCATTGACCTTATAAGGGCATCTGTAGATGCAGGCATAAACCTTATAGATACTGCCCATATGTATCCCAATAGTGAAGAGATACTGGGCAAGGCATTAAAAGGTATCCGGGATAAGGTCATTATTTGCACAAAGTCCTCGAATACAGATAAAGAGGGATTTAAAAAGGATTTAGAGACCAGCTTCAAAAGGCTAAATACTGATTATATTGATGTCTTTATGTATCATGATATCTCAAAGGATAAGAAGCTGGACGAGATAGTAAATAATGGCCTGGTCGAGGTCCTCCTGTCCGAAAAAGAAAAGGGGAGTATAGGGCATATAGGCTTTTCCAGCCATGATCCGGGCATAATAGACAGGTATTATGATGTGGTAGATTTTTCCGTGCTAATGATACCTGTAAATTTCGTTTCTACCGAATTTGCGGATAAGAATTATGATAAGCTGGTTGATAAGGATATCGGTATACTGGGGATGAAGCCCCTGGGAGGCGGAAGGCTGGAAGATATAAAGGTGAGCCTTAAGTTTCTAAACCAGTATGAAAGCGTCATCCCTGTAATAGGGATCCAGGATAAAAAGGAACTTGAAGAGGACCTGGAGCTAATAAATACTGCCGGGCCACTGGACGAGAGTGATAAGAAAAGGATTGAAGGGATAAAGGCAGAGCTGGGGGATAAATTCTGCCGCGGATGCGGATACTGCATGCCCTGCAGCCAGGGGATAAGTATCACCGATATTAATTTTATTAAAGTATTCTTTAAGCAATTTAGTTTCGATGGGGTCGTAAATCCTGAAAGGGATGCTGTGATTGAAAAAGTGGAAGATTGTATTGAATGCGGCGAATGCATAGAAAGATGCCCTTATGACCTGGATATAATAAATATGATAAAAGAGAACCGGGATTACTACCTTATGCGGAAAGAAAAAGGTAAATAGCCACCACGTTTCTAACCGCTGTAGCCTGTACCTGATTACTGTCGGTGGTGATATTTATGGTGGAGATGAGCGGACTTGAACCGCCGACCTCTTGACTGCCAGTCAAGCGTTCTCCCAGCTGAACTACATCCCCACACAGCTATATATAATACTTTAAAAGAAATGATTTAAAAAGTAAATCTTCCATATGGCTGGAATTACTGCTCAGGGCCACTGAATAACTTCCAGAATACAAAAATAAAGGCAAAGAAGAATACTGCTGTAAAAGCATGGACTCTATTGATTGCAAAGTATTCACCCATAACCCCTACCAGGGTTGGTATAAGCAGCATCCCAATAGCGGCTGCAGCTGTTAATTGACTCTCTGTTCAAAAACTCTCCGTGGTTGACCCAAATGCATTTTATCTATTTTATATTAATAGTTTCTATATTCAATGAATTTTGCTATTAATTCTTCTTTAATCTTTTCTGGACAGCTTCGCCTTCTAGCTCCCTAATTACATCTGATGCGATCCACCTGGCAGCTTTTGAATCAATTTCCTTTATATCTTTTGCCAGCTTAATAGCTTCCCGGTTCAAATTGGGGTTTCTTTTCCCGATATGCCTCAGGGCCCAGCTTACAGCCTTTTTTACATAATTCCTGTTATCCGTAGCTCCACTTTTTATTACAGGAAAATATTTCATCATATCCTCATCCTGGGCTTCCTTATTATGCCAGGCAATACAGGCTATTATTGCATAAGCTACTCTTCGCACAAATTCTTCTTCGCGTCCTGACCATTCCAGTATCTTTTTATCGGCAAAGCTTATCTTTTCAAAAAGGTTCACGCAAAGCTGGTCGCAAACATCCCAGGTCTCGATATCCTTTACCCAGCTGTCAGCCTGTTCTTCTGTTACCTGTAAAGGATCATCCACCAGCGCTGCCAGGATCATGGCATCCTGTATTCCGGTAGCCCAGAGCTTAAGTGCCATTTTGTGATCTTTTCCTATGGATTTACCCAGCTTTCTTAGCTCAGGCATGGAAAGTCCCAGTCTCTTATCTCCGGTAATGCCAAATCTTGCCATGCCTTCCAGGTTTTCCGGTTTTGCCAGGGAATGTAGGATTTCCATAACTTCATCAAAAGTATATTGTTTTTTCTTGCGGATCTCTTTTCTCCTAACTATAATAGGGAAGCGGCAGCCAGCGGTCCCAGTATCCCAGTGAAAGTCTGGGATCTCCATTTTCGTCTATCAAACCGGTGTCACTCCAGCTTTTAAAAAACTCAAAAGCATTGTCTTCTTCCATTATTTCCATAACTGGTCGTAATCGCGCAGCACAAATCAGGTCAGGAACTTGAAATCAAGTACAGACATATTATTAAAAGGAATCTTAGCATCACAAATTATCTTTCGTTGTATTGCTTTATTAAAGTATTATTTTATCAGAAAATTAAATGAAATCCTTTTATTAAGACGATTACTTTTAAGGTCATGAAAAAATCTTTGAATTTCAAAATAATGATCAGGGAGTCCGACCAGTAGTTTTATTAAAATTTAATAATATTTTAATATTATAATTGTGGCAATATTCATCCATTTAATGTAGTATGCCTGATTGGTAAATTATATAATTTAGGAGCATTTTATTTGGTAAAGAGTAATATAAAGAATTATTTGCTGGAATTCCCTAACTATTTTTCCCTTTTCCTGTTTTCCTTTTTTATGATGTCACTTAGCCCGGCACTCTTAGATATAAGCAAGTATTTTGGAATAACCCCGGAAAAAATGAACCTGGTAATGACATTTTTCCTCATCGGAGAGGGCATAGGCATAATCGCGCTTATATATCTGAACAGGAGATTTGAGAAGCGGAACCTGATCATCTGGTCATATATAGCTATTATCCCCATAATGCTGGCATTGATGCTGGCTACAAATATTATACTTTTTTACACATTATATTTTCTTGCAGGATTATTTTTGGGAGTTATCTTTTTAAATGCCAATCTGGGAATGCTGGAAGGGAAAGTCAAGAACAAGGACAGTATTGTAAATCTTGGATTTGGCTTTTTTGCCATTGGGGCCCTGGCATCACCATTTGTTACATCACTCCTATTAAAAAACCAGATAAGCTGGAAGATCATCTATGTGATCATTATATGTTTAATACTATTTTCATTCGCCTCGCAGCTTCTTATCATCAGTAGAAAAAGAATCGGTCTTTTAGCAGAGAGCAAAGGTATTGAATTTAAGAAGATATTCAAGTACAGGAAAAAAAATATATACATGATACTTACTTCAGTACTTATGTTTTTCTATGTCATTGCAGAAGTCATAATGTTCTCATGGGCTCCAACATTCTTCAGGGTAGAGAAGCTTTTCAGTCTCATAAATGCCAGTTTTGTAGTCTCACTTTTCTGGATAGGGATACTTGTTGGCAGGCTAGTCATAAGTGTCTTGAGTTACAGGATAAAAGCAGGAACACTTCTTATCATACTTTCAATAATAAGTCTTACAGGAGTATCTTGCGCAATCTTTGTCAATTCACAAATAATTAACTTCATAGGCATAGGACTGACTGGCATAGGTTTCTCAGGAGTCCCGCCCCTTCTTATATCATCAGCCGGAAGGATATTCGGCTCCGGAAAAGAGATATCTTTAACCATACTGTTTGTAGTAGGAATTATTGGAGGAAGCGCAATGCCTTTTGTGATAACCCTGCTCTCAGGATATGGTTTATTCTTTTCCATGCTGATAGTAGTAATATCCATGACAGCCTTTTTTATCATGGTATTTGTCAGAAAAGCATACAGGAAGACTCTGAAGGCAAAATAAGCCTAAAACCCGCTTTAATATATCCTAGATTAAAAATATGGTTTGGATCAGGGCAAATATTCCATAGGATTCTGGGCTGCACCTTTTATCCTTATCTCGAAATGAAGATGAGGTCCTGTAGACCAGCCTGTTGAACCCACTCGGCCTACCTGACCGCCTCTTTTCACCAGCTGCCCCATGGAGACATCTATACTTGAAAGGTGTGCATACCAGGTAGCATAACCGCCGCCGTGATAAAGCATAACGGAATATCCATATCCCCCGAAATATCCAGCCTGTATGACCTCTCCGCCTGCAGCGGCCAGGACCGGCGTACCGTAAGATGCCCCAATATCTATACCCGAGTGGAACCTGTTTATTCCCAATATGGGGTGGATGCGATAACCGAAGCCTGATACAAGAATCCCTTTTGCTGGCCACAGGAGCTCTCCTGCGGGAGGCATACCGTATTGATAGCTCTCGAGGATCTTTATTAGTTCATCTTCTTTCTCGGCAAGCTCTGCCTCCATCTGGATCAACTGCTCTTTATTGGCTCTTGTCTGGGAAAGAAGGGTCTTCTTCTGGCCATAGAGGCCTTCTATCTGGGCAGCTTTTTCTTCTGACTGGGCTACCAGTCGGCTGATCTCTTCCTCATGCCCCTTTTGCTTGTCCCTTAGCTCCATCATGACTTTCTTTATAGTCATGACTGCATTTTTCTTATCCTTTACCTGGTGGACATTATCATTTCCCTGTTCAGCAAACAAATTGACAAGCTTAAGATTGGATGTGAACTGGACAAAATCCTGAACATCAAGGAGGAGTTCCAGTATATGGTTGGCTCCATTTTTATAGATATATGAAACCCGGTTATTAAGTACCTTAATATTCTCTTTAAGCTCCTTCTCAATTATCTGGAGCTCTTCTTCCTTGACTACCAGCTCAGCGGTAGTCTTTTCTACCTTTTCCCGGGCATCAGCCTGCTGGTCGCGCAGGTCATTAAGCTCTGCCAGTGCAGCCAGAAGCTGGGATTCAACCTCGGATATCTCACCGATATAGCGCTCTTCTGCAGCTTTAGCCTCTTCAATCTTTTTCCGGGTATCTTCCCGCTGCTGCTTTACTTCCTCGAGCTCATCCTCAATGGTCTGGGAAAAGATATTTTTGGGGCAGCAGAACAGAGCCAGTCCTGAGATTACTATGACCAGGCTAACAAATATTGCTGCAAACTTATTAATTACTACTTTCATTGCTACGTTTAATATTACAATTATACTATCAAATAATATACTTAAGCAAATATTAAGAAATAAGCCGGTATTAGATATAAAAGATTATTTTATAGAACTCTTATTCCTTCCTGATTCCTTGGAAATATAGAGGGCTTCATCTGCAGTAGAAAGGAGTAGCTGTTCATTCTCCACATTATTTTCAGGATATGAAGTAATGCCCAGGCTAAGGGTAACTTTTATCTCGTATTCCGCATAATTAACCTTGCTTTCCTGGACTGCAAAACGTATCCTCTCAGACATCTTCATAGAATCCTCAACTGACGCACCGGGAAGGATGGCGCAGAATTCTTCTCCTCCATAACGCATTAAGACATCGCCTTCCCGGAGTATGGGCTTTACCAGTCTTGCCAGATGTATTAGAACCCTGTCCCCAGCCAGATGCCCATAGGTATCATTTACTTTCTTGAAATGGTCAATATCAAACATCACTATACCCAGGGCACTTTCCGATCTTACTGCTTTGGAATATTCTTCCTTAAGCCTTATCATACCATAGCGCCTGTTTAACAGTCCTGTTAATGGATCTATAGCAGCAAGCTTCTGCATCTGCTCATGGATAATAGCATTGTGCAGTGCCAGGGAAAGGCTCTGGGAGAACATCCCCATGCTATTGACTGCTTCTCCATCATAGTCCGCAATAGATGTAAGCACGATCATACCTATAGGTATATTATTATAGATAAGGGGCTCTATTACTATCATCCTGGGCCTGAAATCAAGAAGAAGGCCGTCTATCATTATATTTTCCGGCACTTCTGTTATCTTTCTCTGCTGGGTCTTTAGGACTTCCATTACTGCAGGATGGTTGGATAGGCTTTCGGGCTTCTTGATGCCTACAGTCTCTATAACTTCCAGGTATCCCTCCCTTTCGATCAGGATGGCTCCTGCATCAAAACCTGTTATTTTAAGGATTGAAGAAAGGGCACTGCTGCCCAGTGATCCAAGTTCAAGCTTGCTGGCAAGCATTTTTGTATATTCCTGCATAGTCCTTTCAGTTGATATTGAGTCAGAAAGGGTATCTACAAGCTTATTAAATGTAAAGGCGCTTTCCCCTAGCTCATCGGTGGAATCAACAGGTATATGGCATTTATCAGGGGTGCATTCATCAAGGTCTCCGCCCTTTACCACTTTCATCAGATTGTCCCTTACCATTTTCATCCTTGATATTAAGAGCCTGAGCTTCCTGGCGATCACTACTCTCGATAGGATGATATTTACTGCACCTACTAGGATCCCTGCCGCTATACAGGCTGCAAAAAACCAGGGTGAATAAGCTATCTCGGTCCTTACTCCAAAAGCCTTCGCAAAGAAAGGGAAGACAATTCCCACAATAATACCGAAACCTATCATCCAGATAGCAAGGTCGACAAATATCTTTTTAGTTATCCGCAAATAATCCTCCCTATTAAAAAATTGTACTTACTTTGGGTTATTATACAATAAAAGTATCAATACTTGAATAAAGATAATAAAGAAGTAAAAAATCTAACTATCACATGTAAATTTAGGGAAAATATTATAAGATTATCACATTGGTAAAGCGGGGGGAAAGGATCTTGATGGAAATAGAAAACAAGAAATACCGGCTTCTTCTTTACGGACTTATAATAGGCACAGTCTTTGATATCTTTTTCTATAATAAGATACTGGGTATATCTTATCCCATATTTATCATGATCATTCTTGCAGTTACTGCTTTTGTCTTCTGGAATAGATATGATTCCCTGGATAATAGGGCCTGGCTCTGGGCATTGCCCATAATGTTCTTATCGGTGACATTTTCCATTTATTCAAACCAGGTGCTCAATATATTAAACTACATCATAATCCCATATCTTGTAATTATGCTGATAATCCTGGTCTCAAGGACCAACCGGACAGACTGGGCAGACCTAAGGTTCCTGGGAGACTTTTTCAAAAGGGTATTCGTGCCTTTCCGCTATATTCATATGCCCTTTATAACTTTTTTCAGGATGACTGATGGAAAAGATAAGAAAAAAAGAAGGATATTTCCCAGGATCGCTATGGGCATCCTTATATCAATTCCCATGCTGGCCATAATAATCTTGCTTCTTTCTTCGGCTGATATCATATTTAAGGACATTTTTACAAGCATCCCCATAGCAGATATAATAAAGCACTTTTTCATT